>Ga0310810_10009134_pt1 | contig 11461 bp, 9 predicted proteins | sample NCmetagenome_FD_207641 | JGI IMG/M metagenome (GOLD analysis project Ga0310810, IMG submission 207641) | Soil microbial communities from experimental microcosm in Duke University, North Carolina, United States - NC | ecosystem: Engineered > Artificial ecosystem > Soil microcosm > Unclassified ... | reverse complement strand
CCGAATCCCGAATCCCGAGGTTTATCCGGTTCTTGGCACGTAATACCTCGTGCCGCGCCCCATGGTCTTGATCTGCTTCACCAGCGCATCCAGCGCTTCATCGTCATCCTGCGGGCGAAACTGCGAGCTTTCGATCACGAGGAGCGACGTGGCCGAGTAATGAAAAAAGAAGTGATGGTACGCCTCGTTCAGCTCGCGCACGTAATCCTCGTCGGGAACGAGAAACGGATGCTCCTGATCGTGCTCGCGAGCGCGGAGGCGTTTTACCAGCACGTCGGTGGGCGCCTGCAGGTAGATCACCAGATCCGGCGTGGGAATGTCCTGCGCGAGCAGGTCGTAGAGCCGCTGATAGATGAAGAGCTCGTTGTCGTCCAGGTTCAAGTACGCGTAGATCCGGTCTTTCTCGAAGATGTAGTCGCAGAGGGTGACTTGAGAGAAGAGGTCGGCCTGCCGCCGGTCCACCAGCTGCCGATGGCGATTGAGCAGGTAGAACAGTTGCGCCTGGAGCGCGGCTCCCGGGCGGTCCGCGTAGAAATCGGCGAGAAAAGGGTTCTCGGAGTCCTCCCGCACCAGCGACGCGTCAAGGCGCTGGGCGAGCCGTTCTGCGAGTGCGGACTTGCCAGCTCCAATCGGACCGTCAATCGCGATGTAGTGGAAGTCCAAGCTGTGGAGAAGTATATTCGGATCTTTATGTACCGTGCGCTTGCCTTCGCCTTGTTGATTTCTCTCGCCGCCGGCTGCGCCAGCGCCCCGCCGGCGGTGGTGGCGCCTACTGTGCCGTTCGAGACAAAGATGTCATGGATCCTGCGTCTCGAGGATCAGCGGATTCTTCGTGACCCCGCCGCGCCGGTGATCGCGCCGCCGATCGTGCCAGGTAAAAAGGTGGTGGCACCCCCGCCGCCGCCCCCGCCCCCTGATGTGATTCGTCTGCTGCACGATCCGGAGGCGCGCGTACGTCGCCGCGCGGCTCTGGCCGCCGGACGAGTGGGCCTTCCCGAGGCCGCCACGGATCTCATCGTTGCGCTGAGGTCGGATACCGATCCGGAAGTCCGGCAGATGGCGGCGTTTGCGCTGGGCCTGCTTGGAGACAAGCAACCCCCGGTCCTCGAGGCGTTGCGGGCGGCGCTTATCGATCCTTCGCCGCTCGTCACGGGTCGCGCCGCGGAAGCCTTGGGCCTCATTGGCGATGCGCCCTCAGCGCCTGACATTGGAAAGCTCGTGTCCGCGAGTTTGGGCGCGGTGAGTGCATTGGGGCCTGACGAAAGCGGCTACCCGCTGGATCCGGCTGCCGAGGCCTTTCGTCTCGGCGTCTATGCGCTCGCCCGTCTCAAGGCGTATGACTCGCTCTCGGCCGCGGTCCTGGCTCCGGATGGGCAGCCGCGCATCCAGTGGTGGCCGGTGGCATACGCGCTCCAGCGCGTGGAAGACAAACGCGCGCTCCCCGCGTTGCTGACGCTGGCGAAAAGCAGCGGCGCCTATACCCGCGGGTTTGCCGCCAAGGGTCTGGGTGCCCTCAAGGACTCTTCTGCGGTGCCGATCCTGATTCCCATGATCGACGCCGCCAATCCGACGAGCGGCATCACCATCGAAGCCGTCCGCGCGCTTGGCAGCATCGGCGATGCCCGCGCTGCCGATCCGCTGACGAAGCTTGCGCGCACTCCGGGAATCCCGCCGATGCTGCGTGCCGAAGCGCTCCGGGCTGCGGCCGCCTCAGGGCTCGATACGACCCAGGATTTCGTCATCGACATGTTGTCGGATCCGGCGCCCACGGTGCGTGCGGCGGCGTTCCAGGTGGTGTCCAAGAACGACGATGACAGCTTCATGGCGGTGCTGTCGGGCCTCGATCCCGATCCCCATTGGAGCGTGCGCGCGGAGGTGGCCGCCGCCTTGGCGACGAAAGATCCCGAACGCGCGCTGCCGCGGCTGACGGCGATGTTGACCGATCCGGATGAGCGCGTGATTCCCGCCGTGCTGACGTCACTGGTGAAGTTGAAGCCGCCGGATCTCACGAAGGTCCTGTTGGAACATCTCGCCTCGAGCGATGCCACCATCAGGACATACGTGGCGGACGCGCTTGGAGAATTGAAGCCGGAAGGCGCCGCAGAGGCGCTGGTTCGCGCCTTTACGCGCGGGGCGGCGGACGCCACGTACACCACTCGCGCGGCGGCGCTGGCGGCGCTCGCGAAGCTTGGCGCCGCGGCGGCTGTGCCGACGCTCCGCCTCGGCCTTGCGGACAAAGACTGGGCGGTGAGAGTGCGCGCCGCAGAGCTGCTGAAGACGCTGGACCCCAGCGTGAATGCGGCGCAGGAGATCCGTCCGGCGCCCGGCGGGCGTCCCGTGCGCTACGACACGCCCGCGCTGGTCGATCCGAAGGTGGCGCCGCACGTGTACTTCGAAACCGACAAGGGCACCATTGAAATCGAGCTGGATGTGCTCGACGCTCCGCTGACGTGCGACAACTTCATCGCCCTCGTCGGGCGGGGATACTTCGAAGGAGTGCAGGTGCACCGGCTGGTGCCGGACTTCGTGGCGCAGGCGGGGGATCCCCGTGGCGACGGCGAGGGCGGGCCGGGGTACACGATTCGCGACGAGTTGAATGAAAAGCCGTATCTGCGCGGGACCGTCGGGATGGCGTTGGATTACCGGGACACCGGCGGCAGCCAGTTCTTCATCACGTACAGCCCGCAACCGCACCTGGATGCGCGCTACACGGTGTTCGGACGCGTGGTGTCCGGCATGGACGTGGTGGACAAGCTGACGCAATGGGACGTCCTGCGCCGCGTGCGCGTCTGGGACGGCACGCAGTAACAGCTTCCAGCTACGAGCTTCCAGCTTTCAGCTACGAGCTTCCAGCTACGAGCTTCCAGCTTCCAGCTACGAGCTTTCAGCTTTCAGCTACGAGCTTTCAGCTTCCAGCTGCGAGCTAGCAGCTTCGAGCTGTACGTTCTGAATTTCGATTTTTGCTGGGAGCTGGAAGCTGGGAGCTGGAAGCTGGGAGCTGAGAGCTGAGAGCTGAGAGCTGAAGAAATCAGGGGGGCTCACAGTGCAGGCCCCCCTGGAGAAGCACTCTTAGCGCTTCTTACCGCCCTTTTTCTTTCCGCCTTTTTTCGCCATGGAAAATCCCCCCTCTCCTGCTTTAGGTTGCGAGAACCGTCCGGCTCGTCACCGCGTAGCCTCTGCCGCCTGGCACGTCAGCTCGCACGTAACGGAACGGCTCGCTTCGGTGCTGACTCTCTTCGCGCCTGACGCTAAGCAGTGACGCGGGGCGAAGAAAGAGAGCGATCATAAAAAAAGAGGGGGTGCGTTTTGAGCACCCCCGGAACCGGTGGACGGCCTCTTACCGCTTCTTGCCGCCCTTTTTCTTTCCACCCTTTTTCGCCATTCTTCCTCCTTGAAGTTAGAACGCCCAGTTGAAAGCCGGAACCGAGGTCTCACTACGGGTGGTCTGAGCCGCCCACCCTCATACAAGATGTAGATTAGGGATGAGAATGCTTGAAGTCAAGTACAAAAGTGATCTATAGGGGAAAAATCTGATGCGTTCAGCGGCAGATCCGCCCGATCGCGGCCCGCTTCAATCCTTCGCGGACCTTCGGACCCAATTGCAATCGATCGTCTGATGGAATCGCTGCGAGCGCGCTGCGATACGCGGCGAGTGCCTCGGATCGTTTGCCCGAACGATCGAGCGTGACGCCGAGTTGATAGTACGCGCGCGCCAACGACGAGTACGGCGCCGCCGGTCTTGCGGCGATGACGATCCGCAGTTGCTCGATCGCGTGGCTCATATCGCACAGCAGGTCCATCTCCTGCGCCATCCCCAGCCGCGCGTTCACTTCCGTGATCGCGGGAGACGCGACACGGCCTCCGCGCGCCGCGTCGAGCAGGGCGCGATAGATCTCGAGGCTGGCTTGCGCGTTATGGAAGGTGTCGTTCTGAATGATGGCGGCGCGGAGCGCGAACAGCGGGTTGTGCGGATAGCGAGCGCGCAGTCCCTCCACCAGCGTGAGCGCCGTTGCCGGCTGGCGCTCGTACCACAGATAGATTTGATGCAACTGGTAGTCGGCTTCTCCGCGCAGGAGCAGGCCGCGGTTCTGCGTCTGCTGCATTTCCCGCAACCCACCAGCGCGATCGCCCGCCGGGAGCAGGAAGAGCACGCGCAGCACGCGGGCGGCGGTGGGCGCAATGGCGGCGTAGTAATGATAGAGGCCCAGCCCGAAGTAGGCGTCTTGCAGGCTCGAGTCGAGCGCCACCGCGCGTTGCAGCGCGTCATGAATCCTGCGGCCGTCCCGCGCGGCCGAGAGCAGTTCGTCCCGCAGCATCCCCCGCAGGAGCACGCGCGTGCCGTACGCGCCCCCCAGGTAGAACCACGCCTCGCCGCGCTTCGGCTCGCGCGCCACCCACGCCTCGGCCGAGGCGATTGCGGCGTTGGTCTTGGCCAGCACGGCGGCGTCGCGGCTCGTATTTTCAGGATCCGCCAGCAGCTGCCAGTACGCCGACACGGCTTGCAGCACCAGGCATCCCGTCGCCGGCGCCGGCCCGCATGCTTGTTTGATTTGCCGTTCGGCTTCGTCGGTGCGCGCGTCGAGGATCAGCTCGTAGGCCTTGGCGAGCGGCTCGGGATTGGTGAGGCCGGCGGCGTGCAGCGGTGTGGTCGAGCACAGCGCGATGATCGCGGCGATCGGGAATAGGGATTCGGGAGTCGGGATTCGACGGGTCCAACGAATCCCCATTTCCTAATTCCGAATCCCGAATCTCGAGTCCCGAATCCCGGAAACAATGCTCGTCAGGGTCACGCTACACGCTCGTCTTGAGCTGCTGCTTTTCCGCGTGACGTTGCTGGGCGAGCGCGATGAGCTTGTCCAGCAGCGCGGGGTACGGCAGGCCCGAGGCCGCCCACATCTTGGCGTACATGCTGATGGTGGTGAACCCGGGGATGGTATTGATCTCGTTGACGTACACCTTCCCGGTCTTGCCCTCCATCAGGAAATCGACGCGCGCCATGCCGGCGGCGTCCACCGCCCGGAACACCTCGATGGCCATCTGCCGGATCGAGGCAGTCTGCGACGCGGTGAGATCGGCGGGGATGATGGTTCGGGAATCCTCGTCAAGATACTTCGCCTCGTAATCATAGAACTCGCGGGAGGGAATGATTTCACCGAGCACGGAGGCTTCGGGGGCGTCGTTGCCGAGCACGGCGCATTCGATTTCGCGCGCGTCCGGCACCGCGGCCTCGATGACGATCTTGCGGTCGTACTCCGCGGCCAGCGCCATGCCGGCGCTGAGCGCCGCCGGGTCCTTGGCTTTCGAAATGCCGACGCTCGATCCCAGGTTCGCCGGCTTTACGAATAATGGAAAGCCGAGCTCCTTCGCCACGCTGGCTTCCGTCTGCTGCGGCTGCGCGAGCCACTGCTGCCGGAGAACCACCGCGTAGTTGGCCTGGGGCAGCCCCCGCGCGCTGAACACCAGCTTTGCGACCGCCTTGTCCATCCCCACCGCTGAAGCGAGGACTCCTGCTCCCACGTAAGGGATGTTCGCCAACTCGAGCAATCCCTGGACGGTGCCGTCTTCGCCGTACGGCCCGTGCAGCACGGGAAACACGAGATCCAGCCCCATGCCGGTGATCTGCGCGCCTTCGCCCTTTTCAATCGTGAGTATCTGCTCGTCGCCAGGGTGCGCCAGCAGATGGGCTTCCCGCCCGCCGCGTGCCAGGCGTCCGGCGTGCGACTTTCCGTGCTCGATGACTTCGGCGGCCGATGCCGACACCGGCAGGCGATCGGCCAGCAGCCATCGCCCGTCCTTCTCGATGCGGATCGGGATCGCCTCGTAGCGCTGCTTGTCCAGGTTCTGCACGACGGCGGCGGCAGAGGCGATCGAGACTTCGTGCTCGCCCGATCGGCCGCCGTAGATGATGCCCACGCGTAGTTTTTTCACGGTCTACTAATATACAGGTCCGGCTGAAGCCGGACACTACGTACTTCAGGCGCGAAGCCCGATTCCCGAATCCCGATTCCCGATTCCCGAATCCCGATGACTACTGCTATGTCCTTCAATTTCAAGATCACGCACACCAGCGGATCCGCCCGCCGCGGAGAAATGCAGACGCCCCACGGCAGCGTGGAGACGCCGGCATTCATGCCGGTGGGCACCCAGGGCGCCGTGAAGGCCGTGACGCATCGCGATCTCGACGCGCTTGGCGCCCAGATCATGCTGTCGAACACGTACCATCTCTATCTGCGCCCGGGCGCGGATCGCATTGCGCGCCTGGGCGGTCTCCACAAGTTCATCGCGTGGAACAAGCCAATCCTGACCGACAGCGGCGGCTACCAGGTATTCAGCCTGGCGGCTCGGCGCAAAGTCCACGAGCACGGCGTGACCTTCCGGTCGCATCTGGATGGCAGCGAGCATCTCCTCACGCCCGAAATCGCGGTGGACGTGCAGGCGCAACTCGGTTCTGACGTGGCGATGGTGCTCGATGAGTGCGTAGAGCACCCCGCCAGCCACGAGCGCGCGCGCGATTCCCTGGCGCTGACATTGCGATGGGCGAGGCGCGGCCGCGAGCATTTCTTGAAAAGGTACCGGGAACCTTTTTCGGAAGCGTCGGGCGAAAAGGGTTCCCGGTACCTTTTCTCAAATCCGGGGCAGGCGCAGTTCGGCATCATTCAGGGCGGGACGTTTCCAGACTTGCGCGCCGCCAGCGTCGAGGGCACCGCCGCCATCGGATTCGAGGCCTACGCGATCGGCGGCCTCAGCGTGGGGGAGCCCATTCCGCTGATGTACGACATCACCGAACAGACCGCCGCGCTGCTCCCGGCCGACCGGCCCCGCTACCTCATGGGCGTCGGCACCCCCGTAGACCTCGTGGAGAGCGCGGCCCGCGGAATCGATCTGTTCGATTGCGTGCTGCCCACCAGGAACGCCCGCAACGGTCAACTCTTCACCAGCCAGGGGCGTCTGAACATCAAGAACGCGGAGTTTGCCGACGACGACCGGCCGCTGGATCCGGAGTGCGGCTGTTATACGTGCGGGCACTTTTCGCGCGCCTATTTACGCCATCTTTTCAACGCCAATGAAATGACCTCGGGCACCCTTAACACGTTGCATAATCTCCACTTTTACCTTGACACCATGCGCCGAATTAGGGAGGCTATAGTGTTTGCCACACTGGAGGAGCTCAGGCAGAGTTATCGCCGGATCTTTCCCTCCCAGCCGCTGAATAATAATGACTGACAGCGTGTCTCACTTCGTCCTTGCCATGGGCGGTGCGCCCGCACCGGGTGTCAACCCGTACGTGCAGCTGCTTCCCATCGCTGCGGTCTTCGCCATCTTCTATTTCATCATCCTGCTCCCCACGAAACAGAAACAGAAAAAGCTGGATGCGTTTCTCGCCGCGCTCAAAGTGGGCGACCGCGTGGTGACCACCGGCGGCATCTACGGCCAGGTGACGAAGGTCAACGACCAGTCGGTGCAGCTTCAGGTGGCCAACAACGTGCGCATCGAGGTGGCGAAAGCCTCCATCGGCGGTTACCAGGGGCAGGAATCACTAGCTGAAGGCAACTCATGAGTCTCCGCACCAAGATCCTCACTATCCTCGTGGTCTTCGTCGTCTTCTTCGGGATTGGCGTGTACCCCATCCTGGCGTCGCGATACAGCCTGCCGGCGCCCGGATGGCTCGCCGCGCACCAGCTCAAGCTCGGCCTCGATCTCAAGGGCGGCGTGCATCTGGTCCTGCGCGTGCAGACCGACGACGCGCTTCGAGTGGAGACGGAGCAGGAAATGTCGCGGCTGCAGGCCGAGATGAAGACGCGGGGCATTCCCGCCACCGCGCTCCTCGTGGACGCGACGCATTTCAAGGTTGAGGGTGTGCCGCCGGCGCAGGATCAGTCGTTCCGGCAGGCGGCCACGCAGGAAGCCCCCAATCTCGATCGCGGCACCGGCGTCAACGGCAGCTACACCTTCACGATGCGGCCCAGCGTAGCGCAGACGCTGCGCGAGGAGTCCGTCGTGCAGGCGCGGCAGACGATTGAGCGCCGCGTGAACGAGCTGGGTGTGACCGAGCCGAGCATCGCGCAGCAGGGCGCGGATCAGATTCTGGTTCAGCTCCCCGGCGTGACCGACGTGGAGCGCGCGAAGGAAATCATCGGCTCCCCCGGGATGCTCGAGCTGAAGCTGGTGGAGCAGGGTCCTGCCGCCACCAAGGAAGATCTGCTGCGCGCCACGGGCGGCAGCGTCCCTCAGGACATGGAAGTGGTGAGCGGCGTGCCGGATCCGGCGGCTGGTCCCGGAGGCGCGTCCTCGTTTTACCTGGTGCGGCGTGTGGCTGCGGTGACCGGCCACGATCTGCGGAGCTCGCGGGCGGAGATGGACGAGAACAATCAGCCCGCGGTGGGCTTCACGCTGAACCGCGAAGGAGCGGCGGCTTTCGGCCGGGTGACCGGCGAGAACGTGGGCAAGCACCTCGCGATCATCATGGACAAGACGGTGCAGTCGGCGCCGCGCATCGAGACGCGTATCAACGACTCGGGCCGGATCCACGGCAGCTTCACGCAGCAGGAAGCCGCGGATCTCTCCCTGATTCTGCGTTCAGGCGCGCTGCCCGCCACGCTCACCTATCTGGAGGAGCGCACGATCGGCCCCAGCCTGGGCGCCGACTCGATTCGCTCGGGCGTGCTGGCGTCGGTCATCGGCCTGATTGCGATCAGCGGCTTCATGCTGATCTACTACAGGCTCTCGGGCATCAACGCCATCATCGCGCTGGTGTTCAACCTGGTGATTCTGCTGGGGCTCATGGCGTATGTGGGCGCGGTGATGACGCTGCCGGGCATCGCCGGCTTCGTCCTGACGATGGGCATCGGCGTGGATTCGAACGTGCTGATTTTCGAGCGCATCAAGGAAGAGCTGGAAGCGCAGCACGGCGTGCGCGCGTCCATCAACGCGGGCTTCAACCGCGTGTTCTGGACGCTGTTCGACACGCACACCGCCGCGCTGATTTCGGCCGCGTTTCTGTTCCAGTTCGGCACGGGCCCCATCCGCGGCTTTGCGGTGACGCTGGTCTTCGGGTTGATGTCGAACCTGTTCACCTCCATCTTCGTCTCCAAGACGCTCTTTGAGTTCGAGCTCTCGCAGCGGAGGGTGGCGGAGATTTCCATTTAGTTATGCATATTTTCCACAACACCAACTTCAACTTCCTGCGCTGGCGGTGGCATGCCATCGCGCTGTCGTGGATCATCATCATCGCCGGCGTGGTGGTAATCATGACGAAGGGCATCCCGCGCGGCGTGGAATTTGCGGGCGGCACCGTTGTCATCGAGCAGTTCGACCAGCCCGTGTCGGTGCAGCAGGTCCGCGACGCGCTCGACCGCAACTATCCGGGTGGCGGCCAGAACGCCGTGGTGCAGTCGTATGGGGATGCTTCGCAGCGGCAGGTGATGATCCGTGTGGCGCAGGTGGGGGCGGAGTCCGGGACGTCGCTCAGCATCACCGCCGCGCAGGTGGAAGATGCGCTGCGCAAAGGGAACCTCGGCGGATTCAAGCGGCAGGGCGCGGAGATTGTCAGCGCCACGGTGGGCCGTGAGCTCGAAACCAAGGGCCTCTACGCCACGGTCTTTTCGCTTATCGGCCTCCTGATCTATCTGGGCGCGCGGTTCCAGCTGAGCTTCGGCGTGGGCGCGGTGATTGCCACGATTCACGACCTGCTCATCACGCTGGCGTTCCTGGCGTTCTTCCGCTACGACTTGAGCCTCAACGTCATCGCGGCGATCCTGACGATCACCGGCTTTTCCACCAACGACACCATCGTCATCTTCGATCGAATCCGCGAGAACCTGCGGGCCATGCGGCGCGACAATCTGGACCACGTTATCAACGTGTCGATCAATCAGACTCTGGGCCGGACGGTGATCACGTCGGGCACGGCGCTGCTGACGGCGCTCGCGTTGTTCTTTTTCGGCGGGGAAGTCCTGCACGGCTTCGCGTTCACGATGGTGGTGGGCATCATCACGGGCACCTATTCCAGCATCTTCATTGCGGCGGCCGTGGTGAGTCTCTGGCGCGGCAAGGGCCCTCAGCGTGCCGCTGCGCACGCGCCCGGGCCAGCCACTGCGCCGGCCACGCCGCCGGCGGGTCGGTCGAAACAACGCAAGGCGCGCGCGTCGTAAGCCATCCACTCGTCGCGTGAATCTTTTTGCTGCAGCGGTGCTCGGGGTGGTGCAGGGCGTCACGGAATTTCTGCCCGTGTCGTCCACGGCGCACCTCCTCCTGGCAGAGCGGCTGCTCGGCCACAGCGACCCCGGGGGCGTCTTCACGGTCACGATTCAGCTGGGCTCAATCCTGGCGGTCATGTGGGCGTATCGCGGAAAACTGGCGATGCTGCTGAGGGGCATCCTCTCCGATCTGGACTCGCGCCGTTTTGCCGTTGCCATCACCCTGGCCACCATTCCCGCGCTGATCGCCGGCGCCCTGCTGTCGTCGTGGGTCAAACGCGTGCTCTACGCGAGCCCCCGCGTTTTTGCCGTGGCGTTCATCCTGGGCGGAATCGTGATGATCATCGTGGAGCGCGTCCGGCCGGTCCCGACGGTGCTGGACGCCGAGCGGACGTCGTGGCCGCGCGCGTTCGCGATTGGCGTCTGCCAGACGCTGGCCTTGATTCCGGGCGTCTCGCGTTCGGGCGCCACCATTGTGGGCGGCATGATGGCGGGGCTCGATCGTCCCGCGGCGGCGGAGTTCTCGTTCTTCCTCGCCATGCCCACTATGACGGCTGCGTTCGCGCACGATCTGATCGGCATGCGTCACGCGCTGTCTCCGGCGCTCGGCCTGGAAATCACTGTGGGCCTGGTAATGGCGTTCGTCTCGTCTCTGCTGGTCATCCGGCCCTTCCTCTTTTTCGTCAGGCGGTCCGGATTCGCGCCGTTCGCGTGGTATCGGATCGCGGTCGGCGGCGCGATTCTGGCGGCCGTCGCCGCCGGCTGGATGCAGGCATGATGAGCTGGCTCCGCCGGCGGTTCGTCACCGGCTTTTTCGTGATGGTGCCGCTCATCATCAGTATCCTCGCGCTTCTCTGGATATTCCGCGTCATCGACGGCTTCACCGCCCCTGTTTACGCCAGGCTGCTCGGCCCGGCGAACGTGCCGCCCGGGCTTGGCATCCTCACCACCGGCGCGATGATTCTTGCCGTCGGTGTGGTGGCCACCAACGTCCTCGGCAAGAAATTGCTGGGGCGGTTCGAGGGCTATCTCTTACGGGTGCCCGTCTTTCGCACTATCTACGCGCCAGTCAAGCAACTCGTGCTGGCGTTTTCGCCGGACAACGAATACGGGTTCAAGCGGGTGGTCCTTGCGCGCACGCCGGCGCGTGGCGTGGTGCTGGGTTTTCTCACGAAAGAGTTTTCGCTGGAGTCGGACGGGAAGGTGGAGCCGATGGTGGCGGTGTTCGTGCCCACCAATCATTTGTATCTTGGCGACATCGTCAT
>Ga0310810_10009133_pt1 | contig 11461 bp, 11 predicted proteins | sample NCmetagenome_FD_207641 | JGI IMG/M metagenome (GOLD analysis project Ga0310810, IMG submission 207641) | Soil microbial communities from experimental microcosm in Duke University, North Carolina, United States - NC | ecosystem: Engineered > Artificial ecosystem > Soil microcosm > Unclassified ... | reverse complement strand
CGTTCAGATAGGCGTAGCGCTCGAGCACCGGGAACTGCGCGCGTGCCTCCTCGAAGGTCATCCGACGCGCAGTTCTACCGGCGCGTGGTCGGAGAGGAGCCGCCCGCCGGCGCGCCGGCGCGCCGGGGGCCAGGCAGCGGGCGCGGACGCGGGTGCACCGCGCACGACGATCTGGTCGATGCTCTCCGCGAGCGGCTCGGAGTAGCCTCTTGCGCGCAGCTCGCCGTAGGCGTTGCCGTGTCCCGGCGTGATGTTCGCGTCGCCGGCGAGGATCACCGGCTCGCCCGGCTCGGCCAGCACGTCGACGAACTCGACGACGCGGAAGAGCTGCTCGTCGGCGACCGCGCCGCTCGTCACGTGGAAGCCCGCCACGAGGCCGACGCCGTCGACCCTGGCTGCGAGGCAGATTCGCCGCTCGCCTCCCCGGCTGACGACCTGCGAGCGCTCCTCGATCATCCGGAGCGCCGGCGCGAGCAGGATCGCGTTCGCCTGGCCGGTCAGCGCCGAGCGGAGGAGCCCGTGGTCGAGCTCGGTGACGAGGCGCCCGAGCTCGGCGCTCCGAAGGCGCGGACGCGCGGCCACAGCGCCGACCGCCCTCATGCCGCTCCACGCCTCCAGGTGCCGGAGCGCCCAGACGGGGAGCTCCTGGAGCGAGACGACGTCGGGGCCGTCCGCCGTGACGAGACGCACCATCTCGTCGAGGAAGGCCCGTCGCTCCGGCGGCACGGCGTTACCGTGGAAGAGGTTCCACGTGCGAACGAGCAACGACACGCCGCGTAGCCTACGGTCGCATGCGAGTCGTCCTGGCAGATCCGCCCGCCTTCACGCCGGCCTACGACCACGAGCTCGCCGCCTCGCTGGCGCGAGCCGGAGCCGACGTCGAGCTCGTGACCTCGCGGTTCCGCTTCGGCGAGGTGCCGGAGCCGGACGGCTACACGAGGCGGGAGCTCTTCTATCCCCTCTCGTCGCGGCTCTTCCGGCGCTCGCGACTCCGCCTGCCGCTGAAGGTCGCCGAGCATCCGATCGGGCTCGCGGCGCTTCGCACGCGCGGCGGCGACGTGCTCCATCTGCAGTGGCTCGTGCCGGAGCTCGACCTCCGCCTGCTCCGACCGCATGCACCGTCCGTGTTCACGGCGCATGATCTCCTCCCGCGCCGTACCGCGCGCAAAGAAGACCTCTGGCGGCGGCTGCTGAAGCGCTTCGACCGCGTCGTCGTGCACAGCGAGCGGGGACGCGAGACGCTGGCCGCGCTCGGCGTCGAGGCGCGCGTCATCCCGCATCCCGTGTTCTCGAGCGAGCCCGCACGGCGCGACGACGGCCGCACCGTGCTCTCGGTCGGCGTGATCAGGCCGTACAAGGGCCTCGGCGACGCGATCGAGGCGGTGCGGCGCGCCGGCGACGCACGCCTCGTCGTCGCCGGCGACCCGCTCGAGCCGATCGGGCCGTACCGCGAGCAGGCTCACGGCCTCGAAGTCGACTGGCGGCTCGGCTACCTGCCGCAGGCCGAGCTCGACCGCGCGCTCGGAGACGCGACGATCGCCGTCTTCCCGTATGCGCCGGAGCTCGACCAGAGCGGTGCGCTCCTGCGCGCGCTCGGCGCCGGCGTGCCGGCGGTCGCATACGACGTCGGCGGGATCGCGGAGCCCGTGCGCGCCTTCGGTGCCGGCCGCGTCGTCCCGGCCGGCGACGTCGAGGCGCTCGCGGACGCGGTACGCGAGCTCCTCTCCGACGGCGGCGCGCTCGAGGCGGCACGCGCCGGTGCGCAGCGGGCCCGGGAGACGCTGACGTGGGATGCCTCGGCGCGCTCGCACCTCGATCTCTACCGGGAGATCGCGTGATCTTCCGGCGGGGCCGCTTTGCGGAGGTGATCGCGCGGCAGCTCGACGTCTTCGCGAAGGACGAGGAGACCGGCTTGCTCGAGGAGGTCAGGGAGGCGAAGCGCAGGTACGACCGCGCGGAGCGCGACGAGGCCGAGGAGACCTACGGCGACTACGTGGATGTCGTCGAGGCCGCGACAGAGGCGCTTGCCGACATGCGCTGGGCGTTCGCGCGCACGCTCGACGAGGAGAGCGCCGAGGAGTACGAGGCCGCGTTCAACCGCGCCGTGCAGAAGCGGTGGCCGCCGCTCGGCCTCGAGATCGACAACCGCTGACCCGTGCGATCAGCGATGCCCGAAGTGGTGGGCGGAGGGCAGCGATCCGTGGACGTCGGCGCCGTCGGTGAGCGCGCGGGCGAGCGGCGCGAGGCTGACGAGCTCACGCACGAGCACGTTCCTGTTTCGATCGGCGTGCTCGTACCGGCCGCGCGCGAGGATCAACGGCTCGCCGCGAATCACCGACCGGAAGCGGTCGTACACCTGCGGCGGCACGATCAGGTTCATCTGGGCGTGCTCGTCCTCGAGCAGCATGAAGACGACGCCGTTCGCAGTCGACGGGCGCTGACGAGCGACGACCATCCCCGCGACGGAGACGTTCGCGCCGTTTCGCCGCTCGAGCAGCTCCTCGGTCGACAGCGTCCCCGGCGGCAGGTGCGGACGCATCAGCTCGAGCGGGTGCACGCCCACCGAGAGGCTCGTCGTCCGGTAGTCGGCGAGCATCCGCTCCCAGACCGTCGGGTCCGGCAGATCCGGCGTCTCGACGGTCGGCTCGAGCGGCAGCGCGAGCTGCTTCTCCTCGCCGCCCGATCCCGGCACGCTCGTCGGGCGCGGCACGAGCCCGAGCTGCCAGAGGAGCTCGCGCCGCTTCGAGCCGAAGCAGTCGCAGGCACCCGACTCGGCGAGCGCCGCGAGCTCGTCCTTCGAAAGAGGAGTCCGCTGCGCGAGCTCCCGGATCGAGCCGTACGGGCCGTTCGCGTCGCGCTCGGCGACGACCGACTCCGCATCGTCCTCCCCCACGCCCTGCACGTACCGGAGCCCGACGCGCACGGCGCCCTCCTCCAGCACGCAGCCGGCGCCGCTTGCGTTCACGTCGGGCGGCAGCGTCTCGACGCCGCGACGCTGCGCATCCCGCACGAGCGTCGCAGGAGGGTAGAAGCCCATCGGCTGCGCGTTCAGGAGGGCGGCGAGGAACTCGGCGCCGTAATGGTGCCGCAGCCACGCCGACTGGTACGCGAGCAGCCCGAACGCGGCGGAGTGCGACTTCGGGAAGCCGAAGCCGGAGAACGCGACGAGCTTGTCGTACACCGTGTTCGCGAGCTCCTCGTCGACGCCGTGCTCGAGCGCCCCGGCGACGAAGCGCGTGCGGTACGCCTCGAGGGCGGTGTGCGAGCGCTTCCGGCTCATCGCACGCCGCAGCCCCTCCGCCTCTCCGACCGTGAAGCCCGCGAGATGGATCGCGACGTCGAGCACCTGATCCTGGAAGACGACGACGCCGAGCGTCTCGCGCAGCGGCTCGCGCAGCAGCGGGTGGTCGGCGGGCGGCTCGAAGCTCGGGTCCTCTCGCAGCTTCTGGCGCCGCTCGATGTACGGGTGCACGGCTTTCCCCTGGATCGGCCCGGGCCGGACGAGCGCCACCTGGATCGTGATGTCGTCGATGCTCTCGGGCCGCGTGCGCAGGATGGTCTGCATCTGCGCACGGCTCTCGATCTGGAAGCAGCCGATCGTGTCGGCGCGCTGGATGTCCGCGAAGACGTCGGGATCGTCGAGCGGGACACGTGAGAGGTCGATCTGCTCTCCGCGTGTGCGCGCGACCATGTCGACGCATTCCTCGACCGCCGAGAGCATGCCGAGCCCGAGCAGGTCGATCTTCAGGAAGCCCGCGTCGGCGCACGAGTCCTTGTCCCACTGGCACATCTGGCGGCCGGCCATCGCAGCCGGCTGCACGGGCACGAGCTCGACGAGCGGACGCGACGAGATCACCATGCCGCCCGGATGCTGCGAGATGTGCCGCGGCAGGCCGGCGATCTCGCCGCACAGCTCGGCGAACGCCCGCCAGCGCGGCGACGCGAGCTTCGCTTGCGCGTCGGGGAGCAGCTGCAGCTCCTCGGCGACGCGCTGCGCGTGCCAGCCGTCGGTCACCTTCGCAAGCCGTTCGAGCTCGGCGAACGGCAGGCCGAGGGCCTTGCCGACGTCGCGGATCGCGCCGCGCGAGCGATACGTCGCGAAGCTCGCAACGAGCGACGCGTGCTCGCGACCGTAGCGCTCGGTGACACGGACGATCAGCTTCTCGCGGATGTCGCGCGGAAAGTCGAGGTCGATGTCCGGCACCGACGAGAGCTCGCGGTTCAGAAAACGGCCGAGCGACAGGTTGTTGTCGACCGGGTCGACGTGCGAGAGGCCGGTGAGGTAGCAGACGAGCGAGCCGACCGACGAGCCGCGGCCGCGGCCGGGCGGCAGCACGTGCCGCATCGAGCCCGGCCCGCGCACCTCCAGCGCGACCTCGCGCGCCAGCTCGAGCACCTCCCAGTGCAGGAGGAAGAAGCCGGCGAGCCCGAGCTCGTCGATCAGGGCGAGCTCCTCGTCCAGCCGCCTCCGAACCGGAGCCTGCGACAGGCTGTTGCGCCTCGAGTAGCGCTCGGCGAACGCGCGCTCGCAGACCCGGCGGAGCTGCACGACCGCCGGCTCGTCGCCGCCGGAGAAGTCGGGGTAGCGGTACCCGAGCTCCTCGGTCAGGTCGAACGCGAGCCGCTCGGCGAGCTCGCCGGTCCGCTCGACGGCGTCGCGGTCGTCGGGGAAGCGCTCGAGCATGTCGGCGGGCGCGGCGAGCACCGCTTCGTGGTTGCCGCGCCGCTCGCGCTCGCAGCCGTCGAGCGAGGTTCGGCAGCGAACGGCGACGAGCACGTCCTGGAGCGCGGCGCGGCTCGAGTCGTGTGCGTGCACGTCGCCGGTCGCGATCGTGTGGACACGCAGTGTCCGGGCGAGATCGCGCAGCGCCGCATTCCGTCGCGTGTCGCCGCGCTCGAAGGGCCGCTGCAGCTCGACGAAGAAGTCGTCGCGGCCGAAGACCTGCGCGAGCAACGCTGCGGCGTTCGGGTCGCGGACGGCGAGCCCGTCGCGCGCGCACCCCGAGAGGCAGACGAGCCCGTCGTGCAGCTCCTCGAGCAGGCGCGGGTCGAGGCGCGGCGGCAACGGCTCGCGCCCTTCCTTCGGCCGCGTGTTCGCATGTCCCGCCGTCAGGAGCCGGCAGAGGTTCGCGTAGCCGCCCGGCGTCTCGACGAGCAGCGTCACGTGGGCTCCCCCGTCGAGCGTCACCTCGGCGCCGGTGATCGGCCGGACGCCGAAGTGCCTGGCCGCGTGCGCGAACTCGAGCGAGCCGTAGACCCCGTCGTGGTCGGTCAGCGCGAGCGCCGGATAGCCGAGCTCAGCCGCCTGCGCCGCGAGCTCCTCGGGCTGGGAGGCTCCGTCGAGGAACGAGTAGGCGCTGTGGGCGTGGAGCTCGACGTAGCTCATCCCCTCTTTCTACACGAACAGACGTTCGTATGCGACACTCGGGCAGTGGACGGCATCGCGATCGGACCGGACGGCGGCGAGCGGGTCAGACGGCACCGCGTCCTCGCGGAGCTGCCCGAGCTCGAGGTGATCGAGCTGACCTTCGCGCCGGACTTCGAGGGCGTCGACCCGCACACCCACGCGGACCACGCCGACTCCTTCTACGTCCTCGAGGGCGAGGCGGAATTCGTCGTCGGCGACGACGTCGTGCGGGCCGGGCCCGGCACCTACGTCGCGGCGCCGGTCGGCGTCGTGCACGGCTTCCGGAACGTGGGCCCGGGCGACCTGCGCATGCTGAACGTCCATAGCCCGAACACGGGGTTCACCGAGCGGCTGAGGCGCGGTTAGAGGAAGCGAAGCGGCGAGAACGGGGCGATCTCGGGCGCCGGCTCCTCGCCCGCGACGAGCGCGACGACGGCCTCGGCCGTAGCCGGCGCGAGCAGGATCCCGTTCCGGTAGTGGCCGCCTGCGACGATCATCCCCTCCCACTCGCCGATCAGCGGCCCGTCGTCGGGCGTGCCGGGCCGCACGCTCGCGACCGCCTCGACGAGCTCGAGCTCTGCGACGGCCGGCACCGCCCGGACCGCCTCGCCGAGCAGCAGCTCGGTCGCCTCGTCGGTGGCGGCGGTGTCGAAGCCGGCTTCCTCGACCGTCGCCCCGAGGACCGTCTCGCCGCTCGCGCGCGGCACGACGTAGATGTGCTCGCTGCGGATGATCCGGGTCGCCGGCAGCGGGCCGCGCAGGCGCAGCGTCTGGCCTTTCACCGGACGGATCGGCAGGCGCCTGGCCAGGCGCCGCGACGACCAGGCTCCCGCGGCGAGGACGACGCGGTCGGCGGCGATCCGCGACCCGTCGGCGAGCGCGACGCCGTCGGCGGTCGCCTCGACGACGTCCGAGTGCGGCCTGATCGCGTCGCCGAGCAGCGCGACGAGCCGGGCGACGACGCGCCGCGGGTCGACCTGGGCGTCGCGGGTCATATGCCACGCGCCGGTGCACTCGGGCGAGACCCCCGGCTCGAGGGCGAGACACGCGTCGCGGTCGATCCACTCGGCGTCCTCGGCCGGCGGCGCCTCCTCGCCGAACGCGAACGCGAGCGCGAGCGACCCGCACTCGGTGTAGCCCACCTCGCCGAGCTCCGTCGCGAAGGACGGCCAGAGCCCCCTCGAGCGACGGGCGAGAGCCGTGAACTCCGGCGACTCCCGGTCGGGCGCGAGCACTCCCGCCGCGGCCCAGGTTGCGCCGCTGCCGGGCTCTGCGCGCTCGAGCACGCAGACCGTCAATCCGCACTGCCGGGCTCGCAGGGCGGACGCCAGCCCGATGATCCCGCCGCCGACGACGGCGATGTCGTACTGCTCCATGGGCGGACGATAGGCTGCGCCGCCGTGGACGGCATCGAGCGACGCGCCCGGCTCGCCCGCTCCCGCCTCTATCTCCTGCTCGAGGCGAGGCCCCGGGGCGAAGACGCGGGACGGCTGCTCGAGGCCGCTCTCCGCGGCGGGGTCGACGTCGTCCAGCTTCGCGACAAGGAGCTGCCGGACGACGAGCTCGTCCGCGCCGCCGAGTCGTTCCGGCGCGTGTGCGACGCCTACGGCGCCCTCTTCGTGCTGAACGACCGCCCCGAGCTCGTCGAACGCTGCGGCGCGGACGGCGTGCACGTCGGGCAGGACGACATGCCGCTCCTCGAGGCGCGACGCGCAGTCGGCGACGAGCGCATCGTCGGCCTCTCGGCCACGACGGCGGCGGAGCTGCAGGGCGACCCGGATTACTTCGGCGTCGGCGCGGTCTACGGCACGCCGACCAAGCCCGAGTCGGAGGCGGGCGGGCTCGCACTCGTCCGTGCCGCGCGAGACTCGCTGCGCGTGCCGTGGTTCGCGATCGGCGGCATCGACGCCGACACGATCGGCGAGGTCACGGCAGCGGGCGCATACGGCGTCGCGGTCGTCCGCGCCGTGCGCGACGCGCGAGACCCGGAGCAGGCGGCCCGCGGGCTGAGGTCGCAGCTGCCCCCCGTCGGCGCCGTCGTGACGCGCGGCGAGGACGTCTCGCTTCCGCAGATCGACTGGCTCTTCGGGAGCTGGGCGCCCGGCCGGCGGCCCGTCGCCCCGCACACGCACGCCGCGCATACGGATGTCTTCTACGTCCTCGGCGGCACCATGGAGTTTCGGCTCGGCGACGGCACGGCGCAGGTTCCTGCAGGCTCGTGCGTCGCGGCGCCGCCGTTACTCGTGCACGGCTTCCGCAATCCCGGCGCCGAGGAGGCGCGGTTCCTCAACCTGCATGCGCCGGGGGTGTGGGCGCGGGGACAGCAGCATGCCCTCGCGCCGGAGCACTACGACACGTTCGGGATCGACCGGGGGTCGGCGCAGGCAAGGCCGACCCTCAGCGCGACGGGCGACGGCGACCGCCTCGGCACGGAGCACCGCCTCGCTCTCGTGAAGGTGCAACAGCCCGACCTCGACGTGCTCGAGTACTTCGTCGACGCCGACTACGGCGGGGCGAGCGCGCACGTCCACGTGCGGCACGCGGACTGCTTCCACGTGCTCGAGGGCGCGCTCGAGCTCGTCGCGGACGGGAAAGCGATCAGGGCCGAAGCGGGAACGTCGGTCGTGATCCCGCCCGGGGTCGTGCACGAGTTCACGAGCGCCGGCCGGGCACGCTTCCTGAACGTCCATGCTCCGTCCTGCGGCTTCGCCGAGTACCTGCGCAAGGTCGACGCCCGCGAGGACGTCGACACGGCGGCTTACGACGTGTACGTCAGGCGCCGCGTTGCGTGAACCACCTCCCTCCCGCGCCGTCGTGGAAGACGACGGTGTTCTCGCCCGTCTCTAGCACGACCTCGAAGTAGCGGCGCACCACGGGCGACTCCGTCCACCAGCGGTCGAGCACGCGCCACTCCTCGCGCAGCACGGCGACAGGCTGATGGTTCACCTGCCACGGCGTGCCGTCGAAGTTCGACTCGACGCGCGCCGGGCGCGGCTCGTTCAGTCGTCCCGCGGTACGAAGAGCGCGCGCGTCTCTGGAATCCGCGACCACGGCGCAACCTCCACGACGGTGCAGACGGAGCCGGAGCCGGTGCTCGCCCGCACCTGCCGGAGACCCTCGCTGAGGCGAGTGCGGTCCTCGGCTCCGGCGGCGAGCAGCTCGAGCTGCCGCCCGGTGGGCTCTGTCAGCTCGACGAGCTCGATCCGGAGCTCGAGCACGGGAGCGGGCAGCTCGGAGAGTCGCGGGGCGAGCGCGACGCGGATGCGGTCGGCCTCGGCGCTCGGCTCGCGCAGGGTCAGCGACCGCCGCCACGACCCGCCGCCGACGAGGCGCGCCGAAAGGGCCACCTTGCGCACGAACCGGTCGCGGCGCTCGGGTCGCGAGAGCGCCGTCTCGACGAGCGCGCCGAGCGCCCGGCGCAGCGTCAGCTCGTTCCCGATCGCCTCCGGAAACTCGAGCGACTCCGCGAGCTCCGCCGGTGGACGGCGCCCGCGCACACGGGCGGACGCGCCGCCTCTCGCCAGGCTCCAGGCGCGCCGGCCGTCCGGCCCCAGTCGTTCGGCGACGGCGCCACCCGGGAGCCCGGCAAGCTGTCCGAGCCTTCGCACTCCGAGCGACTCGAGCTCGTCGGAGCGCTGCCGCTCGAGCGGCAGCAAGGTCAGCGGCAGGGGTGCGAGGAACTGCCCGACCTCCTCGTCGCGGACGACGAGCAGCTGTCCCGGCTTCGCGACCGAAGCGGCGGCGAGCGCTGCGAAGCGGCGCCCGGCCGCGCCGAGCCGCGCGTCCCACTGTTGACCGACCGCCGTGAGCGCGCGCCGCAGGGCGGGCTCGAGCCCGCCGTAGAGCCGCTCGACGCCGCGCGTCTCGAAGTAGGCCGTCCCGAGCGCGACCGACTCGACCGAGAACCCGGCATCTTCGAGCGATCGGACGATCTCCTCCCAGTCCCGCTCGGCCGCCGCGGGGTCGGGATCGACGAGGAGGAGCTGCGGGCACATCGCGAGCGCCTCGCCGAGGCGCATCCGCGGCACGACGCCCGCCGCCTCCGCCGCCGCCGTCACGGACCCGATCAGGGGCTCCCCACCGGCCTCCGGGGCGAGCGCCGCCGGCCGGAGCGAGCGGGCGGGCTGCTTCCGCAGCGCCGCCTTCAGCTCGAACCCGGGGATGGAGAGGCAGGCGATCATGCGAACGTCTGTTCTACACGAACACACGTTCTCCTGTCAAGCCCGGCCCGGCGCTGCCTCACTCACATGAGCGACTGGACAACGGGCAACACAACGGGCATGATGCGACCACTCGGGCGTCGACGACGCTCCCGGCCGCACACCGGGATCGCCGAAAGCTCGCCAAAGCCGCGAAGCCCGATTCCGGGGGCGATTCCTCCCTGCCGCGAGGAATCGCCCCCAACTCTCTCGAAGCGTCAGAGCGTCACCTCGGCGGCCGGCCCGACCGTGCGGACGTACCGCGGCACGACGGCGGCGGCGTTCTCGCGGGCGCACCACTCGATGTCCGGCTCGAGCCCGTGCCGGCGCAGGTTCCAGGCGCTCCGTCCGGCGCCGATCCCCTCGCCGGGACCGGTGTAGCTCCGCGCGATCCGGATCGCCGCCGTCGCGGAGTCGGTGCGGTCGCCGCCGAGCGCCTCCGCGATCCGCCCGGCGCAGTACGCGTCGTCCAGCGCGAGCTCGCCGAGGATGCCCGCACAGAGCACCGCCACGTCCTCCCCGTGCGCGCGCGCCGCCTCGGCGACCGCGTCCAGGTTCAGCAGCGAGCCGACGTAGACGTGTGCGAACCTCGCCGCCGCGGACACGAGCAGCCGCGTGCCGTTCGTCGTCGTGAGGATCAGCGTCTCCGCGCCCGGCTCACCCGCGACGTCGCGCGGCGAGTTGCCGAAGTCGAACCCGGGGATCGGCGCGAGGCTCCGCTCGCCGGCGAGCTTCGCCGGCCCCTCGGTGCCGGCGAGCGCGCGGGCTTCCTCGATCTCCGCGCAGCAGAGGACCCGCCGGTATCCCGAGGCGAGCGCCTGCGTGATCGTCGAGGTCGCGCGAAGCACGTCGACGACGATCCCGATCGGCGCGGGCGTCTGCTCGCCGGGCGTGAAGGCGACATGGACGAGCACGGTCGAGGCTAGGCTAATCGGATGACGACGGTCGGAACCGGGCTGCCGACGTGCTACCGGCACCCGGACCGGGAGACAGGTCTCTCCTGCTCCGAGTGCGGCCGCCCGATCTGCACCGAATGCATGACTCCGGCACCGGTTGGGCTGCGCTGTCCGGATCACGCCGGAAACCGGCGCCTCGCCCGCACCGTGCAGCGACGGGCCATCTCGCGCGCCCCGCGGCGTGCAGGCGCGACGGAGGCGCTCGTCACGAAGTCGCTGATCGCGATCAACGTCGCCGTCTACCTCGTCACAGCCGTGCAGGGAAACGGCATCAACGCCCCCGGCGGATCGCTCTTCGACAAGATGCTGCTCTTCGGGCCGGCAGTCGACCACGGCGACTGGTGGCGCCTGATCACCGCCGCGTTCCTCCACGCAGGCCTTCTGCACATCGGCTTCAACATGCTCGCGCTCTGGTGGATCGGCGCGCCCGTCGAGCAGTACCTCGGCCGCGCGCGCTACCTCGGGCTCTACCTCGTCGCCGGGCTCGCCGGCTCTGCAGGGGCGCTCGTGCTGACCCCGACCGCGGTCACGGTCGGAGCCTCGGGCGCGATCTTCGGGATCCTCGGTGCGATGCTCATCCTCGAGTGGCAGGCGACGGGAAAGCTGGGCGGCAACGCGATGACGCTGATCGTGATCAACCTCGCTCTTTCGTTCACGCTGTCGAACATCTCGATCGGCGGTCATGTCGGCGGCCTGATCGGCGGCATCCTCGCGACGCTCGCCTTCGCGCGCTGGGGACGAGGGAATGCAGCCTACGGACGCCTCGGTGCAGGCGGCATCGCGGGGCTCGTCGGCGTCGCAGTGCTGAGCGTCGCGATCGCGTACTGGAAGGTCCGGGGGCTCGCATAGCGAACCACGGACTGTGGTCCACCACCTGGTGCACCTGGGGGTCTCGCCCG
>Ga0310810_10009132_pt1 | contig 11462 bp, 8 predicted proteins | sample NCmetagenome_FD_207641 | JGI IMG/M metagenome (GOLD analysis project Ga0310810, IMG submission 207641) | Soil microbial communities from experimental microcosm in Duke University, North Carolina, United States - NC | ecosystem: Engineered > Artificial ecosystem > Soil microcosm > Unclassified ... | reverse complement strand
CCCTCGTGCGCATCGGGCCCGACCTGACGGAGTCCGCGCTGACCGTCCCGGGCTCGGCCGTCGCGGGCGCGGCGATCCAGGTGAGCGACACGGTGCTGAACCTCGGCGGCGGATCGGCCACGCCCTCGACGACGAGGTTCTACCTGTCCACGAATTTCGTGTTCGACGCGGCGGACGTGCCGCTCGGCGTCAGAGCCGTCGGTGCGATCGCGGCCGGCCAGAGCAGCGCGGGTACGACGTCGCTCGTCATTCCGGCCGGGACGCCGGCGGGCAACTACTACGTGCTCGCCGTCGCCGACGGCGACGGCGCGGTGCCGGAGACGAGCGAGACGAACAACACGCGCGGCGCGTTCATCAGGATTTCGGGGTCGTGAGCCGGCTGGCATGCTAGGCTGCTGAGCGCTTGCGCGCGGCCACGGCGTGCGGGCTGCTCATGAAGTCCGGCCGTCTCGTCGCACACCCGTCGGCCTCCACGCGTCCGCCCCCGGCGGATCTCGCCGCCGCGCTGCTCGCGGGCGCCGAGGAGAGGCCCGGCGCGACGGCGCTCCTCGACGGATCGCAAGCCGTGTCGTACGGCGCGTTGAACGCGCGCGTGACACGGTTCGCGGCGGCCCTGATCGATCGCGGCATCCTGCCGGGCGATCGGGTGGCCATCCGCCTCGACAGCGCCGCTGATTTCATCGCCGCGTTTCTGGGCGTGCAGCGGGCGGGCGCGATTGCCGTGCAGCTGCCGCCACTGTACCGCCGCCGCGAGATCGCGCGCGTACTCTCCGACTCCGGCAGCGCTCTGGTGATTGGCGATCTCCGCGGCGTCTGCGACGCCCCCCGCCCCTGTTCCAGCCCTCAAGTACCGGTCGTGCCGGCCGAAGCGCTCGACGCGGATGGACACGTCGATCTCGATTCCCGCGCTCGCCGCCTGGACGATCCCGCGGTCCTGACCTACGTCGCCGATATCCGGGGGCCGCTCGCCGGCCTCGTGCAGACCGGCGCGGGACTTCTCGCGGCGGCCGACGCGTACGCGCGCGGCGTGCTCGCGCTCGGGCCAACGGACGTGTGCATCGGCTCGATCGGCCTCTGGTGGGCGTACGGCCTCGGCGCGCTCCTCGTCTTTCCAATGCGGGCCGGCGCGGTGACGGTGCCGATCGCTCAGCCGCTGGCGCTCATCGACGCGATCCCGGCGGCGCGCGCGACGGTCCTCTTCGGCGTGCCGACGATGTATCGCATGCTGCTCGAGCATCCCGGGCTGACTGCCGACGGTCTCCGGACGCTGCGCGCGTGCGTGAGCGCCGGCGAGCCGCTCCCGGAAGAGGTCGCCCAGGCCTGGCGGCGTCGCACGGGCCTCGATCTCCTCGACGGCTTTGGCGCCACCGAGCTGACCCACATCGTCATCTCGGAGCGGCCCGGCGAGGCGCGTCCTGGGTACCTCGGCGTGCCCGTGCCCGGATACGAGGCGCGAATCGTGGGGCCGGACTTCAGGACGCTGACCGACGGCGCTCCCGGACAGCTCGCCGTCCGCGGGCCGACCGGCGCGATGTACTGGCGCGACCCGGAGGCCCAGCGCGCCGTCGTCCGCGAGGGGTGGACGCTGACGCGCGACATCTGCGTCCGGGAAGCCGATGGCTGGTTCCGTTACGTGCGGCGCGCGGACGACATCATCGTGAGCGCCGGATACAAGATCTCGCCGCGCGAAGTCGAGGACGCGCTCGCGGCGCACGACGACGTGGCGCGCGCGCGCGTGTTCGGGGCGCCGGATCCCCTCCGCGGCTCGGTCGTGAAAGCCGCGCTCACGCCGGCGGCGGGGCGGACGATCGCCGTCGAGCGCCTGCAGCAGTACCTGAAGCGCGAGCTCGCGCCCTACAAGTGCCCGCGCGAAATCGTGCTCGAGTGATCCCGTGCGAGGCCTCCGCGCCTGGCGGGATCGAAGACTGATCCGCTACGCGCTGGCGCGCCTGGCGCCCGCCGGCACGAGCAACCCATCGCGCGGGATCAGGAGCTGCACCGGCTGCGCGCGCGGCTCGAGCGGCACCGGCTTCTTCGGGTTCGCGTACACGGGGTGCTTGCCGTGCTCCTTGTACCACTGCGCCACGGTCGCCGTCTGGTGCATCTGCTCGACGATGTAGCGCCAGCCGATGCCGGTGTTGTACGCGCAGAACGAGATCTCGCCCATCTGCGTGGCGTAGGGGATGATGCACATCTCCGTGCGGCGGAAGTCGTAGGTCCAGAGGTCCTGGAACCACATGCCCGCGATGAAGAGCACGAGCCACTCGTCCGACTTCCGGTTGCCGTCTGTCGGCGCGCCGACGCCGCCGAGCGCGCCCCCGCTCTGCTTGTCGAACTTCTTGATCAGGTGCGTCAGGCGGAACCCCTCGGGCGCGCGGTCCGCGTGATAGTTGCGCAGCACGCTCAGCGCCGTCTGGATCTTCGACAGCAGCGGCCCGCGGCCCGCGTCCGAAATCGTCCGCGCGTCGCGGAAGAACCGCTCGACGTCGAAGACCTGGGGCAGCGGCGCCCACTGGCGCGTCTTCTTGCTGATGAGGAGCGCGGTGCCCGTGCCGCAGTTCGGATGGCAGCCGCACTTCATCGTCCCCCAGTCGGCGCCGGGGCCGGCGATGAGGTCGGTGACGTCGGAGACGGCGCCGGCCGCCGACAGCGGGAACCAGTCGCGCAGCGGCTCGGTCGCGCCGGTCTGCTTCTTCACGTCCTCGGCCAGGTGCGAGAGCGTGTAGCGCCGCTCGGCGCGCGTGGCATCGTCGATGTCCTCGTCGCGCCCGGTGAACGAGACGGGCTGGAACGAGACGAAGCTGATGCGATCGCAGTTCTCCACCGCGAACTTGATGATCCGGCCGACCTGGTCGTCGTTGATCGTGCGCACGATCGTGACGACGAGCGCGATGTCGATGCCCGCCCGCGCGAGGTTCTCGATCGCGCGCAGCTTCACCTCGAAGAGATTCCCCACCTTGCGGTGCGCGTTCGCCTCTTCGCCGACGCCGTCGAACTGCAGGTACGCGATCCGGAGGCCGGCCTTCGCCGCGGCCATCGCGAACTCGGGGTCCTGCGCGAAGCGGATGCCGTTGGTCGCCGCCTGCGCGCTGAAGTAGCCGATCTGGCGCGCGTAGGCCACCGCGTCGAGGAAGATCGGCGAGATCGTCGGCTCGCCGCCCGAGAACTGTACGGTGAGCTGGCGGCGCGGCTTGATCGTCAGCGCGTCGTCCAGAATCGCCTTCACGTCGTCGAAGGTGAGCTCGTGCACGTAGCCCACCTGGTTCGCGTCCATGAAGCACGGGTCGCACATCATGTTGCAGCGGTTCGTGAGGTCGACCGTCAGCACCGAACCGCGCCCGTACTTGATCGACGAGGTGCCGTGGTTGTGCAGCCGATCCGTCACCGCCGGGAAATCGCGCCCCGGGAACAGGCTCTCGATGCGCTTCAGGAACGCGGGGTTGATCGCGAGCACGTCGGTGAACGTGCCGTGCTGCGGGCAGCTCTTCTCGATCAGGACCTTGCCGTCGCGCTCGACGATGTGCGCCTTGATCTCGCCGACGTGCTCCCGCGCGAGCACTCCGGGATCGTCCACGCCCGAGAGGATCCGCTGGCGCGCGTCGCGCACGCACGTCGGGCACAGCGAATCGGTCGTGCGGGGCCAGCCGAGCGCCGGGGAGGTCCGCTCGCCGCTCTTCGGCAGCGGCGCCGGCGCCCACGCCGGCTGGAAAGGCCGGGCCGGCACGCGACGGTTGACGCTTTGGAAGAGATGCCAGGCTGCATTGGCGAGATGGGACACAGCCGTCTCGAGCTGTCGCACACCGGTCATTCGATTGGGGAGGCTCCTCGGCGCGTGATTATAGTATGGCCGGGCTGGGCGCCGCGGCCTATTCGCGCCCGGCCGCGTCCGTCGTGTGCACGTCGTCGGACTCGATGGCCGCGAGGCGGATCAGGAGCCGCCGATCCACTTTTCCCCGCGCGTCCACCGGCAGGCGATCGAGGAACACGAACCGCCGCGGAATCTTGTGCGGCGACAGCGTCTCGGCGCACCGCTGACGGATCGCCAGCGGCGTGAGCGCGGCGTCGGTACGGACGACGAACGCCACCACTTCCTGGCCGCGCGCATCCGACGCCGTGCCGACGACGCGCGCGTCGGCGATCCCGGGCACCTGGATGAGCCGGCGCTCGACCTCGCCCGGATCGACCTTGCGGCCCGCGACGTTCACCAGCGGCGTCACGCGTCCGGTCAGGACGAGCCGCCCCCGGTCGTCGAAGTGTCCCAGGTCGCCGGTGAGGAACCCGCCGCGCTCGAACGCCGCTCCGCCGTCGCCGTCGGTGTGCCGTGCGTACCTGGTCGCCACCGCGTTGCCCGACACGAACACGCGGCCGCTGTGGCCGTCGTCGATCGTCACGGAGGTTTCCGGCATGGGGCGGCCGACGTGCAGCGGATCGGCCAGCTCCTCCGAATCGTCGTAGGCGATGCCGCCGGTCTCGCTGCTTCCGTAGAACGAATGGATCTTGCGATCGACGCCGCGGTGAAACCACGCCACCGTGTCCGGATCGACGCGGGCGCCGGCGGTGACGAGAAGGCGAAGCGAGGCCGGCAGCCGATCGAGGCCGTCGAGCGCGCGCAGGCGGTCGTACATGAACGGCACGCCCGGCACCACCGTCGCGCCGGTCTCGCTCACGTCGCGCAGGAAGCGTGCTGGATTGAACGGCGGGCCGAGCACCACCGGCGTGCCCTGCCACAACAGCGGCATCACGAGATTGCCGAGGCCGTACGAGTGCGAGAGCGGAATGACCGCGATGTTCAGATCGCCTGCGCCGATCCCCATCGCCTCCACGATGTGGCGGCCGTCGTTCACGAGGTGCGCCTCGGCGGCCACGGCCGCCCTGGGCACGTCGGTCGATCCGGAGGTCAGCTTCAACACGACGCGCTCGCCGTACGGCGCATGCGCGCGCCCTCCGTCCGGGAGGACCAGCAGGACCGCGTCGGGGGCGAAGGGCGTCGCTTCGGCCGGCAGCGGCAGCGGACGGTCGGCCACGATCGCCCGGGCGGCCGACTGTTCGACGAGCGCCACGGCTTCGGCGTCGGTCGCGTCGCCGAGCGGAACGAGCGCCGCGCCGATTTCCATGCAGGCGACGACGAGCGGGAAGAACAGCGGGCGATTGCCGACAAGGGACACCACCACGCCGCCCGGCCCGACGCCGGCGCGCCGCAGGTCGGCGGCCATCGACGTCGACGCGGCGGCGAGATCGGCGAACGTGATCGCTTCGCCCGTCGCCGTGTTCCTGACGGCGATCGCGTGCCGGCGATCGCGGCACACGGCGGAGAAGCGCTCGGCGATGAGACTCGCGCTCAACGTTGCTAGAATGGCCGAGCCCGTCCATGAGCGCAAGTGGCTTCGGCGTCGATCGGCTGCCGCACCGTCCCCCGATGCGCCTCGTCGAACGCCTCGTCGAGCTCGTCGATGGCCAGTCGGCGTGCGGCGTGCGCGTGGCGCATCCCGGCGACTGGTACTTCGACGGACACTTCCCCGACGATCCGGTCGTGCCGGCGATCGTGCTGATCGAGCTCCTGGCGCAGACGGGAGGCCTCGCGGCCATGAGCGGCGCGGCCGGCGATCGCCAGCCGGCGCTGCGCGTCGCGGCGGTCGGGCCGTTCAAGTTCCCTGGCGCGGCGCGCCCCGGCGAGACGCTCGAAGCGCGCGCGCGCGTCGCGGGGCGCGTGGGCGCGATGATCAAGATCGAGGGGGAAGTGCTGGCCGACGGCCGGTGCGTCGCCGTCGGCGGCGTGACGCTCGCCGACGTCAGCGCGGTGCGCGAGCCGCCGGGCTGACACGCGCGGCGAGCGCGCGCCGCTCGGTGAACCCGCCAATCCTGATGAGCTCGGCGATCGGCACGTCGGCCGAATCGAACGTGCCGCCGAACGCCAGATCGCACCCGCGTGCCGAGCACCGGCTCGCGTCGGACCACCACACCCGCCGTACGGCGCCGTCGCGCTCGATCCGCGCGAACGGCAGGATCGAGAACGAGAAGAACGTGCGCACGACGGGCAGGTCGCGTGACAGCGCCGCGGCAGGCGAGTCGGCCAGATCGCGGAACGAGAACGCCACGGCAGCCGTCCGCCGCCGGACGTCGACGGTCCACCCGCGTATCGTCTCCCCATCGCGGTCGTAGACCGACCAACGAAAGAGGCTGCCCATCACCGGTGCCACCACCGCCGGATGCGCGCTGCCGGCGGCGGCCGCATGGATCTGCAGTGCGCGCGCTTCGCTTGCCGTCTTCACGGTCAGCAGCGCCGCCAGCCCGACGAATGCCGCGCGGGCCGCCGCGCGGCCGCGCATCGGCCGGCGCCAGCCCGCGATCGCCGCGGCGGCCAGTATCAGCAGCACGACCGGCTCGCCCATCGTCACCAGATGCCATCCCGACACGGCTGAAGACAGGGGCGCGAACAGGCGGATGTCGCCGCCGTCGGCCAGGTCCCAGAACACGTGGCCCAGAGTGCCGGCTAATGAGGCGAAGAAGAGCGGACCGAATCGCGATCCCCTGACCAGACGGCGCAGGCCGAGCGCCAGGGCCGCCGCGACGATCGCCGTGCCGGCAAGCGAGTGCGTGCCGGCCGCGTGGACGCCCAGATAGACGTCGAAGCCGCGCAGCGCGAGCGCGGCGTCGGCGTCGGGCGCGATCGAGCCGAGCACGAGCGCTGCCGTGACGCCCGGACCGGCGGCGCGGGCCGGCGCCGCCCAGGCCGCGGCGCGCCCGAACAGCACGTGTGTGACGGGATCCAGGGCGCTATCCCATGCCGTCCGACTGCGCTCCCCAGTACGAGTAGAACTGATACCAGAACTGGGGCGTCGCGCGGATGCGCGCTTCGAGCTGTGTGGCGAACGCCTGCGTGGCGAGCGCGACGGCTTCCTCCGTCGGCTTGCCGGGATCGACGACGATGGGGTCGCCCAGCGCGCCAATGAAACGGCCGTCGGGCTGCCGCGTCATGAAGGCCGGCAGGAGCGGCGCGCCCGACAGGTAGCCGATCATCGCCGGCGTGCGGAGAAAGCCGGCCGGCCGGCCGAAGAAACGAACGTCCACGCGGTCGCGGCCCAGGTGGCGATCGAGCAGCATCGCCACGAGCCCGTTCGCGCCGAGCACCCGCCGGATCCGCAGCGCGGTGTCGAGCATCTGGCCGATCTCGATCGTCTCGATGCCGAGCCCGTCGCGCATCTTCCGCCGGATCCCGCCGACGGCGGCGCTCGCTTCGGCCTTGCCGACGACGCTGAGCCGGTATGCGTGGAGCGTGCGGAGCGCCACGCCGCCGAGCTCCCAGTTGCCGAAGTGCCCGCCGACGAGGATGATGCCGCGGCCGCCGGCGAGCAGGGCGTCGATCCGGCGGGCATCGAAGCTCGCCATGAGCGGCTCGAACTGCGTCTTCGACATCTCGAGGCTGCGGATGAAGTCGATCGTGTCGCGCGCGTAGCTGCGGTAGGTCAGCAGCGCGAGATCCTGGAGCTCGGCGGCCGTGGCCTCCGGCCGGACGACGCGGAGGTTGTCGACCAGGGCGCGTGTACCCTCGCGCATCATTCGGTATGCCAGCCACGTCGCCGCATCACCGATGCCGTAGCTGCAGGCGCGCGGAAGGCGCGTGACGAGATGATAGGCGGCGCCGAAAATCAGGCCGTTGTTGACCGCTCCGGCATGCCACCGGACGCGGGCGAGCGATTCCGAGCGCGGCGGGGTCATCCGGCGAGGTACCGGTAGCGCACCGCCAGCATACACGTCCGGAACGTGTCGCGGACCGGCCGGATCTTGCTGCGCGCGCCGGTGTAGTCGAGGCGCCGGACGGTGACGCGGTCGAGCCGGGCGCCGGCGCGCACCAGCTTGATCAGCATCTCGGTCTCGATCTCGTAGCCGGTCGCCGTCAACGGCACGCGGCGGAGCAGGTCGGCCCGCACGAGCCGCAGCCCCGACTGCGAATCCCTGACCGGCGCGCCGATGAAGCGGGCGAGGACGGCGCTCCCGATCGTGTTCGAGTAATAGCGAGCGCGCGGCATGGCCTCCTTGCGAAAGTCGCGCTCGCCCAGCACGAAATCGCCGCGGCCCTGCTCGGCGCAGGCGACCAGGCGCGGGATCTCGGCCGGATCGTGCTGCAGGTCGGCGTCGATGAGCAGCACGTGCGAGCAGGGGAGCGCCAGCGCGTGCGCGAGGCCGGTCCGGATGGCGCAGCCCTTGCCCCGGTTCGTCTCATGGCGCAGCACGACCGCGCCCGCCTCGCGCGCCCGCGCCGCCGTATCGTCAGCCGACCCGTCGTCCACGACCACGATGCCGACGGCGAAGGGCGCGGTGCCGCGTACGACCTCCGCGACGTGGCGCCCTTCGTTGAAGGCGGGAATCACCGCCGCGATCGTGACCATCGCTCCACCGAGATCACCACGGCCGGCAGCGTGACAATCGACGCGAGCAGGCAGCAGCCCAGCGTGACGATCGACATGATCCCGAACACGTGCAGCGGCGCGTAGCTCGAGTTTACGAGCGATCCGAAGCCGATGAGCGCCGTGCCGCATGCGAGCGCGATCGCCGCGCCGGTCTGCGTCACGACGCTCGCCATCCCGCCCGACGGCTCGAACGTATACCGGTACAGCACGTAAATGCCGTAGTCGACCGCGATGCCGATGAAGGTGACCGCGGCAAACAGCGAGAAAAGATCGAGCGTGACGCCCGCGAGCGCGAGGATGCCGGCGCTCCAGACGAACCCGACGGCCGTGGGCGCCAGCGCCAGAACGGTCTGCCGGATCGTCCGGAACACGGCGTAGATGAGCGCCGCCACGGCGAGCGCGCCGATGGCGACCCCCTGCACGAACTGCCGGAAGAACCGCAGCCGCAGATCGTGGTTAATGGCCGGCACCCCCGTGAGATGCAGCGCGGGATCGACGGCGCGGACCAGTTGATCAAGAGCGTCGATGTCGACGGGTGCCGTGGCGTACAGGTACTGGGCGCTTTCGTAGAGGCCGTTCCGGTGCACCAGGAACCGCGAGACGACCGGCGCCAGACCGTGATCGATCAGGCCATCGTACGTGATGCGCGCCGACGGGTCGAGCAGGCGAGACACCCGCTGCTCGAACGGCACGAACGCGCCGGCCTTGAACCCGGCGCGGGCGGCGGCCGATTCGAGATCGCGCGTCACGTCGGCGGCGGTGAGCCCGGCCGCGCGGATCGCCGTGGCGACGCGGTCCTGCTCGCGGGCGGACGGGAGGAGGAAGCCGATGCCGCTTGGCGAGACGCCCGGCGCGTACGCGGCGAGCGCCGTCGACAGGCGTTCGCCGGACTGGAGCAGCGGCTCGAGACGATCGTTCCGGCCGAGGACGACGAGGATGTCCTGCGGCAGGCCGAAGCGCTGCGCGACCTCCCGCTCGAGCGCCGCGCCGCGTGTCTGCGCCTGGAGCCGCTCGAGGGTCGGGTCGAGCCGCAGGCGCGTGGCCGCGATCCCGAGCACCAGCGTGGCCGCCGCGCTCACGACCACGATGGGGATCGCCGCCCGTTCCACCAGGCGGCCGAGCCACGCCATCGTGAGCCCTCGCGAAAACCGCGCGGAGCCCCGCGGGATGAGCGCCGGCAGCAGCAGGAGAGTGAGAACGCAGCAGAGGAGGATGCCGAGCCCGACGAGGCCGCCGAGATCCTGCAGCGTCGGAAAATCGATGAAGAGCAGCGCGAGAAATGTCGCCGCCGTCGTCAGCTGCGCAAGGACGACGCTCGACGCCGTGGGGCCGAGCCGGGCAACCGCCTCGTCGGCGGTGCGCCCCGTCCGGCATTCCTCCAGGAAGCGGAGGTACAGCAGCACGACGCCGTCGATGCCGAGGCCGAAGAGCATGCCGGCCGAGCCGCTCGTCGCCGGCGAGAGGCTGCCCGACGCCAGGCCGTTCACGCCGAGCGTGAGGAGCGCAGCGATGGCGAGCGGCGCGAAGCCGTACAGCATCACGCGGGGCGTGCGGAAGACGGCGAACACCACGAGGAGCAGGCCCGCGAGCGAGCCGACCGCGTTCGTGACGCCCTCGCGGCGGATGAGGCGCTCGGCTTCGAGCGAGACCCGGTAGGCGCCAGCCGCCTGGATCCGGACCGGCGCCGCCTCGGGTTCGGGCGGCACCGCCTTGCGCGTGTCGGCCTCGATCGCGGCGAGCCGCGCGAAGAGCGCCTGGCAGAAGCCGGTGTCGAACGGCGCGCCGGCCGGCTTGACGATCACGAGGCGGCTGCGCCCGTCGCGGCTGACGTACCCGTCTTCGCCCGGGTTGAAGGCCACGAACCCGTGCTGCTTGCCCATGCGATCGCGGAGCGCGTCGAGCAGGCCGAGCGGATCCTGCTGGACGAGCCCTTTGATCCCGGCCGAGGGCATCGACAGCAGGTCGCGCGCGTGCGCGAGCTCCGCGTCGAGGCGCGGCGGCCGCAGGCGCGCGAGCGCGTCGCCGGCGGCGTCGGCGCCGAGGAGGAACAGCTCGCGATCGGCGAGGTAGCCCCAGTCGCGGCCGGGCTCGAAGACCTGCGTGTCGACGTCCTGCACTTCGGGCGCGCGGCGCAGCCGATCCACGTACGCGTCCACGAGATCCGCGTGCCCGCCGATCCCGTCGTCCGCGTCGAACACCAGGTACAGGTGATCGAGGCTGCCGAACTCGCGCAGGAACGCTTCGAAGTCGCGCACCGGAGCCGACCGCTGCGGCAGCAGGCGGAGCACGTCGGCGTCGAAGCGCACGCGCGAGACGAGGACGGCGCCCAGAATCGCGGCGGCCGCGGCGATCGCGAACACGAGCGTCCGGTGCGCGCGCGCGAAGGCGAGGATCGACTGCGTGAAGCCGCTGCGCATCTTGATCTGCCGGAGACCGGATGATAGCCTCACTCCACTCCGCATGCACGTTCTGCTCCTGCGGCCGGTGCCCGGCAACGATCGGTTCGGGCTCGGGCCGTTCTTCCGTATCGAGCCGCTCGGCCTCGAATACATCGCCGCCGCGCTCGAGCAGCACGGGCACCACGCCACCGTCGTCGATCTGCGCTACGGCGGATCGCTCGCGCGGTGGCTGCGCGCCGTGCGGCCACGGCTCGTCGGCATCGCGTGCATGCACGCGCTCGAGACCGACGAGGTGCTCGCGCTTGCGGCCGAGGTCCGCCGCCTCTGTCCCGGCGCCTTCGTGCTCGTCGGCGGCCACTCGGCGGCGGCCTACCCCTCGCCGTTCTTTACGCCGGGCGTCGACGCCGTCTCGGTCGACGACGGAGAGGTGGTGGTGCCGGCGCTGGCCGACGCGCTGCAGCGCGGAACGCCGCTCGCCGGCGTGCCCGGCCTGCTGCTGCGCGGCGGCGACGGCCGGTTCGCGGCCACGGCGGCCGGCCCCGATTTCGCGCTCGACGACGTGCCGCTGCCCGTCCGGCGCGACGTCGACCGGTGGCGCCGCCAGTACGCCTGCCTGCTGTTCCGGCCCGTCTGGCTGATCGAGACGGCGCGCGGC
>Ga0310810_10009130_pt1 | contig 11463 bp, 8 predicted proteins | sample NCmetagenome_FD_207641 | JGI IMG/M metagenome (GOLD analysis project Ga0310810, IMG submission 207641) | Soil microbial communities from experimental microcosm in Duke University, North Carolina, United States - NC | ecosystem: Engineered > Artificial ecosystem > Soil microcosm > Unclassified ... | reverse complement strand
AAAGAAGGGCGGATCGGTGACAATCACGGCAACAACGTCTGGAGTGACAGGCAGCACTACCCTTGGTGTTGGCACAGGAACGCTGACGTCGCTGGCGATCTCACCTGCGACCGTCACGTGCAGCCTTGGCAGCACGCAACAGTTTGCGGCGATGGGCACGTTCAGCGATGGCAGCTCGCAAGACATCACTCTGAACAGCCACTGGAGTTCGTCATCGGCAAGTGTTGGGACGATCGCAAATGCACCGAGTGTCGCGGGCTTGGCCCAGTGTTTAGGGGCTGGGGCAAGCTCAATCGGAGCAAATTCCGGCGGGACAACCGGATCTGCAGTGTTGACGGTTCAGTAAGATCCGTCTTCAACGGGATGCGAAAAGGCCGGACCACGCTCGGTACGTGGTCCGGCGATTCCTACCTCAGGTACTCTAGAATTTCCTGTCCGCGTTCAGCGGAACACATTTCGCGACACCACCAAGCGACACCACGAAGCTACATCGCCGAGCTAGGGATTCCATTTTTAACCAATCAGGAAGGCCGGAGTGGTTTGAAAAATTAAGGAATCCCGATGAGCAACCCCGGTTATGCCGAGCACCAGCAGGCGGGAGCGCCTCCCGCGAATCCTTGGCTCTGTGAGTAAGTTCGGACGACAAGTACTCGACATGACCTTTTGCGTATTGATCGGTTGCGCGGTTTTGCCCAATGTAGTCAATAAACGTGCCGGTTTCCGCAGCAATGGATGCTGCTGATCGTAGCTTAGACTGGAGTTCAATTTGCGAAATCGGTTTCTGGCGAGAGCAGGCGGACAGCGCGGCTAGTGCGAGACACGCAAGTGGAGCCGCTTTCTGCACACACCAAGGATGCCGCAAGGTACTCAGTTGTTTGCTGGTGAACCGTATATTCTGCGGCTCCAAAATACCTGAACCGAGCACTTCGGCCAGAAGACAGCAAACATCTGGGTAAATAAGTCAATGGCCGGAGTGACGAGACCCCGGCTAGCGGCTGTGATCTCCAGGCACGAATACCGCACGAACGAGGAACATACTTCGGTTGGATCGGTAATTTCCGTTCATAGGGTCGAAAAGCTTTTGTCGCGAGTGTCTCCGGGGCTTGCGATAGACATCTCTGTGTGGCGCCCGATCCATATTGCCTGACCGTAATACAATCAATAAACGGGAGTAGTCAAATGACAATGTCCGAGGTTGCGCACAAAAAGCAGTATGGAGTCGTACCGACGGAAACAAAGAAAAGCTTAACTGGCCTAGAACTATTGACTCGTATCATGCAGGGCTCCCTGCCAGCCCCACCTATCCAGCAGACTCTCGACTTCCGGCTGATCAAAGTTGAACGCGGATCAACGCTGTTCGCCGGAATTCCTCGATACGACTTCTATAATCCTCTTGATTCTGTCCACGGAGGATACATTGCTGCTCTGCTCGACTCGTCCATGTCGTGCGCTGTCCATTCCACCCTCGAAGTTGGTTACAGCTACGCCACCCTGGAAGTCAAGATCAACTACGTGCGCCCCATCCTCCGCGATACCGGCGAAGTTTGCGCGGAGGGCAAGCTCCTCAGCTCAGGAAAACGGATTGCCACCGCTGAAGGTCGCCTTGTTGATGCTGCTGGCAAGCTCTATGCGCATGGGACAACCACATGCCTGATCTTCCACCTATAGCAATATTCGTATGTATGCAACCTGGACAAGTAGTCGATCAAACTCGCGATTTCCCGAGCGCATAAACGCTACGATTTCGAAAAGCAGGACCTAATATCCTACTTCTTAGCTTAAACTTCGGCGTAGCCGAGAACCGCCTTTAGCTCCAGGAATTCTGCGATTCCAGCCTCTCCCCACTCTCTGCCGTTACCGGATTGTTTGTAGCCGCCGAAACAGGCGCTGAAATCAACGCGAGCATTATTAATATGCACGTTTCCAGCCCGAAGTCGGTTTGCCACCCGCCTGGCATGTTGGAGGTTACGCGAACTCACGAATGCCGCCAGACCATATGGGGAATCGTTAGCCACTGCAACTGCCTCGTCCTCGTCGTCGTAAGGAATGATGCACAGCACCGGGCCAAAAATTTCTTCTTGCGCAATGGTCATCCTGTTATTCACATCGGTGAACACGGTCGGCATGACGAAGTATCCTTTCTCAATGCCTCGTGGCCGGCCCGTGCCGCCGACGACCAGGGTTGCACCTTCTTTGATTCCCTCGCTGATGAATTGCTGAACTCTCTCGAATTGTCTTCGGTTCACCAGTGGACCGACCGTAGTGTCTTCCCTGCCGGGATCGCCGACGTTCGTCGCCTCGGCCTCTTGCTTTGCCGCCAAAGCCGTCTCCTCCATTCTGTTGCGCGGAACCAACATCCGCGTAGGGGCGTTGCAGGATTGGCCGGCGTTTCGAAAGCAAGCTTGGACTCCTTCCCGAACCGCTTTGAGGAAGTCCGCATCATCCAGGATAATATTGGCCGACTTGCCGCCGAGTTCCTGGGTCACTCGCTTCACACTCGGCGCTGCGGCGATCGCCACGGCTACGCCGGCCCGAGTAGATCCAGTAAATGAGATCATTGCAATATCAGGATGCGAAGCAAGAGCGGCGCCGGCAGTGCTGTCCCCATTTATCAAATTGAAAACGCCCGGCGGTACCTTGGCTTCATCAAGAATTTCTGCGAACAGGTTTGCGGAAAGAGCTGCAAATTCACTCGGCTTCAGGATCATCGTGCATCCTGCAGCGAGTGCTGGAGCTACCTTGCAGGCTATCTGATTCATGGGCCAGTTCCAAGGAGTGATGAGGCCGCAGACCCCGATCGGCTCCTTTCGCATGAGCGTCGAGCCTTTGGCTTCCTCAAAGTTAAAACTTCCGAGCGCCCTGGCAGCTTCGGCAAGGTGCGCCAGCCCGGCGGGGACCTGGGCCTTTCGACAAAGAGAGATAGGGGCACCCATCTCAAGCGAAATAGCCTTCGCCATTTCTTCCCTTCTTGCTTGGTAAATGTCAACTATTCGGTGCAGCAGCGCCTGACGTTCGCTGACGCTGGTCTCGGAAAAAGAATCAAACGCTTTTTTCGCCGCACAAATGGCTTTATCAACGTCGGCAGCACTTCCGAGCAAAGTCGTGGCTATAGGTTCCTCATTTGCGGGATTGATAACTGTGTGGTCCTTACCCTCGGTAGTGCGAACCCATTTACCATCGATGTAAAAGCTGCAGTAGTCGTTCATATCGATTGACGGTTCTCCTGATGTCGCAATCACAATGCGGCATGGTTCTCATGATAAACGGTCCCTTCTCTCTTCAGGGTAGCCACACTTGCAGGCTTTTCGGGCCCGTTGGGCGGAGATATGATCGGACTGTAAGAGTCTCAGTGTGCAATGATGAAGAAGAAGCAACGGCACCCCTGGATCGCACCGGTGATCGCCGCCAATATTCTACTGACACTGGCGGCATGCCACCAAGTCAAGTCCTCAGAGAAGGTTCCGAGAAGCCCCACGGTGGGTGGGACTGGCCCGGCTCAAACGTCACGTAAAGGAGGAGGACTACCACAGTGTCCGCCAGGAAAGCCCGTAAGCAGTCCCCCACGGGCGGCCGCGATGCATCACAAAGTCGTTCTCACGTGGAATGCGAGCACTTCCGCTGGCCAGCCAGGAAACAATGCTGTTGGTTATTGCATTTACCGTAGTGAGCAACAGATTTCAGTGAAGAACCTGAAAGACTGCAATAGTTGCGAGCAGGTCAGCCCCGCGCCGATTCTGGATACAGGTTGCGTGGACGACGGGGTGAGGGACGGAAAGGCTTATTTCTATGTTGCAATCACCATCGATACCGGAAAACAGGTCAGCGATTTTTCCAACCAAGTCATGGCTGTCATTCCTCCAGACAAAGCGAGCGTTGGGAGCCCAACCTCACTCCCCTCGTGCCGGGAAGCCGCGGGCACCCGGCCCCCCTCTGCGGAGGTCCCTCGTTGATGAGCCTTATGCCACGACAGTGTAATTGACGCTCGCTAGTAAGTGTCGTAACGTACCAAATGCCAAGAGCCGCCAGATCGGCCCAAGTGTTATCCGCGTAGGAGGATTGATTTATGACGACGAACTCGAAGACATGGACCTTCTTCGAAGATAAGTGGCATGAAGGCAATGTGCAGATAATGGGTGTGCGCACGCATGCCGCCTGGCTTTGTTCGATCGTTTTTGATGGTGCTCGAGCATTTGAGGGAGTCACGCCCGACCTTGAATTGCACTGTGCACGCGTGAATGAGTCGGCCAAGAAATTGTTCCTGAAACCAATCGTCTCAACCGAAACCTGGGTCAAGTTGGCACGGGAAGGAATTTCCCGCTTTGAAAAGGATGCCGCACTCTATATTCGTCCAATGTATTGGGCAGAGAAAGAGGGTCCGTGGGTGCAGGCGCACGATCCGGAATCCACACGCTGGTGCCTCTGTATCTATGAAGCACCGATGCGGGAACCGAAAGGATTCTCCATTACGCTGGCTCCATTTCGTCGACCGACGATTGAGACCATGCCGGTAGACGCCAAAGCGGGCTGCCTCTATCCCAACAATGCACGTGCCCTTTTTTACGCACACGCCCGCGGCTTCGACAACTCGGTCGTTTGCGATGTGTTGGGTAATGTTGCGGAACTCGCCACCTCAAACATTTTTATGGTGAAGAAAGGGGTTGTTTATACCCCTATTCCCAATGGAACCTTCCTGGCAGGAATTACTCGCCAAAGAGTCATCGGGCTATTGCGTGATGCCGGTATAACGGTCATCGAGAAAGTTATGGCCTACCAGGACCTCGAAACAGCCGACGAGATCTTCTCAACGGGCAACTATTCCAAGATTGTTCCGGTAAACAGAATTGATGGATATTTTCTTCACCCGGGTCCGATCTACAACAAGGCTCGCGAATTATATTGGTCGTTTGCGCATTCGGCATCGCCAGTACACGCGTAAGGAGAGCCGAATTTCGGGGTCATGAGCAGCCGCACTATTTGGCGACTATTAGCTCATCTGGCTGAGGCCAAGGGGCAAATATCCCCGTGCCTGCGGGCGCTTCTTCGACTTCTGGCGGCCGGGGCTTCAGCCGAAGCTTGCTCTGACAGCAACTCTTTGCCTGTCATTCTTCCCCTTTGCCCTGTTGCGCACCGAGAACTGTTCGTGAAAACCGAGCTTTAAGGCACCTCTGGCACGGGCACCAGAAAGCTCGATCGTGAGGGAAGATGATGTGGCCACACTCCTCACAAATCTGCCGACCGTTCTCCAACACTCGCATGACTCTGAATTCGCCGTTCAGAACGCAATACGGACAGCGTGGCACCGCGGGCGTATCGCCTACTGAATTCATTCGGTTCTTCTCTCGCACAGCGTGAGGGTTAGTTTCCTGCGCTGCTTACCAGCAAGCAGGGCCGTCGCTCCCGCCGGTACAGTCCGGCAATTTGATGTCACATGCAGAAACGAGTTTCTCTACTGAGTGTAAAGGTTCGCCGAGAACTCGTTGAATGCCACGAAAGTGATATGACATGGCCCAAAGATGCTGTACTCGCGTGTGCAAGTGCTTCGCGTGCGAGGGTCGCTCGGGAGCGGCCATCGGGTTCATCCTCCCCAGCTCCGTCACGAGCGCCCGAAGATTTCAATTGCCGGGTTTCAGCGCCGCTGGTATTGTATGTCCGCCGACTTCGCCGCGCGCTCCGGTCCTGCAAAGAACGCCCTTCCCCTGTAGCTGGTTCTTTGCAGGACTGTCGAGCTGCACCTATTCACCTCAAATACCCTCCAGCTTGCCGCTACTACTACAACCTCCACTCAGAAATCGGTTTTACCACCCCTGTCCTTCCGGTGTGTCGATGAAGACGACAGATGATTTGGGCTAAAGGGTGTCTGTGCGGCCACTCATTGTGGCGGCTCAGGCGCAAGTCGCAGACCTTTATTCGCGGCCAAGGGGAGCTGGGAGTGTGATTTGAAATGACGGGCGAGATAGTCGGCCGATCGGTTGCTGACGCTGTGTTGAAGACCGAGCACCCCCGCGGAACTCATCAAAATGACATTTTGTTTCCGACCATAGGGCCCCCGAACAGATCGCACTTCACATCGGACTTCCACAAAGGCTGCTGAGCCATTAATGAGAATCTTGTGGTCTCGGCATCGTTTTGCGGAGCAGGACCCGGCCTTTGGTCCGCTCGCGACTGCAGGCGAGCCTTCGAGCATTTCTATTCGAAAGCGGGTGTTCATATGCTAAAGTACTCTCGATTTAGCGCGCCCTCCTTAGAGTTTACTGCCCGCTGGCGCAACTGACCGGTTCACAAAGGACTTCCTATGTCACTCTGCTCGCGTATGCTGGGTTCCTTCGTGCTGTTGTGCTTCTCAGGAGCGACTGCAATCCAGGCAGGGTCGCAGGCGGTTACGACCTATCACTACGATAATCATCGAACGGGCTGGGATTCGAAGGAGACAAGTCTCACTCCAACGAACGTAGCGAGTTCCTATTTCGGCCTGCTCCGAAAGGTAACGCTGGATGATCAGGTGGATAGTCAGCCGCTATACATGCCGGCCATAAATATAACCAGCGGGCAATTTCAGGGTATGCACCAGGTGGTGTACGTCGCCACGGAAAACAACAGCGTTTATGCAATCGATGCGGGGGGCGGGGCGGTGCTGCTGAAGGCCAACTTTGGAGCGCCGGTTCTCAAACCGCTTGGCTGTAAAAACAATGGTCCGAACGTTGGAATCACTTCCACGCCGGTGATCGACAAAGCGACGAACACTTTATACGTCATGGTGTACACGCAGCAAAGCAGCGGACCGGCATATCTCCTGCATGCCCTGGATTTGGGGAACCTCACGGACAAGGTTGCACCCAGGCTGGTGAGCGCTTCCCAGACACTGAGCGACGGCTCCACGTTTCATTTCAACGCGAAATATCAGCGGCAGCGTCCCGCGTTGTTGTTGGCCAATTCTAATGTGTACGCGGCTTTTGGGAGCTTCTGCGACTTAGCACCTAGCCTTTCCCGCGGGTGGCTGTTGGGATGGCAAGCGGGAACGCTAACGCCACTAGCAGCTAACCGCGTTTTCAATACCCAGGCAACCTCGCCGAATAACTATTTCATGTCACCGATCTGGATGTCGGGTTTCGGTCCATCGACCGACGATTTAGGAAATATACTGGTGCTGACTGGAAATTCTGATCCCTCGGGGACCACTTATGATGGTGTAACCAGCATTCAGGAAAGTGTGGTTAAAGTTTCGCCGGGTTTATCGACGGTGCTCGATTTATTCACCCCATTCAATTGGGCCACATTAGACCAGAACGATGGGGACTTCGGCTCCGGAGGAGTCCTCGTCCTGCCTGATCAGGCGGGTTCGTACCCGCATCTCGCAGTGGCTGCTGGCAAGTCGGGAACGATGTTCTTAATGAATGGAGACAATCTCGGAGGATATTCCAGCACCACAAACAATGTGCTGGGAAAGTATGCGATCGGTGCTTGCTGGTGTGGACCGTCCTACTTTGTGGATCCGGTGGATTCCCTTCCTCGAGTGGTAAGCAGCGGTGGAAGGACGGTAACCCTATGGAGGGTTAAGTCGTCACCAACGGCTGCGCTGACATGGGTATCCAACTCGCCTTCCATTGGAGGCGGACAGGACTCTGGTTTTTTCACGACAGTTTCTTCCAACGGCACGAGCAATCCGGTCATCTGGGCATTATCGCGGCCGACCAGTACCGACCTGTCCGTCTATCTTTACGCCTTCAATCCTGACTCGGGTACGCCAATGAAGACTCTCTTCAAAGGAGCGGCTGGCACGTGGCCGAATTTAACGGGCAACGCTAATCTTGTGCCAGTTGTCGCGAACGGGCAAGTGTTGGTGGCGAGTAACAAGCAGTTGCAAATTTTCGGCTTGAGAGGTACCGTCACCACTACCGCACTGGCATCGAGCCGCAATCCATCGACCTTTGGCGCTTCAGTGACGATTACCGCGACTGTGAAATCCAAGACGACCGGAACGCCGACTGGAACGGTCACATTTCAAGACGGCACGACGACACTGGGCAGGGCGACGTTGAGTGGTGGAAGCGCGTCCTTCACCACTGCCACGCTGGCTGCGGGAACTCACTCCATCACGGCCGTGTATGCTGGGGACGCGAACTTCGTCACCAGCGCCTCGCCGGTGTTCGTGCAAACTATCAGCCCAGCAGCCACTAGCACCACGTTAACTTCGGCGCCGAATCCTTCGCAATACAATCAGACCGTTGTGCTCAGCGCAAAGGTAAGGTCCGCGACGGGCGCGATACCCACTGGAAAAGTTTCCTTCAAAGAAGGCACCAGCACTATTGGAACGGTGGCACTCACCTCGGGTGCAGCGTCCTTGTCGGTCTCGAACCTGAAGGTCGCGTCGCACTCGATCGTCGCAGTCTACAACGCAAGCGCAAATTTTAGCGGGAGCACGTCGCTGGCGATAACCCAAATCGTCAACAGGGCGTCGACAACAACCACGCTTACTTCAACTCCGAATCCTTCTACTAGGGGGACAGCGGTAACGTTCACTGCCACCGTCCTTGGCGCGTACGGGGGGACCCCTAGCAACACGGTCACATTCAAGGATGGAACCACTACTATCGGATCAGTAGTGCTGAGCTCGACGTCGCATCAGGTTACATTTGTGATCTCTACATTGGCGGTGGGGACGCACAACATCACGGCGACGTTTGTTGGAGGCGCAAGCTTCGCGCCCAGCACCTCAGCAATTCTCAAGCAGGTGGTGCAGTAGGGCAGGCTTGCGCAGAAAAGCTGCTTTTGAGGCTTCCGAGCGTCTCTGATAAATATCGGACGCTGCAGACGGCGTATTTTGCGAAATGGTGTCGCGCTTGCGATTCCTGCTGCAGCCTCTGCGCCCGCAGTCAAGGAGACCTAGAGTCAAACACGGAAGCACGTAAGTCCCTGGGCTCAGGCGCTGCGATCCTCCTGGTTTAGATGTTCCACAAGGTCATCCCTCAGATTCATCGGATAACCAAGGCCCCGCTGTCGCGAGCGGGGCTCATTTACTTTTCACGACGATAAAATCAAGACGCCCAGCCTCTTCTTTCCGCCCGCTTGGCGTCGGCTACGTCTTGACATGCTGACCGGTTGCGCGGGCGCCATCGTATTTTTCGGTTAGCGAGTACCAGCGTACGCGGAGTATTTCTATGAACATGCGAAAGCCGTCGATCAGCGGATTGATTCGCGTACCGCCACTATGGCCCCAGAGGACGGGCACCTCTTTTACTCTGAATCCCAACTTGCGCGCGAGGAAGAGGATTTCGGGGTCGAATCCCCAGCGTTCAATTTTCTGCAATGGAAAGATCGCGAGGGCTGCCGATCGCTTGAAGACTTTAAATCCACATTGGGTGTCTTTGAAGTGCAGACCCAGGGTAAGACGCAGCAGCAGATTGAAAATCCGGCCAAAGATCTGGCGAAGCACAGGCTGGCGCTGGGTCTGAGTCTCAACGCGAAGCCACCGCGAGCCGATCGCGATATCAGTGTTTTCATCTAGCGCTTTCAGAAGCTTAGACGATTCTTCGATCGGCGAAGACAGGTCAGCGTCGCTGAAGATGAGTACCTCGCCTCTGGCATTGAGTATTCCGTGGCGGACACTGTATCCCTTGCCGCGATTGCCGGGATTTTCAACCAACCGCACTATCGGGTCCTTGGCGGCAAAGGCTCGAATGATCTCTGCCGTGTTGTCACGGGAACCATCGTTTACGACTATGATTTCTGCGTTCCAGTCTTCAGCATGAATGTAGCTGAGAACTTTCTCGAGGCTGGCAGCGAGTCGCGCGCCCTCATTGTAGGCCGGGATTACGATGCTATATTTCGGCGGCAAAAAGTTCTCAGTTCTTGGCTCTCGGTGGGGCCAAGTGCCATGGGTTGTTCGTGCATAACGTAGGTTTCCTCAAAACCAGCAATTCAAAAGAGTACGTTCGTATCATGCTTGAATGATTACTTGTCGTCATTCGCTCGAGAACCAGAACCTGCCCTGCTTCAACCTTATAGACCGAAGATCGCCAAGAAATGGGGTGTGGCGCCGGATGCTCTGAAAAGAAGAAGAGGAAACAGAGGCCCGGCGCCACTCGGGTACTTCGCTCGTAACTTGATTTTCATCGCAATTCCCAAATTCAAAAGAGTACGTTCGTACATGGATGAATGATTACTTCTCATGGAGGACTTAAACCGAGAGGGATACCTCTGTGCGCCCTCTCTACCCCCTCCCTTTGACCGATGCAGCACTAGAGCAAGGCCATTCCGATACATCCTCGGGCCCCTGCACACGAGGAACGGGCGAATGAGTGGGGGCCCAAAAGCTGCTCTGTCGCCTCCATTCGGATTTGAAGCCGTGGAATGGTTTTCGAAATCGGACCGAATCAGGGGGTGAAATGTCGGACCAGGATGTAGGCCAACTGCCAAGTTAGTGATCCCGCAGCAGCAGCAGCAGCAGGATTCGCAACACCATTAATTGACTTGCTTTCCGACACCATTCGCATAAAATCTGGAATTACTCCCCGGCGACGAAATGGTAGTATGAGTGCCCATCCCAGCCTCGACCGAGACGCTTTTCAAAGTTTCTTAGCAAACGCGTATGCCATGCAGACGAGCAGCCTGGACACGCGTTCCCTCTCTGCTCTGGTCGAAATGCAGCGGTTTATCACCGGTAACGAGTTCGACCTTCATCGAGCAATGCTCATGATGGCGGCACATGCCGTAGGGGTCTGCAACGCCAGTGGAGTTGCGATCGCTCTGCTCGAAGGCAACGAATTGGTTTACCGCGCCGGAAGCGGGAGTGCTGCCAGTGACATCGGACGCCACGTTCCTGCAGTGCTGAGTGTCTGCGCGAGCGACGCACGAAAGGAGATTTTGAAAGTCGAGAATGCCGAAATGGATTCGCGGCTTGAGGCTGAAGTGTGCCGGCAGTTTGGAGTGAACTCTATTGTGATGCTGCCGATCTGCAAGCAGCAGGTCCTGGTGGGAGTCCTGCAGGTGCAGTTTATCGACGCTCATGCCTTCCTCGACCGAGAGCTTCGCGCATATCGATTGATGTTGAACCTCCTAGAGGACGCGATCTTACGCGAGCAAAACCAGCAACAATCTGCGGCGTTAAGCACGGTTGAACAAATAGCAAACGATTCGGTTCATTCGCAAGAATCGCAATCCACCCAGGCTGCAACCCCTTCAGTAGTCGCTGTCGAGCAGACTCTGTGGGCAGCAGGCAATCTCAGAAAACAGGCACAGAAGCTGCATGGCCGAATGGCAATCCTGAGCGTGTTGCAGCGAATCGATCCGGGCATTTGGAAGCAAATCGATCGCCTGGCGAAGGCGCGGTTCTGGCAGGTTGCGACTTCCGTGGCTGTGTCGGTCATAATCGCCATAGCCACGTGGACTGTCTACCGAAATCACTCCGGAGCGACGACGAACGTCACAGCACTTTCAACAGACCGGGTCAGTAGGCAGGAGCTAACA
>Ga0310810_10009129_pt1 | contig 11463 bp, 13 predicted proteins | sample NCmetagenome_FD_207641 | JGI IMG/M metagenome (GOLD analysis project Ga0310810, IMG submission 207641) | Soil microbial communities from experimental microcosm in Duke University, North Carolina, United States - NC | ecosystem: Engineered > Artificial ecosystem > Soil microcosm > Unclassified ... | reverse complement strand
GGTGCGGCCCTCGTCTCTCTCGCTGCGGCGGGTCGAGCAACCGGGCCTAGACCAGTACCGCGCACTGTTCCGCCTGGTTGGAGCGCCGTGGCTGTGGTTCTCCCGGCTTGCGATGGATGATGCTGCGCTCGCTGCGATCATCCATGATCCGAAGGTCAAGCTGTTTGCAGTCACTGACGAAGCCGGCAGCGATGTCGGAATGCTCGAACTCGATTTTCGCGAAGAGGGCGAATGCGAGCTGGCGTTCATCGGCCTGGTCCCGGAGCTATCGGGCAAGGGCCATGGCCGCTGGCTCCTCGGCGAGGCGCTTCGCTGCTCCTGGGCGCCCGGAATCCGCCGGGTTCACGTCCACACCTGCAGCCTCGACCATCCGGCGGCGCTATCGGCGTACCGCCGCGCCGGCTTCAGCCCTTACAAGCGCGCGATCGAGCGATTTGCCGATCCGCGGCTGCTGGGGATCCTGCCGCAGGATTGCGCACCTCAGGTCCCGCTTTTGGGCACTTTCGCACCGGAGCGCGCCGTCAGCTGAGCATAGATCCGCGCGACCATCACGAAGAAGATCACTGAAATCACCGCGCTCAGGAGCTGGCTGACGATTGCAAGCAGCAGTCCGCCAAGCGTCAGCGGCCCAATGTCGCCGAAAATCATGCGCGCCAGTAGGCCGACCACCGATGCGACCGCGGCGAGAAGCACCAGTGCCCCAATGCAGGCCAACAGCAGGAACGCGAACAGCCGCCACCAATTGCCGGTCGTCAACTGCCAGCTGCGCACCAGGATCTGTTGCGGCATCACCGTCTCGGCGCTCGCCACGGCCGACGCGAGGATCAGCCGGACGGCGAGGAAGACGCCGAGCACAGCCACCGCGATCAGTCCGATTGCGGCGACCGTCGAGGGCGATTCCACCCCTTCCGCGATCATCGCGTAGAGGATCGAGCCAATGACGATGACCGGAAGGATCCAAAGGGCCAGCGCTCCGACGTAATAGGGCAGCCGCCGGAGGCCGTGGATGATCGCTTCGCCGACCGCGATGTGCGGCCCGATGGCGAGCCGGATCACGGCCAATTGCCCGACGAACGAGATCAGCACGGCCACCACGGCGACTGCGATCCACGGACCCGGCGGCGGGAATTCGCCTGCCGGAGCTTCGGGCATGGTGACGTTCAGAATGAGGCCGGGGAGAACGAACAGCGCAAGCGCGACGGCAAAGAACAGCCGGCCGTCCCGGGCCAGGACCGCCGTCGTCTCCTCCCACGCTTTGGAAAGCGATACCTTGATCATTCCCGTCCCCTTCTTGGATCGTCTGCTTATGCGAAGCTTGAGGGTCGCGCGCAATCATCCCATGTGGGCCAGCGATGGACTTGCCAGCGGACATCGAATGGCGGGAGAGCGATCGTCCCGTCCCTTATGAGGAGGCGCTCGCCTTCATGGAGCGGCGGGCCGCGGCGATTCGCGAAAGGACCGCGCCGGAATGCGTTTGGCTGCTCGAACATCCGCCGCTGTTCACGGCCGGCACCAGCTCCGATTCCGCTGAACTCATCAATCCGCTCGATTTTCCGGTCTATGAGGCGGGTCGCGGGGGCCGCTACACCTATCACGGCCCCGGACAGCGCGTCGGATATGTGATGCTCGACCTCGAAAAGCGCGGAAAGGACATCCGCCGCTTCGTCCATTCCCTGGAAGGCTGGATAATCGATACGCTTGGCCAGCTCGGAGTTTCCGCCCACCGCGCGGAAGGACGGATCGGAATCTGGGTCGGCGAAGGCGATGATGAAGCCAAAATCGGCGCCTTGGGCGTGCGCGTGAAGCGATGGGTGACCCTTCACGGCTTTGCCATCAATGTTGCGCCCGACCTGTCGCATTTTGGGGGCATCGTACCGTGCGGCATCGCTGATTTTGGGGTCACCAGCCTCGCCGAAATGGGGAAACAAATGCCCCTGGAAACGGTTGATTCCGCGTTGAAGCGCAGTTTCCGTGGGTTTCTCAACGGCTTGGAACAGCCGTGCAAAGTCTCTTGATGGAACCAAGTGCTTCAGACTATTGTCCGCGCGATTTGCGAAGCGGGCGACCGTTGCAGATCGCAAATAAATAGGGAGTCTTGAATGCGTGCTCTTATCCTGGTCGCTGGTGCGGCCCTGGCGGTTGCGGCTTGCAGCAGCAACGACAACGCCAACAACACCATGAACGTCGACGAGAATCTCACGACGACGGACATGAATGCCACTGACATGAACGCCACCGACATGAACGCGACGGACATGAATGCGACCGACGCCAACATGACGATGAATGCGGACACGACGTCGACGACGACTACGACGACGACGACGACCAACAACGCGATGTAATTTGACGCCTCCCTTCAAAGGAGGCGTTGGCATTTAAAGAGGCTGCCGGTTAATGCCGGCAGCCTCTTTTTTTGGCCGATGAAACCCGGAGCCTTTTGAAATGCGCGTCCTGATCCTTCTCGCCGGTGCAGCACTGACGCTCGGCGCCTGCGGCAGAAACAACCAGTCCGGGAACACCGCCAATGTCGACGATAGCCTGACGGCCGAGAATATCGTTGCCAACGACGTGACCGCGATCGACGCGGTCACCGGCGATGCGGCGAACATGGCCGCCGACGTCGATTATGCGAACGAGCTGGAAAACGGGCTCGACAACAGCGCCAACTCCACCGCTCCCGCGAAGACGGCGAAGCCCTCCAAGCCGGCGACCAGCACCGCCCGGGCGGCGGCTCCCGCCGCCACCAACCAGGCGAACAACACCACCGAATAGCTAGGGCAGGCCGACGACCTTGTGCGCCTGCAGGGTCAGGCGCCATTTCGGCCGCTCCATCGCCAGGGCAATCGCGGCGTCCATCGCGGCTTCGCCCTCCGCGCAATCCATCGGCTGGACCAGGAAATGGTCGAACGCCCAGCTTTCGAGCTCGGCGGGGTCGATCCCCTCCTGCGGCCACACCAATTTCAGCTCGTCGCCGCTTCTCTGCACGACGTCGGTGCCCGCCTTGGGGCTGACGCAGATCCAGTCGATGCCCGCGGTCGCCGGAAGCGTCCCGTTGGTTTCGGCGGCGACTCGAAATCCGCGCTCATGCAGCGCGGCGACCAGGGCGGGATCGAGCTGCAGCATGGGCTCCCCGCCGGTGATCACCACCATCCGCCGGTCCGGCCCCTCGCCCCAGAGCGCCTCTACATGCGCCGCCAACTCCTCGGCGTCGGCAAACTTCCCGCCGCCTTGGCCATCGGTGCCAACGAAATCAGTATCGCAGAAATTGCACTGCGCCTCGGCCCGGTCCTGCTCCCGCCCCGACCACAGGTTGCATCCGGCAAAGCGCAGGAAGACCGCCCTCGCGCCCGACTGCACGCCCTCCCCCTGCAGCGTCAGGAAACATTCCTTGACGGCATAGGTCATGCGTAGACCGTCGGGTCGGGCAGACCCGCTTCGGCGAAGCCCTTGGCGCGCAGCCGGCACGCGTCGCAGCGGCCGCAATGGGCGCCGTCGGGCAGCGGATCGTAACAGCTGTGGCTGAGCGCCGCGTCGAGCCCGAGGCGCTCCGCTTCGCGGGCGATATCGGCCTTGGTCATGTCGAGGAGTGGCGTATGGATCGTGATCCCGCGGCCCTCGACCCCCGCCTTGGTCGCGAGGTTCGCAAGCCTCTGAAATTCTTCGATAAAGTCTGGGCGACAATCCGGATATCCGGAATAATCGAGCGCATTGACCCCGATGAAAAGATCGTGCGCCCCGCTGGCTTCGGCAAGGCCGAGCGCAAGGCTCAGGAAGATCGTGTTGCGCGCGGGCACATAGGTGACCGGTATCCCGGGCCCGACGCCCCCCTTTGGGACATCGATATCGCCAGTCAGCGCCGATCCGCCGAACGCGCGCAAGTCGAGCGGAAGGACGATGTGCCGATCGGCAAGCTCGGCCGCGATTCTGTCCGCTGCCTGGAGTTCGACGCGGTGGCGCTGGCCGTAATCGATGGTGAGCGCGACGACCGAATAGCCCGCCTCGCGTGCCAAGCCGGCACAGACCATCGAATCGAGCCCGCCCGACAGGAGAACAACTGCCGCCTTGCTCACAATTTGATGCCCAGCCTCGGCGCCGCCCAGAACATCAGCGCGTAAAGCGCGAGAGTGCCAACGACGACGATCGCCATCGACGCCCAGAAGCCCACTCCTGAGCGGATTAGCACCGGCAATGCGATGAAGAGTGGCACGGAGGGAATGAAGAACCAGATCGTGCTCACCGACAATTCAGCGACTCGCTCCGCATCGCTGGTGTCGCGGAACAGCCAGAGCATCGCCAACAGCGATGTCAGCGGCAGCGAGGCGACGAGCCCACCCCAACCCGGGTAGCGGCGAGCGATCTCCGACACTGCGGCGACGATTACGCCCGAAATGGCGGCCTTGATGATGAGATACAGCATGGCGGCGCGCTCTAATCCCGCTTCGCCGACAAAAGAAGGGCCGCCCGCCCCAGAAGACAAACGGCCCTAGTTATCGGGCGTACATGCCCGATTGGGAGGAAAGCGTGCCAAACCCGGCACGAAACCCATTTAGCTCAAGGTGGTTAAACGCCGCCTTAATGGCGCGAGGCGGAAACGCTCTTGGGGCAATCGCCCACCCGCCTCGCCTGCAGCACATAGTTGAACGGCAGGTTGTCGGAGATGCCTTGCGTGCTGATCCTGAGGTTTCGCGGAGTGATGAGGCTGATCTCGCTGTGGCCGAACCCGCCGCCGGCGCAGGTGTATTCGATAATCGTCGAGGTCTCGTTGTCGCTCAGAACCCTGCGGTTGCAGCTCGCCTTGCGATGCTCGAACTGAGCCAGTGTCCCAAGGTCGGCGAAACATTCGCGGACCGGTGCCTTGGTGCCGGGAACGCCGGTGATTTCCCACACGCCCGGGCTCGTCTTGGCGAGCGCGATCGGTTGCTGCGCCGCGCCGAGCGCAAGCGCTCCGGCAATTCCGGCAACAGCGATCGCAAGGGGTCTGATCCGAGTCACGAGGGGCATTTTAGCACGATCCGGTTAAGCCTTGGATACCTCGGATCCGCCCGAGAGTTCGCTCGGCTCGATCGCAAAGCTGGTCGAGCAGAACTGGCAATCGACCCGGATCATCCCGTCCTCGCCGATCATCGCCTCGCGCTCCTCGTCGGGGAAGCGAGCGATCACCGAGCGGACATAGACGGGATCGCAGCGGCACCCACGGGTCAGCTTGATCGCGGGCAGCGTTCGCACCTCGTCCTCCTCGTGGAACAGGCGCCAGATGAGGTCGTCGAGCGGCAGGTTCGGATCGGTCAGCTCCTCGGACTTCACCGATCCCGCGAGGATCGCGATGTGCGGCCAGTCGGGATGGTCGAGCCGGGTATGGATCCTTGTCCGGCCCTCCTCGCCTTCGGGAAGGTGCTGGAACAGCAGCCCTCCAGCGCTCCAGCCCTCCTCGCGCTTCTCCGCGGCAAGCCGGACGATGCTCGGGATCTGCTCGGACTGGGCGAAGAAATTCTGCGCCGCCTGCGCCAGGCTGTCGCCCTCCAGCGGGACGATCCCCTGGTAGCGCTCCTCCATCACCGGATGATCGAAGGTGATCGCCAGATAACCCTTGCCGAATAAAGCAAACAGCGACGGGTTCGGCCCGGCGTCGGCCAGCCGCTCGGGATCGTGGCGGATATAGCCGCGAAGCTCACCGCCCAGATAATCGCAAACCAGCAGGTCGATGATCCCCGCCTCGGTCTGGGCCTGGAGGGTGATCTGTCCCCCCGGCTCCTTGAGCAGCGCTCCGAACAGCGCGGTCAACACCAGCGCCTCGGCGAGCAGTTTCTCGATCACCGGCGGATATTCGTGGCTGGCAAGGATCGCATCCACAGCCGAGCCTAGCCGCGCAACACGCCCGCGTGCGTTACGCGCGGGAATCGCGACGCCGATCGCGACGTCGGTCTTGAGCTCAACTGACGGCATGACCGGAAAGATAGGGAAGCGCGCGCGACGCGACAACCGCTCATGCTTGCATCCATAGCGGTAGAAGCGCAGCGTCGGTCGCTGACCGGGGGCGCGGCATGGCGAAGCTTTTCCTGAGCTATTCGCGAAAGGATGAAGGAAAGGCGGGGCGCTTCGCCGCATGGCTGCAGCGCGAAGGCCACGACGTCTGGCGGGACGAGGACGATATCGGAGGAGGAGCGAGCTTCTCGTCGGAGATCGAGAACGCCCTCAAGGACTCTGACGCCGTTCTCGTATTGTGGTCGGCGGACTCCGTGCAATCAGGCTGGGTGCGTGACGAGGCCGCCTTTGGCCGCGATGCAGGGAAGCTCATCCCCTTTTCGATCGACGGGACCGATCCGCCTCTGGGATTTCGCCAGTACCAGGCGATCAACCTCTCGCGTTGGAAGGGACAAGCAGAGCCTCCAGGCGCCGATCGCATCGCTGAGGCGATCGCCCGGATCGCCCATCTTCCGCCGCCGGCGCCCGCTCCGCGCCCCACCCGGGCCCCACGGTGGAGCGAGGTCGCGCTCCGCAAGCCGCTGCTGGCTGGCGGGCTGGCGATCGCCGCCGCCATCATCCTCGTCCTTTTCCTGTGGCAGCGCTGGTCGAGCAACCCGGAGATTGCGATCGCCGTGCTGCCCTCACCGCAATCGCCCGACCGGGCGATGGCCGCCGACTACGCGAACGTCGCTGCGGCCGACATGGCGGCATTCCTGCCGCGGCGCTTCGACCATGCGACGATAATCGCGCCGGGCGACGCCGCCGGCCAGGGGTCGGCTTACCGGATGACGATATCCACCGATCCGCACGGTGCCGGAGCCGATGCGACCCTCACGCTTTCGGATGAAGATGGCCGGGCGACTCTGTGGTCGCAAAACTGGAGCGTTGCCGACGCTTCGGCGGCCGACCTCAAGGCGCAAGTCTCGGCATCGGCTTCCAAGGCGGCACTGTGTCTGACGGATGCGAGGGGCGGCAAGACGCGCCTCTCCCAACCGGCGCTGGGACTGTATCTCAGCGGCTGCACGGACTTGGGAGACACGAAGGTTTCGAGCGAGGATCTCGAAAGGACCTTCGCTCGCGTCACCAAGTTGGCTCCAGATTTCGGGCCCGGCTGGGGCTATCTTGCACTTACCCGTTCGTGGATCGCCGACGGCCTGCAGGACGGTCCACCGGCTGCCTATGCAGCCGCAGTGCGCAGCACCCGGGACGCGATCGTCAAGGCTCGAAAGCTGAACCCCGACAGCGCCATGAGCTACGATGCCGAATATCACCTCATTTTGAATGACGACTTGGGCGGCCTGAAGGTTCTCGAGAAAGGCGCCAGGATCGACCCCGAGGATGGCCTCATCCAGATGCATATGTCGAGCGAGTATTTGTCCGTCGGACGAATGTCGGACGCGGTCGCGGCCGCGGAGCAGGGCGTCGAGCTTGAGCCAGCGATCCCCTATACGAGGATGCAGTACATCCTTGCGCTCATCTATTCCGGACAATTTTCCAGGGCGAAGGCGGACATTGCCGAGGCTCGGAAGAAATGGCCGAACGATTCGGCGATCGATAACGCCGACTTCAATTATCAGTTTCGTTACGGGGACCCGAAGGCGGCGCTGGAGCTATTGCCACAAGTGGAGAACTCCAGCGATGCCGACCAGGCCCCATACCGCAAGCTGCTCGCCGCGCGGCTCGACCCGACGCCGGCAAAGATCGACGATGCCATCGCCGCACTCAAAGGCCAGCCGTCCAATGGCCCGGCAGTACAAAACAAGATCCTCCTCGCCTTGGCCGGTTTCGGCCGCGTCGAGCAGGTGATCCGGTTGCTCGAGGACCCGGCACTCCAGCCCTCCGTCAATCGGGACGAATTGTTCAGGCCGGAATTCGCGGCTGTCCGCGCGGATCCTCGATTCATGCAGGTTGCCGCACGCCTGGGATTGGTCCGCTATTGGCGCCAGACTGGATATTGGCCGGACTTCTGCCGGAGCGAACGACTGAAATACGACTGCAAGACCGAAGCGGCGAAGTACCGCGGGTGAACTTCAGGCCGCGGCCGCAGGCACCTCATATTCCGCGGCGGCCGCCGACAGCGTGTCGACGAACTCGCGGATATGCTCTTCCTCGATGATCAGGGGAGGAAGCACGCGCATCACATTGTCGCCCGCCGCGACCGTCAAAAGCCCCTTGGTCCTGAGGTAATTCACGAAGGCCCGGCTGTCGGTCTTCATCTTGACGCCGAGCATCAGCCCCATGCCGCGCACGCTTTCAAACAAATGGTCGTGGTTGGGGATCATCTGCTCGAGCGCCGAGCGCAGCCGCTCGCCCTTTTCGCGCACCTGGGCGAGAAATTCGTCATTGGCGACGATGTCGAACACCGCCTGCCCGGCGGCCATCGCGAGCGGGTTGCCGCCATAGGTCGACCCGTGAGTTCCGATGACCATTCCGCTCGCCGCCTTTTCGGTAGCGAGGCAGGCGCCCATCGGGAAGCCGCCGCCGATGCCCTTGGCGCTAGCCATGATATCGGGCGTCACTCCATATTGTTCGTAGGCATAGAGCGTCCCTGAACGGGCGACCCCGCACTGCACCTCGTCGAACACCAGCATCAGGTCTTTTTCGTCGCAGGCGGCTCGGAGCCCGGCGATGAATTCCTTGCTCGCCGGCCGGATCCCGCCTTCGCCCTGGACCGGCTCCAAGAGGAACCCTGCAGTATTCTCGTCGACTGCGGCGAGAGCGGCCTCCAGATTGTTGAACTCGACCACCTTGAAGCCCGGCAGTAGCGGCGCGAAGCCGTCGATCATCTTGGCCTGATCGGTCGCGCTGATCGTCGCCATCGTCCGTCCGTGAAAGGCGTTCGAAAAGGTGATGAGATCGTGCTTTTCGGGATTGCCCTTGGCGTAATGGTATCGGCGCGCGGTCTTGATCGCGCATTCCACCGCCTCAACCCCGGAATTGGTGAAGAACACCGTGTCGGCGAAGGTCAGGTCGACCAGCCGCTGCGCGAACCCTTCGCCCTGTGGGCTGCCGTAAAGGTTCGACACGTGGATCAGCGTCGCCGCCTGGTCCTGAATCGCCTGGGTCAGGTGCGGATGGCCGTGGCCCAGGATGTTGACCGCAATTCCGCCCGCGAAATCGAGGTAGCGCTCGCCCTGTTCGCCGAACAGATAGACGCCTTCGCCGCGCACCGGACGAACCGGCGAGCGCGGATAAACGGGCATGAGCGGCGTAATGGCCATGGTAAGAGCGGCTCCCTGAGCTGACGCAGATGAGAAAAAAGGCGGCCCCGGCCGCCCTTTTCCCGGTAATAATTGGGACCCGCCGCGTCAATTCATCGGCCGGCCGGAGCGCGGTCAGTTGCCGCCGATCGTAAGCACCGCCGGAGTCGGAGGCATCGTGTTGGGTTCAACCTGAAGCGCGAAGAGCTGGTCGATAAACGAGAATGTCTTCACCGTTCGGTCGATGTCGCCCGGGTCCAGGCGCGAAACCCAATAGCGAGTCCCGTAGAATTGAGTTTCGATCGCGGCCCTGCCCGGTTGATGGGCGCCCCTCGACACCCTGAACAAATAGCGGGTCGCGCCGTCCTTGTAGTAGGTCAGCGCGCAGTCTCCGGCCGCGCTTGGGTTGAGATAACAAGGGCGGTAGCTCTCGCCCAAGAAAAACAGGACTCCTTCGATCGAACGAAACTTGATGTACGCCCGATTCGGCTGGTCCGACGCCATCTTGTCCGTCGATTCGGCGGCATTATCGCCAAACTCCATGGTTGTTGCCTGAAGTTCCAGGCCCTTCGCCCCGCCCGCGGTTGGGCAAAGCTTCATCTTCACCTGCAATTCGGTTTTCGCGGGTGCCACCAGTTGAACCTCGGACAGTCCGGCCTTGCCGGAGGGGCGCACCGATTCCACCTTGTATCCAGCGGCAACGCCGCTGCGGAGCATCTCCAGCGCTTTCTCGTCGCTCACGACCAGCTTGACGGGCTGGCCAGGAGTCGTGCGCTCGATGAAGCGCATGCTGTCGGCCGCCGCCGCCAGTGCCGTGCGGACAGCTTCGCTGGTGCCCGGCTTTCCGCTGTTGACCTGATATGCACCGCCCGGACATTGGTACCCCGCCACGATCAGCGGAAGCACGAATTCCGCATCCCAGCCGAGGTCGATGAACTCCTTCACGGTTTCGGGTTTCGTCGGCCGCAAGACTCCGCTGATGAAGTCCTTGTCCGACATCGGCGCAATCCTGAGGACCGGCTCATTCCTCGCCTCGAGGCTGACCGAATGATTGATCGCGGCCGCGCCCCCGACGATCAGGTTGTTCAGCACCGTATCCACGCCAACGCTGCGATGGACCGTGGCCAATATCTCGCCCAGCGTCGAAAACTGCAGCGGCTCCCTCGCCGAGGAGCGCATGATGTTCACCAAAATCAGCTGATTGCGGACGTCGGCCAACGCCTGGTTGTAGTCGCCCGAGAGACTCGTGATTTCGCCGGCGTGCGAGCAGCTGGCGAGCATCGAAGCCATGATCAGCGCGACTGGGACCCTGCTGGACATCGGACCGCTCCCCCTGCTGCGATTCGGTCGCAAAAATGTGCGCCCGGCGCGACATGAAAGCAATGCATCCGTCCGCCGCAGAAAAAGCGCCCCGGATTGCTCCGGAGCGCTTTCTGTTTCGAAGATGCCCATCGGCTAGCGGCGGCGATAGCCCGCGCGGCGGTTCCAGTCGGTGGCTTCCCGCTGGACCCGATATTCGAGATTGCGGAGGCCGGCTTCGAGGTTGCGCGCCTCGCGCGGGCTGATGCCGTTGCGCGACGCGCGGAAGATTCGGCGCTCGAGACCGCGCGCCTGGTTGTCGAGGTTGCTTGCCTCGCGCCACGACAAGATCCGGCGCATCTGCATCGTCCGGATATCGGAGCGGACGCGCTGGACTCGCGCCTGCATTGAACGGGCGAAATGCATTCCGCTAAAGCCGTAGCCGTAATTGTACGGCGCGTAGCGGTAGGTCGGCGGCGCCCATTGCTGAGCAGACGCTGGAGCCGCCAGCGACAGCGCCGATCCGGCGGCAATGATGGGGATCAGGAACTTACGCATTTACACTCTCCTTCACTGACCAATTTCAGTCGTCGTCGTCGCTCTGGTCGTTGTCGTAGCGGTCGTGATGATCGCGGCCTTGGTCGTTGCCGTACCGATCGTCATCGCCGTCGCGGGTGCCGTAATAGCCGTTGCCCGAGTTGAACCCGCTTTGGCCGGTGTAGCCGTAGCGGTTGTCGCCATAGCGGCCGTAGCGGTTGGCGGAGGCGAACTGGACGCGCTGCTCGAGCCGGGCGATCCGGTTATTGATGTCGCGGGCTTCATAAGGGCTGAGACCGTAACGCGCGGCCTTGTTGAGCCGACGCTCGATGTTGCGCGATTCGTCGCGCAGTCGGTTCGAGCTGCCGTCGCGGATGCCGTTGTAGCGGCCCAGCCGGTCGATCTGCCACTGGACCCGGTCGATCCGCGCCTGGAGCGCGCGCACCTGGCCGTAGTAGCC
>Ga0310810_10009127_pt1 | contig 11464 bp, 8 predicted proteins | sample NCmetagenome_FD_207641 | JGI IMG/M metagenome (GOLD analysis project Ga0310810, IMG submission 207641) | Soil microbial communities from experimental microcosm in Duke University, North Carolina, United States - NC | ecosystem: Engineered > Artificial ecosystem > Soil microcosm > Unclassified ... | reverse complement strand
GGCCGAGCCGGGGCCTCGCGAGCACCACGAGATCGTCCTCGTGCTGCGAGCGGAGGTCGCGCACCGACGCGTGGATGCCGCCGCCGCGTCGCGCGATCTCCATGTACGGCATGCCGGCCGCGCGAAGCTCCTGCTCTTCGTAGCGCGGGCGTCCGAAGATCGCGTGGGTGTGCGAGTCGACGAATCCGGGAGTGAGCACGCCGCCCGCGCAGTCGATGATCGCCGCGTGCGGATGCGCGGCGGCGAGCGCCCGCTCCGGGCCGACGTCCTCGACGTCGTCGCCGCGAACGAGCACGGCGACGCCGGTGCGGACGCCGGCATCCCGCATCTCCGCGCCGTGACGCGCACGCGCCGGACCGGCGCAGGTGACGACCTGACGCGCGCCGACGAACAGCAGGGGAGCGCTCATGCGAGTGGGCGCGGCGTGCCCATGACGTCACGGACGCGCGAGAGGCGAAGCGGCGCCTGCGCCTCGCCGCGGCAGGCGTAGAAACACGCGTTGCAGTCGATGGGCTCGTACCGGCGGAAGTCGCGCCAGTGGAAGTCGGTGGGGAAATCGGGGCACCGCTTCACGCGGCCCGTCGGGTCGACGTGGATCGTTCGCTCGCCGGAGCGGCAGGGGTCCGCGAGCTCACCCCGCACGTAGCGAGGGACGAGCTCGAGGTACGCGTCGGAGTTCGTGATCACGCCGCGGCGGCGGCGCTTGACGTCGAGCAGCTGGGCAACGACGCCGTCGAGCTCCGTGTGGCGCGCTGCGTCGACGACGTGCGCGCGGTTGCCGTTCTTCGCATCCGTGTACACGCTGAAGTTCACACCGCAGCCGAGCGCCGCCGCGCGGCGCACGATCGGGAGGAGCTGATCGAGGTTGTCGTCCTTGATCACGGTGTTGAAGCGGATGTTGTCGATTCCGCGCGCGCGCATGCCGTCGACCGTCCGGAAGATGCGGTCCGTGAGTCCGGGGATCCCGCGGGCCACGTCGTGCCGGCCGTCGAGATAGTCGAGCGAGATGCTGAACTGATCGATGCCGGCCGCGCGGAGCGACAGCGCGCGCTCGGGGGTGAGCATCCCGCCGTGGGTGATCAGCGTGACGTACTTGAGTCGCACCGCCTCGTGCACGGCCGCGACGAGCTCCTCGAGGTCGCGCCGGAGCAGCGGCTCGCCACCGGTGAAGGTGACGAGCATCGGGTTGAAGAACCGCGCCGCGTCGGCGAACGAGCGCTGCTCGTCGAGTCGCGCGTCCGCGGGCGTCTTCCAGTAGTCGCAGAAGCCGCAGCGCGCGTTGCAGCGCAGCGTCACCTCGAAGTGGACGAGCACCGGCCGGCGCCGCACCGCGAGCCACGCGTACTTCGCGAGGAAGAGCGGAACGTGATACGGCTTGAAGCGCGCCGACAGCACGCTACGGCCGCATCGGAAGGACGATCCCCTCGCGGCGCGCCGTCTCACGCGCCGCGTCGTACCCCGCGTCGGCATGCCGCGCGACGCCGATCCCCGGATCGTTCGTGAGCACGCGCTCCAGCCGCACGCGCATCTCGGGCGTGCCGTCGGCGACGATGACCTGCCCCGCGTGCAGCGAGTTGCCGATGCCGACCCCGCCGCCGTGATGGAACGACACCCAGCTCGCGCCGCTGGCGACATTGAGCAGCGCGTTCAGGATCGGCCAGTCGCTCACGGCATCGGTCCCGTCGAGCATGGCCTCGGTCTCGCGGAAGGGCGACGCGACGCTGCCCGTGTCGAGGTGGTCGCGCCCGATGACGATGGGCGCGGAGAGCGCGCCGCTGGCGACGAGGTCGTTGAGCGCGACGCCGAACCGCGCGCGTGCGCCCTGACCGAGCCAGCAGATGCGCGACGGCAGCCCCTGGAACTGGATGCGCTCGCGCGCGAGGGTGATCCACCGGCGCAGATGCTCGTCGTCGGGAAAGAGCTCGAGCACCAGCTCGTCGGTGCGCCGGATGTCCGCGGGATCGCCCGACAGTGCGACCCAGCGGAAGGGCCCCTTCCCCTCGCAGAACAGGGGGCGGATGTACTCGGGAATGAAACCCGGGATCTCGAACGCGTCCGTCACTCCCGCGTCGAACGCGACGGTGCGGATGTTGTTGCCGTAGTCGAAGGTCACGGCGCCGCGACGCTGCAGGGCGAGCATCGCGCGCACGTGACGCGCTGCGGTGGCCGTGCTCGCGGCGAGATAGGCCGGCGCATCCCGCTCGCGCAGCACGGCGGCCTGGGCGAGCGACAGGCCGTCGGGCACGTAGCCGCGCAGCATGTCGTGCGCGCTCGTCTGGTCGGTGAGCACGTCCGGCGTGACGCCGCGCTGCTCGAGCGCCTCGAGCGCCGGCGCGGCGTTCATCACCACGCCGACGGACAGGGCGCGCCTTTCAGCCCGCGCCCGCTCGACGCGGGCGAGCCCGTCCTCGAGCGACGGCGCCTTCTCGTCGAGGTAACCCGTCTCGAGCCGCTTGTCGATACGGGCTTCGTCCACGTCGAAGGCGAGCATGGCGGCGCCCTGCATCGTCGCGGCGAGCGGCTGCGCCCCGCCCATGCCGCCGAGGCCGGCGGTGACGACGAGCCGGCCGGCGAGCGAGCCGCCGAAATGCCGGCGCGCGACGGCGCCGAAGGTCTCGTAGGTGCCCTGCACGATCCCCTGCGACCCGATGTAGATCCACGAGCCGGCGGTCATCTGGCCGTACATCATGAGGCCGCGCCGCTCGAGCTCGCGGAAGTGATCCCACGTCGCCCAGCGGCCGACGAGGTTCGAGTTCGCGATCAGCACGCGCGGCGCCGACTCGTGGGTGCGGAACACCGCGACGGGCTTGCCGCTCTGGACGAGCAGCGTCTCGTCGCGCGCGAGCGCCCGGAGCGTGCGCACGATCGCGTCGAACGCCTCCCAGCTCCGCGCGGCGCGCCCCGTCCCACCGTACACCACGAGCTCGTCCGGTCGCTCGGCCACCTCGGGATCGAGGTTGTTCATCAGCATGCGCAGCGCGGCTTCCTGCTGCCACCCCTTGCAGCTGATCTGCGCGCCCCGCGGCGCACGCACGGTCCGTGGTGCGGACAGGGTCGCGCTCATGCCGGTGCTCCGAAGACCGGCGCGAAGTGGCCGGCGCGAATGGCGTCCGAGAGGCGCGCGATGTCGCCGGCGAGGACGCGATCGCGGCCGAGCGGCGCCACCAGCTCGCGCACGAGCGCCCGGCCGCGCGCCGCTCCTCGGCCGGCGCGCAACGGTGCGCGGTAGTCGAGCCCCTGCGCCGCGCACATCAGCTCGATCGCCAGCACGGCGCGCACGTTGTCGACCACACGGCGCAGCTTCCACGCCGCGCCCATCGCCATCGGTACGACGTCCTCCTTGTTCCCATCCGTCGGGATCGTGTCGACGCTCGCCGGATGCGCGAGGACCTTGCACTCGCTCGCGAGCGAAGCCGCGCTCACCTGCGCCATCATGAACCCCGAGCTCACGCCGGCGTCGGTGGTGAGGAACGGCGGCAACCCCTGGTTGAGATCAGGGTGAACGAGGCGGTCGATCCGCCGTTCGGCGATCGTCGCGAGGTTCGTCATCGCGATGGCGAGCACGTCGAGCGTCATCGCCACGGCCTGGCCGTGAAAGTTGCCGCCGCTGAGCAGCTCGCCCACGTCGGCGAAGACGAGCGGGTTGTCGGTCGCGGCGTTGAGCTCGCGCCCGACCACGCCGGCGCAGAAGTCGATCGCGTCGAGCACGGGTCCGTGCACCTGCGGCATGCATCGCAGCGCATACGAATCCTGCACGCGTGGATCGCCGAGCCGGTGCGACTCCCGGATCTCGCTGTCGCGGAGCAGCGTGCGCAGGAGGGCGGCGGACGCCGCCTGACCGAGCTGCCCGCGCGCGTCCTGGATCCGCGCGTCGAACGCGACGGGAGTTCCGAGCAGCGCTTCGAGCGACATCGCGCCGGAGAGATGTGCCACCTGCCACAGCGTGTGGGCGTCGACGAGCGCGAGCGCCGCCACCGCGGTGTGGGCCTGCGTGCCGTTGATGAGCGTGATCCCTTCCTTCGGGCCGAGCGTCACCGGCGCCAGCCCGGCGCCCGCGAGCATGTCCGCCGCGGGGCCGGACTCGTCGCCGCGCGAGAGCGTGCCTTCGCCGATCAGGGAGAGCGCGAGGTGCGCGAGTGGCGCGAGGTCGCCGCTCGCGCCGACGCTGCCCTGCTCCGGGATCGGCGGGATCAGGCCCGCGTTGAGCATGCCGACGAGCGTGTCGGCGAGCACGGCGCGCGCGCCGGAATATCCCTTCGCGATGACGTTCGCGCGCAGCAGCATCATCGCGCGCGTCTCGCGCTCCGGCAGCAGCGGACCGACACCGGCGGAATGGCTGCGCACGAGATTCACCTGCAGCTCGCCGAGCCGGTCCGGCGGGATGGCGATCTCGGAGAGCTTGCCGAAGCCCGTCGTGACGCCGTACGCCACGGACCCCCGCTCGACGAGCGCGCGCACGATCGCGTTGGCCTGCTCCATCCTCGTGCGGGCCGCGGGCGCGAGTTCCACGGGCGCGCGGCGCACCGCCACCGCGACCACGTCGTCGAGCGTGAGCGAGTGCCCGTCCAGGACCACGGCCGCCGGCATGCGCGCAATGTCGACGGCGCGCCGGGACAATTCAAGGGCGCGGCGCCCGCGTCAGCGCACGCCGAACCCTTCGTTGCGGTACGTCGCCTTGTGGTAGTCGAACTTGAGGTCGGGATCCGCCTTCAGCGTGATCAGGAAGTTGAACGCGAAGCTGCCGTTCGGGGATTGCGTGAAGGCGAAGACGGCGCGCCAGTCGTGGAGATCGCGCTGGAGGGACACGATCTGGCTCGCGAAGCTCGACCGCACGAAGTCGTAGTTCGTCTGCCAGGACGCGGACCACTTCTCGGTCAGCCGGAACCCCACGTTGCTCGCGAGCGACGTGGTCGGGGGCGTGCGGTAGAACGGCGCGCCGGCGAGGCCGGAGGTGATCGGAACCTCCGGGGACGGGTTCAGGGCGGCGCGCGCGACGCAGTCGTCGTAGACGAGCCGCAGCGCCGGCGTGTTGTACTGCGCGCACAGGGTCGCGGGATCGAACTCGATGACGTTCGTCGGATGGCCGCCCGGCGGGCGCTGGCGCGCCGAAGTGAAGGTGAACGACGCCTGCCATCCCGAGCCGACGTTCGGCAGGAAGGCCGCGCTGCGCGACGACCGGCCCGCGACGGGCTGCGACGCGATCTCACGCGCGTACTTGTCGTCCGGCGCCGGATTCAGCCGATCGGTGCCGGGCGTCGTCGGCGGCACCGCCTTGCCGAAGATGCGCGAGAACACGACGAACGGGTTGTTGTCGTTGCTGAACGACATCGTCGCGGTGATCCGCTCGCGATACGGCTTGAACCGCGCGGTGTCGCTCAGCGTCGATCCCTCGAACAGCGAGTAGTCGACGCCGACGTCGACGCCCGGGAGCAGATCGGAGCGCAGCGTGTATCCGAAGTTCTGCGTCGTGAGTCCGCGAATCGCCGAATGCGTCGCCTTCGCGCGCTCGAAGTCGTAGTTGAGCCCCGTGAAGTTCACCGAGAGCAGCTTGATCTTCTCGCCGCCGCCCGGGCTGGTGGAGGTGTCCGAGCGCAGCTTGGCCTCCACGTTCGTCGTCAAGCCGAAGCTGAGCGAGCTCTGCGCGAGCGACGGCAGGTATCCGGTCGACGAGCTCGACGCGCTCCGCCGTGTGCGGCCGAGCGCCTGGAGGAATTCGTCGCTCACCTCCGCCGCGGGAGCGTACGAGTAGCCGAAGGTGGGCGAGATCGAATGACGGATTCGCGCGAACGGGCCGAACCCCTTCCCGCCGCGATCGAACAATCCGAACAGGGTGGGCGATGCCGAGAGGCCGAAGGTCGGTCGCTTGCTCTGATGTACCCACCGCCCCCCGGTGCGCTCGTTCCGGATCCAGAACGACGCGCCGTCCACGTTGGCGAACGACAGCGACGGCGTGAGGTTGAGGCTGTTGCGGCCGAGCGGCGGCAGCGCGAACGACGGCGTCCAGTCCACCTCGGTCCGGTACGTCGACGCGTAGATCCGCTCCTGCTCCTGGCCGGTGGTCACGTCGGCGACGATGGCGCGCTCGGGGAAGTCGTTGCGCGCCGAGTTGATCGTGAACCGGTTGCCGAGACTGTAGCCGAAGATCGTGAGCGGCGTATCGAACGAGAGCCGGCTGGTGTACGCGCTCCGCTCGAGCGTGTCGCCGAAGATCGTGTCGACGCCGGCCGCCGTCTGGCCGCGACGCACCAGGAGGCCGAGCGCCGAGGGCTGATCGATGTGCAGCGTCTGCGTCGACGCATAGCTGAAGTTCGGCGTCCACGTGAGCCAGCTCCCGACGCTGATCGGGCTCGTCGAGATGGTCAGCGTCGGAAAATTGCGGTCGACCTGGCTGCGCCCCGGGTATTGCCGGTTGGTCCCGCCGAGGCTGAGCTGCGCCGGCCCGAATTTCTGCTGGTAGTTCGCCGACGAGCTGATGGTCGCCAGCGCGGTGTACGGGTTCGACGTCGTCTGGCGCTGGAGCAGCGTGCTGGTGACGTAGTTGATGTTCGCCGTCAGCTGGCTGTTCTTCGAGAAGCTCTGCTGATGGCCCCACGTCACCGCCGTGTTCTCGCTGTTCCCCTGGCGTGTGCGGCTCATCGCCAGGTTCCCGCCGATGTACCGGTCGAGCCACTTGTAGCGCAGCTCGCCGCTGTAGCGGAAGAAGCCGGGATCACCGAAGTCGGTCTCTCCCGCCGAGCTGCGCCAGTCGATGTACGCCTGCGCGTCGACGTAGTCCGAGATGGCCCAGTAGTAGCCGAGCCCCTCGATGCTGCGCCGATACGACGGGCTGTTCCGGATGATGTCGCTCACGCCGAAGTTCGGCGGGAGGAGCCCGCTGTGCCGCCCGCCGCGCACGTCCTGGAACACGAACGGAAGCCACATCACCGGGACGTCCCCGATGTACAGCACCGCCGGCCGCGCGACGACGAACGACCCGGTTCGCTTGATCTCCTTCGCTTTGAAATAGTAGTCCGGGATCGAGTCGTCGCACGCCGTGATGATCCCGTCCTTCACGTAGTAGTTGACGTCGTTCGCGTTCCGCAGCGAGTCGCCCATGGCGACCGCGGCGTACCGGTCGCCGCGGATGAACAGCGTCTGCCCCGCCTCGTCGATCGAGGTGCTCAGCTTCGTGCCGGCGAATCGCCGCGCCGTGAGATCGTAGTGCGCCACCCCCGACGTCACGATCGGCGCGGCCTGACCCGGCACGACGAAGACGTTGCGCCGCCCGACGGCGTCGACCCCCTGATTCTGGCCGCTGTACACGATCGTGTCCGACTTCACGATCTGCGAATCGCGCTCGACGAGCGCGCGCTCGAGCAGCGACGCGCCGCGCGTGGCCGCCTCGAAGGTGATCGTCTCCGCCTGATAGCGCGTGACGTTGTAGCCGCCGAGATCGAGCAGGCGCTGCATCACCGTGTCGGGCGGAAGGAAGTTCGCCACGCCGAGGGTGTCGGCCTTCTTCGCCGAGTCGCCGACGAATCGCGCCGAGTCGCCCCGCGCCCCGATCGTATCGGAGGGCGCCGGGCGCGCCGCCGGTACGCCGCGCTGCGGCACGTTCTGCCCCGACGCGCGCGAGGCCAGCGCCACGAGCGGAAGCAGCGCCGCCAGCGCCGCCAGCCGGCGAATGGCCGTCACGCCGGGACTCCGCCGTCCTCGACCTCCTCCGCGTTCGCCTTCTCGCGCTTCCGGAACACCAGCCACGACACGCCGATGCTGATCTCGTAAAGCAGGTAGAGCGGCAGCCACAGCCCGATCGACGTCGTGATCGCGTCGCCCGGCGAGATGAAGGCCGCCACGACGAACGACACCGCGAGCGCGTGCCGCCGGAAGCGCGCGAGCAGCTTCGGCGACACCAGCCCCAGGGCGGAGAGCGCGAGGATCGCGATCGGCAGCTCGAACACGGCTCCCATCGCGAGCACGAGGCTCGTCACGAAACCGAAGTACTCGTTCGCCGAGATCATCTGGTCGAACGCCTCGTCACCCATCGAGGTGAGGAAGCGCAGCGTCATCGGCAGCACGAAGTACCACGCGAGGAGCGCGCCGCAGATGAAGAGCCCCACCGCGCCGATGATCACCGGGAGCACCACTTTCTTCTCGTGGCGATGCAACGCCGGGGCGAGGAAGAGCCACGCCTGATACAGCACCACGGGCAGGGCGATCACGACGCCGACGATGATTGCCGTCTGCATCATGATCGAGAATCCGCCGCCGGGATGCGTGTTCATGAGCCTGCGCCCGTGCAGGTACGGCAGCATCGGGCCCTGCATCCACACGAGCAGGTTGAACTTGATGACGATGACGAAGCCGATGACGACGCCCACGACGACGGCCGCCAGCGACCAGATGATCCGCCAGCGCAGCTCCTCGAGGTGATCGAGGAAGGGCATCTCGGCCGTGCTTCCCATCGTCCGCTCCTCGCGCTACCGACCGAGCGTGCGCAGCTGGTCGCGCGCCAGCGCGGCCTCGTCCGACCGGGGATAGTCCCGCACGATGCGCTCGAGCGCCGCGCGCGCCGCCGCGTTCTGGCCCGCCGACCGCAGCACCTGCGCGCGCTTGTACAACGCGGTGGCGGCCTTCGGCGACCGCGGATACCGCTGCACCACGAGCCCGTATACCGAGTCGGCGGCCGCCTGGTTCCGCTCCGCCGCGTACGTCTCGGCGACGTACACCAGCGCTTCCGGCGCGTCCTCGTACGTCGGGTAGGTCCGCAGGAGCTCCTCGAACCCGGACCGCGCCGTGCTCACGCTGCCGCGGCGCAGCTGGTCGAGCGAGCTCTGAAAGAGCTGTCCCGGCCCGGGCGCGGCCGGCGCCGCGCTGTCCCCCGGCGCGGGAGCCGCGGTCTGCACGCGCTCCTCCACCGCGCCTCGCAGCTCCTGCAGCCGGCGCTGGCTCTGTCCCGAGAGCTCCTGGAGGGCGAGGATCTGCCGGTTCATCTCGTAGAAGTTGCTCGAGGCGTCGGACTGCAGCCGCGCCAGCCGCGCGCTGATGGCGCGGATCGAGTCGTTCGAGCGGATCACCTGCGCCAGCACCTGGTCGATCTGCGCGCGGCGCGCGCTGTCGCCGCGCGCCGACTCGGCGCGCATGGTCTGCAGGTCGGTCTGGAGCAGCGCGATGTCGGTCTTCGAGGCGAGGCAGCCCGCCAGCACGACCGACGCGAGTGGGGCGAATCGAGAGAGGCGCATCACGACCTCGGGCTCACGAGCGCGCCGGCTCCCTGCGCCCGGAATTCCGCGCGGCGATTCTGCTGATAGGCGGACTCGTCGGTCCCCTCCACCGCAGGCTGCGAGTCGCCGAGGCTCTGCGTGGACAGCCGCGACTCGTCGATTCCCTTGCCCACGAGATAGCGCTTCACCTGCGCGGCTCGCCGCTGGCCGAGCGCGAGGTTGTACTCCGCCGTGCCGCGCTCGTCGGTGTGGCCGAGGATGACCAGCGTCACGCGCGGATTCGCGGCGAGAATCGGGACCTTGGCGTCGAGCACCTGCTGCGCGTCGTCGCGCAGCGCGTCCTGGTCGAAGTCGAAGTAGACCTTCTGCGTCAGCACGGCGGCGAGCTCGCCAGCGGAGCGCCGCGCGGCATCCGCGGCGGCCGCGTCGGCGGCGGCGATCGAGTCGGCACGCTGCCGTGCACGGAGCGCCGCGAGGGAGTCCGCCTGCCGCTGCGAGTCGTCCGTCGTCGTCGCCACTGGCGCGGGCGCGGTGGCAACCTTGCGCCGGCACCCGTCGAGCGTGACCACGGACAGAAGCGCGAGCGAGAGGATGGTGGTGCGTCGGATCATTCGGATCTCCTGATGGGGTGCGTGAGGGGGTCCGTCGCTGCTGCGATCGATCAGTCGGTGGAGAGGCGGGGTGACCACGCGGGCAGCCGCGCCGAGCCGCCGCCGTGCGTGAGCTGGCGCGTCCGGCCGGTCTCGACGTCCAGCACCCAGAGCTGGCGGGTACCGCTGCGCGTCGAGACGAAGGTAAGGTGCCGGCCGTCCGGCGCCCACGATGGATCCTCGTTGCGTCCGTCGCTCGTCAGCTGCCGGAGGCCGCGGTCGCGCAGGTTGATGGTGAACACCTGGAAGGTGCCGGCGAGCTGCGACTGAAACGCCACGGCGCGTCCGTCGGGCGACCAGTCCGGGCTCGCGCGATAAGCGTTCTGACCGAGCTCGAGCGGCGTGAGCTGGTCCACGTTCGTGCCGTCCGCGTCCATCGTGTAGATCTCCGGATGTCCCACGCGGCCCGACACGAAGGCGATGCGGCGGCCGTCCGGGCTGAAGCTGGGGGAGACGTTGTCGCTGCCGCGGCCGACCGAGAGACGGCGCCCCGACCCGCCGGAGGCCGGAACGGTGAAGATGTCCACCCCGGCGTCCACGCCGTGTGCGAAGATGACGCTGCCGCCATCGGGGCTGAACACGGGCGAGATGAACACGCCTTCTCCACCGACGAGCGTGCGCGAGCGCCCCGTGGAAAGATCGAGCACCGAGATGCCCGCCGGCACGATCGTCGAATACGCGATCATCCGTCCGGTCGGGCTCCACGACGGCGACATCGGCGTGCCGACCTCCGTGAGCGGCGTGGCGTTCTCGCCGTCGCTGTCGACGACCCAGATGCGACGGCCTCGCTCGAACGCGACGCGCGTCCGCGCGATCCCGCGCACGCCGGTGAACGCCTCCTCGAGTTGATCCGCGATGCCGTGCAGCGCCGCGCGCCAGGCCGGGCTCTGCGCCGGCGCGTCCGACGGATAGTCGCGAACGAGCGCCGTCCCCTTCGTGGCGACGTTGTACACGGCGACGTGAAATCCGCTCGGGATCGGCGTCACCTGCACCGCCGCGGCCGCGCCGAGCCGGGCGAGCAACGGCCAGTTCGGTCCCGCGGCGCGTGACGCCTCGCTGGCCGCCGCGTCGTCGAGCACGATCGCGTTGATCCGGTCGCCGTAGTCGAAGTCGCGCTGCACGATCGCGCGGATCGAATCGCCGGTCGCGCCGCTGACCGGCAACACGACGATCCCCGGCTTCGCGCCGGGGTCGTAGGTGAGACCGATCCGCACGCCGCGCGACGTCGTGTCCTGGGCCGCGAGCGGCGGGGCGATCGAGGGCAGCACGACGAGCAGCGTGGCCAGCGCCGAGCGGAGGGAGGGGATGCGCATCAGCGGATGAGGCGTGGGTCGAAGCTGAAGATGACCGGGAGCACGTCGTCGGTGAACCCCGCGGGAAGCGGCCCGAACGCGTTGGCGCGCGACGCCGCCTCGACGGCGCCCATCGCGTCCTGATCGAACGAGAACGATCCCGATCTCGTCGCCAGCTTGAGGCCGGTCACGCTCCCGTCGCGACGGATGAGGAAGGCGACCTCCGCCCGCAGCGCTCCCGTCGTCGACGGACGGAACTGCAGCGCGATCTGCCGGACGACGTTCTGCAGGTACACGGGATACGGGAACTCGATCCCCT
>Ga0310810_10009126_pt1 | contig 11464 bp, 7 predicted proteins | sample NCmetagenome_FD_207641 | JGI IMG/M metagenome (GOLD analysis project Ga0310810, IMG submission 207641) | Soil microbial communities from experimental microcosm in Duke University, North Carolina, United States - NC | ecosystem: Engineered > Artificial ecosystem > Soil microcosm > Unclassified ... | reverse complement strand
GCGCAGCCCCCGGGATCGCTCTTGGCCGTAAGCCAGCGCCTTGACAATGCTGAACGGGGGTTGCGCGTCCAGTTCACTCGAATCGCGCAACTCCAGGTCCAACTCGATCTGGCCGTGGGCGCGCTCCGACGTTCGCCGGGTGGAGTTCATGTGTGATGAGTGTGGGCGCCGAGCGTGCCACGACTCTGGACCATGGCGCGTCGAGGGCACGCGAGGTGCACTTGGCTTGTCTGAACTAGGACAGGAAGGACGAGATCGTGATCATGAAAGACCGCCCCAAACCATCGACAGCGCGCCTGCGAGCAACAGTTCCCGTCGCCATGCTGGCATTCACTGCAGTGATCCTGGGAGCAGCGGCCATCGGATGCGGAGTGACCGCCTCGACTCCTGACGAGCGACCTGCGACGGCTCGGGCTGCAGCGTCGAAGGAGCCGACGTCACTCGCCCTCGTCGACGAGGGCCAGCGTGTCTTTCGCCTCGAGACGTTCGGTGACGAACAACTCTGGACCGACACGCTTCGCCTAAACGAGGTCGTCGAGAAAAACGTGGATCCGACGACGGCGCTGAACGTTGGGCTCAAAGTGGACGCGGACGCGCTTCCAGCCGGCATCCTTGAGAAGGTCGATCTCAAGAGTCCGGCCACGACGGTCGCGCTGCTGAAGATGAATGCCGTCGTGGGCCTTCAGGCCACTGTGGATGCCAACAATCACATCACGCGGCTTGGCGTCACCTGCGCGCTGTGTCACTCCACCGTGGACAACTCTGTCATGCCGGGTATCGGTCACCGGAAGGACGGTTGGCCGAACCGAGATCTGAACGTCGGGGCGATCATTGCGTTGTCGCCAGTGCTGTCGGCCGACAAGAAATCGGTCTACGGTTCGTGGGGTCCCGGCAAATACGACCCCCGGTACAACCAGGACGGAAAGAGCATGCCGCTCGTCGTCCCGCCCGCGTACGGCTTGGCCCAGGTCAAGAACGAAACGTACACGGCCGAGGGGCCGATCTCCTATTGGAATGCGTACGTCGCGGTGACCCAGATGGGTGGACAAGGCAACTTCGCCGACCCACGGCTCGGAATCGACGTCAAGCATTCGCCCGACCTGGTGAGCTCCAAGCTGCCGGCCTTGCGCGCGTACCAGCACAGTCTGCCGGCGCCTCGACCTCCGGCCGGAAGCTTCGATGCCGCGATCGCCGCGCGCGGACGCACCGTGTTTGACCGGACGTGCGCGAGTTGCCACATCGGCGGGTCCGGCACGGATAACAACAATGGGACATTGCACCCGCCAGCAGACACTGGCGTCGACGGCGCGTACGCGGCGCGCACGGCCAACAAGGCGTACCGCACGACCCCGCTACGCGCGCTGTGGCAACACGCGCCGTACTTCCACGACGGCACAGCGGCCACGCTCGCCGACGTCGTTGCACATTACAATCGGGTTCGCAACCTCGGTCTCACCATGGAGCAGCAGCGAGACCTGGTTGAGTATTTGAAGTCGCTGTGATGAGCGTCCGCTGGCGCGTACCGTCTTCTTAGCGCGCCGCCTCGATACATTCGCTACGAACTTTCTTGATGATCGAAAGTGGCGGATTCTTTAGGAAATGGCGCGCCCGGCAGGGCTCGAGCTAGAGCCTGCCCGGGCTCGAACCTGCGACCCCCGGCTTAGAAGGCCCTCTGTCTAAGGGACCACCGGCCAGGTCGGTCGGTGATCACTGGTTTAGAAGGCCCTCTGTCTGCGGACCACCGGCCAGCTCGGTCGGTGATCACTGGTTTAGAAGGCCCTGCGTCCAGGGCCTCAAGACAGGCCCAAATCTGCAGATTTCCAACGCCCGTTTGTTATATCAGGCGGCTATATTTAGGCCTCGCCGGGCCAGCCCTTCGCGATCGAATAGTGGCCACAATTGGTGCGAACTTGCGCAGTGCGGAGCCGCGGGTGATAACCGAATCACGCCGACGCCTCAAAATTACGCCCAGTACTGGTGTGATGAATCCCGCGATCCGATCATCGCGGCTGTGTGACGGCGTCCGACTGCGCGCTGGGATCGCGTCGTCCAGCCTCCTGCCGGCCTGCCGTCGCTGCCACTGCATCTTGCATGCTCTTTTACGAATATTTTCATTTCGACAACGGGGCAGGCCTGGGAGCGAGCCATCAGACGGGTTGGACTGGGGCCGTGGCGAAGCTGATCCAGCTTCGGGGTGCTCGATGGGCAGAAAGCGCTAGAGGGTGGCAAGGTGGCGGCCTTCGCACGAGGAACACCCGTTGGCGAGCCTGCATGCTGATTCACCAGATTCCGTCGGATGCTGCATTTAGGGCGCTGCGGAGCACGCCGGAAGGCTTGTCGCAGGCGGAAGCTGCGTCGCGACGGCTCGAGTTCGGACACAACCGTATCGAGCGTATTCCTTCAACGCCTGTCGCCCTCCGCTTCCTGCGACAGTTCACCCACTTCTTCGCGGCCCTGCTGTGGGTCGCGGCGCTGCTCGCGTTAATCACGGACTGGTGGACGCCTGGTCAGGGAATGACGACGCTGGCCATTGCCATCGTGGCTGTGATCGTGATCAATGGCGCGTTCTCCTTCTGGCAGGAGTATCGAGCCGAAGAGACGATGGCCGCGCTCCAGAGTCTGCTTCCACATCAGGTCAGGGCCCTGCGGGACAATTCGACGGTCGTAATTCCGTCCGAGGACGTCGTTCCCGGCGACGTCATCTTCCTGACCGCAGGCGATGACGTGCCCGCCGATTGTCGGCTTGTCGAAGCATTTGGCGTGCGGGTGAACAACGCCACCGTCACCGGCGAGGCGCGTCCGTTGCCGCGGGACACTCGACCATCTGACGTAGCCGATGTGCTGGAGAGCCGGAACGTGTTGCTGGCGGGCACGTCGGTCACGAGCGGCGAAGCCAAGGCACTGGTCTTCGCGACCGGAATGCACACGGCCTTCGGCAAGATCGCGCACCTGACACAAGTGACCGTGGACGTTCCGTCCCCGCTCCAGAACGAGATCGCCACGCTGAGCCGTCTGATCGCCGTGTTGGCTGTGGCGATCGGCCTGATCGTGTTCGCCATCGGCCGCTTCATCGGTCTCTCTCTGTCGGCCAGTCTCGTCTTCGCCATCGGCATCATCGTCGCCAACGTGCCGGAAGGGCTCCTGCCGACGGTGACGCTGGCGATGGCCATGGCGGCCCGGCGGATGGCGAGGCGCAACATGCTGGTCCGCCACCTGCCGAGCGTCGAGGCGCTTGGATCGGCCGCGGTCATCTGCACCGACAAGACCGGCACCTTGACCCAGAATCGTATGGAGATCCGGTCGGTGTTTGTGGACGGCAAGTCAGTCGATCCGGCGGCCGTGCCGACGGCGGCCTTCGCCGGCAGCCATCGACGCTTCCTCGAGTGCGCCCTTTGCTGCCATGACCTGAAAGCGACTGGCACGAGCGGCCGCGGACGGTGGATTGGCGATCCGATGGAACTGGCCCTCGCGGACATGGCCACCAGGGCGCTCGGGCAGCCGGCGTTCGACCGTCTCGACGAGATTCCCTTCGAGCCGGACCGCAAGCGCCTGGTCACCGTGCATCAGCTGTCCGACGCGATCGTGTTGTTCGTGAAGGGTGCCCCGGAGGAAGTCGTATCGCGGGCGCGATGGGTTGACGTGGAGGGCCGCACCGAGCCGTTGACTGTTGAAGCGCAGACCAGGTTCAACACCGCCGCGACCGAGATGGCCGATCGTGGACTTCGGGTGCTCGCGTTCGCGCATCGAGTGCTGCCGCCGACCTACGTTCTGGACGAGGCCGAGCAGGATCTGGTTGTCACGGCGCTCGTGGGCTTCGAGGATCCGCCGCGGGCGGAAGTGCCGGCCGCGGTAGGGCAGTGCCGTGCGGCAGGCATCAGGATCATCATGGTGACCGGCGACCACCCGCATACTGCCCTGGCCGTTGCGCGCGCCATCGGGTTGGTGACCGGCTCGACGGCCACGCTCCTCACGGGAGCGGACCTCGGCCGGATGTCCGATACCCAGATCCAGCTTGCTCTCGATGCAGAGGAGATCGTGTGCGCGCGAGTCTCGGCCGATCAGAAACTCCGCATCGTCGCGGCGCTTCAGCGCAAGCGTCTCATCGTGGCGGTCACTGGAGATGGCGTGAACGACGCGCCGGCGTTGCGCGCAGCGGACGTCGGCATCGCGATGGGCATTTCCGGTACGGATGTGGCCCGTGAAGCGTCGGACCTGGTTCTTCTCGACGACAACTTCGCCAGCATTGTGGCGGCGGTCAAAGAGGGCCGCGCCGTCTTCGAGAACATCCGGAAGTTCCTCACCTACATTCTGACGTCGAACGTGCCCGAGCTCGTTCCGTATCTCGCATTTGCCTTCGCACGCGTCCCGCTCGCGCTGACGGTCATGCAGATTCTCGCAGTGGACCTCGGCACCGACTTGTTGCCAGCCCTGGGACTCGGTGCCGAGCCGCCGGATTCGCGCGTGATGCGCCGCCGGCCGCGCAGCCGCGAGGCGCGTCTGTTGACGCCAGGTCTCCTCGTGCGCGCGTACCTCTTCCTCGGTTTACTCGAAGCCGCCGCCGCCATGGTTGCCTTCTTCGTTGTCCTGGCGGCAGGCGGATGGCAATCAGACCAGGAACTGCCGACGAGTGCTGCGCTGTACCGCCAAGCCACGACCGCATGCCTCACGGCCATCGTGTGCATGCAAGTGGTAAACGTGCATCTCTGCCGCAGCCGGCGGTCGTCGGTGGTGTCACGGCGCTTCTTTGACAACTCTCTGATCACACTCGGTGTCGTCGCCGAACTCGCCTTGATTCTCTCTATCGACTACACCGCGCCCGGTCACGCGATGTTCGGGACCGCGCCCCTTGGGTACCAGGCATGGCTCGTCATTCTTCCATTTGCCACGGCCATGCTGGCACTCGAGGAGGCGCGGAAGGCTTTCGTGCGTCGGCGGGAACGGACCGGTCCGACTGATTGCGACCGGACCAGCGTGAGCGAGAATGCCGTGACGACCTGACCGTGACTTCCTAGACCGATGATCGGGTGATCACCGACATGGTTCCCGGACCGCGAATGCGGTTCGAGTTCGCTTTGCGTCTATCTTACGGGTTTGTCGGCGCCGTCGAGCAGCGTGGACTGACACGCCTCGCAGATGCCGTGTGTGACGACGGCGTCAGTGTTTGCAGCGACGAAGCTTTCCAATTCCGCCCAGTAGCCCTTCGGATCGCGAATCTTCCTGCACCAGGCGCAAATCGGGAGAAGTCCTCTCAACGTCTTGATCTGATCGATGGCATCCTCGGCGACGGTCTTGGCCCGTTGGAGATCATCCTCCATCTGTTTCCGGCGCGTAATATCTGACACCAGGACGACGAATCCTCGGACCGTTGTTCCATCAACGTCGGGCACATAGTTCGCCTGGGCATAGCGAGACGGCCCACCGCGTGGGTCGGGAATCTCGCGCTCAAACTCCTGGGGCTCGCCACGGAGGGCTCCCTCGATGTAGGGGAGGTTCAGCGGGTAGATGGGGCCTAGCAGTTCCCTGAGCGTGTGCCCGACAAGCTCGGCCGGCCTGACACCAAACCACTTCTCGTAGGCTCGGTTGGCGAACACGCAGCGCTGGGACGCATCCCAGTATGCCAGCATCGCGGGCACCATGTCGGCGACCGCTCGGATCACCTTCAGCTCCTTCCGGAGCAGCTCGACTTCATCTGCGAATGCACTCTTCATCGTCGTCCCTGAGTGGGGCAAAGGCCCTCCGGTCACCCGCAGCCGGCCGCTGTTGGGTGCAGGCGCTGGTTAGGCGACTGAGATCTTACGCTGAGTCTCAGGGATCAATGGAAACGAACATGACCCTCCGTCAGGAATCTCCGATGCTGAGTACGCTGCGGCGAAAGAGGCGCGCCAAGATTGTGGAGGATAGCGTGACAAGCGCAGTCTCGGTCAAGGTGGGCGAGGGCCCTCAATCCAAGGACTGCAGCCCACCTTTAGGTACTTCCATGTGGACCACCTGATATCTGCGCGAGTTTCCCTAAACCCGCCTTTTGTCACTCTTTCTGAGTAGAATCTGCCGCGCCCGGCGAACCTGCGCCTCCCGGCTTAGAAGCCAGTGCTCTATCCAACTGAGCTACGGGCCGCCTGTGTTCAGCGTAGTAGAGGCACCGCGTTGGCGCGCCCGCGACTCGCGGTTGGCGCGCTGCTGGCCGCCGCCACGAGATCCGCATCAACCTGCACTTCGTCCTTCACGCTCACCGCGCCAGCGGCAATGCTGATCGGCATGATGCCGAAGTCGGTCTGACGGAGCTTGACCGTCGCTCGATAGCGCCCCGGCGCCGGAGTCACCGTGACCATCACCTCGTGCGCCTGGCCATGCAGCGTCAGCTGACCTCGAACTACCCAGGTTTCTGGTGTCCGACGCTCGATCGCGGTGGACTGAAATCGGATCTCTGGATACCTCAGCACATCGAGCACTTCGGCTCCGAGCATTCTGCTCTGTACCTGTTCGCGGGCGTCTGCCGAAAGGCCAGGGTCGAGCACACGCAGGCGCGCGGCATCGATCACGAACGCGACGCGCGCCGCGGGCCCATCGTCCAGCGTGCCCTGCGTCACCTGTGCGTGCACGATGTGGTTGTCTGCGAACGCGCGAAACAACCCTGACTTGTACACGCGGACGGTGATGGTGGAACGTTCGGTGTCGATGGCGTGGGTATCGGCGGCGGCCGTGCGCGGCCCGAGCAGGACCAGGCCCAGCACGATAGGTGCTAGCCGGCGGACGCAGCGTGTCAGCGCTCGTGGAGATCGACGCATGGCGATCTGCCACATTGCAAGAGTCTTTCCGGGCCAAAATGCCAGAAAAACAGCAACCTCTCGCGCCGCTCGTTACGCGACAGGAACGGTCTTTCGGCCATGGTAAGCCGAAGCTCTTCGGCGAAGAATGCCGATGGCGATCAATCCTCCAGGACCTGGCCGAACAGCGGCTGACCCGCGCGGGCGGCGGAGTACGCCAGTGCTGCGATCGCGATCAACAACCCGAGCGACGCGATCATCGGCGCCGACCACCACGCCCCGAGGTTCGTCGTCATTGGCACTGCGCTCACGATGTTGTCCACGAACAGCGTCATCGCCGTCGCCAGCAGCCCGTAGCGATGCAGGACGAATGTCAGCAGGAGCGTGAACGCGACGTTGTTGAAGCGGTCGAACCAGTTGCCTGAAATGACGCTGCCGCCGTTCAGGAGGATGAGCAGCACCAGAAACCCGACGCCGAGCGCCACGCGCGACTGCTTCAACATCAGCCGCAGCGCCAGAAAGATCAACGCGATGACGAGCGCACTCGAGAGGGCGCCGATGACGACATCGAGCCACTGCGCAAGCGTTGACGGCGCGCCGTTTAGATAGGCCAATGCGTTTCCCAGCGGCAACCCCGGAATGCGCCATCCGAGCGCCATCGGCACGAGCTTCGACAGGTCGATGAGCACCCCGACCACCCCGCACGCCAATCCGATCAACAACTCGCGGCCCACGCGCGGGTCACGGATGTGACCCGAGAGCAGGCGCGTCCATCCGAGCAGCGCGTCGGGCCAGAACCGCCGCGCATACGGCTCGATCGCCAGGTAGAAAATCCACATGATCCCGCCGCTGAGCGCGCCAAACGCCAGCGCACCGTGAATCTGCGCGATCTCGACACCCGGATTTGCCAAGTGTGTGGCCTTCAACAGGCTGAATGCGATTGACACAACCGTCATCGCAATCCCGAAACGCGCGGCGCCGCGGCGGTCGCTGCGATTAGCGCGAACATTCCGGCGGGCCAGCAGAACGCCGCCGGCGAGCATCGTCACCCACAGCACGACGCTCATCGCATCTGTGACGCGCTGCAGTCCGGTTCGCTGTGACGCCTCCACACCTATTGGTTGTGAAAAGGGCCAAACGAGCTGAAACGACACTGGATGATTTCTGTAAGAGGCCGCTTCGACGCGCACGCGCATGTCACCGCGTCCTGGCATCGGCCCTTCCCAGGCGGCCGTGACATCCGCGAATGCGGGCGGCAGCCATTTCGGTGTCGCCTGCACAAAAGTCTTCGCGTCGAGATCGGCCGCCTCGAACAGCGCCGGCCAGGGAACATCGGGCGCCGCCTGGTCCAGTGCGATCGCCGGCGGCACCGCGTGAAACTCGACGAGACGGCCTTCGGTGTCGAGAAGCACCTGGCGCATCCCCGGCAGCGTCATCGGAGGGTCGCGCGAGTCGACGCGGCCGGCCGGGGAGGAAGGGGCGAGCACGTCAGGGCTGGTCCGATACCAGAAGATCACCGCCGCGGGCCGCCCGATGCGGAGGTCGGTCCACCACGCCGCCGGACCGTTCTGTTGCGCCCACTTGAGGTAATCGCCGTCGAAATAGAACCCCATCGCTCGATCGGCGACGCCGCTTCCGTAGCCAAGCTTCTTGAGAATCTGATCTGCGCGATCCGCCAGGGCGTCGCGCGGGATCGCCATCGGCAACTGGCTGACGACGGATCCGCGGCTGCCGGCCACGACGCTCACCACGAGCACGAGGAAGAATCCTGCCAGCATCGCCAGGGCCGGCGCGACCGGGACGGCGAGGCTTTCACCGGCCGCGACGAGGAGCTCCGGAGATGGCGTTTCGCCGGCGGCGAGCGCAGCTGCGAGCGGATCACCGCCCGGCAACGCGGCTGCGACGGTCAGCGCGGACGCCGGACGCTTCTCCGGATCCTTTTCGAGACATCGGAGAATGACTCGCTCCACCGCCGGGTCCAGGTCGCGGACGATGGACGAGGGCGTCGTCAACATTCCCGTGTCGTGCAGTTGCTTCAGCTCGCCAAGCGTCCTTGCCTCGTATGCCCTCTTGCCCGTGAAGATCTCGAAGAGGATCAACCCGAGCGCATAGAGATCGCTCTTGATAGTCGCGGTCTTGCCGGCGAGCAGCTCCGGCGCCATGTACTGAGGAGTGCCGGCGACGACACCGTCACCAGCACCTCCGGCCAGAGTCGCGATTCCGAAGTCCGTAATGCGGACGTCGCCGTTCCCATCCAGCATCACGTTCGCCGGTTTGAGGTCCCGGTGCAGCACGCCCTTTTCATGCGCCGCGGCGATCCCCGCGCACAATTGCCGCGCGATCTGCACGGCCTTGTCCGGCGGGATTCGCCCGAAGCGCCGCAACGACGAGGACAGATCCTCTCCGTCCACGTACTCCATGGTCAGGAAGCGACGCCCGTCGGCTTCCCCCAGGTCGAACAACCGGCATACGTTCTTATGGGAGACCTGGCGCGCGACTCGCAGCTCGTTGTGGAACTGCGCGACGCGCGCGTCGGCTGCTTCGACCCCTTCCGGCAGGAACTTCAGCGCGACGGGCTGGTCGAGCGTCAGGTCATCGGCGCGGTACACCTCGCCCATGCCACCGCGGCCGAGCAGCGCCACCAGCCGATAGCGCCCCGCGACGATCGCGCCCGGCGCAAATCGCAGCGACCCCGGCGTGAGCGGCGCCGGTGTTCCGGTCGTCATCCCAGCCCCTGCTGGCCCGACCGTGACGTCATCGAAAGGTGTCGCCATTCGGTCCTTCACCTCACAATCGTCCTGTGGGCCATCGTAACAGACCGGTCCCTTCGTGGCGCGGCCCGTGGTTGAAGTCATCCGCTGGAGCTACGAATGTCGTGGCGCGAGGGAGGGGCGTGATGGACTAAGCGCGCCGGCGGTTTGTTGAAGGATGTAACACGAAGGAGCGAAGAGTCGCACCCTCACTCGTTGCGAGTGCGACTCTGCACCGCTCAGCCTGGACGCTAGCCCAGGCGCCTCGCCGCATCTGCCTCCGCCGCCAGAGCACGCAGCGTCTGAAAGAACTCCTGCGATTGCCCGATGAACAATCCGTCGTGGGTCAGGGCCATCACGGCATTCATCGCGGCGTGCGCAGTCGATGTCGGCCGGACGATGGAGCATCTCGGCAGCGATGGGCTCAGGAAGTCGCAGGGCTCCGGCATGATCAGGTTCTTCTTGAACAGCTCGTCATCTTCGAACGGGCCTGCCTCGAGATCCGGAAAGACCAGGGCGCCGTCCGTCACGGCCGGCGCGTTGCCAGCCTTGTCGTGCCACGTCTGGAAGTGCGCCGTCTCAGTGGGACCGATGCTGACGATGATCCTGAGGACCTCGAGGTTCGTCGCCTTCTGCGTCATCGCGGCGTAGAGGCTGCTGCCGCCCTGCTCGATGAACGCAAAGTGAAAGGCCGCGGTGTTCGCGATGGCCTGGACGTGCGACGTGATGGCGTTCGGATCGCCGAGCTCGCCATCGTTCCGGGGAATCGCCGGGTGCTGCCCGACATTGAGGCTCGGGATGGCTTGCGGGAAGGTCGCGCCGAGATCGGGATTCCTCTGGCTCCGATACCGAGTCCACCAGCTGGTGTCCACCGTCAGCTGCATCAGGTTGGTGAGCCGGCCGATCTGCTGCGCCCCGGTCGCCGCACTGCTCGGCAGGGTCCGGAACGGCTCCAGGTCCACGGGAGGGGCCCCCTTCGACTCGAGGTAGGCATTCAGAAACCTCTCGTGGCTCACCTCATCGTCCGTGTTATCCGAGACGTACTGATTCATGTCCTCGTCGAGGACGCTGAGCGCGGCCAGGTACCCGGAGCTGGCCGCATTGACGCCCACGAGCTCGTTGTATTGCTGCCAGAGATCGGTTTCGAGAATCTCGGCAGCGGCCAGGAAACGGAGAATCGCGATGTCGCCCCTGGTGATGGGGCGCCTATCCTGGCCTTCTTGCCCGGCGGCCGAAATTCCAGGGACCAGAAAATGACTGCCGGCGGTAACGGCTCCCGCCGTGAGACTACGCTTGAGGAATCGGCGTCGATTGAAATCCGTGGCGTTTTTGCTGAACCGGCTCATGACGTGCTCCTTCGATCAATTCGCCAGGCTCGTCACGCCGGGAGGTTGTCGTCGCAGCTCGTTGACGACAACGTGACAGGCGATTACGGGAAGCGAGGGCAATAACGACGCCACGTGAGTCACGTGCTCTCCCCGCCCGTCCTCCTTGGAACCAGGTGGGCACCACTCTGTGAAGGTTACGTGCCTTGTAAGGGATCGACGGACAGCGGAAATGCACGCTCAGGCAGTCTCAGGCTGAAGAGCCGATGAGATGGGATAATCTCCAACCTCGTGCGCGCGTCGCCGCTGGACCTGGCCGTCATCGCCGTCTACCTGGTCGGCATCACCGCGTTCGGCATTCGCGTCGGCTACCGCCGCCACGCGTCCACGGACCAGTATTTCCTCGCCAGCAAGTCGCTCGGCTGGTTCACGGTGGGCGCAGCCGTCTTCACGTCGAACATCTCGACGATTCACCTGGTCGGGCTCGCGGCCGGTGGTGCGAGAGACGGCATGGTCATCGGGAATTTCGAGTGGATGGCCTGCTTCACGTTGATCCTGCTCGCGCTGGTCTTTGCGCCGTTCTACATCCGCTCCGGCGTCCGGACGCTGCCGGAGTTCATGGAGC
>Ga0310810_10009125_pt1 | contig 11465 bp, 12 predicted proteins | sample NCmetagenome_FD_207641 | JGI IMG/M metagenome (GOLD analysis project Ga0310810, IMG submission 207641) | Soil microbial communities from experimental microcosm in Duke University, North Carolina, United States - NC | ecosystem: Engineered > Artificial ecosystem > Soil microcosm > Unclassified ... | reverse complement strand
TTGGCGCGAGCCGGATCGGGTGCGCCGTTTCGATGCGCGCTCGATGGCGCGCGCCGCGATCGTGCGCGGCCAGGAATTGTTCAACTCGATGCCGATCAACATCACCGGCGTGGCGGGCTTGAACGATGCGACCGGCAAGCCGGTGATCCGGGGCACCTGTGGCACTTGCCACGACTCGCCCAACATCGGCAATCATTCGGTGGCCGCGCCGCTCAACATCGGCATTGCCGACGCAAACCGGCGCACGCCCGACATGCCGCTGTACACGCTGACCAACATCAAGACGGGCCAGGTCGTGCAGACCACCGACCCCGGCCTCGCGATGCTGACCGGCAAATGGGCCGACATCGGCAAGTTCAAGGGTCCGAACCTGCGCGGACTCGCCGCACGTGCGCCGTATTTCCACAACGGTTCGGCCGCGACATTGCGGGACGTGGTCGACTTCTACGACACGCGTTTCAACGTAGGAATGACCGAACAGCAGAAAAGCGATCTCGTCGCATTCCTGTCGGCGCTGTGAGACACTCCCGGACACCAAAACAGCAGCGTTTCCGGCACGTGCGACCGGCCACGACTCGATGTTCGCGGAAGCGTCGCCGCCAACCGGGCGAGGAGTCCAGACCATGCATCGCTATCTCATCAAACGCACCTTTCCGGCCGGCGCGCTCGACGGCCTGGACAAGGCCGTCAAGGCCAAGGTCAACGGCAACAACGCGAACCACGACGTGAAGTGGGTGCATTCGTACGCCACGCGCGACAAGACCACGACGTTCTGCATCTACGAAGGCCCGACCGAACAGGCGATCCGTGACGCGGCGGAGGCCAATGGGTTGCCGGTGGATGCGATATTCGAAGTCCCCGTGACGCTGCTTCCCGACCGCCAGGATACGGTCGAACCCTAGCGGTGTGGCGCTGGCGCCCGACGGGCGCCGGTTCCACCTTCGTGGCGTGGCCGGAGACGCGAGGCGCGATGCGGACTTGCTTTCGCGGCGCCGCTGCGCGACGCTGGCGGAATGCCCAGACGCAATCGTCCGCCGTCCCGCTCCGCCCGCAAGCCGCGCGCGCGGAAGCAAACCGACACGCGCAGGCGCGAGACTTCGCCGCGCGACACCGCCGGGAAGAAACAGCACCCGCGCAAGATCGACAAGAAGCAGGCACACGGCTTCGTCGATCCGCACGCCGAGCGCGAGGCGCGGCGCTACGAACATCCCATTCCGAGCCGCGAGGCGATCCTTGCGTTGCTGGCCGAGCGCGGCAGCCTGTTGCGCGCGGACGCGATCGCCGAGGCCTTGGACATCCATGACGATGTCCGGCGCGAAGCCCTGGACAAGCGCCTGCGCGCGATGTTGCGCGATGGCCAGTTGCTGGAAAGCCGCCGCGGTGGTTTGGCGCCTGCCGAACGGATCGGCCTGATCGCGGGCACGGTGCTCGCCAATGCGGAGGGTTACGGTTTCCTGCGACCCGACGAAGGCGGCGACGATTTGTATCTGTCGCCCGCGCAGATGCGGCAGGTGCTGCACGGCGACCGGGTGCTGGCATCGGTGGTCGGCGTCGACCGGCGCGGCCGGCAGCAGGGCGCGATCCGGGAGGTGCTGGAACGCCGCGCACCGCGGTTGGTGGGGCGCGTGGTGGAAGCGCACGGCGTGGTCGTGGTCGACCCCGACGATCGTCGGCTGCACCAGGACGTGCTGATCCCACCCGACGCCCGCAATGGCGCGCGTGCGGGCCAGATCGTGGTGGCGGAGATCACCGAACCGCCGACGCCGCAGCGTGGCCCCATCGGCCGCATCGTCAGCGTGCTGGGCGAGCGCCTGCAGCCTTCTCTGATCGTCGAAATGGCGATCGAAAGCCATGGGCTCCCGCACGAATGGCCGGTCGACGTGACACGCGAAGCCGAAGACGTCGAGCCGAGCGTGACGCGGAGCGAATGCGAAGGCCGCGTGGACCTGCGCAAGCTGCCGCTGGTCACCATCGACGGCGCCGATTCGCGCGACTTCGACGATGCGGTGTATGCCGAGCCGGTGCGCGGCGGCGGCTTCAAATTGATCGTCGCGATCGCGGATGTTTCGTACTACGTGCAACCGGAAACCTCGCTGGACGACGAAGCCTTCAAGCGCGGCACCTCGGCGTATTTCCCGGGCTTCGTGGTGCCGATGCTGCCGGAGACCTTGTCCAACGGGATCTGCTCCTTGAACCCGGACGTGGACCGCCTGTGCATGGCCTGCGAGATGCGGGTGGGCAGTGACGGGGAGGTCACCCGCGCGAAGTTCTATCAGGCGGTGATGCGCTCGCATGCGCGGCTGACCTATGACGCGGTTTGGCAGGCCGTCGGCGAGAACGACCAGGAAACGCGGCGCGCAATGGGCAAGCTGCTGCCGCATATCGAGCAACTGCACGCGCTCTACAAGGCGTTCGCCGCCGCGCGCAAGCGGCGCGGCACCATCGAATTCGAAACCAGCGAGGTCGATTACCGGCTGGACGACAAGGGCGAGGTGGTTTCGCTGGGCGCGCACGAGCGCAACGACGCGCACAAGCTGATCGAGGAATGCATGATCGCCGCCAACGTGCAGGCGGCGAAGTTTCTTGCGAAGAAGAAGATCCCCGCACCGTTCCGCGTGCACGCGCCGCCGCCCGCGGACAAGTACGAAGACCTGCTGGCGTTCCTGCGCGAGTACAAGTTGAAGCTGCCGCCGCTGGCCGACGTGCAGCCGCGCGACTTCGCCGCGCTGCTGAAACGCGTGGTCGAGCGTGCCGACGCCGAGTTGTTCCGAAGCGTCCTGTTGCGCGCACAAAGCCTCGCGAGCTACCAGTCCGCCAATCACGGACACTTCGGCCTGGCGCTGGATGCCTACACCCATTTCACCTCGCCGATCCGCCGCTATCCCGATTTGCTGGTGCATCGAGCGATTCGTTATGCGCTCGCCGGCGGCAAGCCGTCGGCATACCTCTACACCGAAAGCAAGATGACGACGATGGCCGCACACTGTTCGCGCACCGAGCGCCGCGCCGAGGAAGCCGAGCGCGACGTGGACGAGCGCTACAAGTGCGCGTGGATGGAAAAGCACGTCGGTGCCGAATTCGATGGCATCATCACCGGCGTCACCTCGTTCGGCCTGTTCGTGGAGTTGACCGAATCGAAAGTATCCGGCCTGGTGCACATCACCCAGTTGCGCAACGACTATTACCAATTCGACGCGCGCCGGCATGAACTGCGTGGCGAGCGCACGGGCACCATTTTTCGCCTTGGCGACGAGGTACGTGTGCAGGTGCTGCGCGCGAGCATGGAAGACCGCAAGATCGATTTCAGGATGGTGTCGGGACGCGACGAGCGGGAAAGCGTCGCAAGCGACAAACAGCGTCGGCGCCGATGAGGATTGATCGTCATTCCGGGGTTGCCTGCCGTCTCTGCGGGCAGAGCCCGGAATCTGCTTCTGGTCTCGAGGGGAGAGCGGATTCCGGATCGTCCCTGCGCGGCGTGCGGAATGACGATCTGGTTGATGGGGTTTTACCATGAGCGAAACCTGGATCGTTGGCATCAATCCGGTCGAAGGCGCGCTTGCCAACGATCCGTCGCGCGTGCGCGAATTGCTGGTCGAGCAGGGCGCGCATAATCCGCGTGTCGCGGAACTGGTGAACGAAGCCAAGCGCCTCGGCGTGCGCGTGCACGCGCGTCCGCGTGCAATGCTGGACAAGGTTTCCGGCCACGCACGGCACCAGGGCATCGCCGCGAATTACGAAGTGCCGGCGGCGAAATCCGAACACGATCTTGCAGGCATGCTGGAAACCGACAACGCGTTGTACCTTGTATTGGACGGCGTCACCGATCCCCACAACCTCGGTGCCTGCCTGCGCAGCGCGGCAGCGGCCCGTGCCGCGGCGGTGATCGTGCCGAAGGATCGTGCCGTCGGCATCACGCCGGTGGTGCGGCGCGCGTCGGCGGGCGCGGTCGATCGCGTGCCGCTGGTCGAGGTGACCAATCTCGCGCGCGCGTTGCGCGAAATGAAAGATGCAGGCGTCTGGTTGACGGGATTGGCCGGCGACGCGGAGGCATCGCTCTATGACGTGGATCTCGAGGGCAAGGTGGCGCTGGTGATGGGCGGCGAAGGCGAGGGCATGCGCAGGCTGACACGCGAAGCCTGCGATCGCCTGGCGCGCATCCCGATGCCGGGCGCCATGGAAAGCCTGAACGTGTCGGTGGCGACCGGCGTCGCGTTGTTCGAGGCGGTAAGGCAGCGGGGAAATAAAGCATGAGCATCAACATCACACTCGATTGGACGGTTGTCGTCGGACTCATCGGCATGATCGTGACGCTGCTTGCCTATTTCCTGTTGCAGGCGCAAAAGCTGCACGGCAACGGGCTGACCTACCAATTGATGAACGCGCTCGGCGCGCTCGGGGTTGCGTTGTCGTTGGTGTTCGGCGCTTTCAATTTGTCCGCATTCCTGCTGGAAGCGGTGTGGTTCGTGATCAGCATCTACGGCATCGTGGTGGCGCGGCGTACCCGGGTGCAGTACCGGCCCGTTCCCTGAGTACCCGTGCCCCGATTGCAGCCCTCTTTTGGCACGGGCGCTACCGACAGCGCAGCCGTGCCTCGCGTCTTCGTGCCGGGCGAATGATGGTGGACGACCGCTACAAGCGCATCTACACCGCGATCGCGGCCATTCCGCCGGGGCGCGTCGCGAGTTACGGGCAGATCGCCGCACGTGCGGGATTGCCGGGTCGCGCGCGACTGGTGGGCGCCGCGCTGCGCGATACGCCGGATGGACTGGAATTGCCATGGTTCCGGGTGCTGCATGCCAACGGCACCATCGCGCTGCCGCGCGGCAGCCGCGGATTTCGCGAACAGTCGAAGCGTCTGCGCGCGGAAGGCGTGGACGTGCGCGACGGCCGCGTGCCGATGCAGGCATTCGGGCTGGATGCCGACCTGGATCGAGCCCTTTGGGGCATCGGCTGAGTACCGACGCTTGACGGGTTACGCAGTGGCCGGTCTAATACGCGGTTCGTGATCGCGAATCCGCGCAATGCGGACAGATGAGCGACCGCAGGCGTGGCCAAGTAGCTCAGTTGGTAGAGCAGAGGACTGAAAATCCTCGTGTCGGTGGTTCGATTCCGCCCTTGGCCACCATTCTGCTGTGCTGAAGGTGAGCATCGAAACTCCGATGCTGCTTCACGCCGGATCCATCTTCGTCGTTCGATGAATCGCGCCATCCATGGCGCTCGCCCTTAGGGCCATCTTCGGCGTTCGCGTGCGCTCCCGGGCGCATGCAGTCTGCTCTCGGCCATCATCGTCCCGCAACCAATCGGCATTCTCGCCGTGTGCTTAATTGCTCTTGGCGTGATCGCCCGGCCGGTAGTGCCCGGGCTCCGAGCGGAACGGAATCGCCAGCCGATTCCAGCCGTTGATCGCGATGATCGCGAACGTGAGGTCCACCAATTCCTTGTCGCTGAATTGCTTGTGGACTTCGTCGTACACCGCATCGGAAACGTCCTTGGTTTTCGAGATGCGGGTGAGGGCTTCGGTCCACGCCAGCGCGGCGCGTTCGCGCTCGCTGTAGAACGGCGACTCGCGCCAGGCGTCCAGCAGGTACAGGCGTTGCTCGGTTTCGCCCGCGGCGCGGGCATCTTTCGAATGCATGTCGAGGCAGTACGCGCAGCCATTGATCTGCGAGGCGCGCATCTTCACCAGTTCGAGCAACGAATGTTCGAGTCCGCAGTCGTCGACGTGCGCCTGCAGTTGGCGCATGGCCTTGAAACCTTCGGGTGAAGCCTTGGCGTAGTTGAGGCGCTGGGGCATGGTTTTGTCTCCTGAATGATGAAAGCCGTTGTGAAAGGTCAGGCCAAGGACGGCCGTTCGGGTGCCTCACGGCCCCGGCGTGGTGTGTGGCGTTGGGCTCGGACGAAGCGCGATCAGGGATGATCGCATGTCAATGAAATGGTACCGGCGTGTCGGTGCCAGCCGCCGGACGCATGAAGAAATCCTGCAGGTATTTCTCGCCTTCGTCATCCAGGATCGTGACGATGGTTTTCAGTTCCGGGAACTGATCGCGAATGCGGCGCGCCGCAATCATGTGCGCCCCCGAACTCGGCCCGCAGAACAGGCCGCGGGTGCGCGCGAGTTTGCGCATCTCCCCGATCGCGTCGGCGCTGGCGACGCTGGTGGTGTCACGGACGAGTTCGCGATGGTGCGCGAAAATGCCGGGTACGAAGCCGTCCGAGATGCCTTCGATCTGGTGCAGCGCCACTTCGCCGCACAGGATGGTGCGCGATTCGGAGGGTTCCATCGCGAACAGGCGCACGTTCGGGTTGGCCTTGCGGAAAGCCTGGCCGACGCCGATCAGCGTGCCGCCAGTTCCAACCCCGTGCACGAAGGCGTCGGGCGCGCGGCCTTTCGGCAGTTGCGACAGGATTTCGGGGCCGAGGATTTCGCGGTTCTCGTCGACGTTCCATTCGTTCTCGAACTGGCCGGGAAAGAAGAAGCCGGGCTGCTTGCCGAGTTCACGCGCGCGTTCCAGCGCATCGTTGACGTGGAAGGTGCCGCAGAAAAGGACCTCGGCGCCATACGCGCGCGAGATCGCGACGCGCTCGCTCGACAAGCCTTCCGGCATCACCACGATCATGCGGTAGCCTTTCACCGCGGCGACCATCGAAAACGCATTGCCGGTGTTGCCGCTGGTGGCTTCGACGATGGTGTCGCCGGGCTTGATCGCGCCGGTTTCTTCGGCACGTTCGATGATGTATCTGGCGATGCGCGCCTTGATGGAACCCGACGGATTCAGGAATTCGCACTTGGCGAACACGCCGTCGATTTCCAGTAGTGGCGTGTCGCCGACGGCGTCGAGGATATTGGTGGAAAGGCCCGTGTAGCGCGTTGCCATGGCGTGATTCCCGATGCGAATGGCGCAGTGTCCCGCGCTGCGACGTCAGCGTGAATGATCCACGTCAGGCCACGCGGGTCGCGGCGTTCGCCGAGACCCGCGCACGGATTGCCGATGCCGGAACTACCAGGAGCTGCCGCCGGCCGCCGGGTTTGCCTTGGAACCGCTGTCCTGGAGCGTCGCCGCAACTTGGCCCGCGTCCTGCTGCACGCTGGCGAGCGAGTCGGATTTCAGCCCGGCCTGCGCGGTGGTCAATGCGCTTTCCAGCTTGCCGTGCAGCGCCTGGTTGGACATCGAATCGGGAATCGCACCATTGCCTTGGCCTTTGCACGGGTTTTCGGCCTTGGCGTCGAAGCCGGCTCCGTTGGGGCCGACCAGACAGTTGACCGCGTGTTGCAGGTGCGCGTGCGCCATCGCGATGTTTTTGGCGCTCTGCGCCATCAGCGCGTGGGCGTGCGCGGTGCTTACCTCGTTGTTGATGTTGCCGTTCGCGAACGCGACGAGTGAAAGACTGGCGGCGAGTGCGCCGGCCATGCCCATTGTCAGGAACCTGTTCATCGCTGCCTCCAATGCCCGGGATGGGAGGCGCAAGCGTACGCGCGGGAATGTAATCGGCGCGTGTAGTGATCCATGGCGTCAGTCAGCGACTCAGGCGGTTTCGAACAGCGCCATGAAGCCGTAGTCCATGTGCTGCTGCATATGGCAATGGAACAGGGTGAGGCCGGGCTGATCGGCGGTGAAGTCGACCTCGGTGGTCTGGAACGGCGGCACCAGCACCACGTCCTTGATCACGCCCGCTGTCGGCTGCCCATGGAGCCTGGTGATTTCGAAACCGTGGCGGTGCAGGTGCAGCGGATGGATGTCGCCGCTGGCATTGCGGAAACGCAGGCGGTAGCGGCGCCCGAGTTTCAACTTGCGCATGACCGGCATGGTTTGCATGTCGAAAGGTATGCCATTGATCGCGTACACGTCGAAACCCTCGGCCGCACTCTGGCGCGCGGTGATCACCATGTCGATGACTTCGTCGGGTTTCGGCGGCGTGCGCTCCGGATCGGCGAACAGGCGATAGTCCCACATGAACTTCGGTGGCGCCTGCCACTGCGGCTTGCCGGTGGCGCCCGCGTATTCGATCACGACGCCCATGCCGCCTTCACGGTCGGAATCGGTGGTGTCGCCCAGCACCCACACGCCGGGATGGTTCATTTCGACGATCGCGGACACGCGCTCGGCGGTGCCGATCCACAGCACCGGCACCTCGGCCGGATGCGGCACCGGGTTGCCGTCCAGCGCAACCACCTTGAAGGTGTGGCCGGGCAGGGCGAGGCTGCGGTTCTCGGTGGCGCTGGCGTTGATCACGTGCAGCAGTACGCGCTCGCCACGTTTCACGCGGATCGGTTCGCCGTGGCCGAGCGACTTGCCGTTGATCGCGAAGGCGCCGTAGGCGAGTTCGTAGCCGGGCGGCACCCTGCCGGCGTTCGGGTCGGAGTTGGCGGCGATGGTGACGAGGTCCATTTCCATGCCCGCGGGTTCCATGAAGGCCATGTCCATGTCGACGCGCGTCAGGTACGGCATGAATTCCTTGAGCGTCAGGAACACTTCGCGATCGTAGGCGCCGGGTTCGTTTTTCGGTTCGATGTACACCGGACCCGCGAGACCCGTGTACAGCCCGCGTGCGAGATCGGGACCCGCGCGCACGTGGGTGTGATAGAAGCGCAAGCCGGACGGTGTCGGCGTGAACGCGATTCGGCGATGGCCGTGCGCCGGCACCGGCGGCGTGCGTTCCTCGTCGGCGCCGTCCACGCTGTCCGGCAGGTACTGGCCGTGCCAGTGCACCTGCTCGTCGTGGTCGGTGTCGTTGAAGACGTCGACGACGGTTTCCTGGTCTTCCTTCAAGCGCAGCAGCGGACCGGGAAAGTCACCGTTGTAGAGCGTGGTCGAAACGAATTTTCCGTCCGACAGTTCCAGCACGCCGTGGCCGATGCGCAGCGTGTGATCGGCCCTGCCGGCCGGCATAGCCGTCGCGTCGCCGGAAGCAGCGGCGTGCATCTGCGCACCCAGCGCGTCCGTGGCTGGCAGCATGCCGGCGAGCGCGGTGAGGCTGGCGGATTTCAGGAAATCGCGACGATCCATTCACGGCTCCGGCGGCAGCGCAAACGGACATGCTAAACGATCACCCTTGGAGATCGCGAGGGCGCCGCTCTGGTTGCGAAACCGGAAGCTCTGTTTACAACACCGTCCGCGGCTTGCGGTGATAGCGGGTGCCGAGAATCACGTCCCAGAGACCGGTAGTCACGCCGAAGTTGGTGTCCGGGTGGTAGTGATGGATGTTGTGGAAACCGGCCCAGCGACGCATCATCGGGCTGTCGAAGCGATGCACGTGGATCACGACGTGGCTCAGCCCGTAGGCGGCATAGCCCGCCGCGATGGTGCCGGCCAGCAGCAAGGCGTAACCGACCGGAATCGCCAGCGCGAACAGCGCGCCCAGCGCGCACATGAAAAGCGGCGGCATGAAGAACGGCAGCGCGTCGTAGCCGAGCGGGTTGTCGTGATGGTGATCGTGGCCGGACTTGAACGGACCCGTGTTGCCATGGAACAGCCAACGGTGCGCGGCGTATTCGATGAAGGTGAAGGCGAACAATCCGCACAGCGCGGTCAGCGCCGCCAGCGCCGGTTGCATGCGCCCGTACCAGACGCCGGCCGCGATCAGCAGCAGACTGATCACACTGTCCGAAGTGAGTCCCGCACGCAGATTGAACAGGCTGGTGGAAAGTCGCGCCAACGGTCGCGCCAGCCATTCCAGCGGCGCAGGCAAACGCCTCGGCGGGCTGGCCGATGCGTCGCGATTGGCGTTGACCTGCGGGTGCTTCGACACGACCAGAGCCAACTCCTGTGAAGGGGCGGTCGCACGTGACCGGCGGCCGGCACATGATCAGCCACCCGACCGCGCGGCAAGTATAGTGAGAAACCCGGGCAGCGGCATGAGGTGGATCAGGATGAAAAACTTCCCGAAAGTCGTGGGTTTGGCGATGCTGCTGGCTGGCGCCGCGATGGTGCCCGCAATTGCGCAGCAGACGGATTCGGAACATGCCGACCTGGCGCGCTACCAGAAGTATGCCGAGGCGCCGGTGGACCACGTCCGCTATTTCCAGATCAATGGATTCCAGTATCTGGCGCCCGACCAGGTGGCGATCTGGTTCGGCGTCAACAAGCTGTACCTGCTGACGGTGGAAACGCCGTGCACCAACCTTGCGTTCGCGAACGGCATCGGCTTGACCGCGAAAAACCAGATGCTGTATCGCAACTTCGACTTCGTCACGTTCGATCACCAGCGATGCAAGATCACGAAGATCGTGCCGGTGAACGAGTTGAAAATGAAGCAGGATCGCGCGAAGGAAAAACAGGAAGGCGCGTCGGCCTCCGGCGGCTAGTCGCCCGCTTCCCCGGCAGGAGATTCACCAAACAGGAATCGCTGCATCTCCGCGGCGAGGAATTTGCGCGTGTCCGGGTCGCGCGGCGACAGCCTGTTCTCGTTGATCAGCATGGTCTGGTAGTCAAGCCACTGTTGCCACGCTTCGCGTCCGATGTGTTCGTAGATGCGGTGGCCGAGCTTGCCCGGCCATGGCGGGCGATCGAGGCCTTCGGTTTGGCGCTGGAGTTTTTCGCAGAAGACGCTTCGGGCCATCGCATCAATACCTTTCTCACGGGCGCAGGGATGCCGAGATCCGCAATCTCGGCGCGTGAATACCAGCGGGTCGCGGGATCGTCCGCAACAGCGGAGCGCGCACGCACGCCGCGCCACTCGATCGGCGAGGCGTGCAATTTGAAATGCGTGAACACGTGCAGAATGACCGGCAAGGCGACGGCGGTGTCGGGATCGAGAGCGGCGAGGCGCGAAGCAAGCTCCTGCGCAGCGTGTTCGTCGGCGGCTTCCGGCAGGCTCCACAATCCCGGCCAGACGCCTTGCGGTGGGCGCCGCTGCAACAACACGCGACCGGAATCACGGCCGTGATTCCGGCCCGATGCGCGGCGCAAACTTGCGCTTGCGGACAGGCATCGCAGCGCGGATTCGCGCGCGTGCAAACGGTCGCCCCGAGGTCCATGATCGCCTGCGTGTAGTCGGCGATCCGCGCTTCCGGCGTGTGCGTTTCGGCATGCGCCCACAGCGCGTTTTCGACGGTGCGCTCGCCAGGCCAGCCGGCAACGCCGTGATAGCGGCTCAGCACCCGCTTGACGTTGCCATCGAGGATCGCGTGACGTTGTTCGTGCGCCAGCGCCAGAATCGCGCCCGCGGTGGAACGACCGATGCCGGGCAGGGCGGCCAGCGATTCGAAATCGCGCGGCAATTCGCCATCGTGTCGCACGACACATCGCTGCGCTGCCGCGTGCAGGTATCTCGCGCGCCGGTAGTATCCGAGTCCCGACCACAATGCCAGGACGCGATCTTCCGACGCGGCCGCGAGCGCTCGGACGTCCGGCAACGCGTCGACGAATCGTTCGAAGTACGGAAGGACGGTCGCGACCTGGGTTTGTTGCAGCATCACCTCCGAAACCCAAACGCGATAAGGTGCGCGCGGGTGCTGCCACGGCAGG
>Ga0310810_10009123_pt1 | contig 11465 bp, 5 predicted proteins | sample NCmetagenome_FD_207641 | JGI IMG/M metagenome (GOLD analysis project Ga0310810, IMG submission 207641) | Soil microbial communities from experimental microcosm in Duke University, North Carolina, United States - NC | ecosystem: Engineered > Artificial ecosystem > Soil microcosm > Unclassified ... | reverse complement strand
GCTGCCATCCGGCCTGGAACAGTCGCTGCAGAAGTACGTGTCGGGCGGAGGCTCGCTGTTCGAATCCATCGGGCCGGGATCGGTTGCGCTTCCCCGCGCGCCGGTTCTGGACGAAGCCATTGAAGGTACTCGTTACGCCAGCCGTGAAGGCGAGCGGTTCTTTACGGTTTCCGAGCTGGACAGCGGGCACGACGTTCTGAAGAACGTCGAACGGTTCGACGGCGTCAAGATCTATCTGGCGGTGAGCGTCGGCGCCACGAAATCCCGCGTTCTGGCGCGCTTGAGCAACGGCACGCCTCTGGTGCTCGAACGGAAAGTCGGAGAAGGCAAAGTACTGGCGTTTACTTCCGATTTCGGCGCCGCCAACAACGACCTGCCCCGGCACTACTCCTGGGTTCCGTTCGTTCAGAAGTCGGTGTTTTACCTGGGCGGGGGCGGAAGCGCGGAACAGCCTACTAACCTTTCGGTAGGTGAGTACGTCGAATTGAGGACGGGGAACGAGAAGGGCTCGCAGGCCGAAGTTCAGGATCCCGATGGCCAGCGGGTGCTCTCGCTCGAAGAATCGGCTCAAGCGCGGAATTTCGCGTTGACGCGGGAAGGATTCTACGAGGTGCGGACTGCGGGCGGAAAACGAAGCCTGATCGCGGCACACGCCAACCGCAAGGAGTCCGATCTGGCCGTCATTCCTCAAGAAACTCTGGATCTGTGGAAGTCCACCGGGTCGAGCGGAACGGCCGCCGGACCCGGGCAGGGAACAGGCGGCGAACCCAACACCACCCCCTGGAGCCTTTCCCCCTTCATTTTGTTGCTATTGTTAGGAGTAGCGCTGGCGGAGTCGGTAGTTGCGGACCGCTATTTGCGGCCGCAGGCTCAACCTCAGGAGACTAAAGCGGCATGAACACGCGCGAACAACTTAACCATTACCTGCGAGGCCTGGAATCGCGCCTCAGACTGCAGGCCGTTTCCAAGGGGGTCGCCGTTGCGCTGGGTGTCGCACTCGGCGCAACCCTGGCCCTGGTTCTGATTACCAATGCCTTCGCCTTCTCCACCACCAGCCTGGTGGTGGCGCGCATCGCGCTGTTCCTGGCCCTGGCTTTCGCGCTAGGTCTCGCCCTGGTGATGCCGTTGATCCGTTTGAACCAGAGGCGTGCGGCCGGCCGCGCCGAATCCGTGTTCCCGGGTTTCCAGGAACGGCTGGTGACCTACGTTGAGCGCCGCGACGACGGGTCGGATCCGTTCATAGACATCCTGGCCGCCGACACGCTGCAACATGCCCCGCAGGCGCCGCCGTCGCAAGTGGTCACACAGAAATCGATCTTTGCCTTTGCCACCTCGGCCGGTGCGGCCGGCGCCGTTTTGTTGTGGATGATCATCGGCGCAACCGGCTACCTGGGCTACGGCGCGCGGCTGCTGTGGGCCGGGTCGCCCAAGGATCCGAATTTGTCGGGTGGTTTCTACCGCATCACGGTGGACCCAGGCGACAAGCTGGTTCGCCGACGTTCGGACCTGCCGATCCGCGCCACGCTGGTCGGTTTTCAAGCGCCTGAAGTGCGCCTGATGGCGCGTTACAAGAGTTCGGCCAAGTGGGAACAAGCCCCTATGCTCCCGCGCGCGAGCGATTCCTCCTACGAGTACCTGTTTGCGGCCGTTCCGGAGCCCGTGGAATATTACGTGGAAGCCGCCGGCGTGCGCTCCAAGACCTACAAGCTGGACGTGATCGATCTGGCGGGAGTCAAAAACATCAAGGTGACGTATCACTATCCGGCCTGGCTGGGCAAGAAGGACGACGTCGAGAATCCCGGCGGCGATCTGCGCGCCGTGGTCAAGACGGTGGCCGAACTGGAAGTGGAAACCGACCGTCCCCTGAAAAACGGGCTCATCGAGTTGAACGACGGGACCAAGATCGAGCTCCAAGCGAAGCAGGGCAACATCCTGATGGCCAAGGTGCCGATCGAAAAGGACGGAGCGTATCATTTTGCCGCCGCCGAGAACGGGGAGAACGTACGCATCACGCAGGATTACTTCATCGAAGCCAAGGTGGATGAAGCGCCTTCGGTGAAGATCACGCATCCCGGCGCGGACGCGAAAGTGAGTCCCATCGAGGAAGTCACCATCACGGTGCAGGGTTCCGACGATTTCGGACTGCAGTCCATGGACCTGCACTATTCCGTGAATGGCCAGCCGGAGAAAGTGCTGCCGCTGCTGAACGCCAAAGGCTCCCCGACCGGAGAGGGCAAGGTGGTTCTCAATCTGGAGGACTTCAAGCTGGTTCCGGGCGACGTGGTATCGATGTACGCCACCGCCAATGATGCCCGCTCGAAGACTGTCGGCGATATCACGTTTATCGAGGCGCAGCCATTTGAGAAAAACTACTCGCAGTCGCAGGCGGGCGGCGGGGGCGGCGGGGGCGGCGGCGGGCAGCAGAACGACCCCAGTCAGATCACCCAGCGCGAGAAGGAAATCATCGCGGCCACGCATAATTTCAATCGCGGCGGCAAGGACGCTCAGGCCAACGCGGAAAACGCCCAGTATCTATCCGAGGTGCAGGACAAGCTCAAAGAACAGGCCCAGTCGATGGCCAAGCGCACCACGGCTCGCGAACTGTCCACGGAAAACCAGGATTTCCAGAGCTTCACCAAGGAAATGGAAGCGGCCGCGGCGGAGATGGGTCCGGCCGCTGCCAAACTGAAAAACCAGAAGTGGTCGGATGCGCTGGAACCCGAGAACAAGGCGCTGCAGCACCTCTCGCGCGCCATGGCGACCTTCCGCGACATTCAGGTGTCTCGCGGCCAGCAGGGTGGGGGCGGGGGCGGAGGCGGCGCGGATGCCGGCCGCGACCTGGCGAACCTGTTCGACCTGGAGCTCGATACCGAAAAGAATCAGTACGAATCGCAACAGTCTTCGGGCGACAAACAGCAGCAGCAGATCGACGAAGCGATGCAGAAGCTGGAACAGCTGGCTCGCCGCCAGCAGCAGCTCGCGCAACAGAACCGAAACAGTAAGCAGGCCAGCGTCGATCGCCGCTGGGAGCAGGAGCAGCTGCGGCGCGAAGCCGAGCAACTCCGGCAGCAGCTGGCGCAGATGCAACAGCAGCAAGGCCAGCAGAGCGGACAACTGAGCCGCAACGGGCAGCCTTCGCAAGGCGGCCAGCAATCCGGGCAGCAGCAGTCCGGCCAAAGCAAAGGCGGGCAGCAAAGCGCCTCGCAGCAGCAGATCCAGCAGATGATGGATCGCCTGCAGCAAGCCCAGGACGACATGCGCGCCTCGCAACAGGCGCAGCAGCAGGGCGACCAGGCGCAGTCCGATGCCGCCGCGCGGCGTGCGGCCGAGCGTATGCAGGAAGCTCGCGACATGGCGGATCGCATGCGCCGTCAGGACACCGCGGGCCAATTGGGCGATTTGCAGCAGCGCGCCGATCAGCTCGCCGAGCGGCAGAAGGAGCTGGAGAATCAGCTCCGGCAGTCCTACGGCGGCAATTCGAAGGACGGCAAGGGGGGCAATGGCCTCAACCGGCAACAATCCGAGCAGCTCGCATCCGGGTTGGACAAAAACCTGGAAGATCTGAAGAAACTGGAGCAAGACATCCAGAGATCGGCGCGTGACTTGCGCGCGACCCAGCCGGATGCATCGACGCGTCTCCGGGACGGCGTGGGCGAGATCCAGCAGAATGATGTGGAGCGCCGCATCCAGTATTCGGCCGAATACATCCGCAACGGCCGCGGCGATCAGGTCAACCAGTCGGGTTGGCTGCCTCCCGTGAATCGTGCCATGGATACCATGCGCGAAGGCGTACGCCAGGCGCAGCAGGCCTTGCGCGACGGAACCCAGCAGGGCGCGAAAGGCAATGAGCGCGATCAGCAGCTGGCCCAGGTGGAGAGCCTGCGCCGCCAGATCGAGCAATTCGCCCGCGGCCAGCAGAACGGCAATCAGCAGGGTCAGGACGGTAAGCAGGGTGGCCAGCAGCCCGGTAATCAGCAGGGCCAGAACGGCAAGCAAGGCGGCCAGGGCAAGGACGGACAGCAGCAAGGCCAGAACGGACAGCAAGGCGGCGGTCAGCAAGGCGGCAATCAGAATGGCGGCGGTGGCAACCAGTTCGGCGGCGGCAATCGCGCCTACGCCGGTGGATATGTCGGCGGCCAGTGGGGACGCTGGAATCCGCAGGGCTATTACGATCTGCCGGATGGCCGGCGCGTGGAGCCGGGCCAGATCGTTCGCGACTACGCGCGCGACCTGAACGACATGCGCCAGCGTTTCAAGGACGATCCGGAGATGGCTCGCCAGATCGCCGATGTGGAACGCGCGCTAACCACCGCGAATGTGGGCTCTACTTCCGGACCCGAGCTGCAGGAGCGGCTCAACCGGACAGTGCTCCCGCAACTGGAGACGCTGGAGGTCCAGATGCGCCAGAAGCTCGGCGAGGAAACCGGCGGCCAGGTTCGCAGCGCTGGCACGGAACGGATGCCGGACGGCTTCCGGGACGCGATCGCGGAGTATTTCCGCCAGCTCACCAAGGGCAAGACCCAATAGGACTATCGCGAAGCAGCCCGCACGAGCAGTCCAAGTGATCTGTCTGGGCGGGGCGGCGCAACATCCAATCGCGGATGAGCTTCCCGAATTGCGAATTCGGTGTCCTTAGGGATTCCCGCCTCAAGCAATGGAATCGAGCATACCGCGCTCGTGGACGGCGGCGGCGCGATGATTGAACGGGACTGAGTGCCCTGGGAGCCAGAGCGTTCCTCCCTGAAACTAACGGTCCGTAGAAGCGGCATGCCGCCAGCGAAACCGCCCGCTCCATTCTGCGGCTCGCCGGCGTCGTCAGCCACGAAATAGGCTTCAACGTGGGGCAGGTCTTCAGACCCTGCGGCGGACTCTCAGTCCGCCTGCCGGCCAGCGGGCTAGAACCCCACTCGCAGGCTGAAGCCTGCTCCACAAGTTAGCTAGAGCACGATCGGGCCGCAATGAACATCCGTGTGGGGCGGCTTTTCAAGCCGCGCGCCGGTTTTTTGAGTCCGCCCGCCGGCCAGCGGGGCTAAAAGCCCCGCTCGCAGCGAGATCGCTACAGTCCGATCAGCCGCACCGTCAAGGTCTTCGTAGTCGAGTTGCCCTTGCTGTCGGTCACCGTCAGGTCGAAGATGAAGTTGCCGGTGTTCCCCTGCAGGAACACGTTGGGGGTGGACGAGGTTCGCTGATAGATCACTGCTTTATCCTCCCTCACCGTCCAGTAGAAGCTCAGCGGATTATTGCCCGCCGGGCTGAACGAGCCGGACGCATCCAGCCGCAGGTCCCGAACCGTGGTGTAAATGATATCGGACGGGAATACGATGGTTGGGCCCCCGGTGCCCGCCGCGACTGTAACCGTCGCGGTACGGGTCGCGCTACCCGCTTTGTTGGTAGCCGTCAGAGTATAGACGGTCGTGGCCGTGGGAGAAACGCTGCGGGTTCCGCTGGCCGGCACCGTTCCGATGGAGCTGATGCTCACCGAATCGGCGTTCTGCACGCTCCACTGCAAGGTGGAACTCTGCCCGGCGTTGATGCTGGCCGGAGTCGCAGTGAAGCTCGCGATCACCGGAACCGCCGCACCCACCGTAACAGTGATGCTGCAGACGCTGGTCCTGCCTCCGCCCGTGGCAGTTACGATGTATGTGGTGGTCTGCCCCGGCTTCACGGAAACCGTGCCGGTCTTGGCCACCGGTCCGACGCCGGGAGTGATGACGACATTGTCGGCGTTAACACTGGTCCAGGAGAGCGTCGAGGACTGGCCGGCGCTGATGGTGGAAGGCCTCGCCTCGCATCCGATCAACAGTACCTCGGTTGGTACCGAGAGCACTACAACCGTGACGGAAGAAGTCTCCTCATTCACGTTGTTACGCGCGGTCAGGGTATAGGTGGTCGTCTGGCGTGGGGAGACCGAGACCGATCCCTTCGCCGCGACGTTTCCGAAGCCTGGGATATTTACCGTATCAGCGTTGAGCGTATTCCAAGAGAGAGTCACCGCCTGTCCAGCGACAATCTGTTTCGGATCGGCGAGGAAGAACAGAATCTGCGCGCGATCCGCCGAGCGCGTCGAAATCCGCACGCGGGCTTGTCCCTGGCCGCCGTGGTCGTCCTTGACCACCAGCCTGAAGCTGTAGGTCTGCCCTGCGGATGCCGTGAAGCTGGGCCGCGAGGTGGTGGGATTCGAGAGCGTCACTTGCGTGCCGGCCTCCTGGATCCACTGGAAGGTGATCGGATCGCTGTCGGGATCGTAGGAAGCCGATCCATCCAGCTGCACGGTTCCGGCCGGAACGTTGCTCAGGTCCGGACCGGCGTCGGCCACTGGCGGATCGTTGCCGATGCGCAGGCGGCGGGTGACGACTTCGTAGCGCACACGGGGCACTTCCATGGGAAGCGCGTGTTCGGCCGCCAGGTACTCCTTGGGCCGGATCATGTTGCCGAACTGGATTCCGAACACCGCCCGGCCGTCGTTGCCGCGGGAGAGCATGGTCTCATTGACGCCGCCCTCGGCGGTGAACGCGATTTTGCTGTTCAACGGGAAGATCAGGCGTACCGTGCCGCCCATGCGGTCGCCGTAGGCCACGCTCTTGAGATATCCGATATTGCCTTCGGCGTAATTCTTGCCCCACAGTCCTACAGTGGCGCTGACGCCCGCCTGGTCCACGATCTTCAGATAATTCTCGAGGATCACGTTGCGCTGAAGGACCCCATTGGCGTCCACGCCGTTGGCGCGATTGATCAGAGCGTTATCCAGGAACCCCTTGGTTCCGAATATGCCCACACGGCCGCGCGAGAAGATGTAGTCCACCGCCACCGCGCCTTGTCCCAGCGTTCCGCCGCTTTGATTCCCGGCCAGCGTCACGTGCTTGAAGCTGGCGAACAAGCCGGCCTGCACGCGTTTCCCCAGGCGGTCGACCAGGCCGAAGTCGGCTTGGCCTTCGCGCTGTCCGTGCATGTAGTAATACTCGCCTTGAGCCTGGAAGCCGAAGCGCGTCCCCAGGGTGTCGAAGAACCGGCCTCGGCCGGTGAAGGTGACGTCGCCGTTGGCGTCGGCGCCCACATTGGCTCCCAGGAGCTGGAATTTTGGAGTCTTCTCGGCGTCGAGCTGTTGTTTGACGGCGTCGGCGACCTCGGATGCCGTGGGCGGCTTGGGCGGCTGTGGAACCGGCTGGTTCATGCGCGCTTCCAGGGCCTTCTGGTTCTGCTGTAGGCCGTCGACTTCCTTGCGCAGCGCCGCGTTCTGGTCGGCCAGATCCTTGAGCATCTTGGCGATGTCGTCCAGCTTGTCCAGGCGCTTCAAAACCTCGCTGCAGCAATCGGCCACTCCAGCCGGCTGCGGCGGCGGAGCGGTGTTGGTGATAGCGCGAATGGCGTCGCCCGCGCCGCCGGCTCCGACTGTGCGGCCCTGTTCATCGGTCACCGTGAGCACCACGCGCCGGTTCATGTAGCGGATTTCGTCCGTCGGCCGTAAGGTGGGGTTTGGATCGGGAACCTTGGGAGCCGTCTTGCCGCGCGTGATGGTCTCGATCTGGTTGGTGCGGGCGCCGTATTTCACCAGGAAGTCCCGAACCGTATTGGCGCGGGCCAATCCCAGGCGCTGGTTGAAGCTGTCCGAGCCGATTCCATCCGTGTGCCCTTCCACGCGCACATGGTAGCCGGCGTTGGCTTGCAGGAGCTCCGATAACCGTAGCAGGCTCGGAAACCCGTCAACTAAGACCGAGGAATTGAAGTCGAAGTTAATTTCTTCCCAGTCGTCCTTGCTCGCCTGGGTATCTAAACCTTGGGCCCACAGCCCCGTTCCAATCAGCAACACAGCGGACAGCAATCCGACGCATCTCCGTACCATATGTACTGAGCCTCCCTCTAACCTAAAGATACTTATAGCGTAAAACTGCGCTGCACGTTTCGGGCCGCTGCGCTCCTGACCATCCAAACACGCCCTCTATTGGCTATCGGCGCAGGAGCAACTCTGGCTGTAGAGAGGATAAGCCTTAGAAGATAACTGTTACGGCATGTTGCCCTTGGTGGTCATCAGTTCGATAATGAAGTGGGCTTCGTGGACGGACAACCGCCCCTGGCACATCTTCACGATGAGCGGGGGAGGAAAGTCCGGTCTCCAGAGGGCAGCATGCCGGCTAACGGCCGGGGGAACTCGCTCAAAGCGGGTTTTACGGAAAGTGCCACAGAAAATATACCGCCGGCGGGGCAACTCGCCGGCAAGGGTGAAAAGGTGCGGTAAGAGCGCACCGCGGCTGCGGTAACGCACGCCGGCAGGGCAAACCCCATGTGGAGCAAGACCAAATAGGGGAGGAGGAGCGGCCCGCTCCATTACGACTTCCGGGTAGGTCGCTAGAGCTGGGGAGTAATCTCCGGCCCAGAGGAATGGTTGTCGCCCCTGGCGCAAGCCGCGGGTACAGAAACCGGCTTATAGTCCGCGAGGCCTCTGAATCGCTGTCAATTCTCTACGCCCGAGGGGCGGGAAGCCACACTTCCAGACACGCTCCGCCCTCGTGCCGATTGGCCGCCGTGATCGTGCCGCCGTGCTGGGTGACGATCCCTTCCGCCACCGTCAAGCCGAGTCCGGTGCCCCGCGCGTCGAGCCGTGTGGTCACGAACGCGTCGAAAATATCCGGCAGCACGTCCGCCGGAATACCCGGACCGTTGTCTTCCACCGCGACGGCTACCCCCGGCTCCCCGGCTCGGTCAACGTATCGCGCACGGACGTCGACACGCCCGCCGGGGATCTCGACGGCGTTTACGGCGTTGCGCAGCACGTTCACGAACACCTGCACCAGGCGGTCGGGATTGCCGACCACGCGCTTCTCCGGGTCGACGAAGTTGGTGAAGGTGATCCCGGATGTTCGTGGATCGATGGCCACCAGCGCCCAGGCATCGTCGATCAAGCCGTGCGCCGGCACCGACTCGGTGTGCTGCTGGCGAACTTTCGCGAAGTCCACCAGGCTTTCGCTGATGGTGCGCAGGCGCTGCGTCACCCGCTGCATGCGCGCCAGCCTCTCGAGCGTGTGCGGATCCTCTGTTATTTCGATGAGTTTTTCAATGGATCCGTGCAGGACTGCCAGGGGCGTATTCAGTTCGTGCGCCACGCTGGCGGAAAGCAGACCGAGACTGACCAGGCGGTCCTGCTCCTCCAGCCGCCGGAGCGCGGCGGCGAGCTCGTCTTCCTGACGGCGCAGCTCGGCTACCGTGTCGTTGCGCGACTGCATGATCTGGCCGATCTCGTCGCCCAGAATTTCAACGCTGGGAATCAGCTCGCTGTGGCGATCTCCGGCGCGCGTGGCCGTGTCGGCTTCAAGCATCCGCCGCAGAGGCCGGTATACGTAGAGGGGCATGATGACCGACTCCAGCAGGACCACGGCGGCGATATAGATGCTGCCCAGCACTAGGAAGAGCGTGATCTTGGCTCGCGAAATCGCATCCTGATAGGCCTGTTCCACCTGAGGATCCTGTTCCAGAATGGCCGCCTCCCTCCCGCGGGCATCGGCCACTTGTTTTTCGAATAATGGGATCAGTGAAAAGTAGGCCGCACAGGTGAGTACCAGGAAGAACAAGTTGTGGAGAACCATCAATTTCGGACGGACCTTGAGGTTGCCGAAAGTTCTTGCTAAACTATAACTGCTCCTGTTAGACAAGAATAGTTGCTCCGCTTGCAGAAGGTCTCCGGTCGTGGTAGAAACTATAGAAGCCCACATTCAGGCAAGTTTGGGGAAGTACGGGAAACCACGCTGCGTCCGTCCGGGTGGTTTGTGTGAACGGGTTTTGTGGCCGGGGCTCTTGAAACCCAGGGTGGAAACGCCAAGGACCATTACAGAAGATGGCTGCTATTTTTCCGAAGTCGTCTGACATCATTCTCAAAGTGCTCGGCGCCGTGATCGGTCTCGGCGCGGTGGCCACCATCGGAGCTTACACCTATTACAGCTATCCGACCGTGATTGACACGGGGTATCAGCCGGAACAGCCGGTTGCCTACAGCCATAAGCTACATGCCGGTCAACTGGGACTCAACTGTTTCTACTGTCACTACACGGTCTACCGCGGCGCCTACGCGGCCATTCCCGGAACGGAGATCTGCATGGGCTGCCACCAGAAGGTCAAGGACAAGAGCCCGCGTCTGGAAATGGTCCGGCAATCCTATGAAACCGGTGAGGCTATTCCCTGGAAAAAGATCCACGTGCTGCCCGACTACGTCTATTTTAACCACCGCGCCCATATCACCGCGGGTGTGAGCTGCGTGAGCTGCCACGGCCGGATCGATCAGATGGTGGAGGTCCGCCAGGAAAAGCCGCTCAACATGGCCATGTGCCTGGCGTGCCACCGCGACCCTGCGCCCAACGTGCGGCCGGCCGAACTGGTGACGCAGCTCGATTGGGTGCCGGATCGGGACCCACGCCTGATCGGCAACGAGATTATCGCGCAGAAGCATTTGCATCCGCCTACGAATTGCTCGGGGTGCCATCGTTAATGGAAAAGACGAGTTTGGTAAACATAACGCTAAAAAACACTCCCGCCGCGACGCCGGCAGCGGCTCCTGTAACCGGCCCCGAGTACTGGCGCAGTCTGGATCAGCTTGCCGACACGCCCGAATTCCGCAATTGGGTGGAGCGCGAATTTCCCGAAGACGCCGCAGCCGTTCTCGACGGCAATTCGCGCCGCACCATGCTGAAGATTATGGCGGCGGCCTTTGGATTGGCCGGATTGGCCGCTTGCAGCCGCCCGGAATATCGTCTGGCCCCACAAGCCCGCGGCCGTGAGGATTACATTCCGGGGGCTCCCTACAACTACACCAGCGCCTTCGCACTGGGCGGGCACGCTTCCGGTATCGTCGTCCAGACTTACGAAGGCCGTCCCACTAAGATCGAAGGCAATCCGGATCATCCCGCCAGTCTCGGTGCAGCCACGGCTTTGGCGCAGGCCAGCGTGCTGGGCGTCTACGATCCCGACCGGTCCAAGTTGGTTTTGGACGGCGGAAAAGAATCGACATGGGAGAAGTTTGAAGCCGCCGTCAAGGGTTTGTCTTTGGGCGATGGCTCAGGGTTGCGTTTCTTGAGCGGAAGGGTAATTTCTCCGACGCTCGAAAGCCAGCGCGCGGACGCGTTGAAGAAGTGGCCCAAGGCGAAGTGGGTGGAGTACGAATCGATTGCGCGCGATAACGAGCGCGCCGGTGCGATGCTGGCCTTCGGGCAAGCCGTCAACGTTCACCCGCAGTTCGACAAAGCCAAAGTCATTCTTTCGCTGGACTACGATTTCCTGGGTACGGACTACCCCACGCCGCTGGCGACCAAGCTGTTCTCGAAGAACCGGCACGTCGATTCTGAAGAGGATCTGGAAAAGATCAGCCGCCTGTATGTGGTCGAAAGCCAGTTCTCGCTGACCGGAGCGAACGCCGAGCATCGCTTGCGGATGCAGGGCGGGGCGGTGCAAAAGTTCGCGGCTGATCTCGTCGCCGCATTGAG
>Ga0310810_10009122_pt1 | contig 11465 bp, 8 predicted proteins | sample NCmetagenome_FD_207641 | JGI IMG/M metagenome (GOLD analysis project Ga0310810, IMG submission 207641) | Soil microbial communities from experimental microcosm in Duke University, North Carolina, United States - NC | ecosystem: Engineered > Artificial ecosystem > Soil microcosm > Unclassified ... | reverse complement strand
CGGCAGCGACACGTGTGCCCGCGAGGCGGAGGCACCCGCAGCCCGTAGGGCGGATACGACGCGAAGCTCGATTCGCGGTGCGATCGTCAGGCGATCGCCTCCCCGCGCGATCGCGACACGCATGCGGCGTATGACCGTGCGCGTCAGGCCCAGCGCACGCCGAGTGCTCGCGCCGTGGCGCTCGGCGATGGCTGCGACGAACCGCTGCGCGCTCATTCGTCCGCGTTCATGCGCTGGTTGATCACCGAGATCTGCTGCACCCACTCGCGACGCTCCGCGTGCTCCATGGCCATGATTTCTCCCTGCGGCCAATGGAAGTGATAAGCGACAAAGGCTACCTCCTCGTGCAGGTCGTCGAGGGGGTAGCCTAGAATCCCCCCATGAGCGCCTGCTCGGGGGCGAATCGGTGTTGACACTGGGGGCAAGTCACGGTGCCCCGCTCTTCGTCGAGGCGGTTGATCTCGTTGTAGAGCTGCTGGAGGTAGGCGAGGTCCGCGGCGAACAGGCCCTCGATCACGTTAGGCGTGACCGGATCCACGCCGCCAAGCCGCGCGACGACGCGGGACAGCAGGATCACCGCGAGATACGCCGGATTCTTCTGGACGCGTGGGTCCTTGAGTGGCAGGATCTCATCCGCGGCCGTCGCGAGACGCATCACGCCATCCCGGTGGAGGTTCCCGTCCTTGTCGAGGTACCCCATGGGAAGCGTGAAATCGTGTTCGGTCTGCAGCATGTGCGTTCTCCTCGTGATCACGCGCGTTGCACGCCTTCGTGTGCCAACTCCAGGGTCTCGATCGCGATGTCGTTGCCCTCGGCGTTGAAGTCCGGGCCGTCCCACTTGGCGGGCCAGGCGTTGACGAAGTTCCACCGCATCCGCTCCTGGCCTTGCCGGTCGAGCAGCACGATCGAGCCGTTCTTCCGTCGCACGTTCCCGTTTGCGGCGTCGCGGTGCCAGTTGTAGAGGTCGATGTCGTCGCTCAGTCCCCACTTGAGCACGATGTTGCTGTGCTTCGTCATGCCGGGGAGCTTGCGGGGGGTCGTGTTCTCCCCGCCCTCGCGGTGCTCGATCACGTCGATCGTCGAGTCGAAGCCAGTCACCTCGTGAAAGGCGGCGCGCGTGATGCCGTCGATCTCGACGAGGAAGTTGAAGTTGCCGTACGGGTCGACGCGTTGTCCGGTCTGTGCCATGGCAGCACCTTGATGGGTCGATGGTCAGCGTGTGCGTGAACGTGGTGTCGTCAGCCCTCGGTGACGGCGTCTCCACCCGCCCAGATGCCGATGCGCACGATGATGAATTCGGCGGGATAGCTGGGTCGGACGCCGATCTCGATGTGCAGTCGCCCGAGCGCACGCTCCGCGTCCGGGTTGAGGGTTTCGTCGATGCGCACGTAGAACGCGTCTTCCGCCGACAGGCCAAACAGGGCGCCGTCGCGCCACGCGCGAGTGAGGAACTCGGTGATCGTGCGACGCAGCTTCTGCCACAACCCGAGGTTGTTCGGCTCGAAGACCGCCCAGCGGATCCCTTCGGCGATCGACTCCTCCAGATAGAGGAAGAGCCGGCGGACGTTCACGTACTGCCAGTTCCGGTCGGTGGCCGTCGTGCGCGCGCCCCACAGCATGACGCGGCCGCCGGTCGTGAAGACGCGGAGGACGTTGATGCCCTGGATGTTCAGCTGGCCCTGCTCGACATCGCTCATCGTGCGCTCGATACCCATCGCGCCGTTCACGATCTCGTTGGCCGGCGCCTTGTGCACGCCACGCGTGTTGTCGGAGCGCGCGATGATGCCGCACACGTGCCCCGAGGGCGGGACGAGGATCGGCTCGCCGGTCCGTGCCGGGCGGACGCGCACCCACGGGTAGTAGAGCGCGGCGTAGCCGCGCGTCGAGTCCACGCCGCGGCGCTGCGTTTCCACCCCCGGCGTTGCGGCGGTGTCGAACGGCGGGACGCCGGGCTCCGAATCGAGGATCGCGAAGCGATCGCCGAGCTGCTCGCAGTGCGCGATCATCGCCTGCTGGACGTTCGACGTCGTGACGCCGGCGATGCCCGTGAGGCAGTCCGGAACGGCCACGAGGTTGACATCATCTACCGAGCGCAGCGTGTCGATCGCGTCGATGAAGTCCACGTCGGTCATCGTGGCCACATTCTCGGCTGCTCCCGGCGTGCCGAGGACCGTGCCGCCGAACGTGCCCGGGAGATTGTTAGGCAGGGCCACCGGCGGTGGCGGATCGACGCGGTCGAAAAGGATGAGGCTCGACGGATCGTCGTTCACCGTGGAGCGGTAGAACGCGGGGTGCACCGATTCGAGCGATAGCCCCGTGTACGTGCGCGTCGAGGCGCCCTGCTGCACGGCGAGATCGAACTCCTGCGACTCGACGGTCACGGCGGCGTCCGCGGCGGCCATGCGGAAGCCGATGTCGATGGGCTGACGAAACGTCACGCGATACGTGGTGAGGGTCGCGGAGATGCGCTCGGCCTGCACCGCGTCGACGACGCCCGTCCAGGTCCCACCGCTGGGCTGCGCCGTCGCGTTGATCGTGAGGACGGTACCAGGCACGAGCGCGTTCGCCGGAAGTGGCGAGACGCCAGGCCGCACGCGGATCGTCCGCGTGCCGGCCGGCACGTTCGCGAGCCGCACGTTTGCGCCGGCGGCTGGCGCAGCCGATGGCGTGGTCGCGACCGTGACGCGGTCGCCCGCGACGCGAACAATGTCGAGCGTCTCGGGAACACCCGCAATCGTTATGCGGTCGGTGGGCCGGAACTCGGCGCCCTGGCCGGCGCCGAGCGTGATGTCACGGCCCGCAGCCGCTGTCACGGCGCTCGTCCCGGCTGGGCGAAACACCGTGCTCGTGTTCGGGAGGAGATGGCGGATGGTCGCGTTGATCGTGATGCCGCTGACGCCCGGCGCCCGTGCGCGCGCCGCGAGCGCGAAGTTCGTGGCGACACCCGACCGGTCCCGGATGCCCCAGCGGTCGTACGTGCCGTTACTCGCGCGCACCACGTAGCAGACCTGGCCGCCGTTCTCGAAGAAGGCGCGCACCGCATACCATAAGTAGAAGCCCGCGCGGGGCTCATCCCCGAATGCATCGGTGAACTGCTGCCAGCTCGTGAGCTTCGTTGGCGAGTCGAGGTCGCCGCGCTGGGCGATGCCGATGAACGCCGGCGTGCTCGTACCGACTCCCTCGATCGGTGCGCCGGGCGCAAACTCGTCGATGTAGACGCCGGGGTAGGTGGTCTGGACCGCCATGAATCACTCCTCGCTGAAACGTGCAGGCTGCTCGCGATACTAGGGTGCTGGTTCTGCCGCGTTAGGCTCGAATCGCTAGGGGAAGACGAGATCGTATTCCCCCGTTTCGGTGGGGACGTCGATGATGCGGATGCGCTCGCCGAGCCCCGCCGCGCCCGTGCGCAGCCGATATTGCGCGGCGCGCAGCTGATCGAGCCGGAAGCGTCCGACGTCGTCGGTCACGGCCCGCCGCACGAGCACGCCAGTGAGCGTTTCCAGCCGCACCCAGGCGCCGACCACCGGCGACGGGGTGCCGTCGGGGAGCGGTGTCGACGCGTCGCCGACCTGCCCGCCGATATGCAGCCAGAGCTCGTCCGTCTCGGGACGCCCGGCGATGCGGTAGCGAGTGAACATGGTCGTCACCATCGGACCCGCCACCTCGCGCACGAGGGCGAGGGGGAGCGTGACGGACAGTTGAATGACGGGCCGCCAGCGCGAGCCGGTGCCCATGGAGCCCCAGAACTCGGCGAGCTTTGGGTGACCCTCCACCGTGAGCACCTGCATCGGGAACGCATCATCGCGATACCGCTGCGGCCAGAGCGCGAGATCGGGGTCGCCAGGCGGGTAGACGCGCGACGGCGTTAGGCTTCGCTGGAGCGAGAGCACCGCGGTGGTCTCATACAGCAGGGCATGCTCGTCGATCGCGGGTTCGACGCCGGGCCCCGGCTGCGCGGGGCTCCATGCGCTGATCAGATAGAGACAATCCATGCGATCGGGCGCCTGCTCGATGAACACCTCGCCGGACTCGAACGTGCGGAGCCGTTCGTTGGAGCGAAGCTTCCTGTTCTCGCGCAGCTCGATCAGGTACACGTTCAGCGCCAGCAAATTCAAATTCACCACATCGGTGCGGAACGCCGAATCAGGAGGCTGGAAGCGGATTTGCGCGGCCGTGAGCGCCGCGATCTGATCGACGAGGAGCGTGCGAATCAGACGGTCCAGCTGGGCGAGCATCAGCGCACCTTCGCGTGCACGGCGCCGCGGATGGCGTCGACGAGTACCTGCGGGGAGACGTCGCCGAGGGCGACCCTGTGTGGGCGCAGCTCGTACAGCGTGGTCGCGCGGCCGTTCTGGCCGATGGCCAGCAGCGTCATGTGCGGGCGGGCGTACAGTAGCGACTCGAGCTGCGCCGCGGGCGTATCACTGGAGACGCTGACGATCATGACATCCGCATTCTGCGAGCTGCTGCTGGAGGCATCGGGCGTCAACGCGACCGCGTCCTCGACGAGCGACATGTCGGGCGCGGCACGTACCGCGGCTCCGATGAGCTCACGCAGCATTCGCGGCATGTCGCCGAGCATGACCTTGATCCGGTCCACACTGCTCCACACTCGAGAGTCGGGCGAACAGTGCGAGGAGCGCGCGAGCAGCGACATGAGCCGTGAGGCTCAAAAGGGATCCAGGTGGGGGACTAGATCTCATTCGAGATAGCGGATCTTGCGAAGGAACGCTTCGACCGCGTCGTAGTCGTACGTCACGACGCGCGGTTTCCAGGGCCGGCCGTCGGCACGCGGCGAATATCTGTTCATCTGCTCGGCGTAACCCTGTGCCTCGACGAACCCCTGCTTCTCGAGATTCTTCGGCTTGATCTCGATGATTTCCGCGTTCGCGTGGTCGACGCGATCCATCCGAGGGCGCTTGCCTGGTGGAAGCTCGGGAACGGGAACCTCGACTTCCTTCGCGAGGCCCGGCGGGAGCTTTCCTCCGGTGAGATTCTCCGCTTCGGGCAGCAGGATGCTGTCGAGCTTTTCAAAGTTCTGGTGCGACCAGTTGCCGACCTGGCTGCCGACCGATTGCTTCTTCGCGCCGGGCGGATTTTTCGAGACACCCTGCGTCCCTTCAGGCAACGGTTCCTCGGCGACACGTATTTTCTGCCCCGGCGGCTTTGGACCCGGTGGCAGCTTCTTGACCGGGACGTTAGGTGGGATCTCCGTCGGTCCACTGGGGACGCGCGCCGCGCCCTGTCCCGCTGTCCCGGTTGGTGGCTGTGGGGCACCGCGAGGCGCCGGCGGCGCCTTTGCCCCGCCCGCCGATGCAACCGGCGTATTCTCCGCCCCGGCGGCGAGCCGTACGTCGCCTGCCACGCCTTGCGCGGCGGCTTGCTGCTGCGCGGCCTGCTGTGCCTTGTAGTCCTCGAGCCTAACGACGTTGGATTTTGGCTGGGCCGCCGACGGTGGAATGGCGTTGTCGTTGGCGGCCAGGGGAATGGCGTTGTCGTTCGCCGGGACTGCTTTCGGAGTCACCGGCGGTTTCTCCGCCGCGCCGGCAACGGTGCGCGTCGTTGCCGTCTCGGCCGTCGCGCCCTCGGCCGCTACTCCCGCGCGGGCCGTGCCCGATTCCGCCGCGCCGGCCAAGCCTCCTGACGTCGCCACGGTGGCTTCCACCCAGAAGTTCGGATCCTTCGCCGCGGCGACCCACGACTCTTTCCACGCCTTCCACGCACCAGCTGCGTCGCCCTCCATCGCACGCGCCGCCACGCGGGCCGACTTCGCCTTGTACTCGGGCATGTCGCCCGCCAGGGGATATGCGCCTGCAGCGTTATACCGGAAGAGTGTCTCGTTCGACAAGAACTCCTTGATGAGGTTCGGTCCAATGATGTACTCGGTGCGCTTCATCTCCGGGTTGTAGGCTCCGTAGAACACCACGGCGTCGGTGTTCGATCGAAAATGCGGCACGATCCAATAGAAGGACGACTTGTAGACGCCACGGGTCTGGACGTGCTCCACCGAGTAGTCGGCGGTGTACGCGAGCTCCAGCTTCTGGAATGCTCGCGGATCGGCCTTGTAGTCGACACCGATGCTCTTTTTTGCGGGTGCAGCGGGCGTCGCCGGCGTCGCCTGAGAAGGCTTCGACGTTTGCGCTGGCTGACTCGGTGCCCGCTCGGGATGAACGTCGAGCCCTAACGCTTCAGCCGCCCACTCTTGATCGGGTGCGAGCTTGGCGCCTGTGTACGGAAGCTTCTTGGGCGGCGTGGCGGTCGCTGGCGTCAGGGTTGGCGTCAATGTCACTGACGCTCGTTGCTTCTGCGATTCCGGCTGCCGTGGCGCCGGTCCAGTGCCAGGCCCGGACTGCAGCTTCGTGAGGTCGACGACGATAGGCGTATCCTTCGGCGGGAGCCCGAGTTGCTTGAGGACGTCATCCTCGAACTTGTCTGCGGCCAGGCCAATTGCGCTCGCGCCGCTCACCGACACCGGCGCGCCTGTCGTTATCGCGTCCGCAGCCGAACGTGCGTCGCGCTCGAGCGAATCGCTTTTCTCGCTATGGGGCGACGGCGCTGACGTGCCGCCACGGCGCTGCTGAACGACGTGCGCGAGCTCATGGGCCAAGAGCCGATGCCCCACGAGCGTGTCCGGCGCATACTCGCCCTCGCGGAAGGCTACATCGCGACCGTGTGTGATCGCTCGCGCCGAGTGCTCGCGGGCGAGGGTGTCGCCTTCGTGATCCGCGTGCACACGCACATCATCGAAGCTCTCGCCAAAGCGCGCTTCCATTGCTGCGCGCGTATTCGGGTCGAGCGGGCTGCCGCCACTCAACAGCGATGCGACCGCGGCATTGCCCGCTGCGCCCTGCAGTGCGACTAGGTCGGCATGCTGAATCGCCGGGGGTGACGCGTGAAACCGGGATTTCCCCAGCGTGCTCTGGCGCGCCGACTGCTTGCCTGATGGCGTTAGGCCGACCGATTTGGCCATTTCGTCAGCTCGCGCTCGCGCCGCCGCCGAGCGAACCCAACTCCGCATCGGTCAGCGCCTTCCCGAGCTTCTGATACTCCCGCCGCGCCGCGTGCACGATGTCCCGCAACTCGATGCGGCCGCCACGCTCCGCAGCGAGAAACGCTGCCGCGACCGCGATGTTCTTGATGTGCCCTCCGCTCAGCACGAACTGCCGCGCGAGCAGCGCGCCGTCGATGTCCGGGTCCACGGGGGCGTCCGGCGGCCAGATGCCGCGCCAGATCCGCTCGCGGTGCGGCGCGTCGGGGAAGGGAAAGTGAACCGAGAACGCAAGCCGGCGCACGAACGCGTCGTCGAGATTACCCCGGAGGTTCGTCGCGAGAATGGCGATCCCGTCGAACTGCTCCATCTTCTGGAGCAGGTAGCTGATCTCGATGTTCGCATAACGATCGTGCGAGTCGTGGACCTCGGACCGCTTTCCGAACAGCGCGTCCGCTTCGTCGAAGAACACGATCCCGTTCGCACGCTCCGCCGCGGTAAAGACGCGATCGAGGTTCTTCTCGGTCTCCCCGATGTACTTGCTCACGACGCCCGCGAGGTCCACGCGAAACAGATCGACCCCGAGCGTCCCTGCCATCACCTCGGCCGCCATTGTCTTGCCCGTGCCCGAAGGGCCGCTGAACAGCGCGTTCACTCCGCCGCCACGCGCCAATCGGTGCCCGAATCCCCACGACTCCACGACTGTCTCGCGTTGGGCGACGCGCTCACAGATCTCGTGGAGCTGCTGGAGCGTGTCGTCGGGGAGCACGAGGTCCGCCCATCGGTGCCGCGGAGTGACACGCGCCGCGAGCGTTTCGAGCTCGATCCCACATTGGGCACGTGCGGCCGCGAAGAGCTCGTCCTCGGCGAGGGAGAGCTCACGGGCGGGGGCGATCGCTGCCAGCTCGTCGTCGGCGGCGTGGCCGGCACGCGCGGCGGCAGCACGCCACCGCTCCGTTCGCACCGCGTGGGCCGCCGCGGACCAGATCTGGCGCGGCGTCAACCGGAATCGGGACGCGGCTGCCTCGATGGCCGCGCGAGAGGTGCGCACGCCATTCGAGCCGAGTGCGTCGGACCAGAGCGCCGAGCGGTGTCGCGAGGTCGGTACGCCGAACGCGATGACGACGGCATCACCCGAGCCTGACGCGAGCGCGCGCGGCTCCGTCGCGCACAGCACGACGATTCCCGTGTGGGCGTCGAGCATGGCGCGCATTTCGGCCGTGAGCAGCGCGGCATCGCGGACGACCGTGACGGCACGCTGAAACCATCCCGCACGCAGCGCGATGGCGAAGAGTGCCTCGGCGTTAGGTTCCGTGGTGATCCGCTCGACGTCGACGACCATGAGCGATGCCGAAACCGCTCGCGCGAGGGCCCGCGCGGCTGTCAGCTTGCCGGTACCATCGGCACCATGAAAGAGAAGGCGAAGCGATTCCCCCGCGAGGTAGGCGGAGCGCATGGTGTCCCTCAGGATCCGCCACGTAAGGTCTTCGAGCGCGGACGGTCGGGCGATGTCGAACCCGCCGCTGACGGGCTCGAGCCGGCACGCGTTTGCGAGCCGCCGGTCGAGCACATCGTGCCCGAGGAGGAAGTCGACAATCTGGTCGTCCAGCTCCAACGGTTCGGCCAGCAGCGACGTCGTCGTCGGACTGCCGTCGATGCCGACGTGGAGCAGGCGATGTCGCATCAGCGGCGCGTCGGCGCTGAAATGCGTCCGTCGATCCGCACGATCGCGCGCGGAATCGCAGAGCAGGGTGAGGACGAGATCGATCGTCGGCCGACGACGTGTGACGTCGTCCTGGAGGAAGGCGTACAGTCGTTCGTAGCGCAGGTCGAGCTTCGGAGCGAGCGCCACGACGAGCGCATTCACGTCGAACGGCGCCAGGGTGAACGCTCGTGCGAGCCACGCGAGGCGCGAATCGTTCGAGCGCTCGCCGCGGCTGCCGGTTGAATCCTCGTCTGCGCTCGCATCCGGATCGGCCGCGTGAAACGCGCCGGCCGCCGGTTCGCGGCTCAGGAGCGCTTGCGTCTCGGTTTCCGTGATGTACAGGCCGCGGAACCGGTCACTTGCCGCCTCGGGGCCGAACACGAGTCGGGCGCGCTCTACCGCGAGCGCGAGACGCCGATCGAGCCGGCCGAGCGCGGGAAGCAACTCGTCGAGTGGCGTCGCTTGGCGCGCGACACCCGGCGGATCCATTGCGATCGCCATGGTGCGCGCACGTTCGGATGTCACGCGACCCGGCGAAATGGATCGATGGATTCAATTGCGGCCCATCGCGGATCTAGACCTGCGGAGTGACGCTCGTGTCAGCCGCGCATCTCGCGTTGCGAGACGTCCATGTCGGGCCATGAGGCAGTGGCCGCGGACCTGCGAAGCCGGGCGGCAACCTCTCCACGACGGCCCACCTGCAGCTTCTCGAGAATGTTGTGCACGTGATTCTTGACAGTCGCGAGCTCGACGTTCAGCCGCGCCGCGATCTGCTTGTTGGAGCATCCCTCGCCGATCAGCGACGCGATGTCGCGCTCGCGGGCGGTCAGCGCGCCAAGCGGGGCTGCGACGCGGTCTGCGGCGAGTGAGCCAACGCGCCGCAAGAGCGTGGCCGCCACCCGAGGCGATACGTTCACCTCGCCGCGCGCGGCAGAAATGATCGCGGCCACCAGATCGGCGAGCGATGCTTCGCGCATCACGAATCCTGCCACCCCGGCCTCGGCACAGGCGATGACGGCGCTGTCGGCTTCGGGGATCGTCAGCGCGATCACGGCAGTGTTAGGCACGGCGCGACGGAGTTGCTGGACGATCCGGAGACTATCGCGCATGGCCATGTCGAGCAGCAATACGTCCGGTGTTACTTCGCACGCGACCCGCAGTGTCGACCCCTCGTCGGCCGCCGTCCCGACCACTTCCAGCTGCTCGTCCTGTTCGAGATGAAGCGATAGCCCCTCGCGATACATGCGGATGTCGCCAGCGATGACTACACGAATCATGGCTCCCCCAACAACAAGCCCGCCGCTACGTGCGTTCCGGCTTTCAGTGTACCCAGAGCGACCGATTGTAAAAGGGTCCCTAAGGGTCACTCGCACAAGAGCCGAACAGATCGCGGCAGGTTACGGGTGTCGCGAGCGTCAGCACGCGCGACGAAACCGATGCGTCGTTCGACGGACCAGCGAGTCCGTGTTCGCGCGGGCGATCTCGACCATTCGTGCACTGGGGTGAAACCCTGATACACAGCGCGACCGAATGAACGTCCTATGCGTTAGGCAAGCGGGACCCCGCTGTATACCGCATCAGTGCGCGGCGCGAAATGGTGCTCATCCCTTTCTCGCCTTCCAGGCCGCGAGCACCGTCGCCTCCTGCTCGGGAGTGAGGGCGAAACGCGGGGCGTTGCGGCGCGCCTCGGGCACCGTAGGCCACCAGGCAAGCGTGTCGCGTACCGTCGTGGCGAGCGGACGGAAGGCGAGCCCCGCGGCCTTCGCCCGCGCGTTGCTGATGGCCGTGTGGCCGAAGTTGTTCCCCGTCGGAATCACCCACGGCACCATGCTGAAGATCTTGTTCTCGGTGAGGAAGTCGTAGTCGTCGACCTGCGTGAACGTGACCTTGGCGCGCTGCCCTGAGCCCGCCGAAACGTCGAGCGCGCGCGCCGCCTCCTCCACGAACGTCCGAATGGTGATCGGATCACGGGGTGCCGCGACGTTGAAGGGGCCGGAGCGCTTGTCCTCCACCACCTTCACCATGAACTCGGCGAGGTCGCGCACGTCAATGAATTGCGCTCCGTCGTCTCGCTTGCCGGGGACCAGCACCTCACCGCCGCGCGTGAGGCGCACGGGCCAGTACGGAAAGCGGTCCGTCGTGTCACCGGGGCCCGCGATGTACGACGGCCGCACGACGATCCCGCCATCGCCGAAGGTGTCGAACACGATCTTCTCGCACTGCGCCTTCGCCGTGCCGAACGCCGCCGAGCCGTCCTTCGGGTCCCCCTCGAGCAGCGGCGGTGTCGACTCGTCGAGTCCCCTCTTGAGGTAGGGGTAATAGACGCCGGTGGATGACGTGAAGAGATACTGAGAGACGTTGCCCTTGAGCAGCGTCGCGGACTGGCGCACCCAATCCGGGTTCGTAGCCGAGTCGTCGAAGACGGCGTCCCACTGCTTTCCCTCGAGGGCACCGAGCTGCCCGTTGCGGTCGCCGACGAGGCGCTCCACTTCGGCCGGCAACATGCTGTCGTCGCTTCGGCCCCGCGTGAAGATGGTCACCTTGTGGCCGCGCGCGACGGCGTGCTTCACGAGGTGCGGTCCGATGAACCCCGTGCCGCCGAGGATGAGGAAGCGCATGGGCGCGCGCGCGGGCCCGTGCGCCGATGCGGCGAGAAGGCCGGGCGCGGCGTTGCCGACAAGTACCGAGCCGCCGAGGGCGGCGGAGGTCTTCAAGAAGTCACGTCTGCTGGGCATCTGCGGGCGGGTTATCGTGGACTGCCGAGAACCGATC
>Ga0310810_10009121_pt1 | contig 11467 bp, 12 predicted proteins | sample NCmetagenome_FD_207641 | JGI IMG/M metagenome (GOLD analysis project Ga0310810, IMG submission 207641) | Soil microbial communities from experimental microcosm in Duke University, North Carolina, United States - NC | ecosystem: Engineered > Artificial ecosystem > Soil microcosm > Unclassified ... | reverse complement strand
TGCCTCCTTCTCGGCGGCACGTCTGGCCTCTTCTTCGGCGCGCCGCGCTTGCGCCTCGGCCTTGCGCGCCGCCTTCTCGGCTTCCCAGCGCGCCTGCCGCGCTTCGGATTCGCGCCGCGCAGAATCGCGGTAGCGCGAAATCCACTCGGTCACGGCATCGCGCCGCTGCATCATGGAGAACGACGCCCGTGCCGCAGCGCGCCCGAACCCGCCGCCGGCCCACACCAGCTCGTAGGACGAGAACAGCCGCCAGCGATCGTCGCCATCGAGGATCGCGCGCGCAATCATCTCGCCGGCCATCGCGGTGGTGTTGAGACCGTGGCCGCCGAAGGCGCTGGCGATCCAGTACCCCGGCGCAAGCTCGCCGATCTGCGGCATCTTGTGCACGGCGTAGGCCATCGTGCCCACCCATGCGTGCTCGATCTCGAACGCGCCGAGCTGCGGGTAGACCTTGAGGATGTCGCGCCGGATCTGCGCCTTGAGGCGCCGCGGCTCCGCAGTGCGCGTGCTGATGCGCCCACCCCACAGCAAACGGTCGTCGTCGACGATGCGGTAGTAGTCGCAGGCGCGCCGCGTATCCGCGACTGCGCCGCTGTAGCGCACGGCCTCGAACAATTTTTCGCCGAGTTCGGCGGTCACCGCCACATAGGTCGAAATCGGCAGCACCGTTGCGGCGATCTGCGCGTCGACGGTTCCGATACCGAAGCTGCCGGCAAGCACCACATGGCGCGCCCGCACCATTCCTCCCGTCGTCTGCACGCGCTTGCGCACACCGGCCGGGTCGATGCCAACGGCTTGCGTGTTCTGGAAAATCCGCGCGCCGTGTTTCTCGGCGTCGGCCGCGAGGCCCAGCGCGTAGTTGAGCGGGTGAACGTGGAACGCCTGCGTAAAATGCAGGCCCTGGAAATAGTACGGGCTGCGCAGGACCTCGCGCACCTGGTCGGTCGGCCAGGCCTCGACATCCGCGCCGAAATCGACGCGCAGCATCGCGGCATGCTCGAGCAGCCTCGGCTCATCGTCGGTGCGCCGAACCGAGAGCCGTCCGTCCCGCGGGTCCGCGCCGGGCATCCCGGTCTCGCTGATTGCCCCGCGAACATAGTCGACGCCCGAGGCGGAGAGCGCCCACAGTTCCCTGGCGCGCGGCAGCCCGACGCGCTCCACGACCGCATCGATCCCCTCGGCAAATCCCGGCGAGACGAAACCCGCATTGCGCCCCGAGGCGCTCCCCGCGACTTCGCCCGCCTCCAGCACCACGACCGACCAGCCGCGCCGCGCCACCTCGCGTGCAACCGTCAAACCCGCGAGACCCGCCCCGATCACGCAGACATCGGCATCGAGATCGTGGTTCAGCGCCGGACGCTCCGGTGCCGTCACCCCCGTCGCCGCGTACCAGGTTTTCGGCCCCGTCATCGTTTCTTGATGCCGCGCCGCCAGGGTTCTCGCAAGCCGTCCGTCGCGGCATACTGTGGAACCGGAGAGCCCTGATGCGCCGCTTGATGCTTTTGCGCCACGCCAAGTCCGACTGGTCGACACCGGGGATGCGCGATCAGGATCGGTCGCTGAGCGTGCGCGGACGCGAGTCGGCCCCCAGGATGGGCACGTACATGGCGCGACATGGGCTCATCCCCGATCTCGTCGTTGCGTCACCGGCAGCCCGCGTGACCGAGACGCTCGCACTCGTGTTACCGGCGTTCGCGAAACAGCCGAAGACCGTCCCGGACGCCCGCATCTACGAGAGCAGTGCGGACGAGCTTCTCTCCGTCATCACGGGGACGCCGCGCTCCGTGCACAGCCTCCTCATGGTCGGGCATAATCCATCGCTCGCCGAACTCGCATCCTTGCTGATGGCCTCCGGCGATGTCGAAACCCGGCAGCGCCTGATCGAAAAGTTTCCCACGGCGGCACTGGCCGTCATCGATTTCGCCCTCGATGACTGGGGCAAGATTCATCCGAAATCCGGCCGGCTCGACCGGTTCGTAATCCCGAAGGCGCTGGACTCTGAAACCGACTGACTGGTGAAAGCGGCGCAGCCTATTATCTTAAAGCCGCACGATGGCTCCCCTCACCGACATCGCCGAGGAAATCCGGCTTGCCGGCCGCGCTCTCGGTGAGTTCGGCGCCGGCCTCTTCAATCCGACCGTGCGGCTCGGTGTCACAGGGCTCTCCGGCGCCGGCAAGACGGTGTTCATCACCGCGCTGGTGCATCATTTGCTGCACGGCGGGCGGCTGCCGGTGTTCGAGGCGCTTGCGAGCGGGCGCATCGCGCGGGCCCGGCTCGAGCCGCAACCCGACGATGCGGTGCCCCGGTTCGATTACGAGACGCACCTTCACGCCCTCACCGAGGAGCGGCGCTGGCCGGAGTCGACCAGCCGTATCAGCGAGCTGCGCCTGGTCGTCGAATATCAGTCCGCGCGCAGCGGCCGCGACCGTATACTGACCCTCGACATCGTCGACTATCCGGGCGAGTGGCTGCTCGACCTGCCGCTGTCGACGACGAGCTACGCGCAATGGTCCGCCGACACGTTGAAGCTGTCCCATTCGGGACCGCGCAACGCGCTCGCCGGGCGCTGGCACGAACATCTCGCGACGCTCAATCCGGATGGGCCCGAGAACGAGCAGGCCGCGCTGCAGGCCGCGCAGCTTTTCACAGAATATCTCAAAGCATGCCGCGACGAGCGCTATGCCATGCGGCTGTTGCCGCCCGGCCGTTTCCTGATGCCGGGTGATCTTGCCGGGTCACCCGCGCTCACCTTTGCGCCGCTCGAATTGTCCGGCGCGGAGCCCGCGCGGGCGGGATCGCTTCACGCCATGATGGAGCGGCGTTACGAGGCTTACAAGGACGTGGTGGTGCGGCCGTTCTATCGTGAGCATTTCGCGCGGCTTGATCGCCAGATCGTGCTGGTCGATGCGCTGGCGGCCTTCAATGCCGGCCCAGACGCCGTGAAGGATCTCGAAGGCGCGCTCGCCGCTATCCTTGCCTCGTTCCGCACTGGCCGTGCGACGCTTGCCAGCGCGCTGTTCCGGCCGCGCATCGATCGCATCCTGTTCGCCGCCACCAAGGCGGATCACGTGCATCACTCGAGCCACGATCGGCTGGAGCGGTTTCTGGCGCGCATGACCGAGCGCGCGATCGAGCGCGCGAAATTCTCGCGCGCGAGGGTCGACGTGGTTGCGCTCGCGGCCGTTCGTGCAACCCACGAGGCGATGGTCGCGCGCGACCGCGACAAGTTGCCGGCGATTACGGGAACGCCGCTCGCGGGCGAGCGGGTCGGCTCCGAAAGCTTCGATGGGGACACCGAGGTCGCCTCGTTCCCCGGCGATCTGCCGGATGATCCCGCCATGCTGTTCAAGGACTTCACCGGCCTCACGAAAGCCGACGAGACCGATTACCGCTTCCTGCGCTTCCGTCCGCCGCCGACCGAGCCGGGGGCAAGCGGCGCGCCCACCCTGCCCCATATCCGCCTCGACCGTGCGCTGCAATTCCTGCTCGGAGACCGTCTCGCATGACCCGCAAGCCTGCGGCTTTTCGCCTGGACGATCCACAAGTCATCGTGGCGGACGATGAAGCGCGTGCGGCGCGCGGCACCGTGCGTATCGTGCCGCAGCCGGAGAATTTTGATCTTCCCGTTCCCGTTGAGGTGCCGCTGCCCACTAAGCGCCGGTTTCCATGGGGTACGGTCTTCTGGACCGCGCTCGGCGGATTGGTCGTACTCGGGACCGGCCTCGCGACAACCGCGCTCGTCGAAGACCTTTATGCCCGCGCGACTTGGCTCGGCACATTTGGCGCGGCGCTCGCTACCCTCGCGGCCCTGTCGCTCATCGTGATCTGTATCCGCGAAATCGCCGGCCTTTTCCGCCTCGCCTCCATCGAAAAGCTGCGCGCCCGCGCGGACCTCGCGCTTGCCGAAGACGATCGCGACGCCGCGCGCGCGATCGTGCGCGAACTCGCCGCAAAACTCTCCTCTAACCCGCAGCTCGCGCGCAGCCGCGGCGAACTGCAAGCCCATCTCACCGAGATCATCGACGGACGCGACCTGTTGCACATCGCGGAGCGTGGACTGATGGCCCCGCTCGACGAGGAAGCCTTCGGTCTCGTCGCACGCACGGCCACCCGCGTGTCGCTCGTCACCGCGGTCAGCCCCCGCGCCGCCGTCGACCTTGCCTTCGTGCTGTTCGCGGCGCTCGGGATGATCCGGCGGCTCGCGAGCCTTTACGGCGGGCGGCCCGGGTTCCTCGGCATGATCCGGCTTGTCCGCCACATCATTGCCCACCTGACCGTCACCGGCACCTTGGCGGCTGGCGACAGCCTGATCCAGCAGATGCTGGGGCACGGCGTAGCGGCGAAGCTCTCGGCCCGGCTCGGCGAGGGCGTGCTCAATGGCCTGCTCACCGCCCGCCTCGGCCTAGCCGCCATCGAAGTGGCGCGACCCCTCCCCTTCGCGGCCCTGGCAAAGCCCGCGCTCTCCGACATCGCCGGCGATCTTTTGCGCCGTCGCGAGGAACCGGGGCAATTACCCGCCAAGGACTGATTGCTCCGGCCCCGCCTTGTGGCAGAATGAGCGTAGGTGCTGCGCGCGCTACTGGGAGGGGCTCGCCATGTTCCAGAAGATCCTGGTTCCGGTCGACCTGGCCGATCCTGATTTCGTCAAGCCCGCACTCGATACCGCTGTCGAGCTGGCCCGCGCGTCGGGCGGCGCGGTCCGTCTGATCAACGTCATCCCGATGACGCCGGTGATGCTCGCCGAGTACGTGCCGCCGGACTTCGATGTGCAGCAGCGCGGCTCGGCCGAGGAATCGCTGGAGACGATCGCGAAAGAAAGCGGGCTCGATCCCGCCAAGGTCTCGACCGTTGTCCGCCAGGGCGGGATTTATCACGAGGTGCTGGAAGAGGCGAAGGTGTTCGGTTGCGACGTGATCGTGATGAGCTCGCACCGGCCCGCGATGAAAACCTATTTCCTCGGATCCAATGCAGGCCATATGGTGCGCTACGCCAAATGCTCGGTGCTGGTCGTCCGCAAGCCAGCCCTACCCGCTGGGCAGCACTGAGGAAGGGATTGCGTCCGGCTTGAATGTCCCGGGGCGGTTGCGGGCGAAGAACGTCCCGGCTTGCCATAGGAAGAAGGCAAAGAATGCCGCGATGAACGCGGCAGCGCTCCACGCTTGCGCCTGCAGGGCGCGCACGGTGAGCGCCGCGATCGCGAGCGCCGCACCGACGAAGACGATCACGCCGAGCCAATAGACCACCGCGGGCGAACCCGTCTGAAACAGCGTATGCCCGCCCGCGGCACCCGCCCGGCGGCATAGCTCCGTCACGAAGGATCGATAAGGCGCATCGAGCCGTTCATGCTCGACCAGGCTTTTCCATGACGTGGACGCGACGGTCAGCTTCGGCCCCTCCGCCGACCATATCTCGGTGACAAAGCGGTGGTTCTGCGCTGTCATCGGGCGAAATCCGAGGCGGACCCGGCGAATGCGGTCATAGCCCACACGGCCTTTGCTCCGCCCGTGCACCCACTCCAGGGCCTCGGGCATCAAGCGGAATTCGAACGCAGCGCCCATCAGCGACGACTTATAGGCATAGGCGAAGTCATCGCCTGTCGTCGCATCGTCATGAGGCTCTTCCATCACGCATTCTCGAACTTACGTCTGTGGGGACGGCGCCGGTCTTGATTCACCCCTGCCGGTATGCATCTTCGCCTGACGCAACGCCACCGAGGTATCCATGGCTCCCATCCGCCTGCTCTCCGGTCTCCTTGCCAGCCTTGTACTCGCGGCCTCGCTGGCAGCGCCAGCCGACGCCCGCACCAACGCGCGCTCGACGCCTCGCACCGGCGGTTATGACGGCAACTGGAGCGTGCTGATCGTGACCAACAGCGGGCCATGCGATCGCGCGTATCGCTACGGGCTTGCAATCCGGGGAGGGCGCGTGTTCTACGAAGGCAGCCTTGGCGTCAATGTCGACGGATACGTGAGTGGCGGCGGATATGTGAGGGTGCGGGTTTCCGCGGGCTCGCAAGGCGCGACCGGCGTCGGCCGGTTATCACGCGATTACGGCGAAGGGTCGTGGCGCGGGTCCGGTTCATCAGGCAGCTGCTCAGGCACCTGGACCGCCGAGCGGCGTTGACTACGCCGGCTCATGCTCACCACTACGTCGAAGGCCACGTCGCGCGCAGCGTGATCGGATCGCTTTCGGCTGCCTCATCGGCCAGCAGGCCCACGCCATCGAGCACCGGATAGGCGACCGAGCAGATGTGCGAGTGGATGCGCTTGAGGTCGCGCAGCACATCGAGATGCAGTGACGTCGTCTCCAGGCTCTCCGGCCTGCCCTCGCGCAGGCGCGCGAAGTGTCCCTCCGCGGCGGCGAGTTCGGCGTTGCGCAACGCCGCCTTCTCGGCGATCAGCTTGCGCGCGTCGCCGACATCGCCCGACATGAACACGCTGAACGCGAGCTTGAGGTTGTCGAGGATACGCCTGTGGAATGCCACGATCTCGGCCTCGCCCTCGGATGAAAACTGCAGGCCGCGCTTGATCTTCTTGGCCGCGAGCTCGCTCAGGTTCTTGTCGATGATGTCGCCGATGTGCTCGAGGTTGATGGCGAAGGAAACGATCTCCATCGCGCGCCGGCCTTCGCGATCGTCGAGGCTCTCGCGCGTCAGCTTGGTCAGATAGAGCTTGATCGCCTCGTCGAGCCTATCGACGGCGTTGTCGGCCCGCGATACCTGCGCCACCAGGGCACGATCGTTGGTCTTCAGCGCGGTCATCACCTGCCGCAGCATCTGCTCAACGAAATCGCCCATGCGCAGCGTCTCGCGCGCCGCGTCGGCGAGCGCGAGCGAAGGCGTTTGCAGTGCTATCTCGTCGAGATAGCGCGGTCCAGACTCTGTGTTCGGTGCCGCCCGTGCTGGAAAGACCTTCTCCAGTAAAGCAGCCAGCGGGTCGAGCAGCCCGATGAAAGCGCCGGCCAGGACGACATTGAACGCGATATGGAATTCGGCGGTCATGCGCGAAGCGTTCGGCTCGATGCTTTGCATCCACACCGTGATCCACGGGAGCAGCGGCAGGATCACGACGACGCCAACGAGACGATTGATGAGGTTGCCGACCGGAAGCCGGTAGCTGGTCAGATCGTCGCGCCGTCCGCCCACCAGCACCGGATTGATCGCGCTGCCGAGATTTGCGCCGAGCACGAGCGCGAGCGCCGCGGCCGGTGTGATGAATTGCGAGAAGGCGAGCGACATGATCAGCAGGACGATCGCGACGCTCGAATGCGCAGCCCAAGTGAGCACTGCTGCGATCAGCACGCAGAGGACCGGGTCGGACGTCATCGCGCCCAGCATTGCGCGCACCGCCGGCGCGTTCTCTGCCGGCGCGAGCGTGTCGATCAGGATGTGCAGCGCGAGCAGCATTAGGCCGAGACCGATCGCGACCCGCCCGAGATCCTTCAGCCGTTTGTCGGTACCGGCGCGGAAGCTCACGAGGCCGAGCACGAAGAGCAGCGGTGCGACCTTGGCGACGTTGAAGGACAAGACCTGCACGATCAGCGTCGTGCCGACATTGGCGCCGAGCATGATGGCAAGCGCCGGCACCAGCGCGAGCGAGCCTTCGGCGGCGAACGAGGCCGTCATCAACCCGGTCGCCGTGCTGCTCTGAAGCAGAGCGGTGAGCATGAGACCCGCGCCGAAAGCGCCGAATCGGTTGTTCAGGCCCTTGGCCAGAAAGCGGCGCAGGTCGGCGCCGAACGCGCGCAGAAATCCGCTCTGGACCATGTGCAGGCCCCAGAGCAGCAACGCGACGCCCCCCATGAGATCCAGCAGAACCATCGTGGCCATCGAAAACGGACTCGGTCAGCCGCAATCCGGTACCACTCTAGTCCGATCGGCGTGCAGGTCCAGCATTTCGGCGAATACGCATGAAAAAGCCCGCGCGCCTTTTGGCACGCGGGCCTGGATGTAAGTCTCGTTCGCCGTGGTGCGTTACGCCGCCTTGCGGTTGACCGAACTCTCGGCGAGCGCGGTCAGCTTCTTGTCGGCGCCCTTCTCTTCCTCGAGGTTCTGCTGCAGCACGGTCGCGCAATCGTTGCGGCCAAGCTGCTTCGCCCAGGCGATCAAAGTGCCATAGCGCGTCATCTCGTAATGCTCCACCGCCTGCGCGGCGGCGATCAGCGCGGCATCGAGCACCTGTTTGTCCGCGACTTCTCCGGCCACCTCATCCGCTTCTTCGATAATGCCGTCGATCGCCGGGCAGTCGACGCCCTCGATCTCGACGCCATGCATCTGAAACACCTGCTCGACCCGTTTCACATGCGTGCGTGTTTCGGCGAGATGACTCTTGAGGGCTTCCTTGAGCTTCGCATCGGTCGCTTTCTCGATCATGTCGGGCAAGGCTTTCACGATCTGATTTTCCGCGTAGTAGATGTCCTTCAGCGTGTGGACGAACAGGTCGTCCATCGTCTCGATGTCCTTGGTGAACAGGCCCATGGCGTCATCCCTTTCTGAAACAGGATTGTCGGTTGGGTGAGCGGAACCCGCGTTTCCGCAATGGGCTCCGCCCTGCCGGGTCAACGGCGCAATGAAAGCTCCGTTCCGGTTCCATCTGCGGGGAACGCGGTTTGCCGCACGCGCGTTTCCAACAGGGAGGCGCTTCAAAGGAGCGCTCTATGCGTCAGTTCCTTTTCATTCTTGCCCTGACCGGCGCTGTGAGCGCCGCCGGCGCGCAGACCCCGCCGCCAGCTCAAGCGCCGAAAGACTGCCCGCCGGGCACGAGCGCCAATGCGCCCGGGCTCAATGACGGTGCGAAGGGCAACCTCTCCGACAAGCTTGCATCGTCAAAGGGCATCATCTGCCCGCCAGCCGTCGATGCCGGCATGCAGCAGAAGCCGCCGCAGGGCGGCACGCTCAAAGTCGTTCCGCCGCCCGGTTCGCCCGGCGGAGACCAGAGCGTGCAGCCGAAGTAGCGATGCGCAAGTTTGCCCTCATCGTGCCGCTGATCGCCCTGCTCGCGGTTGCGATGCGGTTTGCGATTTACACCTGGAATGCGATCGAAGGCCCACCGATCCCGACGAGCGGCTATGTGGCGATGTGGCTTGGCATCGTCTTTTCGATCGTGGTGGGCTGCGGCCTTATGGCGCTGGTGTTTTACTCGAGTCGCCGCGGCTATGACGTCCCGCCGAATTATGACTCCCCCGACGAGCGTGGAAAGATCTGAGATCAGCCCCGCAAAGGTCCAAAAGCGCCCCTCCCTTGCGTTTGCCGCCGGGGCGTGATTTCCCCTATCGCCCTCCCTCCTTCGGGATTTCCCATGCGTTCGCCTTCGATCGTTCTCGCTTGTCTTCTCTCGTTCGCGCTCGGCGGCACCCTGCCCGGCGAGGCGCAAACGAAGCAGCGCAACTTCGCTGAGCGATGCGCAAAGCCGGAGTTTGCCAAAGCCAATCCAAGGACCTGCGCGCGATTTCCAAAACCGGCTGCCGAGGCGCCGAAACAAGCCGAGCAGCCGAGCAGACCCGACTTCACGGCCGAGGATCAGGCCGCCGCCGTCATCGCCGGAATTCCTGACGCGCGCTTCTGGGCCGACTCGGAAAAAGATTTCCTCGCTGCCCTCCCCACGACGCCCGGTCCATGGCTCGCGCTTTCGACCGGCGGCGGCGACGGCGCGTTCGGCGCCGGGCTGCTCAATGGCTGGACAGAGTCGGGCAAACGGCCCGAGTTTTCCGTGGTCACCGGCGTGAGCACCGGCGCCTTGATGGCGCCTTACGCCTTCATCGGCCCGGCACAAGACCCGGGGCTCAAGCGCGCCTACACCGAGTACAACGCGGGCGATATTTTCGAGGATACCAAGACGCCGGAGAGCCTGGTCGACACCTGGCCGCTGAAACGCCTGATCGCGAAGGAAGTGACCCCGGAGCTGCTCGCGCAGGTCGCCGAGGCGCACAAGAAGGGCCGCCGCCTCTTCGTCGCAACGACCAACCTCGACGCGCAGCGCGGGGTGATCTGGAATATGGGCGCGATCGCCGCCAAGGGGGACGAAGCGGCGCTGGAGCTCTTCCGCAATGTGCTGCGCGCATCGACCGCGATCCCCGGCCTGTTCCCGCCGGTGCTGATTGACGTCGAGGCGAACGGCAAGAAAACCCAGGAAATGCACGCCGACGGCGGCCTCACCGCTCAGATCTTCGTCGCGCCGGAGTCGATGCTGAATACGGCAAGCACCACCAAGTTGCCGGCGACGGAGCTGTACTTGATCGCCAACAACCGCCTCGCACCTGAATTCCAGACGACCGAGCGCTCGCTCATTTTCGTTCTTGGGCATGCGATCGCGGTTGGCGTGCAGTCGATGCTGCGGGTGAATATCGACCGCGCCTATGCGGCCGCCAAGCGAAACAACATCCCCTTCTACCTCTCGTACCCGGCGCTCGCCGCGGACCAGCAGGGCAAAGGCGCCTTCGACCCTGAGTTCATGAAGGACTTGTTCCAGTCCGGCGTTGCCCGAGGAAGGGGCGAGCACCCCTTTGTCCAGGAAGCCGGCGAGGCGCTGCGCGGGTCGTTGCCCCCGGGCAAGTAGGTCCCGATCCGGCGCCCCCCCCCCGGCAAAACGGGACTTTTCGGGCCGGGAGCCTGACCTCGCCGCCGGTTAACCCCGGTAACGCTACCAGTTTAGGAAAATTGAAGGATTCCGGTGCTTTACTGCGCCTATGGACGTACGGATGGCAGCCGGCGTTCACCACTTGAGCACGGAACATTGAACCTTTTTCCGTCTCACGCGACGAAACAAATGAGTGCGGTTGCGCGTAATAGCCCCACATGAAGGTCTACTGCACCGCACACAAAAGTTGGCCAGCAAAGGCCCGTGTTAACCCGGTTAACAACGACTTGGAGGCTGCCATGACCCGTTTCCCCGCCATCCGCGCCGTGGCCCCCGCGATTGCCGCTCTGGGCATCCTGGCTGCGACCGTCCCGGCCTCGGCACCCGCGTCGGCCCGTGCGAATTTCGACGGGAAATGGAGCGTGCTGATCGTCACCCACAAGGGCACCTGCGACCGCGCCTATCGTTACCCCGTTAAGATCGAAAACGGGTCGGTCGGCTATGCGGGCGATGCCGCCTTCACGGTTTCCGGCAAGGTCGGCGACAACGGCTCCGTTACCGTGCGCGTCGCGCGCGGCAACCAGAGCGCCAACGGCCAAGGGAAGCTGTCGGCAAGCGACGGCTCCGGCCAGTGGACCGCGGGCTCGGGCGAATGCTCGGGCACTTGGACGGCCGAGCGCCGTTCCTCGTAACCTGACCGATATCAGCGATGTGAAGCCCGGCCTTCGCGCCGGGCTTTTGCGTTTTCGTGCTCCGGGGCCGCTGCCGGCAATACAGAAATACCAGCACACGACACAGACGAAACAATCGCAACATTCGGGAGAAACACCCGTGGGTTAATCCTCGCGCCAACGAAAATTCAAAACTTCTGGAGCTTGCGATGACCTTCTCC
>Ga0310810_10009120_pt1 | contig 11467 bp, 8 predicted proteins | sample NCmetagenome_FD_207641 | JGI IMG/M metagenome (GOLD analysis project Ga0310810, IMG submission 207641) | Soil microbial communities from experimental microcosm in Duke University, North Carolina, United States - NC | ecosystem: Engineered > Artificial ecosystem > Soil microcosm > Unclassified ... | reverse complement strand
GCGCGTGCGGCGGGTCTGGAACGGTTGAATGTGCGCCGCCCGCGCCTCTCCGTCGTCGATATTCCCGCCCCGTCAGGCGATGCGCTAACGGCACGGTTGATTTCCGAAAACGCCGGCGCGGCTGGCGCCGCCGTCATCTGCGTCGAGGCGGCCGGGCGTGATGCGGCATCCATCGCCGGGGCGCTCGATATAGGCGCGTGCGATGTGCTTGTGACCATCGGTGGCAGCGGCGTCGGCCGCACCGATGCGACGATCGCGGCGTTGGCCCGGTGCGGCGAGGTGGTCGCGCATGGCATCGCGCTGCAGCCCGGCCGGACCGCGGCCGTCGGCAGGATCGGCAAAACGCCGGTCATAGCACTACCCGGCGCGCCGGATCAGGCGCTCGCGGCCTGGTGGACGCTGGCCCTTCCGGTGCTGGACCGGCTGTCCGGCCTTTGGCCGCGAGGCAGGCTCACGCTGCCGTTGGCGCGCAAGATTGCCTCCAGCGTCGGAATCGCTGAAATCGTCCTGCTCGAACAAATTGAAGATGCCTGGATGCCGCTGGCCGTCGGCGACATGTCGCTCGAGGCCATCGGCCGCGCGGATGCATGGCAGGTTGTGCCGGGCAGTGCGGAAGGATTTGCGGCGGGCACCGCCGTCGATGGCTATATGTTGCGGGAATGACAGGGATGGCCGAATGACCTCGACGCGTCAGCCGAAAGACCGCCAGACAATCGATCAGGATCAGTTCCTGACCATTTTGTCGCGTGAGAACGCGCTGGCGCGTTTCGAGGCCGCGTTGTTTCCGCGCGCCGTTCCAGGCGAGCAATGCGGGCTTGCCGATGCGCTCGGTCGGGCGCTGGCGGACGAAGTGACGGCGCCGATCGACGTGCCGCCGTTCGATCGCTCCAATGTCGATGGCTTTGCAGTGCGTTCCGCCGATCTTTCGTCCGCCGGCGAAGCGACACCGGTGCGCATGATCGTGAATGACGAGGTGATCGCCTGCGGCACGCAGCCGGTGCGGCCGGTGCTGTCGGGAACCGCCACTTCGATTGCGACCGGCGGCCCGGTGCCGCGCGGTGCGGATGCCATCGTGATGGTCGAGCACACCCAGCCGGCGGGGGCCCGCGCCATCGAGATCCGCCGCGCCGCGTCGCCGGGGCAATTCATCTCCTATGCCGGTTCCGACATCGCGCGCGGCGAGGCCTTGTTGCGCGCGGGCACCATCATCGGCTCGCGCGAGACCGGCATGCTGGCAGCCTGCGGTATTTCGCAAGTTCTCGTCGCGCGCCGGCCGCGCGTCGCGATCATCTCGACCGGCGACGAACTGGTGCAGCCGGGTTCGCCGCTCACGCCGGCCTCGATCTATGACTCCAATGGCGCGATCGTCACCGCGGCAATCACGGAAAACGGCGGCGAGGCGGCGTTTCTCGGCGCCATTCCCGACGACGAGCCTCAACTCGAAGCCGTGATGCGCGAAGCGCTCAAAACCTGCGATTTTCTCGTGCTGTCGGGCGGCACTTCGAAGGGCGCGGGCGACGTGACCCACCGCATCATCGCTCGGCTCGGCCGGCCCGGCATCATCGCGCATGGCGTCGCACTCAAGCCAGGCAAGCCGTTGTGCCTTGCGGTGTGCGACGGCAAGCCGGTGGTGATCCTGCCGGGCTTTCCGACCTCGGCGATGTTCACCTTCCATGACATGATCGTGCCGGTGCTGCGGCGCATGGCGGGCCTGCCGCCGCGTTCCGACGCCAAGGTCAGCGCCAAAGTGCCGGTGCGGATTGCCTCCGAACTGGGCCGCACCGAATTCGTGATGGTGTCGCTGGTCGAGGGTTTTGACGGATTGATTGCCTATCCGACCGGCAAGGGTTCCGGCGCCATTACCTCCTTCGCACAGGCCGACGGTTTCCTGCGGATCGACGCGTTGGCCGATCAGATGCCGGCCGGCAGCGACGCCGAGGTGACGCTGTTCACGCCGCATGTGCGGGTGCCGGATCTGGTCATTGTCGGCAGCCATTGCACCGGGCTCGATCTGGTCACAGCACCTCTGGCGCACGCAGGGCTCTCGGTGCGTTCGATCGCGGTCGGCAGCCTCGGCGGATTGGCGGCGGCCAAGCGCGGCGAATGCGATTTCGCGCCGATCCATCTGCTCGACGACAGGACCGGGACCTACAACACGCCCTATCTGACCGACGGGCTCGAACTGGTGCCGGGCTGGCGGCGCATGCAGGGCATCGTGTTCCGCAAGGGCGACACGCGCTTCGAAGGCCTCAGCGCCGAGCAAGCGGTGCGCACAGCCCTCGCCGATCCCGCCTGCATCATGGTCAACCGCAACCAGGGCGCCGGCACGCGCATCCTGATCGACCGGCTGCTGGCAGGCGCACGGCCCGACGGTTACTGGAATCAACCGCGTTCGCATAACGCGGTTGCGGCTGCCGTGGCGCAGCACCGCGCCGACTGGGGCATGACCATCGCACCGGTGGCCCATGCGTCCGACCTGGGTTTCATTCCCTTTGCCGAAGAGCATTATGATTTCGCGCTGGTGACGGCGCGCAAGCAACGAACCGCGGTGCAGGCCTTTCTCGACGCGCTGGCGTCGGACGAAGGCCGCGCGACACTGACAAGGGCTGGGTTCAGGCCGGCCTGACGCTTAAAGAAAAATCTGGGGGAGCGATGGTAAGACCTCTGTCGGTTGCAATCGTCGGCGCGGGCATGGGTGGCCTCGCGGCGGCAGCGGCGCTGCGGCGGGTCGGCATCGAAATCACCGTGTACGAGCAGGCGGCCCAATTCACGCGGCTCGGCGCCGGCATCCAGATCGGCTGCAACGCCATGAAGGTGCTGCGCGGGCTCGGGCTCGAGCAACGATTGCGCGCGCAGTCGTTCTATCCGCGCTCCTGGAACAACCGCGACTGGAAGACCGGCGAGGTCAAGTTCGACATGATCTTCGGCGAGAGCGCCGAACAAAAATTTGGCGCGCCCTATCTGCTGGCGCACCGCGGCGATTTGCATGCGGCGCTGGCCAGCGCCGTTCCCGACCAATATGTCAAGCTGAGCCACAAACTGGTCGGACTGGATGAGAGCAGCGATGGTGTTCAACTAACCTTTGCCAATGGGGTGGTCGCGACCGCCGACGCGGTGGTTGGCGCGGATGGCGTTCACTCGGTCGTGCGCGACATGTTGTTCGGCATCTCGCCGGTGAATTTCACCGGGCGCATCGCCTACCGCACCACCTATCCCGCTGCCCTTCTTGGCGGCGAAAAAATCGACGACTGCACCAAATGGTGGGGCGAGGACCGCCACATCGTCATCTATTACGTCAAGCCGGACCGCAGCGAGATTTACCTCGTCACCAGCCAGCCGGAACCGGAATTCCGGATCGAGTCCTGGTCGGCCAAGGGCGACGTGCGGGAATTGCGTAAGGCCTTCGGCGGCTTCGACCGGCAGGTCGAGCAGGTGCTGGCCGCATGCCCTGACGTGCACAAATGGGCGATCGTCGACCGCAATTCGCTGGAGCGTTGGACGGAAGGCTACGTGACGTTGCTCGGCGACGCCTCTCACCCGATGACGCCCTATATGGCGCAGGGTGCGGCGATGGCGATCGAGGACGCCGCGGTACTGTCGCGCTGCCTCGCTCGTGTCGAACGGGATGGCGTGCCGAATGCGTTCCGAAGGTTCGAGGCAAGCCGCAAGGATCGTACCGCGCGCGTCCAGCAGACGTCACGGGCAAATACATGGCTCAGTGGAAAGACCGATACCGACTGGGTCTATGGCTACGACGCCTGGACCGTGCCGCTGGCGGCGTAGGGTTGCTGCCTCAATCCCCATCCAGGGCGGCCAGCCGTTCGGCTTCCGCGATGTCGTCCATGGTGTTGGCATTGAAGAAGGGGTCGAGCGGCTGCGCGGGCCATGTCACGGTGGCGAGCCTGTAACGCGCGGTCCAGCGGTCGATCTTCCTGATGTCCTCGACGACCAGCGCGTGGCGGAGCGCTTCGCGCAAGCCGACGCTCCACAGTCCGATCACCGGATGCGACTGGCCATCGGATGCCGCGACCGCGAGCTCCGCGTTTTGCTCGCGGAGCGCGCCATAGAGACGCGAAACGAGATCGCGCGGCAGGAACGGGCAGTCGGCGGCGGCGCTCAAAACGAACGCAACGTCGGGCCGGTTGGCCGCGGCCCAATCCAGCGCCGCCAAGATGCCGGCGAGCGGTCCGGGAAAATCGGCGACGCCGTCGGCGATCACAGGCAGTCCGAACGCCGCAAAGCGCGCCGGATCGCCATTGGCATTGAGGATCAGCCCGTCGCATTGCGGCTTCAGCCGCGCGATCACGCGTTCCAGGATGGTGCGGCCGCCGATCCGGCGCATCGGCTTGTCGCCGCCGCCCATCCGCCGCGCCAGGCCGCCGGCGAGCAGCACGCCGGGAACCGGTTCAATCTTCACGGTCTTCGCCCTTGCGCTTGTGCCGCGCCGATTCCTCTTCGACAAAGGCCAGATTCTGGTCGTAGACGATGCGCTCCTGGCCCGACAGCGCAATGAAGCGCTTGCCCCGCGCGCGTCCGACCAGCGTCAGCCCGACCTGCCGTGCCAGATCGACGCCCCACGCCGTAAAGCCCGAACGCGACACCAGGATCGGAATTCCCATCCGCACCGTCTTGATGATCATCTCGGAAGTCAGGCGCCCGGTGGTGTAGAGGATCTTGTCGGCGGGATCGACGCCATGGCGATAGATCCAGCCCGCGATCTTGTCGACGGCGTTGTGGCGGCCGACGTCCTCGGTGTAGCAGACCGGCGTGCCCTCCTTGCACAGCACGCAGCCATGGATCGCACCGGCCTCGAGATAGAGCGAGGGCATGGTGTTGATCGCATGCGTCATCTGGTAGAGCCAGGAGGTGCGCAGTTCTGCCTTCGGCAGTGCGACGCTTTCGACGGCCTCCAGCAAATCGCCGAACGCGGTGCCCTGGGCGCAGCCCGAGGTCTGGGTGCGTTTCTTCAGCTTGGCCTCGAAATTGGTGTGGTGCTCGGTGCGCACCACCACCACCTGCAGATCGTCGTCATATTCGACCTCGGTGACGACGTCGTCGTATTTCAGCATGTTCTGGTTCAGCAGATAGCCGAGCGCCAGATATTCCGGATAGTCGCCGATCGTCATCATGGTGACGATCTCCTGCGCGTTCAAATACAGCGTCAGCGGCCGTTCGACCGGCACCCGGATTTCAACCGCAGCTCCGGTCTGATCGGTGCCGGTGACGCGCTCGGTCAGCCGGGGATCGTCCGGATTGGGCACGATGAGGGGGACGGGGGCCTTGTCGATTTTCATCATGTCGGACAGGTTAGCATGACAATCGCTGCTAGCCGATATAGACCATCTCGGGATATGGGCGAAATGCCGCCAGGATCGTCATTCCGAGCGAAGCGAAATGCGGCTAAAGACCGTCATTGCGAGCGAAGCGAAGCCATCCATCTTTCGACAAGTAGGGTATGGATTGCTTCGGTCGCGTGGCTCCTCGCAATGACGCTGAGGCGCCTGAGTTGCACGGCTGCGTTACGAGCGGGTGGAGAACGGGAATAAGATGAAAGTGATTGGCCTCGCGGGATGGAGCGGCGCCGGCAAGACCACCTTGCTGACGCGCGTGATTCCGCATCTGCTGAAGGGGGGCCTGCGCGTCTCCGTGATCAAGCACGCCCATCATGCCTTCGACGTCGATATCCCGGGCAAGGATTCCTGGCGGCACCGTCAGTCGGGCGCGACGGAAGTCCTGGTGTCCTCGACCCAGCGCTGGGCCCTGATGCACGAACTGCGCGGCGCCGAAGAGCCGCGGATTCCGGAATTGCTGGCAAAGCTTTCGCGGGTCGATCTCGTCGTCATCGAGGGTTTCAAGCGCGAGCCGCATCGCAAGATCGAGGTCTACCGCGCCGCCAACGGCAAGCCATTCCTGTTCCCCGACGATCCCGGCGTCGCCGGCATCGCCACCGACACATCGGTTGAAACCACGCTTCCCACCGCCCATCTCGACGATATCGAGGCGATCGCGGCCATGATGCTGAAGGCCGCGCTCCCGGTCGACGAGGTGCTGGCGAAAAGCGCAGCGGAGGGCTGAGACGCGACATGGCGCAATTGTCCGACGATTGCTTTGCCTTCGGCGGTCCGATGATGTCGGTCGATGAGGCTGTCGGCCTCATTGCGGCGCGGGTCACCGCGGTGTCGGAGCTCGAGACGGTTGCGCTTGCTGCTGCCGACGGGCGTGTTCTTGCATGCGACATCGCGGCGACGCTGCCGTTGCCGCCATTCACAAATTCCGCCGTCGATGGCTACGCGGTGTCGAGCCGGGATCTGCCGCAGCGGCAAGAGCAGGCGTTTGCCGTGACCGGGCGGGTTCAGGCCGGTGCCTCGGCGCAAGCGCCGATCCAGCCGGGGCAGGCGATGCGCATTTTCACCGGCGCGCCGATGCCTGACGGCGCCGATACCGTATTCATGCAAGAAGACGTCCGTCTCGAAGACGGCAAGGTGATTCTGCCGGCGGGTCTGAAGCCCGGTGCCAATGTCCGCCCTGCGGGCGAGGACATTCCGTCGGGCCATGCCGCGCTGCGGGCCGGTCAAAGGCTGCGGCCGCAGGATGTGGCGCTGGCGGCTGCGTTCGGACTGACGCAGCTTGATGTCAAGAGGCGCATTCGCGTCGCGGTGTTTTCCACCGGCAACGAGCTGGTCTCGCCGGGGGAGAACCGCGCGGCGGCGCAGCTGTTCGACAGCAACCGCTTCATGCTGATGGCAATGCTTGGCCGGCAGGGGTGCGATGTCAGCGATCTCGGGATTTTGCGGGACGATCGCACCTCGCTTGCGCGCGCATTGCGGGAGGTCGCCGGCGCCCATGATCTGATCCTCACCACCGGCGGCGTGTCGACCGGCGAGGAGGATCACGTCAAAGCCAGCGTCGAGGCCGTCGGCAAGCTCGTGCTGTGGCGGATGGCAATCAAGCCCGGGCGTCCGGTCGCAATGGGGATCATCGGCGGCACGCCGTTCATCGGCTTGCCCGGAAATCCTGTGGCGAGTTTTGTCACCTTCGTCCACGTCGTGCGCCCGACCATTCTGGCCCTGTCGGGGGCGCGACAGCAAAGACTGGTGCCGATGCCGGTTCGCGCGGGCTTTGCCTACAGGAAGAAGATCGCTCGCCGCGAATATATCCGCGTCAGCTTGCGCAAGGCCGAGGACGGCGCGCTCGAAGCGATCAAATTTCCGCGCGAGGGCGCCGGCCTGCTGTCGTCGCTGGTCGATACCGACGGGCTGGTCGAACTTGGCGAACAGACCACCCTGGTCGCGCCCGGCGAGATGGTCGGGTTCCTGTCCTATGCAAGCCTGATCTGACGGCCGCACGCGCGGTGGATTGACGGTGCGCGTTCGCTTCGCCATGTTCGAAACATGACCACGACAAAACTCGATCTCACCGGCCTCAAATGCCCGCTGCCGGCGTTGAAAACGCGTAAGGCGCTGAAGGCGGTCACGCCTGGCGATTTCCTCGAAGTGCACTGTACCGACCCACTGTCGGTGATCGATATTCCCAATCTCATTCGCGAAACCGGCGACAAGGTCGAGATCACGGAGCGTGCGGACACGCGTATTGTGTTCCTGATCGAAAAGGCTGACGGCACGCGCGCTTGATCCTTGCCTCTCATTTTGAATCCGTATCGTCTGATCGCAAATCCAAATTGATACGCATTCGCTATCGCAACATGAGACGGCTTTATTGATCTCGGGACCGATTCAAGCTCTCGTTGGTTCAGATTCATCAGCGCGATGCCCGGGTCGGCTCACGATGGTGTGCGAGGGATTGGTCACGTGACGGCATTTCCCTAAATGCTTATCTGGACGCTATAATTCTCTTGGCATCTGGCATGCCACGGATTATGGTCGCTGGAATTGACAGGCAGGAACGAGACGTTTTCGATGGTTCATGACGTGCAAAAAGTCCGCTCGTTCGAGCATCCCGGCATGGGACGGAAGCGGGCCAAGGCGACGCCGAAGGGGCGCCAGGTCGACCCGACGGCGGCGCACGAGATCGAGCTGTTGCTTGGCGACCGGCCGCGGCGGCGCGACCTCCTGATCGAGCATCTGCACCTGATCCAGGACAAATATCATCAGATATCGGCAGCGCATCTGGCGGCGCTTGCCGACGAGATGAAGCTGTCATTTGCCGAAGTGTTCGAGACCGCGACCTTCTATGCGCATTTCGATATCGTGAAGGAAGGCGAGGCCGATATCGCACCGCTGACCATTCGCGTCTGCGACTCCCTGACCTGCGCCATGCTGGGCGCGGAAAAACTGCTGCTTGAATTACAGGACAAGGCCGGCCGGGGTATCCGCGTGGTGCGGGCGCCCTGCGTCGGCCGCTGCGATACCGCGCCCGCCGCCGAAGTCGGTCACAACTTTGTCGATCACGCCACCGTCTCCAACGTGCTTGCCGCCGCCAAGGCCGGCGACACCCACGTACATCTGCCTGACTATGTCGACTACGCCAAGTATGTCGCGGGCGGCGGCTACGCGCTGCTCAACCGGCTGCGCTCCGGGCAGCTTTCGAACGAAGATCTGCTGAAATCGCTCGACGATGCGTCACTCCGCGGGCTCGGCGGCGCGGGCTTTCCGACGGGACGAAAATGGCGCGCGGTGCTCGGCGAGCCCGGGCCGCGGCTGATGGCGATCAATGGCGACGAGGGCGAGCCCGGCACGTTCAAGGACCGCTTTTACCTCGAAACCGATCCGCATCGCTTTATCGAGGGCATGCTGATCGGCGCCCACGTGGTCGAGGCGACCGAAATCTACATCTACATCCGCGACGAATACCCGGCCTCGCGCCAAATCCTCGAGCGCGAGATAGCAAAACTGCCGCCGGGTGGCCCGGTGCTGCATATGCGCCGCGGCGCCGGCGCTTACATCTGCGGCGAGGAATCCTCGCTCTTGGAAAGCCTCGAGGGCAAGCGCGGGCTGCCCCGGCACAAGCCGCCTTATCCGTTCCAGGTCGGCCTGTTCGGCCTGCCGACGCTGATCAACAATATCGAGACGCTGTGGTGGGTGCGCGACATCGTCGAAAAGGGCGCCGACTGGTGGAAGGGTTTTGGTCGCAACGATCGCCACGGCCTGCGCAGCTATTCGGTATCTGGCCGCGTCAAAAACCCCGGCATGAAGCTGGCGCCATCAGGCGTCACCGTGCGCGAACTGATCGACGAATTTTGCGGCGGCATGGGCGATGGTCATACCTTCCACGCCTATTTGCCGGGCGGCGCATCGGGAGGCATCCTGCCGGCGTCCATGGACAACATCCCGCTCGATTTCGGTACGCTGGAGAAATACGGCTGCTTCATCGGCTCGGCCGCGGTGGTCATCCTGTCCGAGCAGGACAGCGTCAAGGGCGCGGCGCTGAACCTGATGCGGTTCTTCGAGGACGAGAGCTGCGGCCAGTGCACGCCGTGCCGGGTTGGCACCCAGAAGGCGGCGATCCTGATGGAGCGGCCGGTCTGGAACCGCGAATTGCTCGAGGAATTGAGCCAGGCGATGCGCGATGCGTCGATCTGCGGGCTCGGCCAGGCGGCCTCGAATCCGCTGACGTCCGTGATTAAATATTTCCCCGACGAGTTCAAGGAAGCGGCGGAATGACAAAAATCCAGTTCGAACTCGACGGCGCGCAGGTCGAGGCCGTCAACGGCGAGACCATCTGGCAAGTTGCAAAACGCCAGGGCCGGGAAATCCCCCATCTGTGCTATTCGCCGGCGCCGGACTACCGCGCAGACGGCAATTGCCGCGCCTGCATGGTGGAGATCGAGGGCGAGCGCGTGCTGGCGGCGTCCTGCAAGCGGACGCCGAGCGTCGGCATGAAGGTGAAGACCGAGAGCGCGCGTGCGGTCGCGGCGCAGAAGATGGTGATGGAATTGCTGGTCGCCGACCAGCCGGCGCGCGCTACCTCGCATGATCCGGATTCGAAATTCTGGCACTGGGCCGAGAAGGTCGAGGTGACGGAAAGCCGTTTTCCGGCGGCCGAACGCTGGCAGGGCGACAGCAGTCATCCGGCGATGAGCGTCAACCTCGACGCCTGCATCCAGTGTGGGCTGTGCGTGCGTGCCTGCCGCGAAGTGCAGGTCAACGACGTCATCGGCATGGCGTATCGCAGTCACGAAGCCAAGATCGTGTTCGACTTCGACGATCCCATGGGTGAATCGACCTGCGTCGCCTGCGGCGAATGCGTGCAAGCCTGTCCGACCGGCGCGCTGATGCCGGCCGTGATGCTGGACGAGAACCAGACCCGCGTGACCTATGCCGACAAAAAGGTCGACTCGCTGTGCCCGTTCTGCGGCGTCGGCTGCCAGGTCACCTATCAGGTCAAGGACGAGAAAATCATCTACGCCGAGGGCCGCGACGGTCCGGCCAATCACAACCGGCTCTGCGTCAAGGGCCGCTTCGGCTTCGACTACATCCACCATCCGCATCGCCTGACCAAACCGCTGGTGCGGCTGCCGAATGCGAAGAAGGATGCCAACGACCAGGTCGATCCGGCCAATCCGTTCACGCATTTCCGCGAAGCGTCGTGGGAAGAGGCGCTCGATATCGCAGCCGGAGGGCTGGTGAAGATCCGCGACCAAAAGGGCGTCAAGGCGCTGGCCGGTTTCGGCTCCGCCAAGGGTTCGAACGAAGAGGCCTATCTGTTCCAGAAGCTGGTGCGTACCGGCTTCGGCTCCAACAATGTCGATCACTGCACGCGGCTGTGCCACGCCTCGTCGGTGGCGGCGCTGATGGAGGGTTTGAACTCCGGCGCGGTGTCGGCGCCGTTTGCGGCGGCCATGGATGCCGACGTCATCATCGTGATCGGCGCCAATCCGGCCGTGAACCATCCGGTGGCGGCGACCTATCTCAAGAACGCGGCCAAGCGCGGCGCCAGGCTGATCGTGATGGACCCGCGGCGGCAGTCGCTGTCGCGCCACGCCACCATGCATCTGGCGTTCAAGCCCGGCAGCGACGTCGCGATGCTGAACGCGATGCTGCATACCATCATCACCGAGGGGCTGACCGACCAGCAATATATCGCGGGCTATACCGAAGGCTTCGACGAGCTTGCCCAGAAGATCAAGGAGTTCACGCCGGAGAGGATGGCGCCGATCTGCGGCATTCCGGCGGATACCCTTCGCGACGTGGCGCGGATGTATGCGCGCTCGCGCGCCTCGATCATCTTCTGGGGCATGGGCATCAGCCAGCATATTCACGGCACCGACAATGCGCGCTGCCTGATCGCGCTGGCGCTGGTCACCGGCCAGGTCGGCCGTCCCGGCACCGGCCTGCATCCGCTGCGCGGCCAGAACAACGTCCAGGGCGCCTCCGACGCCGGCCTGATCCCGATGTTCCTGCCGGACTATCAGCCGGTCGGCCGCACCGATTTGCGCGAGCCGTTCGAAAAGCTCTGGCAGCAGGACCTCGATCCCGTGCGCGGCTTGACCGTGGTCGAGATCATGAAC
>Ga0310810_10009119_pt1 | contig 11468 bp, 8 predicted proteins | sample NCmetagenome_FD_207641 | JGI IMG/M metagenome (GOLD analysis project Ga0310810, IMG submission 207641) | Soil microbial communities from experimental microcosm in Duke University, North Carolina, United States - NC | ecosystem: Engineered > Artificial ecosystem > Soil microcosm > Unclassified ... | reverse complement strand
CGACTGGTTCCAGTTGGCGATCTCGATGATGCCTTCGGCCAGCTGTTCCGTGCTCATGTTGCCGGGGAGCCGCGCCGCGAGCGCGGCGATGCCGGCCCGCGCGCGATCCACGTCCAGGCGAATGCCGCCTCCGATCAGTGCCGGGGGGATCCGGCCCATGACCAGATTGGCATCGGTGATGGTCGGCTCGTTGCCGCCATTCGGGTAGCACATGGGGCCGGGCTCCGCGCCGGCACTGCGCGGCCCGACCTTGAGATGACCCTCGCGGCTGATCCAGGCGATCGAGCCGCCACCCGTGCCGATGGTCTCGATGTCGATCATCGGGATGCGCACCGGGAACGGACCGACGGCACCGCCATTGGTCACATGCGGCTTGGCGCTTTCGATCAGGCAGAGATCGGTCGAGGTGCCGCCGGCGTCCAGGGTGACCACATTGGGAAAGCCCGCCATCTCGGCAATGACCGCACTGCCGAGCGCGCCGGCGGCCGGCCCCGACAGCGCCGTGGTGATCGGTTTGCGCATTACCTGATCCGGGCTGGCGACGCCGCCGCTCGACTGCATCACCAGGAACGGCTTCTCGCGCAGGCCGGGACCGAGCTCGTCGCGAATCCGTTCGAGATAGCGACCCATATGCGGTTTGACGAAGGCGTCGACGAGGGTCGTCACCGCGCGCTCATACTCGCGGTATTCCGGCAGAACGTCGCAGGAGAGCGAGATGGTTGCGTCAGGGTATTCCGCGGCGACGATCTCGGCCACGCGGCGCTCGTGCGCCGCATTGGCGTAGGAATGCAACAGACAGACACCGATCGCCTTGACGCCCTGCGCGCGAAAGAACCGCGCCGCGGCGCGCGCGCCTGCTTCGTCGAGCGGGCGCAGCTCCCTGCCGAGGAAATTGAGCCGACCGCCGACCTCACGCACGTAGCGCAGCGGCACGATGCGCTCCGGCTTCACCCAGAAATACGAATTGCCGTAGCCCTCGGGCACCGCCTGGCGGGCGATTTCCAGAATATGGCTGAAGCCTTCCGTGACGATCAGCCCAAGCCCGGCGATCTCGCCCTGCAGCAGCGCGTTGGTTGCGACCGTCGTGCCGTGCGCGAGTCCGGCGAGGTCATCCAGCGAGGCGCCGCCGGCATCGAGAATGGCCTTGACGCCGCGAACGAGACCGATGGCGGGATTGGACGGGGTGCTGGCGACCTTGGTGACGCGCATTTCGCCCGAGGCGCCATCGACGCAGACGATATCGGTGAAGGTGCCGCCGGTGTCGATGCCGATCCGGAGATGGGCGTGTGACTCCGTCATGTCGCAACGCCTCGCATGCGAAACCCATCGGCCGCTGCACGGGTCGATGTTCCCGGCCGTCAAGTATGGTCAAGGTGCGAGAACCAAGTCCAAGACCGATTGGCGATGCCATTATCGGAAATTCCGATAGCGGACGGGGCGGAGACTGGGCTCAGTCTCTTCGGCAAATCCCGGCGGCGCCCGGAGCTATTTTTCCGCGCGCTGGCTGGAGACGACCGGCAGGAGAAGCCGCGAGGGCTGTGCGGCGGAATGAAAGATCGTGTCCTTGCCGATCTTGTTCGGCAGATAGACGTGCTCGAACACGAAGTCGGTAATGGCCGAGTCGCCGTTGGCAAGCTCCAGTCGGATTCGGCTGCCCTTCTTGAAGAGATTGGCCGTCGGCATGACAGGCACTTCGAAGGTGTAGGCCTTGCCCGGCTCGAGCGGCTCGACCCTGGTGTGCGCGTACCAAGGTGCAAATTCGCTCGACAGCTGCGTGTTGAGCTCGCGGTGCGACGCCTTCATCCAGCCCTTGCTGACCACGCGGAAGCGCGGCTGTACGTTCCCCTGCTCGGCCGCGGCCTGTGGAAACTGCTCCGACAGCTTCACGATGAAATCGGTATCGGTGTTGCTCGAGGCCGCGTGCAGAACAAGCTTGATCGGCCCCACGACTTCGAGGTCGGCCTCGAGCGGAGCCGAGGTGAACGTCAGGATGCGGGCAACGGTGTCGGGTCCTTGCGGGCCGAAGGTGACGACGCCGGCGCGCCATCCCGGATCGGGATAATTGAATACCGTCTCGCCGCCGTCGGCGGCCGGCGGCGCCGTGTCGAGCGCGCCGTCGTTGAGCGACTTCACCGATCCGGTCGGCCCCTTCTTAAGGTAATACGACCGATACGAGATATTGTTCGGCGGCCAGCTGTCGGTCGCCTTCATCGTGTTGGCGCCCATCAGATGATAGCGAACGGCCGGTTCGTTCACGTACGAGGTCTGCTGGCCCTTCAGGCACCAATCGTAGAACGGCAGCAGGTATTTTTCGTGAAAGGCGATGCTGTTGAAGTCCGCTGCCGCCTGAAACACATTGGGTGAACCGGTGACCAGCAGCTTCTTGGGAGCATTGACGCGCTGGTAGCCGACGATATTGCCCTGCAGATGCAGCTCGACCTTGGCCCAGATGCCGATCGAGAACACAGGTATCTTGATCTTGTCGAGCTGCTCGAAGGCCGCGCGCTCCTTCCAGAACGCGTCGTAGAGCGGATGCTTGTTGGCTTCGTCGGCAAGATCCCACGGCAGCATCTTCGCCGGGCCGGTCGAGGGATACTGGTTCAGCGGCCGCAACTCGCCATTATACCAGGCGCTGGTGAACTTGCCGGGGATGCCACCGGAATACGCGATGCCGGTATAGGCATCGATCAGCCCGTCATACGGCGCGATACAGGCAAGGTGCGGCGGGTTCTGCGCCGCCATGAACCACTGCGTCATGGCGTAATAGGATTGCCCGATGCCGCCGATCTTGCCGTCCGACCATGGCTGTTGCGCCACCCACTCGATCACATCGAAGAAGTCGGTCTGCTCCTTGCTGTCGAGGAATCGATACTCCCCGCCCGAACGGCCCGTGCCGCGCACGTCCATATGGACGAAGGCATAGCCGTGATCGAGGTACCACTTGATCGGCCCGGTCTCGCGCCAGAGAAACTGCGGCGTCGGCGGCAGCAGGTTGTTGTCGAAGCGGTAGGGCGACGCGGCGAACAGCGTCGGATAACGGCCGCTGTCCTTCGGCAGATAGATCGCGACCGCGATGGTCGCGCCGTCGCGCACGCGGACATTTTCGATCCGGGTCGGTGCAATGATGTCGTCATCAGCGGCTTGCAACATGGGCGCCGAGAACAGCGCAACAAACACCAACCCGCAATGCACGAGCGCCCTGAGCATTCAAACCTCCCGGCATTTATTTTCTTGTCGGCAGCAACAGCGAGCGAGCCTGACACGCCGCCTCGTCATTGGCAACGGAACTCGTCCACCTCGCAACTGCTCACACATGTTCTCGCGAAGGTGAACGAATTGGCTGCGCCGGTCGCGCCGATGGTAATCAGCAATCCAATTCAGCCTGGCGATCAGCCGCCCCACAGCTCCTTGCTCGCCAGGCGAGCGCCCTCGGCCAGGCTTTCGAGCTTCGCCCACATGACCTGGGGATGAACGCGCTGGATGTCCTGCGCCTGGGCGAAGCCGCAATCGGTCCCGGCGATCACGTTTTCCCGCCCGACCAGCTTGGCGAAGGTGACGATGCGCTCGGCGACCAGGCGCGGGTGCTCCACGGTCGTGGTGTGATGGGTGACGACGCCCGGGATCAGGATCTTGCCGGCCGGAAGCTTGACCCTCTGCCACACGTACCACTCGTGCTCATGGCGCACATTGGCCGCTTCGATGGAATAGGCGCCGGCCCGCACCTTGAGGATCAAATCGACGATGTCCTCGAGCTCCGCGTCGGCGACATGAGGCACGTGCCAACTGCCGAAGCAGACGTGGTAGCGGATGCGATCCTCGGGTATGCCCTCCAGCGCGTGATTGAGCGCATCGATCCGAAGCTCCGCCCATTCGCGATAGCGCTGCGGGCTCTGCGCCACAAGATGGTCGTACATGTTGGCGAGCACGGCATCGTCGACCTGCAGAACGAAACCGGCCTTGTGGACCTCGAGATACTCCTCCCGCAGCGCCTCCGCGATGGCGAACACATAATCGCGCTCGCTCGGATAGTGCTCGTTGGCGGCATCGTAGCCGACGCTCGCGGGCGCGACCGCGGTGAAGAAGACCTCCTCAACGGCCGCTGCGGCGGCGGCAGCCTTAAGATTGGCGAGATCGCGCCGAACGCTGGCATGGTCGCGATAGGCGATGGGGCCGATGCAGGCGTGTCCGGGTGTGCCGACGGTACCGCGCGGGAACTCCGCGGCCATGAAATCGGCGAAGCGGATGCGGTCGCGGCCGAGCCAGACCGCCGGGTAGAGCTTGTCCGGCCGCGGCTCGAATCCGCTCAAGCGCTCCAGGCTGTAATTGGCCCAGCCGGACTTGCCGAACTCGCCGTCGTTGACGACGTCAATCCCCGCCTTTGCCTGCCGCGATACGACCTCCGCCACCGAGCGGGTGAGCTCCTGCTCATAGGCGTCGCGGCGCGCGCCGTCGCGATCCTTGCCGGCATCCAGCAACGCCTTGGGGCGGATCAAGCTGCCCACATGCGTCGTCAAGATGCGCTGCTCGCTTCGCTTCATCGCCCATGTCCCGTCAGATGAGCGGCGGACGCCGTGCGTGCACGACCGGCACTACGGCACGCTCCCTCGGGAGCGACACACGATGGCGCCGCGCACTGCCCTCGCTCCGATCCCAAGTCACCGGTATCCGCGCTAATAGCCCGACTTGTGCTCGGCAAGGGTCTTGCGCAAATCCTCGAAGATCGCCTGCGGATCCTGGCCGGCTTTGCGCACCGCGGTTTCCCAGTTGGCGACCACCGGTTCGGCGGACTTCCGCCAGGCGGCAAGCTGGTCGGGGCTGAGCGCATAGACGTCCTGGCCGGGCATGGCCTTGATCTTGCCGCGGCCGTCCGACTCGAAATCCGCCCATGGCGCCGCGATTCTCAGCGCCCAATCGCTGGTGCAGTGCGCATCCATCACCTGCTTTTGCGACGGCGACAGCGAATCATACTTGCTCTTGTTCAGCACCCAGACCTGCTCCGAGACATAGAGCGGCGAGTCGATGTGATATTTGGTGACCTTCTCGATGCCGAACAGCAGCATCGATCCCCAGGGAGAGCCCGCGGCATCGGCCACGCCCTTTTCCAGCACGTCGCGGATCTCAGGCGCCGCGGCCTGCACGTTGCTGGCGCCGAGCAGCGTCATCCAATTGGCGATCACCGCATTCGGCGGACGCACCTTGAGCCCGGACATGTCCGCCGGCATCACCACCTTCTTGCGGGCGAAGTGCAACGTGCCCGGATCGTGCGCGAACGACAGACAATAGCGGACGTCCTTCATTTCCTGCCCGGCGTATCGGCGATACCACGCATCGAGCGCCGCGCTTCCTTCCTTGCCGTTGGCAAAGACGAACGGGAGCTCCGCCGCGCCGACGATCGGAAACCGGCCCGGTTCGTAGCCGGGGTTGACGTGCGAGATGTCCGTGATCCCGTCGCGGCCCATGTTGTAGTGATCGAACGCCTTGCCCAGCTGTTGGGCGGGAAAGATCGTGATCTTGATGGAGCCGTTCGAGGCTTTGTCGATGGATTCGGCCCAGGCGACGGCGGCGGCGTGCATGGGATGCGTCGGCGGGACCCAATGCGAGAACTTGAGCTGGACCGGCTTGTCCTGAGCCTGCGCCACGGATGCGAAGGCGAGTGCGATCGCAGCGACCGCGCAGCATGAAAGCAATTTCATAGTGCATCCTCCCGAGATTGTTCTTCCGGACGAGTAGGTCAGTTCCGCGCCGCGGCGTGGCTCAGAAAAGTGATGAGATTCGAGCCCGGCACGAGTCCACGCATCTCTCGATTGCCTAGCGCGAGTTCGAGATTCCGGCGCGCCAGGCGGGCGTGCTCGCGCATCAGCGCCTCTGCGCGCTGGCCCTCGCGCGCCTCGATCGCGCGCACGATGCAGCGATGATGATCCTGCGCCACCGTGAACATGGTTTGCGCTTCCGGCAGCCGCGCTTGCACCATCACGAACGCGCTGGCGGAAGCAAAGGGAAGGCTGACCGCCCGCGCGATCTGCCGGGAGAGCACCGCGCTGTCGGCGAGATCGACGATGATGCGGTGGAACTGCTCGTTCAGCTCGACATAGGCCGAGAAGCTGTCGACCGTCACGCCGCTTTCGAGCACGAGCTCATCGAGGCCGGCGAGGCAGTGCTTGAGGTCTTCGAGATGCGCCTGCCCCACGCCGCGCTCGGCGGCGAGCCGGGCGGCCAGACCTTCGAGCGTACCGCGGATCTCGATCGCGGCGTGAATGTCGCGCTCGTTGAAGGCGTCGACGACGAACCCGCCGGAGGGAAGCGCGCGCAGCAAACCTTCCTGCTCGAGGCGGACCAGGGCCGCACGGACCGGCGTTCGGGAGACGCCGAGGCGCTCGACCAGAAGGAGCTCCGACATCCGCTCCCCGGCCTTGATCTCGCCGCTGAGGATGAACTCGCGCAGCTTCAGCAGCGCATTCACGGTCTGCGATGACGTGCCCTCGGGCGACGCGCGCATTCATCCTCCCCGGCTCGACGGAGTGTGTCTAGGCTGTATACAATTCTGACGCTTGTCAAACGATCGCTTGGGACCACATGGGCGCAACTGCCGTACCCGCGAGCCTGCTTCCTCGCGAGATGTATACAGACAGCCCAGCATATCGCCGGACCAGCCGGCGAAGACGGGGAGGAGAACATGGCCTTGCACCACGCTGCGCGGCGCTTTGCCGAGCGAATCTGCGCGTTCATCGCTCTGGGCGCCGCCGCGCTTGCTCTTGCAGCGGTCCCGGCGCGCTCCGCCGATCCGATCAAGGTCGGACTGAGCCTGAGCCTCACGGGAGCCACCGCTCCGGCGGGACGGCAGGTGCAAGCCGGGCTGGAGATCTGGCGCGATCACGTCAACGCGCGCGGCGGCCTGCTCGGGCGGCCGGTCGAGCTCGTCTACTACGACGATCAGGCCAATCCGGCCAACGCGCCCGGCATCTACGCCAAGCTGATGGGCGTCGACAAGGTGGACCTGCTCATCGGTCCCTACAGCACCAACGTGATCGCGGCAGCGCTGCCAGCCATCATCCAGAATAAGCGCATGACGATCGGAATTTTCGGCTTGGGCGCCAACAAGGAATACAAGTACGCTCGGTACTTTTCCATGAATTCGCAGGGCGCGTCGCCGAGGAACTACTCGCGCGGTTTTTTCCAGCTCGCCTTGCAACAGCAGCCGAAGCCCGCACGCGTGGCGCTGGTCGGCGCGGATGTCGAATTCTCGCGCAACGCCCTCGACGGTGCGCGCGAGAACGCGAAGGAATTCGGCTTCGACGTGGTCTATGAGCGCACCTATCCGCTGGCCAACACCGAGTACGCCACCGTCGTGCGTGCGATGCAGGCGGCTGCTCCGGACGTAGTCTATGCGGCGACGCTGCCGGTCGACACCGTGGGGCTCGTGCGCGCCTCAAACGAGGTCCAGTTCAAACCGAAGCTTTATGGCGGCGCCTTCCTCGGCCTGCTCGTGACCGGGATCAAGCAGCAGCTGGGGGCGCTCATCAACGGCCTGGTCAACAACGAGTTCTACATTCCCGCCGCGAGCCTGCAATTCGCCGGCACCAACGACTTCCTGGAGGAGTATCAGAAGCGGGCTCCCGGCCTCGGCATCGACCCGCTCGGCTTCACCTATCCGCCCTATGCCTACGCCGCCGGACAAATCCTCGCCAAGGCGGTGGCGGAGACCAAGTCGCTCGACGACGAGAAGCTCGCCGACTACATCCGCACGCATACGATCGACACCGTGATCGGCCCGATGTCCTTCGGAGACGATGGCGAATGGAAGACGCCGCGCATCATCTACGCGCAATTCCAGAACGTCAGCGGCAACGACATCGGCCAGTTCAAGGACATGTCCCGCCAGATCGTGGTCTGGCCGCCGGAGCTCAAGACCGGCAATCTGGTCTATCCGTACGCTCAGGCGGCGAGGTAAGTCGGCGGGATGTTATGAAGCCACGTCCCGGTCTTTCAGCATGTCGCGGACGGCGGCCAGATAAGCCTCTTTGCGGCGCGACAGCGGCTGGCGCCGGCGGAACAGGCTCAAGGTCACGGAGCGCGCCGGAACGATCGGCAGCACCTTGATGACGCCGAGCGCGGCTTCGTTTTCCGCGCTGGCGCGCGGCACGATGGCGATCCCGGTACCCGATTGCACGATCACCTTCATGGTCTCGATATTGTCGGCCACCGCAAGAATGTTCGGCCGGATGCCAAGATCGGCGAACAGCGACAGCACCACCTGCCCGTAGCCGACGGTCAGTTCGCTCATGATGATCGGCTCGCTCACCAGGCTCCCGATATCGATAGGCTTGCGTGCGCGCGCGAGCCGATGAGACGGGTGGGCGATCAACGCCATCTCGGCTTGCGTCAGCCGCTCGCTCACGATCCCGCCCGGCACACGCTCCGGGTCGGATTCGATGGCAATGCCGGCATCGACCCGCTCCTCGTGCAGGTCGTTGAAGATGTTCTTGGTCGGCGCGGTCACGATCTCCAGCCGCACGGCCGGCAGCTTTTCCGACAGATCGCGAAACAGGCGCGGCACGAAGATTTGCGCCATCCCCGATCCCATGCCGAGCGTCAGGGTATCGGACGGGGCGCCGCGCAGTCGCCGCGCGGTATCCGAAAGGCTGAGCACATCGCCGATGACCCGCTCGGCGTCGTAGAGGAACGTGCGCCCGCGTTCGGTGAGCTCGATCCCGCGCGGCGTGCGGCGAAACAGCGGAAAGCCTATTTCGCTCTCTAACAGGCTGACCTGCTCGCTGACGGCGGATTGCGAGACGTTGAGTCGCGTGGCGGCGCGCGTGAAGCTGCGCTCCTTGGCCACCGAGAGGGCGTAGCGAAGTTGACGGAGCTCCAAGGGCCATTCCCGGACCGACGGCGGGCGATACTTATAGCGCCTATCGCCGTTGAGGTCTGCGCCGCGACCGCCGCCGGAACAACTCTTGCTCGGTCCCGGCGGCAGAAGCCGTGGGTATCCGAAATCAAGCCGGTCATGACCGTTTGATCGAAAAGCTCTTCACATAGTCGCCAGGTTTGGCGTCGAAGGTCTTCCCCATCACGACAAAGGACTTGGATGTAGCCGCGGGCGGCGTGAGCCCCATCTCCCGCATCAGCTTGGCCGTGTCGGTGGCAAGGAAAACCTGTTCGGCGATGCCCTGGTAATCGACATCGCCCTTGATCTGTCCCCAACGCTTCATCTGCGTCAGCATCCAGACCGCGAAGGATTGCCAGGGGAACGGGTCGAAATCGACGCGCTTTTCATCCTTGCGGATGCCGCCGAGGCCGTCGGCGTAGATGCCGGTGAGCGCCTGCTCCACCACGATCGGCGGCTGGTTCAAGTAGTTGGCGGGCGCGATCGTCTCGGCGATCTGCTTGCGGTTCTCCGCTTTTGAAGCAAAGGCGGTCGCATCCACGATGGCACGTACCAGCGCCGCGTAGCTGTTCGGCATCTGCGCGATGAACTCCTTGCTGGCGGTGAAGCTGCAACAGGGATGTCCGTCCCAGATCTCCTTCGACAGGATATGGAGGAAGCCGACACCGTCATAGATCGCGCGTTGACAGACGTTGTCGGGCGCGAGAAAGCCGTCGATGTTGTCCGCGCGCAGGTTCGCCACCATCTCCGGCGGCGGCACGACACGCAGCTGCACATCAGCCTCCGGGTCGATGCCGTGCTCGGCCAGGTAGTAGCGCAACAGGTAATTGTGCATCGAATAGTCGAAGGGAATCGCAAACTTGAAGCCCTTCCACTGCTTCGGATCCCGTTTGTCCCTGTGCTTGACCGCGAGCGTGATGCCCTGCCCGTTGATGTTCTCGATCGCCGGCACCGCGAACGGAATCGGCTGCGAGCCGAGGCCGAGCGATATCGCGAGCGGCATGGGCGACAGCATATGGGAGGCGTCGTACTCCTTGTTGATGGTCTTGTCGCGGACGACCGCCCAGCCGGCGGTCTTGACTACCTCGACGTTGAGCCCTTGCTTGGAATAGAAGCCCATCGGGTGCGCCATGATGATCGGCGTGGCGCAGGTGATGGGAATGAAGCCGACCTTGAGGTCCTTCTTCTCCGGCGCGCCGGCGCCCTGCGCGAAGACTTCGGTCGCGGTCGCGAGCGGAAAGAATTGTGCCAGCGCCGCGAGTGCGGTCGAGGCACCGACCGATTTCAGGAATGCGCGCCGCGCCGTGTCCTTCGGGAAGATCGCACGCATGACCGCCGCAGTGACGACGTCTTCATAACGCTGCTGTTCCGACCCATCGGCGATGCGCGGCAGCCCGATCGCCCGCTCGTGCTCGCTCTGGCTCGCATGGCTGCCGCAGGAGCAGCTTCCGTTGCGCAGGCGACGGTCGGCATCAAACGGATCGTCGAAGGTTCCCATGCGTGTGGCCTTTCATCCCGCGGCCGCGGCGCGGCGGCCAGGGCGGAAGCGTGATGCCCCGGGATCGGGAGGGCCGGCCTGAAAGCCGGCACTCCGGTTGCGTCATGCTGGCTATCAGGCGGCGACGCTGGGCGCGGCCGACGTCGTGTACGGCAGGCCGGTTTCGATCGGCAGGGACAGGTCGCGTGACCATTCGTTCCACGAGCCGAAATAGAGCGTGACGTTCTCGATGCCGGCTTCTTTGAGGGCGACCAGGGTGTTCGAGGCCCGCGCGCCCTTGAAGCAATAGAGCACGACCGGCGTCGCGGGCGTGACGCCGACGGTGGCGCATTCGGCGAGAATTTCGTCACGCGACTTGAACATCGGTCCGTTCGGGGTGGGCTTCATCATGCGGTACCATTCGAGCCACACCGCGCCCGGAATGCGTCCCTTGCGTGGGCAGAAGTCCTTGCCGTAGGGCGATGACGAATCAGCGATCCACTCGTCGACGTCGCGGGTGTCGAGCTTGACGATGTTCGGGTCGGCGACCGCCGCCTTCATGTTCTGCAGGTCGACCAATATGCCTGCGGCGCTCGGATCGAGCGGAAAGCTCTTGGCCTTGGGCGTCGGTACCGCCGTCGAGGTCGGCATCCCGGCGGCGGTCCACGCAACATAGCCGCCGTGCAGGATCTTGATCTTGGGGTAGCCTAGATAGCGCAACAGGACGTAGCCGCGGCAGGACTGGCCAAATCCCGTATTCATCGACTGCTCGTAGACCACAGCGGTCTCGGCGCCCGACAGTCCGGCGGCGCCGAAAATGCTCGCGAACTTCTCGCGCATGGCGGCGACACCGTCGGGCGTCGAGGTGGCGAGATAGGTGAAGATGTCGTGGATATTGACGGCGTCCGGCAGGTGGCCGGCGGCGTAGGTCGCCGGGTCGCGGGTGTCGATCACGACGGTCGGTTCGGTCTTGACCATGTCGGAAAGCTCGGCGGGGGTAATGAGGACTTTCTCACTCATGCGTAGCTCCTGGGCTTGAGTGTCGGACGTGGTCCCGGCGTCTGGTGACGGCGATCCGCGCGGCCAGCCGTCGGAATGCGATGAACT
>Ga0310810_10009118_pt1 | contig 11469 bp, 9 predicted proteins | sample NCmetagenome_FD_207641 | JGI IMG/M metagenome (GOLD analysis project Ga0310810, IMG submission 207641) | Soil microbial communities from experimental microcosm in Duke University, North Carolina, United States - NC | ecosystem: Engineered > Artificial ecosystem > Soil microcosm > Unclassified ... | reverse complement strand
ATATTGGCGTAAGCGGTTGCATGTGCAGCGTAGCGCGTTGCGGCCATCGTCACACCGCCCCAACTTGCTTCCGCATCCGCTCACGTTTGCTGTTGCGCTCAGCCGTCTGCGCCGTCGTCTCTGGCTTTACGAGAGCGATCAGTTCCTTCTCATCCACCACCGTTCGGGCGCCAACCTTGAAGCGCGTCAGCCGCCCTTGCGTCAGCCATCGCCGGACGGTCCACGGACTTATGCCACCGAGAAATTCGGCAGCGCTGTCAATCGTGTGTAATTTCCGCATAGAACCCTGCTTTCTCTGGTTATTTGTTTGCTGTCTTGGCAACCTGTGCTATAGATAACCTAGGAACGCATGGCATGAGTTCAAGGACTTAAAAATAATGAATTGAGGCGTGATGCGATCCTTAAAACAAAGGGGGATTGATCCAGTAAAGGAAGGCGCCTCCCTCGCAAATTTTCTAAACCTCTCCTCGACAGAGCCGCTTCTAGCGAGCCAGATCGCCGTCGTCCAGCAAGTTCTACTGAAGCTAATTGAACTTACGGCGGAGGTGAAGCAGGGGCCCAAGAAGTACCTCTCGCCGAAAGAGGTGAGCTTTGCGCGAGCTGAATGGGATGATCGGCTACGCCACTTCAATTCCCTGCTCGAACCGCACACGTGGAATCTTCACCTAATCGGCTGGGGCCCTGATGGGAAGCCGGTCTTTTGTGACCTGCCGGCGTCAGGCTTCGACACGTCCGTGATTTTCAAATTGATCCAGATCGCCAGGGCCGGATTTATAGATCACTTCAAGAAATGCGAACTGGCCACATGCGGCGTCTGGTTCTTTGCCCGTAAAAGATGGGGCCGCTTTCATAGCGCCAAATGCAAGAGGGAAGCCGGACGCTCGACTGAAGAGTTCAAAGAAGCCCACAGGAATTACCAGCAGCAGTATTACCGAAACACGCTTTCACCTCACCAGGACCTTTACAGGAAGGGCCTATCGCCTAAAGAGGTGCGTGAGCGAATGAAGACAAGGAGACACAATGGCAAGAGACGGTGATGGAATCTATACGCGAAGTGACCGGCCAGGCTACTACGTCAGCTACAAGGACGCCGATGGCCGACGCCGTCGCCGCAAGGTCAATGCAGCGAATCGGACCGAGGCCAACAGCCTTCGTAGTGGTTTTGTTTCACGTGAAGCGGTTGCCGAAGCGCATGGAGTACGGCCGCCTAGCGGGGAAACCTTCGCTGAGGTCGCCAAGCTCTATCTCGCTCACCAGCGGACTTATATTGGCAAGGAAAACTACGCGAGAGAGGCGGAGATTGTCGAAAACCATCTCAAGCCTTTCTTCGCTGGTGAGCTCCGTGCCATTCGCAGGCCAACGATCCAGCTCTACATCACCGAGCGTTCGGCGCAGGCTGCGCCAGCAACGGTCATCAAGGAGTTCAACGTTCTGAAGCACCTGCTTAAGCTGGCGACTGATTTATGGGAGTTCATTCCAGTGAATCCGGCTCAAGGAGTTAAGTCACCGAAAGCTCCGCCCGGCCGTGTACGCTATCTGCAGCCGGAGGAATTGAGGGCTCTGCTTGAGGCATCACCTTCATGGCTGCGACCAATCATCGCCCTTGCCGTTGCGACCGCAATGCGCCGATCTGAAATTCTCGGTCTGCGCTGGTTAGATATTGACCATAACGGCGCCCGCCTGTTTATACGAAAGACGAAGAACGGCGATCCTCGAATCGTGTACCTGAATCGTCTCGCTATGCTGGCGATCACCTCACTCCAGCGCGGTGCGCCGACTGCTCTCCTCTTCCCTGGCCTCGACCCGGCGTGGGTCAGCGTGGCCTTCATTCGCCTGTGCGTCTCTCTCAATGTTGCAGATTTCCATTTCCACGATCTGCGGCACACCGCGGCGTCGTGGCTAAGGATGCAGGGCGCCGACATTCACACAGTCGCTCAGGTGCTAGGACACAAGGACCTGCGAATGACCATGCGGTACTCCCACCTCTCGCCCGATTACTTGTCGGAAGCAGTAGGGCGGCTGGATGGGGCCTTCAAGTTATGTCACCAATATGTCACCGCTCAGAAACAGCTTGCGGAGCCGATATCTGTAAGTTCGTAAAATGATTTGGCGTCCCCGACGGGATTTGAACCCGTGTTACCGCCGTGAAAGGGCGATGTCCTAGGCCAGGCTAGACGACGGGGACGCGTGAGGAATCAAGCACTTGCCATTCTATCACTCTCGATCCACATACGCGTCGAGGCTCGCGCTTCAACTGGCGGCTTTGCGACCTTACGAGTTCAAAAACTTTTCCGCGACCATCCGTCAACAGTTGGCAAAGTGGCAAGCACAAGGAACACAGACATCACCAGGCAGGGCAGCACCCAGGTGAGAAAATGTTCGTTGCGCTGCGAAGGCATCGTTTCGGAGATCGTGGCGGCCTCCCAGGCCGCCGACATTATAGAGGCTGAAGAATCCGCAGGGAGCCGCAGTTCACCTTAATATCAGCGCTGGGGAGAGCACCAGGCCTGAAGCGGTCGCGTCTTTGTGCTGCGGCTCTGGCTGCGGTTCACTTATCCATGGCTTCGGTAAGCGTATCTCTATCGCGATCCTCGCTCGTCACTGAATATCCCTGCAGATAGCCGGCCGTGAACGCAGCGCGATCCTTTACACCAGACCAGCGCGCAACCGCAATGTGCGGCTGCTCACGGCGCTGGGCTGCCAGCTTGCCCAGATAACGCCCGTCCCGGTACGCGCCGTTGGTGGCCTGTTGCACGTCCTCCGGCCCCGGTGATTTCCACCCTAATCCGGCGCCCAGTGCCAGAACGATTGCGGCCCCGATGATGACAGTTTTCATAACTCACTCCTCAAAGACTGCGATTTCCGGCTTCACCTCATTAGAGCCGCAGATGATCTGCGCAGGGGTAAAAAGGATGTAAAGAGGATGTAAAGAGTTTGAGGAAAAGCGAGAGTTCCTCCGCGGTTTACAATATCTTCATTATTTCTTATGCCCGACCCTCTTTATCTCAGCCTCTGGTTCCCGCATTTTCAAACCATCGAGATGCTCCCCCGAGCGGTCTCCGTTATACGGCAGTTTCTGTTTTCGAAACAGCGCCCGGGGATTACCTATGTCGCGGTGCATCCGGTATCGTGGAGCGAGCCCACCATCCTCGAACAGCGTTTCGATCCCGGTATTGCGCCGGAAGAAGCCGCTGCCATCGCCCAGGATCTTTTGCACTCCGACTATGCCTACACCTTCGACGCTTATTGGGACTTGTGGATCCCTGTAGAGAGCGAGGAGCGATGGCAGCTTCGCCCCAATCCCGTAAGGTTCATGGTGCACGGAGCGGAATTCGAGCATCCCGAAGCCGAGGTCGGCGACATCCAGGTGGATCTCGGCCTCGAGACGCCATTTCTCTACGAGCAACTCCAGCTCACTCCTGACAACGAGAATCGGCTCCGGGAAAATGTTGCCAGGCTCGTCGCCTTCAGCGCTGCGATCGAGAAGAACACCGCCGCCAGTGCGCGCCTGCTTTGGTCCGAGTCCGAAGAGAACCTCGCGCAGAAGCTCATTTCACGCCTCCAAAAAGTGCAGTAGCGCTCGATTTGAGAGTTGCACGCCTGCTGCTGCTCTGCCCGGCAACTCTGCTCTGAGCTGATCGGCTCACGATAAATGTACAAACTCTGACTGTATCTACTCATCGAAGGTACGCCCGGTTAAGACGCGAACCAGTTGGCCGTTTTGACGCTTGATCGAACATTAACGGGATTGAAAGGAAATAATTTATGTTTGAGCAGACGTTACTGGACAACGATAAGACCATTCAGTCCCACCGTGGTGCGAGTACGTTTGTATCTTTCATCATTCAATGCCTGGTGATCAGTGTGATCGTGATGATACCGCTGCTGTTCACTCAGGCCCTGCCCACTAAGGAGCTCACAACTTTTCTGGTTGCTCCGCCGCCACCGCCGCCGCCTCCACCCCCGCCGGCCGCTACGGCTGCGGTCCATAAGGTGGTTAAAGTGGCTGAAGACACCTCCGCGCTGAAGACTCCTACCTCCATCCCGAAACAGGTCAAAATGGTCAAAGATGAGCCGCAACAGGCGGAAGCTCCCCCTTCAGCCGTCGCCGGTGTTGTTGGCGGCGTTCCGGGTGGGGTTGCAGGCGGACAGGCAGGCGGAGTTCTGGGCGGAGTTCTCTCCAGCACACCCGCTTACATGCCACCCAAGCCTAACGTTCAGCGAGTCCGCGTGTCACAAGGCGTGACTCAGGGCCTCTTGACCAAGAAAGTGCAGCCCCAATATCCGGCGCTCGCTCGGCAGGCGCGAATTCAGGGCGCGGTTGTGCTGCACGCTATTATCGGGAAGTCAGGGAGAATTGAAAACCTGCAGATCGTCAGCGGCCATCCCATGCTGACTTCGGCCGCGCTGGAAGCCGTAAAGCAGTGGCAATACAAACCGTACATTTTAAATGGCCAGCCCGTCGAGGTGGAGACCAACGTAACCGTGAACTTCTCGCTGAGCGGCGCATAAGCCGCGTTCGCATCTGGATCAAACAAAAGGCCACGATCACCTATCGGAGTTCGTGGCCTGAGTTTTCTCCCCGCTACTTCGTTCTGCCGCCCTCGACTTTCAACTTATCGCTGGCTGCCGCCTGGGCTGCGGCTAATCGCGCCGTCAACACCCGGAACGGTGAACAGGAAACGTAATTCAGCCCGATTTGATGGCAGAACTCCACCGACGACGGCTCTCCCCCATGCTCCCCGCAGATGCCCACCTTCAAGTCGGATCGGGTGCTCCGTCCTCGTTCCGTGGCCATTTTGACAAGTTGCCCGACTCCCTCGCGATCCAGCACGGCGAACGGATCCTGCTTCAGTATGCCTTCGGAGATATACGTGGGCAGGATTTTGTTCACATCATCTCGCGAGAACCCGAAGGTGGTCTGCGTCAGATCGTTCGTCCCAAAAGAAAAGAACTGCGCATCTTTCGCGATTTCATCGGCCACCAGCGCGGCGCGCGGCAATTCGATCATTGTCCCCACCAGATACTCAACCCGCTGTTCCTTTTCGGCGAATACCTCTTCCGCAACTCGCCGCACTATTTCCCCTTGGTTCGCCATCTCCTTTAGCGTGGCAGTGAGCGGGATCATTACCTCAGGGTGAACCTGCACACCCTCTTTGGCTACAGTTACCGCGGCCTCAAAAATTGCCCGCGCCTGCATCTCGGTGATTTCCGGATAGGTGATGCCCAGCCGGCACCCGCGATGCCCCAGCATGGGATTGAACTCGTGCAACTCCTCAACTCGGCGCAGTACGTTCTTTAATTCCTTAAGCTTGGGCGAGCGCGGCTTGGTTGCTTCCAGAACCGCAATCTCCACCATCAAGTCTTCCCGCCTCGGCAGGAATTCGTGAAGCGGCGGATCGAGTGTCCGGATGGTGACCGCGTAGCCATCCATCGCCCGGAATACTCCAATGAAATCCGACCGTTGCATCGGCAGCAGCCTCTTCAGTGCCGCTCGCCGGTCTTTTTCCGTGCTCGCCATGATCATGGCGCGCATGTGCGGAATTCGATCCTGTGCGAAGAACATATGCTCGGTGCGGCACAGTCCGATTCCTTCCGCGCCGAATGCCCGCGCCTGGATCGCGTCTCGCGGAATATCCGCATTCGCCCGCACCCGCAGCTTACGGAATGGCTCCGCCCAGCCCATCAGCTTCAACAGTTCCGGATCATCGGCCTTTGGCGGAAGCGTGCTCAGCTTGCCCTTGATCACCCGTCCCGTGGTGCCATCCAGGGAAATCCAGTCTCCTTCTTTGAACACCTGCCCTTTGACCCGCATCTCGCGGGCCTTTTCATCCACCCCGATGTCGCCCGCGCCCGCAACACAGCACTTGCCCATGCCCCGCGTCACCACCGCAGCGTGGCTCGTCATGCCGCCCCGCGAGGTAAGAATTCCTACCGCTACTTCCATGCCGTGAATATCTTCCGGCGTAGTTTCCGCGCGTACCAGGATCACCGGATTTTTCTTGTTTCCATGCCCGGCTTTCTCCACCGCCTCATCCGCGGTGAATACGATCTGCCCCACCGCTGCGCCCGGCGATGCCGGCAGACCCGTCGCCAGCACTTCAATCTTCGTGCGCTTCTCATCCAGCCGCGGCACCAGGAAGTCATAAAGCTGGTTTGGTTCCACCCGGAAAATGGCTTCTTCCTTCGTGATCAGGCCCTCTTCAACCATGTTCAATGCGACTTTGACGGCCGCAATTCCTGTGCGCTTGCCGTTGCGCGTTTGCAGCATGTAGAGCTTGCCGTCCTGAATCGTGAACTCGAAATCCTGCATGTCGCGATAATGTTGTTCCAGCCGGGTTGTTATCTCACGAAGCTGGTTGTAAACCTTGGGCATGATCTTTTCCAGCTCCGAAATGTGGACCGGCGTGCGGATGCCCGCCACCACGTCCTCGCCCTGGGCGTTCATCAGAAACTCGCCATAAAACTCTTTCACGCCGGTCGCAGGATTGCGGGTGAACCCCACTCCCGTTCCGCTGGTCTCCCCAAGATTCCCGAAAACCATGGCCTGAACGTTCACCGCTGTGCCCAGATCGTCGGAAATATTGTTGATGCGGCGGTAGTGCTTGGCGCGGTCATTGTTCCATGACCGGAATACCGCATCCCGGGCCATTACCAGCTGCTCATGCGGATCCTGCGGAAAGTCCCGCTTCACGTGCTTCTTCACTACCTTCTTGTATTCCTCGATGACCTCCTTCAGCGCCTTTGCATCCAGATCGGTATCCAGCTTCGCCTTCTTTTGTTTCTTCTTGGCGTCAAATACCTCGTCGAATGCCGGCTTCGGTATTTCCAGCACAACATTGCCGAACATCTGAATCAGGCGGCGGTAGGAATCAGCCGCAAACCGTGGATTATTGCTGCGCTCTGCCAGCGCCTCGACGCTTTCGTCGTTCAGCCCAAGGTTCAGGATCGTGTCCATCATCCCCGGCATGGAGAACTTGGCGCCTGACCGCACGCTGACCAGCAGCGGGTTCTCACCCTTCCCCAGTCTCTGTCCCTGGAGCTTCTCCAGCTTGCTCAGCGCTTCTTCCATCTGCTGATCAACTTCATGGGAAACGCTATTGCGGCGCATGTACTCGCGGCATGCCTCGGTCTGGATCGTGAACCCTGGAGGCACCGGCAACCCTGCATTGGTCATCTCCGCTAGTCCGGCCCCTTTGCCGCCCAGCTCATCCTTCATTTTGCCGTTGCCATCTGCCTTCCCGCCGCCAAAAAAATAAACGTACTTCGTGGATGATTGCGTATCCCTGCTGATTTCAGTTTCGGGCATTGTCGTCGTTGCCATAATTAATCCTTTACCTTGAGATTTCCTGTGAATTCGATAGGGCCATGTAGCATTGTTATCCGAGCGACGCGATGGGAGACTACCTAATTTTCCCAGCAGCGCCAGCCGGTTCGCCCTGACCTTTTCGTCATCCACCATGACCATCACTTTGTCAAAAAAGTTGTCTACCGCGGGACGAAGCTTCGATATTTCGACCAAAGCCCCCTCATAGTTCCCTCGTTCGCGTAATTCCTCAACCTTCTTCGCGGTCTCAGGGATGACCCCTGCCAGGCTCTTCTCTGCCTCTTCCTTAAGAGCCGCGGAATCGATCTCCGCAGCCGGTTGCCTTCCAGCCTCGCGCGCCTGCCGCAGGATGTTCTTGATTCGTTTGAATGCAATCGAGATCGATTCGAAATCTGCCGACGGGCGTACCCGGGTCACGGCCTCTGCGCGCGACACGGCATCGACTATATGATCGGCGCCTGCCGCCAGCACCGATTTCACCACGTCATAGGTGAACCCCCGAACCTCTCGCAGGTAGAACTCCAAGCGCTCCCGAAAGAATTCGCGCACCGCCGCTGGAAAATCCGTCTTGCCCGAAAATCTCTTCTCTGCGTCCGAATTCTGATAGGTTTTGCGGGCATCTTGAAACAGCTGAGTGAGGCTAACCGGCAGCCTGTGCTCAGCGATGATCTTTACGATTCCATTTGCCTGTCTTCTCAGGGCGAACGGATCCTTCGACCCACTCGGAACCAGGCCCAGCCCGAACATCCCCGCAATGCTGTCCGCCTTGTCCGCCAGCGAAAGTACTGCGCCTTCTACCGATCGCGGAACCGAATCCTCCACCGACTCCGGCTTGTAATGATCGTAAATCGCGTCCGCAATCGCCAGCCGCGTGCCCTCCGGCAACCCCTCATCGAGTTGCTGTACCCGCGCGTACAATCCGCCCACAATCCCCTGCAGCTCGGTAAATTCTTTGACCAGCTCCGTCGTGAGATCAGCCTTTGCCAGGCATGCGGCTTTGTGAACTACGCCTGGCCGGATGGCCACACCATTCTGGCGCAGCATTTCGCAAACCCAGCTGGCCAGTCGCTGCACCCGCATGGTCTTGTCATAATAGCTGCCAAGATCTTTCTGGAAAGTCACCTGTTTGAGCATCTGCACGCGGTCGCGCAGCGAATGCTTCTGATCGGTTTGCCAGAAGAATCGCGCATCGTTGAAGCGCGCTCGCAGCACCCGCTCATGACCGTGACGGATCGTACCCTCCGGATCCCCATCCGTGTTCAGAACCGCCAGAAAATGTGGCGCCAGCTTTCCGCCCGCACCCTCCACCGCGAAATATTTCTGGTGGTCGCGCATCACGGTGACCAGCACCTCCTCCGGAAGCGACAGATATTCGCCATCGAAATGTCCCAGTATCGCTGACGGAAATTCCGTCAGGTTCACCACCGTCTCCAGCAGTTCCTTGTCTTCCCGCCAGCGTGCGCCCGCAACTTTTCGTGTCTCCGCATCGAGCTGCTTTCTGATCTGCTTCTCCCGCACCTCCCGTCCCAAAACTTTCGCGCCCTGCAGCGCCCCGACGTAGTTCGATCCCGCAGCTGGAATAGCGACTTCCCGGTCCGCCAGGATGCGATGACCACGCGACCGGTTCCCCGCCTTCACGCCACCCAACTCAAGCGGGATTACCTCTTCATCCAGCATGGCCACAACCCAGCGCACCGGACGCACAAATAGCTCGTTCGGCTGCCGCCAATACATGTTTTTGGGCCAGTAGATTGAGCTGATCTCTTTCGGAAGCATCTCCCCCAGAATTTCCACCGTGCCCCGCCCCTGCTTGTTTACTTGGGCGGCAAGATACTCGCCCTTGGGCGTTTTGACCCGGGTCAATTCCGATACCTGTCGGCCGACTTTCTTGGCAAATGCCTGAGCTGCCGGAGTGGGCTGCCCATCCTTGAACGCCACCGTAACCGAAGGTCCCGTGACCTGCTCCGTCACATCCGCCTGCGCTCGCGGAACTCCGGAAGCAAGTACCGCCAGCCTGCGTGGAGTGTCGAGCACGCTCACCGCTCCTGCAGCCTGCAGCCGTTCCCGCGCCAGAAGATTGATCACCCGCTCGCGCAACTCCGCCGCCCCCGCGTTAATCATTCGCGCAGGTATTTCTTCGCAACCGATTTCAAGGAGGAAGTCAGGCATCGGGAACTACTATTCTCGCAGAACCACGCCCTTACGGGTGTGAGCGTTGTCACATGAAAACTACCCGGTGATCCGCCCAAATCCAACGCCCTAAAAAGTTTAGACCGAAACCGTTGCCTTAGTGCTCACCCGCGGCTTTTTTTTTACGTCAGGCCCCCCCGCGCTCCCCTGCTGATCTACGAAAGCCTTCGCAATACCCACGGCCAGGGCGCGCACCCGGGCAATTACCCCCACGCGTTCCGTCACGGAAATCGCTCCTCGCGCATCGAGAATATTGAACAGGTGTGAGCACTTGAGGCATAAATCGTAAGCTCCCAACAGCGGAAAACGCCTCTTGTCGAAACCCGCCTTCCCGTCCCCTTCCGCCTTCCTCGCCGCATGGTACGCATCAAGGATTGCCCTGCATTCGCCTTCATACAGCTCAAAATGCCGCCACGCCTTTTCCACGTCCGCCATCTCGAAGTTGTACACCGAGAACTGCAACTCGTCCGCCAGCCGAACATCGCCATAGCTCGTAACCCGTCCGGTGATCGGATCCCGCGCCCACACGATGTCATAAATGCTGTCCACGTCCTGCAGAAAAGCTGCAATGCGCTCCAGTCCGTAAGTCAGCTCCGCCGAAATCGGATTCAGATCTACTCCGCCGCACTGCTGGAAGTAAGTGAACTGTGTGATCTCCAGCCCGTCCAGCATCACCTGCCATCCGATGCCCCACGCCCCCAGGGTGGGCGACTCCCAATTGTCTTCTTCAAACTTGATGTCATGCTTCCCTAGTTCAATCCCAATAGCCCCCAGCGACCCCAGGTAGAGTTCCTGCACATTTTCCGGAGGAGGCTTCAGGATCACCTGCAACTGCATGTGCTTGAACAAACGGTTGGGATTTTCCCCGTACCGCCCGTCCGCCGGACGCCGCGAAGGCTGCACGTAGGCGACTTTGTAAGCATCCGGCCCAAGCACCCGCAGAAAAGTTTCCGGAGCCATCGTCCCGGCTCCGACTTCCACGTCGTATGGCTGCTGCAGCACGCACCCGCGCTCGGCCCAAAAAGCTTGCAGGCCGAGTACCAGCTCCTGGAAAGTGGGCGGATTATTCTTGGAATGGCTCACACTAACCGATGATCTTCTCCAGCATTCCTGCTGTCACCAATTTCTTCTCGATATGCCTTTCCAGCGTCTGCACCAGAAACTTGCGCAAATCCGCGGCTCGCGACTTAGGCCATGCTGCGTCCGTGAAACTCTCGACCGGCGCGCGAAACATCTGGGCTGCGACCGCGCGCGAGTCCCCGGAAATCTCCGATGACGCCAGCCTCTTATCGTCTACACACATCAGGCCATCCGCCAGCACATGGAAAAAGGCCCTGCTGCCGTTCAGCGCTGTGCCGCATATGATGCACTCCGTCAGCTCCGGCAGAAAACCCATCAGCCGCGTCAGCCACAGCTCAAAATACGTGACCGGCATCCACACCTTCTCGCCGCGTACTGCCTCCAGCACCGATACCGTAAGACGGAATACCGCGTCATTCGCCTCGCGATCCGGCAGCAACTCGTCCAGCAATTCCGCGATATGCCCCAGCGCCACCGCCCGCGCATACGTGACTTCCGTCGCCAGAGGTGACTCAATCACCTCGCAGGAATCCAGTCGCGCCAGCTCCTGCCTTTCGCGATCTTCGTAATACGCCCGAACGTACGTCAGCGGCTCCAGCGCGCCCCCAAAACGTCGCTTCGACTTCTTGGCGGCCCGTGCCACTCCCCGAACCTTGCCCTCGTTCCGCGTGAATAATGTGACCAGCAGATCAGCCTCGCGCATGGGATACGTACGCAGGACGATCGCCTCGGAGTCCTTCAGCGGCATGGCAGCTCAGCCACGGTTTGTGGGCGGCAAGTAATCTTTGATTGTAATGGACGGTCCTGTGGATGGAAAGATAAGCAGTCAGCACTCTGCGCTCGCCCGGCCTGACGATCAAACCTTTACCAGG
>Ga0310810_10009117_pt1 | contig 11469 bp, 8 predicted proteins | sample NCmetagenome_FD_207641 | JGI IMG/M metagenome (GOLD analysis project Ga0310810, IMG submission 207641) | Soil microbial communities from experimental microcosm in Duke University, North Carolina, United States - NC | ecosystem: Engineered > Artificial ecosystem > Soil microcosm > Unclassified ... | reverse complement strand
CCCAAACCCAGTTGCAAACGGCTATCCAAAACGCGATTCAATGCCAATTTATCCGTTACGAAGTTGATATTTTAGGTGCTAATCATCACACCGCTACGATTGATTTTTCGATTAAACCAATTTTGGACGAGAAGGGTAAAGTTGAATATCTGATTGTTGAGGGGCGAGATATTAGCGATCGCAAACTGGCACAACAAGCACTCATCCAAGCTGAACAGAAATATCGTTCCATCTTTGAAAATGCCCTAGAAGGTATCTTTCAAAGTACGGCTGATGGACGTTATATTAGTGCCAATCGCGCCTTAGCTCAAATTTACGGCTACGATTCACCCGCAGAATTGATGGCAACCATTACCAACATTCCCGAACAACTGTATGTCGAACCCCACAACCGTACTGAGTTTTTAACCTTAATGCAACACTACGGCGAAGTCTCTAATTTTGAGTCAAGAGTCTATCGCAAAGATGGCAGCATTATTTGGGTGAGTGAAAGTGCTCGTACTGTCTGCGATGCGGATGGACTACTATGCTACTATCAGGGATTTGTTGAAGATATCACCGCTCGTAAACAAGCTGAAGCTGAGCGCATGAAGTTCACGACTGAACTGTATCAACTTAATCAATCCTTCTCGCGCTTTGTCCCCAGTCAATTCCTTCAGTTATTGGACAAAAAAAGCATTGTTGATGTCCAATTAGGTGATCAAGTCCAGAAAGAAATGTCGGTGCTATTTTCCGATATTCGCGACTTCACCACTTTATCGGAAAGCATGACACCGGAGGACAACTTTAAATTTATCAATGACTATCTCTCTCGTATGGAACCAGCCATTATAGAAAATCAAGGCTTTATTGATAAATACATTGGTGATGCGATTATGGCCCTATTTAGCGGGAGTGCAGATGATGCTCTTAAAGCTGGAATAGCCATGCTGCAACAGTTGGCTGACTATAATCAACATCGCGCTAATTTTGGCTATGTACCTATCAACATCGGCATTGGCATCAATACAGGTTCTTTAATGCTGGGGACAGTTGGGGGAAAAAACCGAATGGATGGTACCGTAGTGAGTGATTCAGTCAATTTAGCTTCCCGTTTGGAAAGCCTAACGAAAAAGTATGGGGTGCCCCTATTGATCGCTCATCACACATTGGCTCGTTTGCAAAGACCAATGGAGTATAATATCCGCTTCATTGATCGCGTCTTCGTTAAAGGAAAGTCAAAAGCTGTGGCAGTTTTTGAAGTGTTTGATGGGGATGAGCCTCAAGTTAAAGAGGGTAAATTAGCCACCAAAAGTTCGTTTGAAGAAGGGTTATTCCTCTACCATCAGCAGGCTTTCTCGGAAGCGGCACAACACTTTGAAGTGGTTCATACCCTTAACCCAAGGGATAGAGTTGCTCAAATCTATCTCGATCTCTGCCAGTCGAAAAGTGCTTCGTCACTCCCCATCAGACGATCCATACTCCTCTAATCAAGGAAATCGCAAAAAAATCCTTCTTTCGACATATTGACGAAAGGGAGATACGAATACAGATGTATTGTGATGATCAAGGTATTTAGTTCACATTCTAGAAGCAGAAATTGTTGCTCCAATTAACCCAACTTGGGCGTTCAAGACGACATGGACTGGCACCTTCTCTAGTAAAGGACTTACCCTGCCTTTTTGACCAAACGCTCTCAGAAAACTACCTTCTTGAATCAAGGGTAGGATTTTAGCAGCAATTCCTCCTGCAACATACAAACCTCCATAAGGCAGCAGTTTCAGGGCAAGATTACCCGCCTCCGCACCGTAAGCCTCGACAAACATTTGTAATGTCTGTTCGCACAAGCGATCGCGCTTTTCTAAAGCGGCTCGTCCGATCGCAGCGCCTGGATCTACACTTTTTTCAGCGCGTCCTGTCTCTCGCTCCCAAGTTCTCACAATCTCCCCGATTTCAGGAGATTCTTGAGCAACCTGACGGTCTCTGAGAAACTGGTAAAGTGCAACGATGCCTTGCCCAGAAACGACTCGCTCAACGGAAATACGCTGAATATCGTATTTATCGCGTAAGTATTGCAGCAGCTGGAATTCTAACTCATTGCGGGGAGCAAAGTCGGCATGACCCCCTTCTGAAGCAAACACTTGATAATTCCCTGCCTGGTGAATCAGGAATCCCTCTCCCAAGCCTGTACCAGCACCAAGCACCCCAATGGGTGCATCGAGTTGAGGTGTTACCTGTTGCAATGTATAAAGGTCTTTGGCTTCTAAGCCGAGGACACCGTAACCAACAGCGGCAAAGTCGTTAATCAAGTGAATTTTGCCAATGTCGAGTTCTGTTTCCAATCGCCTAGCATCCAAAACCCAAGCTAGGTTGGTCAGTACACAGGTATCGTTAACAACAGGGCCTGCGATCGCAAAACAAGCTTTTTCCGGGCGAGGTATCGTGCCGAGTTGTTGGTTCGCTGCCAACAAGAACTTTTGCACGATTGGCACCAAGTCAGGAAAGTCGCGGCTCGGATAAAGCGACTCGTAAAGAGTTTTCCAGGATGGCCCTGGGGACTCTTCCACCAAACGCAGAATCGTTTTAGTCCCACCGATATCTCCTGCCAATAGTAATGTCATTTATGGAGATTCTCCCCCTCTCTTCCCTTACCACAGGCATTTTGCCATGTAACAGCCATTTATAAAGTCCGCCGTAAGAAAGGTTCAATGAAATCGGATGACTTGCTCAGTTTTACTGAGGTGGGAGGTATCTCCGTTAAGTTCCATGAACCATCCTTGTTCTTGACGCACCAGTTTCACAAGGCAGCACAAAGACGCCTTTACTTCCGGCATTCCACCCACAAGCCCTTGCGTGCAGCCGACAACTGAGGCTCCATGACCGACCAGTAAGATCTCTTCGGAGAATTCTGCTGTCAGATGTTGTACGGTTTGAGCTGTACGTTGGAGTACCCTGTCGCTAGTTTCCGGATAGTCAGCGATAACACAGGATGTATAGCTGCGATCGATTCGAGGAAAGCGCTCTTGCAGAACATCAAGGGAAAGCCGTTCTGGCACCGTTGACATCCAATCTGGATTGAGCCATTCACTCAAGCCCGACTCCAGCTTAATGGGTAAATCCAGAAGATTCGCCACTTCGTTGGCTGTTTGCACGGTTCGCAAAAAGGGTGAAGCGAAAATATGCACGATTCCTTCCCCTACGAGGCGTTGACCCAGTTGCTTTGCTTGTTCGATGCCATCCTCGGAAAGGGGTGGGTCGTAGGGACGCTCGGCGGTGTTAAACCATTCGGGGTTCACAAAGTCGAGGCGGTTTCCGTGTCTTGCAATCCAGACAGTTTGAGTCATGCTTGTCAGATTTCTCTTATTTTGTTTTCCAGGATGCAATCTTTTACCCCTTACCTGGGTACGCTTATACAAGGGCTGGCCTTGCTGGAACCGCTTTTACGGTTGATGTCGAGTTTCTCTTCTCTTTTCTTTAATAAATGTTACAATAATTAAGGTTGTGCTGCTCAATCCCAAACTTTTATGGCAAAGATAGCGCGACTAAGGGCGAAAACTGGTGTGTTCGCCTTGGCAGCGGATTTGTTGCAATGGAAAAAGACTGGGTATAATGCCTGTCAAGCTCCAGTCGCAAGTCTTAGCTAATCATGAAACATAAATTAAATTTTTTCTCATAGAGATAAAGTTCACTATTACCCTTGGTGAACTGGGCATCAAAACCAATCTGTTTGCTTTAAATCCATCCATACTAGAAGACCGAGCGCTATGAAAACTGCTCAGACCTCTACAGACCTAGTCCGTACTTACCTGCGAGAAATTGGTCGTGTACCGCTACTGACCCATGAGCAGGAAATTCTTTATGGAAAGCAGGTGCAGCGATTAACTGCCTTGCAAGAAGTGAAAGAGTCCCTATGGCAAGAGCTGGGTTATGAGCCAACACTTGAGGAATGGGCAAAAGCAACTTCACTTTCTTCAAGCGAGTTAAATTCTCACATTAATGCCGGTGAAACAGCAAAGCGCAAAATGGTGGAAGCGAATTTGCGACTAGTGGTTTCAGTGGCAAAGAAGTATATTAAGCGCAATGTAGACCTGCTGGACTTGATTCAGGAAGGCACGATTGGTATGCAGCGGGGTGTGGAGAAATTTGACCCCACCAAGGGTTATCGTTTTTCTACTTACGCCTACTGGTGGATTCGGCAGGCGATCACCCGAGCGATCGCAGAAAAAGGTCGCACGATCCGTCTTCCGATCCATATCACCGAGAAACTCAACAAAATTAAGAAGGCTCAGCGCCAACTGGCACAAAACCTGGGACGCGCTGCAACAGTCGGCGAGTTAGCCCAAGAGTTGGATTTGACACCGAAGCAGGTGCGAGAGTATCTGGAACGGGCACGTCAACCCCTCTCCTTGGATCTGCGTGTGGGAGATAATCAGGATACCGAACTGGTAGAGCTACTGGAAGACACTGGCCCTTCGCCAGAAGACTTCGTGACACACTCCGCGCTGCAAGTTGACTTGGACAAGTTGATGGCGGATTTAACACCTCAGCAGAGAGAAGTCTTAGCACTTCGATTTGGTTTAGAGGATGGGCAACCCATGACGTTAGCCAAAATTGGCGATCGCCTCAACATCAGCCGTGAACGAGTCCGACAAATCGAGCGGGAAGCACTCTCTAAACTCCGCAAGCGCAAAGGGGATATGCGGGAGTATATAGCGGCTAGCTAAAAGGTTGAAGGTTGAAGGTTGAACGTTAGAAGGTTGAACGTTGGGAAATTGAAGGCTTAAACTAACCTTTGAACCTGTAACCTGCAACCTGCAACCTTCAACTCCAACAAGTGAGATAATCCGATGTCTCTGGTTCGGTTCTACCCACTAGGTTATTCGTTTCTTCTTGTTACATTAATTGGCATAGACGTACAGAGTAGAAATAGAAATAACAGACCGTTCCTCCCTGCTGGAAAAGGAGAGCGAACAGTTGCTAGGAGGTTATCAAGGTGAACAACACATCCAATCAAGGCTCAGAGTTTTTTGACAGTGAGGCTCACACCAACTTACTGTGGGACTACGTGCAATCAATGAATCCAGACACAATTGCTCATCTGTCTAAACCCATGTCCTCTGAAGTGTTTCAGGTGATGGAGCGCAATATTGTGGGAATGCTGGGAAGTCTTCCTTCGGAACACTTTGGTGTGACAATAAATACCAGCCGTGAGAATTTAGGCCGTCTTCTAGCTTCAGCCATGATTAGTGGATATTTTCTCCGTAACGCTGAACAGCGTATGGTTTTTGAAAAGTCTTTGCACATGCTGGAAGCTCATCCTTTAGACTCCGCTCAGTCAGTGGATCAGTGAGTCAGTTTCTAATCTCTCACCCGTTTAAAGAGAACACGAGTTCGTGAAAAAACAGCGAATACTGACAGATCAGAAACTGACTCTGTCGGTTTCGATTATTCAGGGACAAGAACAATCTAAACTCACAAGTGCTAGCTCGATTAGAGCTGATGTGAACAGGCAATCGCTTCTTAACTGGTATGCACAATCGGGTAGAGACTTGCCTTGGCGGCGCAACTACAACCCTTATTCAATCTGGGTCTCTGAGATTATGTTGCAACAGACCCAGGTTAAAACCGTCATCCCTTACTATCACCGCTGGTTAGAGCAATTTCCCAGCATTGAACCGTTGGCGTCAGCTGATTTACAACAGGTACTCAAAGCTTGGGAAGGATTGGGATATTACAGCCGTGCTCGTAATTTACATCGGGCCGCGCAAAAAATTGTGCAAGAATACGGTGGTGTCTTTCCCACACAGCTGGAAGAGGTATTGGCTTTACCTGGAATTGGCCTAACAACAGCGGGCGGGATACTCAGCGCGGCATTCAATCAGCCCGTAGCAATTCTCGATGGCAATGTTAAGCGAGTTCTGGCGCGATTAGTCGCATTACCCGTGCCACCCGCCAAAGCCATGAAACAGCTATGGCAAATTTCTGAAGCCTTGCTGGATAGAGAACATCCCAGAGAGTTCAATCAAGCACTGATGGATTTGGGGGCAACGGTTTGTACGCCAAAAAAACCGAATTGCAAAAGTTGTCCTTGGAAAGACTCCTGTCAGGCATACAATTTAGGAGTTGAATTCCAGCTACCCATGCGTGAAATTTCTTCGCCTTTGCCCCATAAAACAATCGGTGTTGCCGTGATCTGGAATGAACAGGGGCAAATTTTAATTGACCGCCGACGCCCTGAGGGGTTGCTGGGTGGGTTGTGGGAGTTTCCCGGAGGCAAAATCGAATGCGGTGAAACGATAGAGGAATGTATCAAACGAGAAATACAGGAAGAACTGGCGATTGAAATTGAAGTTGGCGATCGCTTAATTACCATCGATCACGCTTACAGCCACTTTAGCATTACCCTCAACGTGCATCACTGCCGCCATCTTTCAGGTATTCCCCAACCTGTTGAATGTGATGAAATTCGCTGGGTAAGTTTAGACGAAATTGACCAGTTTCCTTTCCCAAAAGCCAACACCCAGATTATTGCTGCTCTACGCCAAGAATGATCTAAGGAGGTGAGAAGGCAACTTCCGTTTAGTGAGGAGAGGAGGCGAGGCGAGAATAGTCCCAAGTCCCTACTCCCCAGTCCTACTCCCTATAAGTAAATGGGTAAGGTAAAGTGAAAGCAGCCACCACCTTTGGGAGTACTTTCTACCCAAATGCGACCGTAATGAGCGCGAATCACTTTTTGGCAGAGGGATAAACCTAAGCCATAGCCCTCTTTTTCTTCATCGCGCTTGAGGCGAAAGTGGCCTTCAAAAATGCGATCGCGGTTTTCTTCGGGAATACCTGGGCCATTATCGCAAACACTCACCTGAATTTTCTGAGTTGTCCGGTGCAAAATTGAAACATGTATTTTCCCGTCTACGGGCGTATACTTGTTGGCATTATCCAGCAGGTTAACTAGCACCTGACGTACCAATTCTTCATCGGCATAGACACAGGGCAAGTCTTGTGGGATGTCAGTCTCCACCTGGTGAGACTTGAGCTGAAACTGTTCGCTCATCTGAGCCAAAACCTCCTCGCACAGTTTTCCCATGTGCAGTCTTTTCGGTCGGAGATTGAATTCAGAACTGTTTCCCTTAGCCGATTGGAGCAAATCGGTAATCATCCGCTCCATGCTGCGAAATTGAGTCCGAGCTTGCTTCATCAGACGCCCTTTTAAAGCTGGCGTCAACTGAGAAATACAACCTTCCTTTGGCTTATGCTCTAATTCCAGGGTTTCCAGAGCAATGGAGGCAGCCGTTAAGGGACTCCGCAAGTCATGCGCCAGCATAGATATTACCTGGTCTTTGAAACGCAGCTGTTCCAGGAGCTCTTCTTTTTCTTGTTTAAGGCGAAAGATTTCGTCTGAAAGCCGAATCAGTTCAATTGAAGACGTAATGGAATTCGGTGCTGATTGCGCTCTGGGCAACGCATTGGGCGAGCTATGGGGTGAGGGTAAGGGGACGGCTTGGGCAAGCGACGCTTGATGTTCCTCAACCGAACGCTGCCAGCGAGGCCACCAGTTTTTCAGTTGAGCAACCAAATTACTACCAGCCAGGGTTTGTCTGGGTTTAGGATGAACCTTGATCAGCGCTGGGGTTGCTACAACCTTGTAGTGTTCAGCCAGATAAGGCTGCTCTCCAACATCTATCACCTCGAGTTCAAAAGAATAATCGACTCTCAAGGTTCTGAGATAATTCTGGATTCGCTGGATATGCTTCCGAGAACTGATACGGTTATCGACAAACAGCAGTAGCTGTAGTGGTGCTTCCGAATCAGCGAACTTTTCAAGAGCTGCCTGCATGCAATTGGGTGTTAGCACGTGGGACAAACAGGTAATACTTGGACAACATTAAGATTGACCATCTGTTGCCTGGAGGTATGAGCTTCCTTACAATTTAATATCTATTTTAGATTTTCGGCACTACTTCCACCTTTTGGCGTTAAATTCGATACCGCATGGAAACTTCCCGACCCCGATCCGGGGCTCTTCCAGTTCTCTCCATCCCTTTCGTCCTAGAATCTTAACAGACTGTAAAATCTTCCTGCGATTGGGTCAGTTTTAGTTATCCATCGATTCACGTCTCCTAATTCACTATGGTTACAGGCTACGTCGCTCTTGTCCTTCACGCCCATCTGCCCTTTGTCCGCCATCCCGAAAGTGATTATGTTCTTGAAGAAGAATGGTTATTTGAAGCAATTACTGAAACCTACATTCCTCTCCTACACGTTTTTGAAGGGTTAAAACGGGATGGCGTTGACTTCAAAATGACTATGAGCATGACACCTCCCTTGGTGTCAATGCTTCGTGACCCATTGTTACAGGAGCGATATGACGAACACTTATCCAAGCTGGAAGAACTAACGGAAAAGGAAGTCGAACACAACGAACACAACGGACATATCCGCTATCTGGCTGAGCATTACGCGACGGAGTTCAACCAAATTCGCCAAACTTGGGAGAACTATAAGGGCGACTTGGTAACGGCGTTCAAGCAGTTCTTGGATACCAACAATCTGGAAATCATCACATGCGGTGCCACACACGGCTATTTCCCGCTGATGAAGATGTACCCCCAGGCGGTTTGGGCACAAATTCAAGTAGCCTGTGAGCATTACGAGCAAAACTTTGGGCGGCCCCCTAAAGGGATTTGGTTACCGGAATGTGCATACTATGAGGGCGTCGAGCGAATGCTGGCGGATGCCGGCTTGCGCTACTTTCTGACTGATGGACATGGGCTTTTGTATGCTCGTCCCCGCCCGCGTTTTGGTACCTATGCCCCCATCTTCACGGAAACAGGGGTTGCAGCATTTGGTCGTGATCATGAGTCCTCTCAGCAGGTTTGGTCATCGGAGGTTGGGTATCCTGGGGCAGCGGAATATCGGGAATTTTACAAAGATTTAGGTTGGGAAGCGGAATACGAATACATTAAGCCCTACATCATGCCCAATGGGCAGCGAAAGAATACAGGTATTAAGTATCACAAAATTACAGGTCGGGGTTTGGGGCTAGGGGATAAGCAGCTGTATGACCCCTATTGGGCACGGGAAAAGGCGGCGGAACATGCGGCGAACTTCATGTTCAACCGGGAGCAGCAGACGCGGCATCTGGCGGATATTATGCACCGACCGCCGATTATCGTTTCACCCTATGATGCGGAATTATTTGGTCACTGGTGGTACGAAGGCCCTTGGTTCATTGATTACTTATTCCGTAAGTCTTGGTATGACCAAGGCACCTACGCCATGACACACTTGGCGGATTATTTACAAGCACATCCGACTCAACAAGTCTGCAAGCCTTCTCAGTCTAGCTGGGGCTATAAGGGGTTCCACGAGTACTGGTTAAATGAGACAAACGCTTGGATTTATCCTCACCTGCACAAAGCAGCGGAACGGATGATTGAACTCGCTTATCGGGAACCTGAAGATGAGTTGGTGTGGAAGGCGCTCAACCAAGCGGCAAGAGAACTCCTGCTGGCGCAATCTTCAGACTGGGCGTTTATTATGCGTACTGGGACGATGGTACCTTATGCGGTACGCAGGACGCGATCGCACCTCATGCGCTTCAATAAGCTCTACGATGACATCAAGATCGGTAAAATTGACAGTGGTTGGCTGGAAAAGGTCGAGGAAATCGACAACATCTTTCCTGAGATCAACTATCGGGTCTATCGCCCGTTGTAAGGTTTAGACTGTACAGGACACGGCTATGTCGTGTCCTTGTTAACATAATGGAAGCCCCTCATTTCATTGATGGAGAAAGAGCAATTTTTTCTGGGTTTCCAACCCCCAGATTCATCGCCCCTAATAGACAGTGAGGAGGGGAATTACGAATTACGAATTAAAAATTGTTGGTGACTGGTAGAAGAAAGAATCCAACGCGATTAGAACCCGTTGGAGTATCTAAATTCGCTAAAGCAGATACTTGAGCGCCAACTTGAACCCAGGCACTACATCTTCACCACTCAGAATTGCTGTTGCTGGATACTGCGTAATATGACCATCAGCGCGATAAACCAAGGCTTGCTCATTCTGATGGTCAATCAACCACCCCAACTGTACGCCCAGAGAAACAGACTCTTGCATCTTTGCTTTGATCGATTCCAAATCCTCAGTCTTGGAACAAATCTCAATCACAAAATCGGGTGCGAGGTTGAGAAATGTATCTTCTCCCTTATCCCATCCCTCTGGTAAACGTCCTTTAGACACAAAAGCGGCATCAGGCATGAGCAACGTGACGATATTGGAGCTTTGCACCACGTCACAGCCCAATATAAAGCCAGTACCCGACCCAAAGACTTCACCCAAATTGTGACTTTCCACCCAGTTGAGCAGATAAGCTACGGCTTTGGCTTCTCGATTGCCAGAAATTCCCCCGGTTGGCGGTAACGTCACCAGAGTTCCGTCAGGCTTGCGCTCAAACCGCAGCTCTGGATTCTGCAAACTCATTCGCATCAGTTCTTCCTCCGTTAAAGCTGCCCACGAATCCGCCATTGTACTTAGCCTCAGAGAGATTGGCTCCTTCCAGGAACTATAGCAATTGAATGAGTCAGACTGCACCTGAACCCAACTAGCTAGTATACATCACTCAACTTATGGCTTGATTAAGCGTCCTCTTTGCACCGACTGGCGGTACTCCGCTAGAACTTTTTCTCGCTGCCAGTGACGATAAAGTAACATTGCCGCTAAAGATATCCCTGTTAAGAGTGTGGATAAAGTTAAAAACTCATTGAATCCTATATTAAGAGCCGTGCTTAAGCTCATGCTCAGCCCTGTAAGCAGTAATGCGATCGCTACCGCAAATTTGAGACTAAATCCTCTGTCTTTATGATTTTTGATCACAGCTCCAGCTGCAAAGCCAATCACTAAGCCCAAGGCTCCTAAAAGTGTTGTTAACGCTAAAGATAACACCCCATTTAATAAGGAAACAGTAAGCGCAACCAAGCCGATAACCCCAAGAGCGATTTTGACGACAGGGGCAGATTTAATTCCAACTGCTGCCAGGAGAACTCCGGCTAAAAAACCCGCACCAAATCCGATTCCGATTAAAACTAGAGGGAAGACGATGTCGAACGTTGACGCAACGGTGATTAACCACATCATTAAATGTGCGCCAAACCCAGTTAAAGCCCAAGCGATCGCAAATAGTAAAGATAAGGAAATATAAGACAATCTCGGTGGTTTTAACGGGGTTGTATCCACTCTAACCATTAGAGTGTGAGTTTTTTGTGAAGAGTTTGTGTGTAATAAGATTTGGCGGCTATAGGTTGTATTTGCCATCAATCGACTAGTATCAACGGTGATTCTAAAATGCAGGTAATTTCCCTTGAATGTGACGGGTTCAACAAAAATCCACCCATGAGAGTTTCCAAGATTACGGGGAGCGTTTTCCTGGGCAACGACTTCCCAATAGCCTTCCAATAGAGTTTTGGGAACCGAGTTAATAACCGTAACAGA
>Ga0310810_10009116_pt1 | contig 11470 bp, 7 predicted proteins | sample NCmetagenome_FD_207641 | JGI IMG/M metagenome (GOLD analysis project Ga0310810, IMG submission 207641) | Soil microbial communities from experimental microcosm in Duke University, North Carolina, United States - NC | ecosystem: Engineered > Artificial ecosystem > Soil microcosm > Unclassified ... | reverse complement strand
TGTCGATGTGCCAGACCTGCTTGGCGATGAAGCCGCCGAGGAAGGAGCCACCGATGCCGAGCAACATGGTCAGGATGAAACCGCCCGGATCATCGCCGGGTAGAAGCCACTTGGCGATGGCGCCGGCGAGGAGACCGAGGAGGCAGAGTGCGAGGATTCCCATCGCGCGATGATCCCGCGGAAGGGCGCCACGAACAACCGCCGCAGTTCCGGTAACTGATTCCGCACGCGGGCGGTCAAGCCACCGTGATCGTGCGGTGCGCGCTGCCGGCACCCCGGCGTGGTTCGCCTACCTCGAGCTCAGCGCATGGCCTCGGCGAGGCGGAGCGAGGCCGCGCGATCCACCGCGATCCGGAGCGACACATCGGTGCCGGACCGCTTCACCTGGGTCAGGTCGGCGAGCACGCTCATGACTGCGGCCGGGGCGACGGAGGCACCCATCTCGCGGACGACGCGCGGGATCGCCTGCGCGGCGAGGTCCGCCTGGCCGGCGGTCGCGAAGTGAAGCGCCACGGACAGCTCGACCCGTCCGTCGGAATGCGCGACACCACCGCGCGTCTCGGTGAGGCCTTCGAAGCCCGGTCCCAGCAGCGGCGCCAGCGCCGGCGACGTGCTCGCGAAGACGCACTGCGCGGTCCTTGGCGCGAGCATCTGGACCACGCGTGCGCTGCGATCGAGAGGCTTCTCGAGCCCGAGGTGCCGCTCGACGAAGGCCCGGTCGCGGCCGAATCCGACGACGAAGACGTCGTCCGCAAGCCAGCCGATCCAGTGCGTCTTGCCGTCCACGACCAGGCTGGTCAGTCGTCCCTCGTCGTGCGGCTGGTTGCCGAGCTTGCCGAGGCATGTGCTCAGCTCGCGGCGGGCGATGCCGCGAATCGCGAACACGGTCTCGCCGCTCGCCTGCTCGCCACCGATGACGACCGCGCGGATGCGCTCGATCGGGTTGAAGCCGCAGATCGGCGTCGGGTCGGGAAGCCGATCGGCGATCATCTTCCGGACGATGTCCGCCTCGTCGGGGGCGAGCTCGCAGGCGCCCATGACGTCGGTCGCGGCCGGGAAGACGGCCAGCGGGACTCCGAACACGGTCGCCGCCTGATCCGGCCCGGTTTCGGCTTTCTCGCACGAGGTCAGCAGCCAGCATGCGGCAACGGCGGTGGCCAGCCGCGCGACGAGGCCGTCTGCTCCTGCGCTCATGACGCCTGGCCGCTGCAAGGCCAGGGCCACCCACTTTCACCGGTGGGGGAGGCAGTCGACGACCTCACCGTGCTCGTCGAGGAACTCGATGCGGGCGTCGCCGCCCGGGTCGACCTTCATGCGGATGCGCTCGCGGCCGGCGCCATCGGCGAGGCTGACCAGCGCGGTCTCGTCGGTGGAGCCCACGAAGACCCGCTCGGCGGCGATGTGTGCCAGGCGCTTCTCGCCGGCGGCGCGCTCGGCGGCCGGCGCGCTGGCGAGGCGTCCGGCCTCGGCGACCACCTTGTCGATGGTCGGCTGGCGCGCGCGGTCCATCACGTGGAAGCCGGCCTGCTTCTTCACGCCGTCGTCCGAGTAGGTCATGAACACGACCTGGTCGTTGTGGAACTGATCGAAGGAGAAGTGGCCGCCGGCGGCGCCGCTCCTGTCGTCGGTGCCGTAGACGATGCCTCCGACCTCCCAGCCCTTGCCGTCGAAGAAGATCATGCCCGGGCCGGTGCGGTCGGACGCGACCGTCTTGCCGGCGATGAGCGGATCGGGCAGGCGGTCGGTGCTGGCCAGGGTCATGTCGAGCTGGCCGTCCGGTTCGACGATGTCGAGGCGCTCGACCGCGAGGTGGGTGAGGCGGGTGGGGCGCTGCAGCAGCGCGACCGCGGCGACGCCGAGCGCGCCGGCCGCGACCGCGAGGCTGAAGAGCGAGAGGCGCGTCTGTCCGGTCACAGGACCGCCCCGACGCCGAGCCCCCAGTAGCGCTCGCCGACCATCTCGCGGACGCTGCCGTACATGAACCCCTTGTGCGGACCGGTGAGGCGCAGGCCGACGCCGGCCTCGGCCTGGTCGCCCCAGCGCGCGGTCTCCGAGCCGTCCTGGCGGGCGTCGTTGTCGAAGATCCAGGTCTGGGTGACGTAGCCGATCGCGCGCAGGGTGGGGGCGAGCTGGATGATGGCGAACAGGTCGGTGGGCGCCTTCCAGGCGAAGTCGATGTTGTTGCCGATGCCGCCGAAGCCGAAGCCGATGGTGGCGCCGATCTGGAAGTTGTCTGACAGCATCAGGCCGGGACCGAGGCCGAGGCTGACGTCGTAGGCGAAGCCGTCGTCGTCGGCGAAGGCCCAGCCGAGCATGAGCTCGCCGCTGTTGGCGACCCCGACCAGCTCCGGGCCCTCGACGTCGCGCGCGACGCCGCCGAGCATCGCGATGCCGTCGATCGGCGACTCCTCGTGGGCAGGGAGCTCGACGCGCAGGCCGCCGCCGAAGCTGACCCGCACGCGCTCGAGGTAGCCGGCGGCGGAGAACCTGTCGTCGGGCCCGTCGTCGTCGTCGTTCTCGTCGTCGTCGTCGTCCTCGTCCTTGTTTCTGTTGCCGGCGCCGCGCGCCACGGTCGACTCCGGCGCGACCGCCACCAGGTCACCGCGATCGAGGACGACCTGGCCCGAGGTCTTGAGCGTGACGGTGGCGACGAAGCCGTCCTTGCCCTTGTCGACGTGGACCGTGTAGGTGTCGCCCGGCAGCGCCAGGCTGAGCGGCTCGCCGGCCGCCTTGCTCACCTCGACCACGACGCGCCCCTTCGGATCGGTGATGGTGACCCGGCCGGCCAGCTCGGCCGGCAGGACCAGCACCGACTCGGTGTCGCGCAGATCGGTGATGACGATGTTGCCGGCGCCGGACAGGTGCATGTCGTAGGCGGGATGCTGCGCGCCGTAGGTGGTGTTCTGCGTGCGGCCGACCGTCTGCTCGTAGGCGTACTGGTAGGCCTCGGTCAGGGTGACGACGCTGTCCTTGTCGCGATCACCTGCGCCGCGCAGGCCGGCCACCAGGAAGTGGGTGAAGAAGGAAGCGCGGATGCGGTCCGATTCCTGCGCGTTTTCATCGGCCGAGCTCGACGACAGGAAGGCGTGGCCGCGCACCTTGTTCGATTCGTCCTGCAGGAAGGCCGGCCGGCGGGTGCCGCCCTTGATGCGGGTGAAGCTGCCGGACGCGCAGCTGTCGACGATGGCGATGCGGACGTCGGCCGGCACGCCCTCGATGGTGCGGCGCAGCTTGCCGTAGCCGTAGCGCGAGCCGCCGAGCAGGATGCCCTCCTCGTCGGAGTGGCCGGAGTAGTAGACCAGGAGCTCGACCCGCTGGCCGCGCACTCGTTCGCTCCTGATGCGCCGCGAGACGGTGGCGAAGGTCTGGTCGATGCGGCGGGCGTCCGGGTCGCGGACCAGGAGGGCGTCTCCCTGGCGGACGCCGCCCAGCTCACGGAGGACGCGGGCGACCGCCTCGGCATCGCTGCCGGCGTAGCGCAGGACCTCGCGGCCGGCGCCGCCGTTGTTGGCGCCGATGATGACGGCGTAGCGGCGCAGCTTGTCGCCGCCGCTGGCGGCGGCCGGCGCCGCGAGGAGGGGGATGAGCGCGATCGCGAGGAGGAGGCGTCTGGTCATCGGAGTGGGGCCTTGTGGAGGAGAAGCGAGATCTGGCGGACGTGCGGCAGATCGAGCGGTGCGCGATCGGAATCCGGTCGCGCGGCGAGTGCGCGCAGGCGGGCGAGGGTGGCGGTGACGTCGATCGGCTGGTCGTCGGCGATGAAGAAGAAGCGCTCGAAGCGCGGCGCGTCGTCGAGCGCGTAGGCGTGCGCGAGCGCGGTCGTCCTGGCCGGCAGATCGGTCGCGGCGTCCTCGCTGTCGGGGAAATGCAGCGTGACCGCGCCGGCCCCGTCGATCGACGCGATGACGCCGTGGCGCCGGCCGGCGCCGTTGAAGCGGAGCTGGAGGACGTCGCCAGCGCGCACGGTGGCCCCGGCCGCCAGACGCTCGACCTTGTCGCCCGTCTTGCGGAACGCGATCAGGCGGAGGTCTCCCTTCACGCGGGTGGTCTCGCTCTCGGCGGGGGGCGAGCCGCTCTGCCGCTGCGGCGGCCGGCTCTCCTCACCGCCGCGCGGGCGCAGGACCAGCACCAGCGCGAGTGCCGCGCCGGCCACGGCCAGAAATCCGGCCTGCATCCGGCGGCGGCCGGCCCGGCGGCGCGCGCGGGCGCGCGCCACCTCGCGCTCGATGGCCGCCAGCGCCGGCTCCGGCGGGTGGGCGCGCAGCTCGGCGGCGTCCTTCTCGCGCAGCTCGTCGATGCGCGCCGCGAGCGCCGTCGCGTCCGCCTGTGCGATCCGCGAGCGGCTGGCCGCCGGCACCTCGCCGAGCGCGGCACGCTCGACCAGCCACTCAGGCAGCGTCGTCATGGATCGCCTCCTGGTGGTGGAGCTTGTCGCGCAGCTTGCGGAGCCGCTTCCGGACGCCGGACACCGAGAGCCCGACCTCCTCGGCCACCTCCTCCAGCGTCATCCGATCGTAGAGATGGAGGACGGCGACCAGCGCGGTGCCATCCGGCTCGTGGCGGAACAGGCGATCGAGCGTGGCGCGCGCCAGGGTGCGCGCCGCTGGATCGCTGGTGATTGCGATGTTCATGAGGAGCTCGGAGTCGACCGTTTCGGGGCGCCGGCGCGACGCGCGCATCCGGTTGAGGCACAGGTTGGTGGCGATGCGGAACAGGAGCGAGGAGGGGGCCTGGTCGGTCAGCTCCTCGGCGCGGCTCAGGACCTGGACGAACACGTCGTGCATCACATCGCGCGCTGCCTGGTCGTCGCCCAGGAGCTGCCGACAGCGCCGCAGCACCATCGGTCCATACGTGCAATAGAGGTGCTTGGCGTCGACCGGCACAGCGCCTCGTCTCGGACGCTCACTTCAACACCGGCGATGCAGAGACGTGTTACCGGGCCGAATGAAAAAAACGCACCTGGGTCCAGGCGCCGAATGAAAACGCAGCGTTGGGACCCCTGCGCCTGTCCCTAGCTCGGTTTGAAGAAGACGATGGCGAGCGGGGGGAGGGTGACGTTGATCGAGAAGGGGCGGCCGTGCCAGGGGACGGGGGCGGTCTCGACCTCGCCGAGGTTGCCCATGCCGCTTCCCCCGTAGTGGTGCGAGTCGGTGTTGAGGATCTCGGCCCAGCGGCCCTCGCGGTCGACGCCGATGCGGTAGTTCTCGCGCGGTACCGGCGTGAAGTTGCAGGCGACCAGCACCTGGTCGTCGCGGTCGGCTGCGCGGCGCAGGAAGAGCAGGACGCTCTGCATCGCGTCGCTGGCGTCGACCCACTCGAAGCCGCTCGGGTCGCAGTCGCGCTGGTGCAGCGCCGGCTGGCCGCGGTAGAGGCGGTTGAGGTCGCCGAGCAGGTGAGCCAGACCCTGCCGCCGCGAGTCGTCGAAGCGGTGCCAGTCGATCGAGAAGTCGTGGCTCCACTCCTTCTCCTGCGCCATCTCGGCCCCCATGAAGAGGAGCTTCTTGCCAGGCGTGGCGAACATGTAGCCGTAGAGCGCGCGCAGGTTGGCCAGCTTCTGCCACTCGTCGCCCGGCATGCGCGTCCACAGCGAGCCCTTGCCGTGCACCACCTCGTCGTGGCTGAGCGGCAGGACGAAGTTCTCGTGGAAGGCATAGATGGCGCGGAAGGTCAGCTCGCCGTGGTGGTAGGCGCGGTGGACCGGCTCGTGCTTCATGTACTCGAGCGTGTCGTGCATCCAGCCCATGTCCCACTTGAGCCCGAAGCCGAGCCCGCCGAGGTAGGTCGGCCGCGACACCGCCGGCCACGCCGTCGACTCCTCCGCGATGGTCTGGACGTCCGGGTGCGCGCCGTAGACGACCTCGTTCATCTGGCGCAGGAAGTGGATGGCGTCGATGTTCTCGCGCCCGCCGTACTGGTTCGGGATCCACTCCCCTGCCTTGCGCGAGTAGTCGAGGTAGAGCATCGAGGCGACGCCGTCCACCCGCAGCCCGTCGATGTGGTACTTCTCCAGCCAGAAGAGCGCGTTCGAGACCAGGAACGCGCGCACCTCGTGGCGGCCGTAGTTGAAGATGGCCGTGTTCCAGTCCGGGTGATAGCCCTGCCGCGGATCGGCATGCTCGTAGAGGTGCGTGCCGTCGAACTCCCACAGGCCGTGCGCGTCGGTCGGGAAGTGCCCGGGCACCCAGTCGAGGATGACGCCGATGCCGCGCTGGTGCAGGTGATCGACGAACGCCATGAACTCCTGCGGCGTCCCGTGCCGCCCGGTCGGCGCGAAGTAGCCGGACACCTGGTAGCCCCACGAACCGCCGAACGGGTGCTCGGTGATCGGCATCAGCTCGACGTGGGTGAAGCCCATGTTGTCGCAGTGGTCGGCCAGCTTGCCGCCCGCCTCGTAGTACGACAGCATCCGGTTCCCCTCCTCCGGGATACGCATCCAGGAGCCGAGGTGGACCTCGTAGATCGAGAGCGGCGCCGACAGCGAGTTGCGATCTCTGCGCGATTTCATCCAGGCGTCGTCGCCCCACGTGTAGTCGAGCGGCCACACCTGCGACGCGGTGGCCGGCGGGGTCTGGTGGCGGAAGCCGTACGGGTCGGCCTTCTCGCGCACCGCCCCGTGGTGCGGCTCGATCCGGTACTTGTACAGCGCGCCCTTCGCCACTCCGGCCAGCAGGCCGCCCCAGATGCCCGACGACCCGATCGCGTGCAGCTGGTCGACATCGGGCGTCCAGTTGTTCCAGTCGCCGATGACCGACACCTTGCGCGCCCCCGGCGCCCAGACCGCGAAGTGGGTCCCGCCCTCGACGATGTGCGCTTCCTCGGGTCGTTGAGGAGCAGATCGACCAGGCCGATGAGCGGGATCTCCGCCCAGTCCGGCCTGCTCGCGAGCTCGTAGCCGAGCTCGTACACGCACTTCTCGATCAGATAGAAGTCGAGCAGCACCTCGAGGTCGCTGGTCGCGCCGGGGATGAACGGCGCCCCCGCGGCGCGCGCGAGGTACGCGTTCAGGAACGCGGCCGAGATCCAGCGCCGCCAGGCGAGCGCCCAGGGCTCGAGCGTGACGATGTCGTCGGGGCGCGCCACCCCGCTCCGCAGCGACACCGCCGCCGCGTAGTCGAACGAGCGCAGCATCCCCGCCACGTCCTTGAGCGGCGAGCGCTTGAAGCGGCGATCGCCGATCGACCGGTTCGGCTCCCCCTCGAAGTCGATGATGACGAAGTCGCTGCCGGTGTAGAGCACCTGCCCGAGGTGGAAGTCGCCGTGCACCCTGACGCGCGCGGTCTCGAGCTTGTGGTCGAGGATCCGCCGCATGCGCTCGTCGAGCTCGCCGCGCCGCTCGACCAGCGTCTGCGCCGCGATCCGCGTCCGGTCGGGCAGCCGGTCCATCCGCCGCTTCAGGTCCTCGATCTCGCGCCCCAGCCCGGTGCGCACCGCCTGGTACAGCGAGCGCTGGTGCAGCACCGAGAACTCGTCCGGCCGGAAGGCCGCGTCATCCGTCTCGGCGGCGAGCGCGAGGTGCAGGTCGGCCGTCCGTTCGCCCAGGAGGTGGGCGAGCGGAATGTAGCCGGCCAGGAACTCGTCGGCGGCCGGCGGCCGGGTCCCGCACAGCTGCAGCACGAACCGGTCCGGCGGCCGGATGGCGGCCAGCGCGCCCGGGTTGGACACCGCCCATTCGTACGAGCGCCGGATGTGATCGAGCGTCAGCCGCCAGGCGTCCCCCTGGTTGGCGACGTACTGGTGGAGGATGCCGACGGTGGCCCTGGTCTTCTCGACCGTGTAGTCGAGCCAGCCGCCCAGCACCGGGGTGGCGAAGAAATGGCTCTTCTCGGTCAGGTACCGGCTCATCTCGAGATCCGGGTTCTCGCCGTTCTCGACCCGGCGCAGGAGCTTGAGGACCACCTTGTCGCCCAGCACCACGCTGGTGTTGCTCTGCTCGGCGCCCATCGGGACCGGCTTCAGCTCGCCGGCGTCGCTCAGGAGCTCGGCCATCCGCCCGCTCTTGTGGCCGCGCAGCTCGCCGCGCCGGCCGCGCCGCGTCCCGCCCTCGCGCACCAGCGCGAACAGCGAGTCGCCGGTGTCGGGATCGATGCCGGCGTCGTAGAGGAGTCCGAGCTCGCCGACCGCGGCATCGCGCGACGCCTTGACGACCACGCGCGCCAGCGCCGCGGTCGAGTGCTTGTGTTCGATCTCGAGGGCCCGCTCACCGCCCGCCATCCCGATCGGCACCAGATAGATCTCCGACTCGCGCTCGCGGTACTCGACCAGGACCACCAGCAAGAGCGGCGCGCCTGGCCCGTCCCGCAGCGGCAGTTCGTCGATGATGCGCGTCTGCCGGATCACGTCCGCCTTGCCGCGGAACCAGCGCGCCCCCGGCAGGAAGGAGGTGAGCGCGCGCTCGAGCGTCGGCCGGTTGCGCTCCGAGACCAGCGACTGCCAGGAGCCGATCGCCTCGAGCGAGGGCAGCTCCTGGGCGCGGGGCTGGGTCGCGCCGCTCTGCGCCGCCAGCGACAGCCAGAAGAAGTTGTGCGGTCCGAGCGTGAACTGGTACGCGTCGGTGCCGATGGTCGGGAACTCGACGCGGCCGAACATCTCGACCGGCGTGACCCCGCGCCAGCGCGACAGATCGATGTGGGCCGGCTGCACGAAGCGCGACAGGTTGGCCACCACCAGCACCACGTCGCCGTCGTGCTCGCGCACGAAGGCGAGCACCTTGGGGTTGTCGGGGCGCAGGAACTCCACCGTGCCGCGACCGAACACCTTGTGGCCGTTGCGCAGCGACACCAGCCGCTTGGTCCACCAGAGGAGCGACTGCGGGTTCTCCTCCTGCGCCTCCACGTTGACGGCCTCGTAGTGGTACTCGGGATCGATGATGACCGGCAGGAACAGCTTCTGCGGGTTGGCGCGCGAGAACCCGGCGTTGCGGTCGCCCGACCACTGCATCGGCGTGCGCACGCCGTGGCGATCGCCGAGGTAGAAGTTGTCTCCCATTCCGATCTCGTCGCCGTAATAGAGGACCGGCGTCCCGGGCAATGACATGAGCAGACCGCTCAGGAGCTCGATCTTGCGGCGCTGCTTGACCAGCGGGGCCAGCCGCCTCCGGATGCCGACGTTGATGCGCGCCTGCGGATCCTCTGCGTAGACTCGCCACATGTAGTCGCGGTCCTGGTCGGTCACCATCTCGAGCGTCAGCTCGTCGTGGTTGCGCAGGAAGATCGCCCACTGGCAGCTGTCCGGAATGGCCGGCGTCTGTTCGAGGATGTCGAGGATCGGGTAGCTCTGCTCCTGCTGCAGCGACATGAACAGCCGCGGCATGAGCGGGAAGTGGAAGTTCATGTGGCACTCGTCGCCCTTCCCGAAGTAGGAGGCGGCGTCCTCCGGCCACTGGTTGGCCTCGGCCAGCAGCATCCGGTTCGGATAGCGGCGATCGATGTACGCCCTGAGCTCGCGCAGGAAGTCGTGCGTCTCGGGCAAGTTCTCGCAGTTGGTGCCCTCGCGCTCGTAGAGGTAGGGCACCGCGTCGAGCCGCAGGCCGTCCACGCCCATGTCCATCCAGTAGTCCAGCACCTGGAACACGGCCTGCTTGACCGCCGGGTTGTCGAAGTTGAGATCCGGCTGGTGGTGGTAGAAGCGGTGCCAGTAATAGGCGCCGGCCATCGCGTCCCAGGTCCAGTTCGAGGTCTCGAAGTCCTGGAAGATGATGCGCGTGTCCTGGTAGCGGTCGGTGGTGTCGCTCCAGACGTAGAAGTCGCGCTCGCTCGAGCCCTTCGCGGCGCGGCGCGCTCGCTGGAACCACGGGTGCTGGTCGGAGGTGTGGTTGATGACCAGCTCGGTGATGACCTTGAGGCCGCGCTCGTGGGCGGCGTCGAGGAAGCGGCGGAAGTCGTCGAGCGAGCCGTAGATCGGGTTGACGTTCCAGTAATCGGCGATGTCGTAGCCGTCGTCGCGCAGCGGCGAGGGATAGAACGGCAAGAGCCAGAGCGCGGTCACGCCGAGGTCGCGCAGGTAGTCGAGCCGGTAAATGAGCCCGGGGAAGTCGCCGATGCCGTCGCCGTTCGAGTCGCAGTAGGAGCGGACGTGCAGCTCGTAGATGACGGCGTCCTTGTACCAGAGCGGGTCGTCGGCGCTGGCGGTGCCGGTCGGCGGCAGGTGGGGGAGGTGGAGGGAGGTCATGATGGCTCGATGACGAACACGTGGGCGGGCATCGAGCTGGGTTCCAGCTCGACGAAGTTGCGCGCGCCGTGCCACAGGTAGCGGCCGTTGCCGATCAGGTCGCGCACGTGGAAAGGACCCCCGGTGAGACCGAGCTCGCCGAGGTCGAGGTCGACGAAGCCGCCCTGCTTCCAGGACGGGTCGACGTTGACCACCACCAGGACCACGTTGCTCCGGTCCTCGGTGCGCTTGCTGTAGCAGAGCAGGGCGGGGTTGTCGCAGCCGTGGAAGCGGAGCAGCCGGTTGTCGTGCAGCGCCGGGTTCTCGCGCCGGATCTTGTTCACTCGCTTGATGAGCGGGCGCAGGCTGACGGGCCGGTTCAGCTCCCAGCGCTTGAGCTCGTACTTCTCGCTGTCGAGGTACTCGCCGGAGCCGGGTCGCAGCTTGTTGTCCATGAGCTCGTACGCCGGGCCGTAGATGCCGTACGACGAGGACAGGGTCGCGGCGAGGACCAGCCGCAGCGCGAAGGCGCCGTGGCCGGCGCCGATGAGATGGTCCGGGAGGATGTCGGGCGTGTTGGGCCAGAAATTCGGCCGGAAGAACTCGACCACTGGCGGGCTGGTCAGTTCCTCGAGGTAGGTCCGGAGGTCGTGCGCGCTCTCGCGCCAGGTGAAGTAGGTGTAGGACTGGGTGAAGCCGCGCTTGGCCAGCGCGTACATCAGCTTCGGACGGGTGAACGCCTCGGCGAGGAAGATGACGTCCGGGTGCGCGCGGCGGATCTCGCCGATGCACCAGCTCCAGAAGCGGAGCGGCTTGGTGTGCGGGTTGTCGACCCGGAAGATCTTCACCCCCTGGCCGATCCAGTGCAGGAACACATCGCGCAGCGCCTGCCAGAGCGGCCACCAGTCCTCGCTGTCGAAGTCGAGCGGGTAGATGTCCTGGTACTTCTTCGGCGGGTTCTCGGCGTACTGGATGCTGCCGTCAGGCCGCTGTCTGAACCAGGTCGGGTGCTCCGCGACCCACGGGTGATCCGGCGAGCACTGGAACGCGATGTCGAGCGCGACCTCGAGGCCGCGGTCGGCGGCGGCGCGCAGGAAGCGCTTGAAGTCGGCGGCGCCGCCGAGCTGCGGGTGGATGGCGGTGTGGCCGCCGTCGCGGGAGCCGACCGCCCACGGACTGCCGACGTCATCCGGCAAGGGGGTGAGCGTGTTGTTCTTGCCCTTGCGGAAGGCGGAGCCGATCGGGTGGATGGGAGGCAGGTAGAGGACGTCGAAGCCGAGCTCCGCGACGTAGCCGAGCCGCTCCTCGGCGTCGCGGTACGTGC
>Ga0310810_10009114_pt1 | contig 11470 bp, 9 predicted proteins | sample NCmetagenome_FD_207641 | JGI IMG/M metagenome (GOLD analysis project Ga0310810, IMG submission 207641) | Soil microbial communities from experimental microcosm in Duke University, North Carolina, United States - NC | ecosystem: Engineered > Artificial ecosystem > Soil microcosm > Unclassified ... | reverse complement strand
GGCTGTCCGAGTTCCGGCGATTCAAACGACTCTGACCCCTTTGATCCTTTGATCACTTCCGGCTGATGATTCCATGGTCAACTCGATCCGTCGAATTTCGCTGACGCAGTGGATCATCATTTCGATGATCGTCGGCGTGCTCCTCGGGTGGCTCGCGCCTGGCTTCGCCATCGCGCTCAAGCCGCTGTCGACGATCTTCCTGAACATGATCAAGTCGCTGATCGCGCCGCTGCTCTTCGCCACACTCGTGGTGGGTATCGCGGGACACGGCGACGACATGAAGAAGGTCGGCAAGCTCGCGTTCCGCTCGATCCTCTACTTCGAGATCGTGACGACGCTCGCGCTCGCCGTCGGCCTCATCGCCGTAAATCTCGTCAGGCCGGGCGAGGGCGTTGGTCTCGACACGACCGCGCAGGTGTCGGCAACCGTGACCGACTTGTCGCAGCGCCACGTCACCTTCTCGGCCGTGCTCGAGCACATTGTGCCATCGAGCTTCGTCGACGCGGCCGCGAAGAACGAGGTGCTCCAGGTCGTCTTCTGGTCCATCATCTTCGCCGTTGCGTTGGCGCGCACACCGGCGGGCGCGAAGAAGACGATGCTCGGCGTCATCGAGAGCCTGAGCGAGGTGATGTTCAAGTTCGTCGGCATCGTCATGGCGTTCGCGCCCTTCGGTATCGGTGCGGCGATTGCCGTTACCGTCGGGCAGAGCGGCATCGGCGTGCTTCGTAACCTTGGCATTCTCGTGCTGACGCTGTACGGCGCGCTCGTCGTATTCGTGCTGGCCGTACTCGTGCCGGTTGCGGTGATCTTCAGAATTCCGGTCGGCGCGTTCTGGAAAACCGTTCGCGAGCCGTGGCTGATCGCGTTCTCGACGGCGTCCTCAGAAGCCGCGCTCCCGCTCGCGATGCAGAAAATGGAAGCGTTCGGCGTGCCGAGGCGCATCGTTGCCTTCGTGATGCCCACCGGCTACTCGTTCAATCTCGACGGGAGCACGCTCTATCTCGCGCTCGCGTCGGTGTTCGTCGCGCAGGCGGCGAACATCGACATGCCGCTCTCGCAGCAGATTCTCATGATGTTGACCCTGATGGTCACGAGCAAAGGGGTGGCGGCGGTGCCGCGCGCCTCGCTCGTGATTCTGTCAGGCGCACTCACACAGTTTGGACTCCCACTCTCGGGCGTGGCGCTCATCCTCGGCGTGGATGCCGTGATGGACATGGCGCGCACGTCGATCAACCTCGTCGGGAACTGTCTCGCGACGGCGGTCATGGCACGGTGGGAGGGTGAGCTCAGGGCCCCGGGGACCGCGGCTCTTGAGCCAGCGTCCGGACCGGCGATCATGGAGAACGTGCAGTGAATCTGACGACGCTCATGCAGGCGTACGTGTTCGTGCTCGCGGGGTTCGTGGGCTTTCTCGTCATCGCACGCGTGCCGCCATTGCTGCATACGCCGCTCATGTCGGCGACGAACGCGATTTCGGGCATCTCTCTCGTCGGGTCGCTCGTCGCGGCCGGCGCCGGGCGCAGCGTGGTGAGCACGGTGCTCGGCACCGTCGCCGTGACCGCGGCGACGATCAACGTCGTGGGCGGATTCATCATCACACGCAGGATGCTCGGGATGTTCAAGCGGAGCGATCGCCGTCCGACCGACGCACCCAAAGTGTGACCGCCGGCGATGCGTGAAGCCCTCGTCCAGGCGAGTTATCTCCTCGCCTCCATCCTGTTCATTCTCAGCCTGAAGAGCCTGAGCCGAGCCGATACCGCCGCGCGCGGCGTCGACCTCGCCGTGGCGGGAATGGCGATCGCGATCGTCGGTACGCTGATGCAGCAGACGATCATCGATTACCGCTGGATCGCGTTGGGCCTTGGCGTCGGAACGGTCGTGGGCATCCCACTCGGCACGCGAGTACCGATGACGGCGATGCCGCAGCGAATCGCCATCGCGCTCACCTTCGGCGCATCGGCCGCGACGCTCGTCGGCATCGCGGAGTATCACGACCACCGCGACACGTTGGCGTTAGGCCAGCGCATCGCCGTTGCGTTCGAGGTGATGCTCGGGTCGCTGACCGTCGCAGGGAGCTTCGTGGCGGCCGGCAAGCTGCAGGAGGTGCTGCCTTCCCGGCCACTGACGTATCGCGGACAGAATGCGGTGAACTTCGGGCTGCTCGGCGTAATTCTGGTCATCCTCGGCGCCGTCGTTGTGGGGAAGGGCGGCATGCCGATGTTCTATACGCTGGTGGCGCTCGCCTTCATCGCCGGCATCTCGCTCGTGCTTCCCATCGGTGGCGCGGACATGCCGGTCGTGGTCGCGCTGCTCAACTCCTACTCGGGCCTCGCATCGGCCGCGACGGGATTCGCGATCTCGAACAACGTGCTCCTGGTATCGGGCGCGCTCGACGGCGCGAGCGGGTTCCTGCTGTCCATGTTGATGAGCAAGGCCATGAACCGCTCGTTCACGAACGTGCTGTTCGGCGCGTTCGGGTCGCAAACACAGACTGCCGTGGTTGGCGCGAGCTCGGATCTCGTTGCGACACCCATATCCGCGGAAGACGCCGCGGTGCAGCTCGCCTATGCGAGCAACGTTGTCGTGGTGCCTGGGTACGGCATGGCCGTCGCGCAGGCCCAGCATCAAGTGCGCGAGCTCGCGGAGCTGATCGAGAAGCGGGGTGGAGAAGTGCGCTACGCGATTCACCCGGTGGCCGGTCGCATGCCCGGGCACATGAACGTGTTGCTGGCCGAGGCCAACATTCCGTACGACAAGCTCTACGACATGGACGAGATCAACGGCGACCTGTCCAGGGCGGATGTTGCACTCATCATTGGCGCGAACGACGTCGTGAACCCCGCCGCGAGAACGGACCCGACGTCCCCGATCTACGGGATGCCGATCCTGAACGTCGACGAGGCGAAGAGCGTCATTGTCCTCAAGCGCGGCATGAGCGTGGGGTTCGCGGGTATCGACAACATGCTCTTCTATCAGCCGCGGACTCGCATGCTGTTCGGCGACGCGAAGGCGTCATTGGTCAAGCTGGTGACGGAGATCAAAGCTCTCTAAAAGCCGGGAGACGGGAGACGGAGCACCATCGGGAGGCTCATCTCTCGACAGCCAGCACGAGCAGCCAGCAGCCAACCGCCGTCTCCCGCTTCCCGGTAGTTACGCGGACGCAACGCCCAGAAACCTCAACGCTCCTCGCACAGCCCCTCTCACCGGAACGACCTCCTCGGCTCGGACCTGACCTCCAGGCACAGCCGACTTGAGCCGGTGCTCGAGCCGCTTTCTCAGCGGCGTACCGCGCGCGAGCAGGCCACCCGCGAGCGCCACCGGAACGGCCGCGCGCTCGTCCACGAAGAGCTGCCGCGCGAGCGTACGCAGGTGGAGCATCAGCTCCTCCACGGCGAGTGTCAGGAGCGCATTCGCGCGGAGGTCACCCGACTCGGCCACGCTCATCACGACCGGCGCCAGTGTCGCGAGCTTGCTGGGCGCCGCGGCCGCGGCCCAGGCGACGAGTTCGGACACCTCGTTTACCTCGGCGGCCGTCAGGACGGCTCCCGTTAGGCTCGTCTCGGGCTCCCGGCCGTCGAACGCGGCCGTCACCACGCTCAGCGCCTTCCGACCGATCCACGCGCCGCTTCCCTCGTCACCGAAAAACGGTCCCCATCCGCCGCAGCGCGCGAACGTCCCCGTCGGACCGCGGCCGAACGCCACCGATCCGGTGCCCGCGATCAGGAGCACCCCGGGCCCCTCGCCGAACGCATCGTCGAGTGCCACCGTCGCGTCCGCGTGCACGACGACTTCCTCGGCTACGTCGCGGCTCGCCAGCGCCTGCCACAGCGCCTGTCGCTCGGCGTCCCGGCCGACGCCGGCCACGCCGACGCACACCACCTTTGGCGTCACGTGATTCATGTCGCTCGACGCCAGGGCGTCGCGAACGAGCGCGGCGATGATGTCCGCCGAGCGTTCGGCCTCACCGGGGCGCACCGCACTCCCCTCGCCTTCGACCGAGACGATCTCTTTCCCCTGCTCATCGGCGACGAGCACTCGCGTGCGCGAGCCGCCGCCGTCGACGCCAATGACGATCGCGCTCATGACTGCGCTCCAGTTGGTTGTACGACTGCGGCCGGAGCGGCGTGCGTGAGCGAAGAAAGCATTCCAGTCGCCATCGTGATGCTGGTTCCGATCAGGACGTACCAGGGCCAGGCGATCGACGCAAAAGGCGCGAGCGGCTCGGCGAGCGCAGGGAACCACGAGCCAAGCTGCTTCGCGAACACCACGAAGCTCATCGCGGCGATGCCGATGCTCATGCCGATGATCGCGTCGCGTTGATTTGCGCGAGACCAAAACACCCCGAGGAAGAATCCACCGAGCAGCCCCCCATAGGTGAACGAGGCGATGCCGAGTGCGACCACGACCACGGGCGTGTTCGTTTCCTGCGGGAAGGCTAGCGCACCTGCCGTCAGAACGACACCCCAGATGAGCGCGAAGAGCTTGCCCATCTTGAGCGTCTCCGGCGCGTCGGCGGCGCGTCGAGTCAATGGCAGGTAGATGTCGTGCGTGGTTGCCGCGGCGAGTGAATTGATCGCGCCCGAATGCGTGCTCATGGTCGCCGCGATCACGGCCGCGATGATGAGACCGACGAGCCCCGGCGGCATTCGGTCAATGATGAACGTGGGAAAGATCTGATCGGTCGCGGGGAACACGCGTCCCTGATAGAACGCCCAGAGCCCGAGACCGATGAGCAGGAACAGGGCGAACTGAATGAACACGACGATGCCGCTTCCGATGATCGCCTTCTGGCCGTCGCGCAGGTTCCTGGCGGAGAGCAGCCGCTGGACGATCAGCTGGTCCGTGCCGTGGGAGGCCATGGCGAGGAATGCGCCGCCAATGAGTCCGGCCCAGATGGTGTGCGCGCGATCGAGCCCGACATAGGTGTCGATGAGGGTCGTCTTCCCCGCGGAGGCGGCCCGGCTCATGATCGACGACCACCCGCCGCTGACGGAGTGTCCCAGAATCACGAGCGCGGACAGCGCGCCTAACAAGTACACGCTCGCCTGCAGGAGCTCCGTCCACACCACCGCCTTCATCCCACCCTTGTAGGTGTACAGGACCGTCAGCGCACCGAGAATGAGGATCGCGGTGGGCATGACGAACGCCTTGTTCTGCACGGTGGGGCTGATGATGAGCGCGATCGGGATCGCGGTCGCGAACACGCGCACGGAGTCCGCGAGCCCTCGCGTGACCATGAACACGACGGATGTGAACCGCCGCGCCCCGATCCCGAACCGCTGCTCCAGCAGCGCGTAGGCGGTCACCATTTTGCCCCTGAAGTACCGCGGCAGCAGCACGGTGGCCACGACGATCCGGCCGAGGATATACCCGGCCACGATCTGCAGGAAGCCGAAGTCGCCCATCCCCGGCGCGGCGCCGTAGGAGAGGCCGGGCGTGCTGATGAACGTCAGCGCGCTCGTCTCGGTCGCGACGATCGAGAGCATGAGCGCCCACCACGGGATGGTGTGGCTCGCGACGAAGTAGTCGGCCGCGTTGCGCTGCTTGCGGCCGAAGTACATCCCGAGGGCCGTGACGCCCCCGAGGTAGACGATCAGGACCAGCGAGTCGAGCCAGGTGAAATGTTGCGTCACGCGCGCCCCTCACGGCGCGCGCGCGGCTCGAGTGGATGCTCAGTCCACCACATACGCTTCCATGGCGAAGTACTCCGCGAGGCCGAGACGGTCGAGCACCGCGGCCGTGTCCTTGTTCCGCTGCTCGACTCGCTGCCAGAACTCACGCTCGTCCTGACCAGGGAACGGCGCGGAATCCTTTTGCGACTGGTGCTTGAAGATCGCCTGGATCTTGAGACGCAGCTCTTCCTGGGACATCGGGACGAGGTACGTCGCATCGGTGATCGGCCATTCCTGCCAGGCGCCTCGGTAAAGCCAAACCTCCGGAGACGGGAGACGGGACGCAGCAGAGGTAGAATCCTCGGCGTGTTCCGTCCCGGGTCTTCCGGCCTGCGTGTCGCGCAGCTGCGCCAGCGCCTCGTCGATGGCCTCCTTACACATTCGATGCGTGCCATGCGGGTCCGACAGATCGCCGGCGACGAAGATCATGTCCGGCTTCATCTGCTCCAGCAGGTCGCGAACGATCTTCACATCGGCCGGCCCGATCGGGTCCTTCGCCACTTTCCCCGTCTGGTAGAAGGGCAAGTTGAGGAAGCGGGCGTTGTCCCGCGTTAGGCCCATCACCTCGATGCCGCTCACCGCTTCCGCTTCGCGGATGACGCGCTTGATGTCCTGAATCTCCGGGATGTCGACGTCACCCGCCTTCTTCTCGTCGAGGAAGTCGTAGATCTTCTTGGCCAGCGGCACCACCGACCTCGCTTCGACCTTACCCTCGGCGGCGACGCGCTCGAGGAAATCCACGTAGCGGCGCACGTCGTGATCGAACACGGCGATGTTGCCGCTCGTCATGTACGCGACGGTGATCTGGTTTCCGTTCTCGACCAGCTTGCGCAGGATCCCGCCCATCGAGATGACGTCATCGTCGGGGTGCGGCGAGAAGCAGATGATGCGCTTGCCGCGCGGCAGCTTGCTCTTGCCGCGGATCTTGGCACCTAACGTGTTGAACACTTCGCCGTTCACGGCGCCGGGCGTGCCGTAGCGCGCGACCAGCGACGACATCTTGTGTTCGGCGTAGTCACGTTGTGTGAGCTTGAGGACGCCTTTCCCGACGCGCTGCGAGAGCCACACGACGCCCCGCACAGTCAACTCGGGGGTCCACTCCACCTGATCGACGAGCCACGGCGTCGCGATCCGCGTGAGATCCGCGGCGGCCGCACGGTCGACGTAGAACGTGGTGTTTGGATGGTTCTGGAGAAATGTCGCCGCGACCTCCACGTCGATCTCGCCTTCGACCGCGCGCTGGACGATCGCCGCTTTGTGCTCACCCGTGGCCAGGATCGCGATCTCGCGCGCCTCGAGGATCGTCGCGATGCCCATCGTGAGCGCTTCACGCGGCACGAAATCCTCTCCGAAGAAATCCGCCGCCGCATCGCGCCGCGTGACCGCGTCGAGCATGGCGAGCCGCGTTCGACTCTCCGCGCCGGATCCCGGCTCGTTGAAGCCGATATGGCCGGTCTTGCCAATCCCCAGGATCTGGAAATCGATGCCGCCGGCCCGCACTATGGCGTCCTCGTACCGGCGGCATTCCTCATCGACGTCCTCGCGCGCCACTTCGCCCTGCGGGATGTGTACGTTCCGCGGGTCGATGTCGATCTGCGAGAACAGATTCTCCCACATGAACCGGCGATAGGAGTGAATGCCCTCGCCGCGCATGGGGTAGTACTCGTCGAGATTGAACGTGATCACGCCGCGGAAGCTGAGCCCTTCCTGGCGGTGCATCCGAATCAGCTCTCGGTAGACGCCGATCGGCGTCGAGCCCGTCGCGAGCCCCAGGACCGTCCGTTCCCCGGCAGCCTGCTTTTCCGTGATCAGCGTCGCGATGCGATTCGCGACGAGGCGGGCAATGTGCTGATGACCGTCGACGACGATCGTACGGATCTTCTCGAGCTGGGACGCCGCAGCGTGCGTCAAACGAGAAGGCCCGCGACTCGTAGAGGGATCGCGGGCCTCGCTCGAAACGCCGGCGTCCAGATGGGCAACCGGAGTCATGTGAGGGTTACCTCGTCAGGCGGTGAACGAGCTCCCGCAGCCGCACCCACCCGTCGCGTTTGGATTCTTGAACGTGAACCCGGATCCCTGCATGGACGACACGTAGTCGATCGTCACGCCGCTCAGGTACTGCGCCGAGAACGGGTCGACGAACATCCGGAACCCGTTCGAGTCGACGACGAAATCGTCGTCAGCGGCCTGGTCCTCGATCAACAAACCGTACTTGAAGCCGCTGCAGCCGCCCGGCTGCACGCTCACCCGCAAGCCACCCTTTTCCACCGGAACGCCCTCGGCTTCCATGAATCGCAGCACTTCGGTCGCCGCCACCGGCGTTACCACGATGGCCACGGTAGGCTCCTGCACCGTGCTCATTGCCAACCTCCTCACTGTTAGGCGCGGCTGGGACGCGAGTCGCTCCCGGTGCCACGTACGACGGAAATATAGCCCTGAAAAAAGTATGCTACAAGAAGCTTACTGCTAGCGGGACAACTCGTTAGACCACTGTCTCGCTAGCTTCGGTCAATCCGCCGGTACTGCGGCTCTCGCCTCGGGGACGGCGTCGCTCGCAAGCCGGTCACTTCGGAACGATCGTGCGATCCAGGCAAACGCGACGACGGCAACCGCGAGCAATCCCAGGCCCATCCCCAACTGGCCGAAAATCAGCTTGCCGAGACCGAACAGGGTCGAATACACTGCCACGATGCCCGCGATCCAATTTGTCCACGCCAGCGCGCCCCCCGGGATCGATTCGCGCCCGTAGCCCAGCCGTTCGGCAACCTGACGCCAGCCCGGCCCACCCGGTCTCACTCGACGATAGAAGGCGTCCAGCACGGAATCGGGTTCCGGCCTCGTGAGAAACGTCGCGACCAGCCACGTCACCGTCGTGACCGCGACCGTGCCAATCATGATCCACGCGTCCGCATTCGGATCGTTCGCGGCGAACCGCGGAGGCACGACGTTCATGAACACGAGCGATGCGAGAAACGAGACGATCATCGCGCTGATCTCGCTCCACGCATTGATGCGCCACCAGTACCAGCGAAGGATCAGGACGAGTCCCGTACCCGCACCCATCGCCAGCAGGAACTTCCATGCTTTCTCGACCGACGAGAGTTGCGACGTCACGACGATCGACGCGAGGAAGAGCAGGATCGTGGCGGCGCGCCCCACGTTCACGTAGTGCTTATCGGGCGCGTCCTTCTTCACGAAGCGTTTATAGAAGTCATTCACGAGATAGGACGCGCCCCAGTTGAGATGCGTGCCGATCGTAGACATGTAGGCCGCCGCGAATCCCGCGAGCATGAATCCGCGCCATGGGGTCGGGAGGAGATCCACGAACGCGTGGACGTAGCCTGACTCCTTGTCCTGCAGCGTCGGATACATGATGACCGTTGCGAGACCGGTGATGATCCACGGCCAGGGACGGAGCGCGTAGTGGGCGACCTGGAAGAATAGGGTCGCCAACACGCCGTCCCGCTCCGTCTTCGCCGAAAAGATCCGCTGCGCCACGTATCCGCCGCCGCCGGGCTCGGCGCCCGGATAGTACGCGGCCCACCATTGCATCGACAGGAAGACGCCGAGGGCGAGCAACGGCATCCACGCATAGGCTTCGAGCCCGTTAGGCGTGACCCGTACGGGCAGGACCGAGAGTGCGGCGGTCTCGCTGCCGAAATGCTTCGAGACGCCGGCGATCAGGGAATCCATGCCGCCGACCCTCTTCACGGCGTAGATCGCGAGGACGATCACCGCCGACATCTTGATGCCGAGGGAAATGGTGAGGATCTTGATCATCGCGCGCGTGACCCAGCCCATGATGATCAGGTTGACCGCAATCCCGAGATACAGCGCGCGAAATCCGCGGAGAAACGCCGCCGGATTCCCGCTGTAGCGAATCTCCGCGAATTCGACGTCGGTCATCACGCGCGCGCGGCGCCAGAGCCGCGCGAAGAAGAACACGGTGAGCATCCCGCTCATCACCATGTTCCACCACAGCCAGTTGCCGGCGACGCCCTTCGTGGCGACGAGGCCGGTGACCACGAGCGGGGTGTCGGCCGCGAACGTCGTCGCGACCATTGCCGCGCCGGCGAGCCACCACGGCACCTGCCGCCCGGACAGGAAGTACTCCTCGAGGCTCTCGCCGCCTCGTTTCGTGAAGATGAAGCCGATGAGGGTCGACAACGCGAAGTAGCCGACGACGATGGCCCAGTCGATCGCGGTGATGTTCATCGAGGAGAGGAGGGAGACGGTGAAGGAGCGGCAGCCCGATCGAGCACGCGAACGACGACGTCGGCGAGCGCGGTTCGAACCGCCCCGATGCGCAGGTTCTGGCGCGTCGGGTTGACGCGGTTCGTCAATAAAATGACGAACAGATCGTGCGAAGGATCCACCCAGATCGACGTGCCGGTAAACCCGGTGTGCCCGAACGCCGGTCGCCTGAGCAGGTGCCCCGCCGAGTTCGTCCCGTTAGGTGTTTCCCATCCCAGCGCGCGGTTGGAGAACGTCGAATCCTGCACGGTGGTGAACCGTCGGATCGTTTCGGGGGAAACTATCCGGGCGCCGTCCAGCGTCCCGCCCCGGAGGTACATCCGGCAGAAACGCGCCACGTCGTGCCCGGTGCTGAACAGGCCAGCATGCCCGGACACCCCACCTAACGCGTACGCGTTCTCGTCGTGGACCTCCCCGCGGATGTGTCGCTGTCGCCACGGGTCGTACTCCGTCGGCGCGATGCGCTGAAGGAGGTCGCGGCCCGGTCGGTACGTCGTGGACGTCATGCGCAGCGGCCCGAATACGTGTCTCGCGAGGTAGGCGTCGAGCGGTTCTCCCGATACGCGCTCCACGATGACCCCAAGGATGATCGCGCCCAGGTCGCTGTACACCATCCGGATGCCAGGCAGCGTGTCGAGGGCAGTTGCCACAGCGAGCGCGCGCGCTGCCGCGGGGCTGTCTGTCTCCTTGTACAGCGGACGCCACGCCGGCAGCCCCGACGAATGCGTCAATAGGTGCCGGAGCGTCACGCGCTCCTTGTTTGGGCCTCGGAATTCGTTGACGTACCGCTGGACCGGGGCGTCGAGATCCACCCTGCCGGCCTCCGATAGCTGCATGATGGCCGTCGTCAACCCGACGACCTTCGTGAGCGACGCCATGTCCCAGAGCGTGTTCTCGTCAGGGCGTGCCGATGGAGCCCAGTCGAGCGATCCAACCCCATATTCGACGAGCACCGAATCGAGGTTCCCGATGACGGCGACAGCTCCCGGGAAGGCGCTGTCCGCTCTCGCCTGGTCCAGGAGGGCTCGGACCGAGTCACGAAGAATCTCGACGGACGCAACGGACGTCCCGTGGCGGCGGATCGCCGAGCTCACGCTGGGCGACTGGGCCGGCAAAACGGCGCCGGCGCACGCCACGGCCGCGCTCGCGACGCTCGCGACCCGCACCAATCGCCACGTCCGATGGGCGGCCGCCCGCACGCGTTCCGAGAGCACAGGAGGTGTCATGGGTGTGGTAAAGGTGCGGAGCGCGCATACGTCTTGCAAATTCAGGCTGGTTGAGCCTGACTCACGACCCCAAGTTAGGAGGCAATCATGCGTGCTTTGTTGGCGGGAGCGTTGTTGATGGCGACGGTGGCGTGCGGGAGCCGGAAGGTGGATGTGTCGACCGCGCCAAAGGCGACGGCGGCGGTGACGCTTCATTTCACGAATAATGACAACAGCGCCGTCAACGTCTACGTGGTCAACGAGGGCACGGATCACTTCCTGAAACAGGTCCCGGCGAACAGCACGGAAGACCTGTCGGTGCCGAACGTCGCGGCCGGG
>Ga0310810_10009112_pt1 | contig 11471 bp, 9 predicted proteins | sample NCmetagenome_FD_207641 | JGI IMG/M metagenome (GOLD analysis project Ga0310810, IMG submission 207641) | Soil microbial communities from experimental microcosm in Duke University, North Carolina, United States - NC | ecosystem: Engineered > Artificial ecosystem > Soil microcosm > Unclassified ... | reverse complement strand
TTCAGCAGCTTCGTGTCCGGGAACATGTTGATTTCGTAAAACAGAGGATACTGGCACAGCGTTGTTTGAAGCGGTCCGCTGCACTCAGCCGGATATGGATTCGGATTCTGCGTGATGACGATGATCCTGTCCTCTGAAGTCGAGCCCGCCTCGAATTGCGCTCCGGCGTGCTGAGAAGGAGTTACGACAGTCAGTGGCGCGGATGCCGTCAGCACTCCGAGTGCATTGTCTGCACTGGGGCTGTAATCGGGAGGTGTTGTGCTGGGGCCGTTGTAAATGTAGAGCGACATGTAGAGGACGAGCCGCGAAGCCGCTGCCTGCTTTGTTTCTCCTGCGGGCGGTGCTGTCATGTCTGGGGACTTCGCGATGATGAACTTCGTCAGCTCGACGAGCTTCTGCTTCGCGACGCTGATCTGTCCCGCGTTGTAGCTGTCCTTGATGGTCTGCCATCGCGTGCCCGACGCCGTCGAAAGACCTTGCGGCCAGAGGGCGATGAGACTGGCGATGTTCTGGTCGAGCGTTCCAGTGACGACGACTTTGCTGATGTGACCAGGTACGTGGGTGAGGGTACTCGTAGGGGTAGAGTCTGTACAGCCGGCGACGACCGCGAGGACTGCTAGCCCAATCAAGCGAGGACGACGCATGACCGAACTCCGCGCAAAAATGGATTTGTCACCGTGGTGGTGGAAGCCACGACGCGGTGATGGAATCATGAAAACAAATCGATTCAGGGGGCAAACGTCAAGTGTTTATTATCGACATTTTGCCCTCCAGCGAAAAAAAACCGCTCGGAGTGCGGACTTGCACTCCGGCGGTTCAGCACCAGCCTTAAAGGGTCGAGCTCAACCGCCTCCGCCTTCGTTCAGCTCGACGCCCTCTGTATCGACGTTGTTGAACGGGCTGAATAGCTCGAAGCCTCCGCCGCCGCCCTGGTCAATGGCATAGGCCGATTTCGGGAGGAAGAATTTCCCGACGCGCATAGCAAGGTGTTTGAGCTCGCGAAGGGCGGAGTACTCCTCGAAATCACCAGGCGGCGGATTGTACTCGACGTTCTCGCAAAAGTGGAATCCCTGCGACACGAGAGGCAGGATCTCGATGTTATTCCCTTCGTCAATGAGAACGGTACCCCCAGGGACGTAACCAGATTCGTCCTCCGGGGCAGTGTGAGCAAGACGAAGTCTAAGATGTGTAGCCTCATCAGGTGGTCCGTAATCCTCGCCCACTGGCGGATGACAAACTGATGCGATAGCGACTTTCAGGAGCGGCCCGGGATCCGGAAATGACTGAATATCGAAAAACAGAGGATACTGGCAGAGCGTTGTGTACAGTGGTCCATCGCAGTTGAACCATGGTTCCGGATTCATCGTGATGACGATGACCCGATCGACATCGGTTGATCCCTTGTCGAAGTGAACGCCTGCGCCACCTTCATCCGTGATCAAAGTCAGCGGCTGATTTGGATGGAGAATGCCCACAGCGTTATCGGCACCTGGGAAGTACGGCGGCGGATCTGTGTCGGGACCACCATAGATGTAGAGCAGCATGTACTGAATGAGACGGCTTGCCGCAGCATCAGGCGATTCACCATCCGGCGGATCGTCTTCCATCTTGCCCGGCGTTTCCTGAAGGATGTGCTTGATAAGATCGTTCAAATGCTTCTTGGCTTGAACGAGCTTCTTGGGATCAGTCTGGCCCTGAGTGTATTCCTTCTTGATCTGTTCCCAATGCTGTAGGAAATCGTTTTCCTGACCCTTCTTGTAAAGGGTCATGAGCTCCTTGATGTTCTCATCAAGAGATCCCGTGACGATGACGGACCGTGGATGGGCCTTGAGAGCGGGCGCGGTGGAGCTGGTGGGAGACGAGTCGCTACAGGCAGTCAGTGCCGCAAGAACGACCAGTCCAATCAGGCAACGACGCATGATCGAACTCCGCAAAAAATGATTGTCACTGTCACGGGGGATTCCCGCCGGCAGTGTAGATCAAACAAACCAACGCTCAAAGAAGCGATCAGTCAAGATTCGCCTAGTCTAAAATTCGACGGACTCCTGGAGGAATTCGCTGTATCGCTTCGCGTTGTCTTTAAACCCCGCGCGCTCCTTCCTCGTAAGACCCGTAAGCGCAACGAGCTCGATGCTCTTCCCTTTTTTCAAAGAAACGCGTTTCCAGGTTCCGACGAGCTGACCGTTTGCAATCGCGATGTGCGTGAAGAGATTGTCGGTCCGCTCAGCGTGACCGGATTTTGTCAAACGCTGAGCGAGAGCGCTGCGATCGCGATAGGCGATGAAGAATTCGTCGTAGTTCGGAAGAAAGTGCGCGCTGCTTTCCTGGACAGGCTCACGCGATCGAACTCCCATCCAGTATGAGCGGCCATCGACATCTACTTTCTCGAGCTCACGCGAAATCATTTTGATCGCGAGCCGTGCATCCGCCACAGTAAGGCCAGACCACCAGGAAAAATCGTGTTCCGTTGCGGGACCGCGCGTGGTGAAATAAATCGCAGCCAGACGCGCGAGCGATTCGTCGCGAGAGAACGCAGCGACCGACGGAATTCTTTCATCCACCAGGGCATACGTTGACTGCTTCCCTTGCCTCGGCCCACTACATATCACGCAGTCGAGCTCGGCATTCATCAACAAATGGCCGAGTCGCTGGTTACCGCTCACGTTGATGCGCGCGCGCTCGATGACTTTGTAGATCTCGGGTCTTGTAATCGCGCGCCCACCCTCGAGTGACTTGACCAAGGCTTTGTTCAGGCGACGAAATACGGCAGCATCAAAACCGAGCTGTCGATTGCTGGATGACATGATCTGCCTGATGCGTGGTGACGTAAGCACAAGCATCCATCGCAGATCCTCGGGCCTCACGAAGTGCCACGTTGGCCGCAGCACGTGCGTGCGAATAATCGATCCTTCATCCAGCGCTCTTTCGATTGACGCATCGGTAGCGTTTGGGGTGCGCATGGCGATCGCCCACTTTGCTCCGGCGTAATCCTGCGCCTGAATTGCCCCAAGGCGGCTCACCACATCCACCGGCGTTTTGAAATCGGAGTTTACGAGCCGTTGATTGGATAGCCGCCGTCGGGCGACTTCAACGAGCTTCACGCGTTAGGTGGGAAAGACCAGGCGGCGTCGAAACTCGCGGCGCAGGAGCAGCATGCACACCGTCAGTGAGGCGATAACGGATACAACCGAGAGATACCATATCCAGTGAATCTCGAATCCAGCCCGTCGTGAGAGAATGATGGCTGGAATTGCAACTACAGAAATTCTAACCGCGGAAGTAACGAACGATGGAACAGTGTTCCCCATCGCCTGAAACGTGCTCGACGCAACGAAGATCAAGCCGGATCCGATGAACGTCCACGATACGATGCGCAAATACTCGCTTCCGATTGCAATGACAGCAGGATCTTTGGAGAACACACCGACGAGCGCATCCGGCGCAATGTTGCATAAGATTGCGAATACGAACATGACGCCGGTTGCCATCAGTGCGCCGTCGCGGAAAGTATCCTTCACGCGCTGACCGAGACGCGCTCCAAAGTTTTGTCCCGCAACGGGGGCTACGGAAAATCCGAGAGCGACCACCGGCATGAAGCCCGCCTGAATCACGCGCATTCCAATTCCGAATCCTGCCTGCGCCGCTGCGCCAAACGGCCGAGTGACCGAGTAAACGACAAATAAATACACTGCGGTCATTGCAAACTCGAATCCCGCCGGAAGTCCAATCGACAACATTTTCTTCCATAAATCGACGCGAGGCTTCCAATCCGCGACAACAAATTTCAAAAACGATCCCGGTGCAAAGAAATATGTCGCGAGCCACACGAGCCCAACCACAATTGCAATGAACGATGCGATCGCTGCGCCGGCGACTCCAAATGGATGGCCCGTCCCCCATCCGAAAATGAGAAACGGCGCGACAATCATGTTGAGTATGACGGTCGCCGTCGAGACGACCATGCCCGGCTTGAAGTTGCCGGTTGCTCTCAGCGCAGAACCCATCGCGACGAGTGCGAATTGAAGAGCCATCGCCGGGACGAACCACAGCAAATATTCGCCGGCGAGTTTCGCGGTGGTCGCGTCGGCACTCATTGCCCGAGTGTACGGGACTCGTATCAACAGTCCGACAATCAGAAACGCGACGCCCGTAACCATCGCCAACACCTGCGACTGATTGAACAGCACTAGTGCCTGATCGTGATCTCGTCTGCCTACCGCGTGCGAAATGACAGTCGTGGTTCCCACTCCGAGCATTTGTGTCAGTGCGAGAACAAGAAAAGTCAGATTGCCGGCAATGCCCACCGCTGCAACCGCATCAGTACCAAGTCTCCCGACCCAATACAGATCGATCAGAAAGTAGAGGGTCTGAAAGACCATCGTGACGAGCATGAAGCTCGTGGTCTTCAGCAGATGCCGAGTGATCGGCCCCGTCGTCATGTCGTGCAATCCTGCGGGCCGGGCAGGCGGCGGCGCAGGCTGTTCGTCTCCGACAGCAAGTACGGGAACTTGTTCGGCAGTGGTTTCAGTCATTTCGACAAATGCGATTCGATCAAGTCGTCAACTTCCTTGTATCCGCTGGGGAAAGCAACTCCACGCGTCGAAGCGCCTGCATCGAGAAGCGCCCTCACCGATTCAGGGGTCCGCCGCTCTGTCCAATACGAATCCACGCATGCCTTCACGGCCAGCGCGAGTGGAGTTCTTCCATCGGCGTCGGTCGCGTCGACGTCGGCTCGCTGCTCCAGCAACATCTTCAACGCTTCATGTCGCGCGCGCCAAGCCGCCACGTGGAGCGCGCGGCTGTTGCGCGCGATGCCGTAGTAACCGTCTCCTTCCTCGAATAAATCGTCGACACCGACGCCAAGGGACAGCAATTGTCTCATTCCCTCGACGTTTCCAACTCCGGCAAACATGGAGAGAACTCTGCCGCCGTGCGCGCGCAATTCGTTCACGCTGTCGGGTTCACGCGCTACGATGTCAGCAACCGCTTCGGCATTGTCGCGCGCACAGGCGGCGACAAGTCCTGCAACTCCCGTCAGCTTTATCGGGAACCCGCGCTCCTCGAACATATCCAGGACATCACGCCGTCCTCGCCACGCCGCAATCTCCACAGAGCTGCGAGTTCCCGATAGCTGATGAGGCCGTTTTGCCGGAGGAGAGACGCGGAGCGGATTTCCACCGTGACGCACCAGAAGGTCGATGATCTCGAGGGAATTGTCACGAACCACTGCGTGCTGAAGCGCGGTGTTGCCCCAGTGCGTATGGCGATTCGGATCGGCGCCGTTCGCGATCAGAAATGCAATTCCATCGTAGTCGTGCCAGTCGCACTTGCGAAGCAGCAGCGTGGCCATGCTGTCATCAGAGAGATCGCCGCTATTGACGAGCACCTCGAGTGCATCGTTGTCGTAAGTCTCCGGAACGTGATAGGTCACTTCTCCATCGTTCGGATTCGCTCCGCGCTCGAGGAGCAGCCCCGTCAGATCTGCATTGTGCGCAACACCTGCAGCTCCATACAAGGCACTTTCCCACTCGGGCATCGGCTGATGATCGTTTTCAAACCATCCGGTGTTTGCGTCAGCACCGGCATCGAGGAGCGCCGTTGCCGCCTTGAGAAACTTCAGGGACCGCGAGCGATCGAGACGCAGATATCTCGAAAAGCAAAGGTGCGTCAGCGCATCCCAGTTTCTTGGTCCGCCCTTCCGCGTCGCACTGGACGGATCCTCGCCAATGAACCTCTGGACGGCTGAATCATCTGCCAGGATCGCCGCGACATAAATATTTGCTGCGCGAATTTCAGGATGCGCCGCAAGCAGCGACTCAGCGCGATCGAGTGTGCCGCTGGCATGGCTCGCGTCGAGGGGCACGCATGCTGCTTCGATGAACGCTGAAACGGGATCGTCGATTTTTGCCGTGATCGATCACCTCCGTCGCGCCGAAATCTATCAAACCAGGTGCCCGGCTAGCTCCACAATTTTTTCAATCTGCTCGGCCTGGCTGAGCTGCGTTGTATCGATCGTCACCGCGTCGGCTGCCTTCACGCTTTGCGCCGCGTCGAGCTCGTCGCGCAACATGATGCGCGCCGTCTCATCGAAGATTTCTTCTTCGGTTGGCGCGCGGCCGGTTCGCTCGAGGACCCTCCTGCGCGCTCGCTCTTCGGCATCAGCCACGAGAAAGATCTTGAGCTTTGCTTTCGGAAACACAACTGTGCCAATGTCGCGTCCATCTACGACGACATCATATCCGCGACCCGCATTTCGCACCTGAGAATTCACCCACTCGCGAACCCTCGGCATTTTTGCCACGAGCGACACGCGATGGGTCACTGCTTCGCCGCGCATCTCATCGTCGGCGGGCCGCCCGTTCAACAGCGGGACGAACCCGTTTTCGATTGGCGACAGCGTCACGATGCGGGCAGCATCGAGAACTGAATCCTCGGTCCAATTCGCGGAATCCGTATCACGACGCAGTCGCGCCGCAGTCGCCGCGCGGTACAACGAGCCTGAATCGACGTGACGATAGCCAAGCTGCTTCGCGACTGCTTTGGCCGTTGATGATTTCCCCGAAGCCGCTGGGCCGTCGATTGCAATTGCGATTTTCGTGGAGGTCATTGCACCAGCCCGCCGAGATCCGTCCAAAAGCTAGGGTATGAGATTGCCACGCACTCACGATCGTCGATTTCGATCACGTTGCCATCGAGAAAGCCCAGCACGCCGAACGCCATCGCGATCCGATGATCTCCTTGCGTGGTTACCCTTCCCCTCAGGGAACCACGCCGCCGCGGCAGAATTCTAAATCCATCGCGCTTCTCCTCCGCCTCTGCCCCGATAGCCCGGAGATTTGCAACGAGCACCGAAATTCGATCGCTTTCCTTCACGCGCAGCTCCTCAGCACCGGAAACTTCGAGCCCCACACCGCTTGCAGCCGCAACACATCCTAGCAACGGTAGCTCGTCAATCAATGCTGGAACTTCGTTGGCGTCGACTCGTGTTGAGCGCAGTGTTTTTGGAGAAACCACGATGGTGGCGATCGGCTCCCCAGCGATTGTCTTTTTCTCGAGCAGCCTTACCGAGCCGCCCATGCGCTCCAGAACGCGAAGAAATCCAATTCGAGTCTCATTTACGCACACACCCGGGATTCGAACTTCCCCGAATCTCGCCAGCGCACCAAGCGCCATGGGAAACGCAGCAGATGATGGATCTCCGGGAACTGAAATATCGAGAACCTGAAGCATCGGAGCTGGAGTGAGCGAGACACTCGTTTCACCAACGTCCATTGGTACTCCGAGTGAAGCGAGCATCCGTTCGGTGTGATCACGCGAGCGAGTCAGCTCGCGAACTGTTACTGCAACTCCGGCAACCAAACCGGCGAGAAGAATTGCGCTCTTCGTCTGCGCACTCGACGCGCGGGTACTCCATGCAATGCCGGACAAATCTCCACCGTGAATTGTCATCGGCAGCCCGTCACCGCGCTCGAAGTCGAAACGCGCTCCCATTGCAGTGAGCGGCTCGGCAATTCGTTTCATCGGCCGGCGGCTCAGACTTGCGTCACCTTCAAAGCGCGACGTGAACGGACACGCGGCTGCAACACCGGCCAGAAGACGAGTGGTCGTTCCGCTGTTGCCGCACTGAAGTGCGAGGCGTGACTCGCGAAGCCCGTCGAGTCCCACACCGTCGATTGACATTTCCGATGCGAGCGACGGAATCTGAACGCCGAGGGATCGCAGCACTCCGGCTGTCGATTGAATGTCTTCGGATTGAAGAATGCCGCGAACACGCGACACGCCACTCGCAAGCGCGGCGCAAATCAGCGCGCGATGAGAGATCGATTTGTCGCCCGGCACCTGCACGGTGCCGCTGACTTTCATCGAAGCCAGCTCTCCAATGCCGTCGCGTGCTCGGTTTTTTCGTCGCGGTATTTCACGATCACCGGCGTTTGAAGTGAGATACCCTGCGCTTCGCCCCATTCGCCTTTCACGTTCCGCGCACCGGGCACGACTACGGCGCCTTCGGGAATTTCCAGGGGCGCGTCCGTGCTTCCCCGATAAACCGTTTCCTTCACGAGGTCGAACACAGGCGTGCCGCGAGTAAGCACCACACCAGCACCAATGACTGCTTTGGCGCGTACGACAGTTCCTTCATATATGCCGCAGTTTCCGCCAACGATCACATCGTCTTCAACAATCACCGGAGCCGCGTTGATCGGCTCGAGAACGCCGCCTACCTGCGCAGCCGCACTCAAGTGAACTCGCTCGCCAATCTGCGCGCATGATCCAACGAGCGCGTGCGAATCGACCATCGTATCAGCACCGATGTACGATCCGACATTGATGTACATCGGAGGCATGCACACAACGCCGGGAGCGATGTACGATCCTCTCCGTATCGACGATCCACCGGGAACAACGCGAACGCTGTCGCCGAGCGAGAGCTCGCGCAGCGGATAGGTGTCCTTGTCGAAAAAGCTGAACGCTGCTTCCTGCGATTCTGGTGACCCGGTTGGTGACATGTCGATGAGTTTTCCAACGCGAAAGCCGAGAAGAATTCCCTGCTTCACCCATGTGACCGCCGACCATTTGCCGTTTTGTTCGCGAACCGCCGCGCGAACTTCCCCGCGCTCGAGCAGACTCAGCAGCTCGTCGACTGCTCGGCGCGTCTCATCAGAGTTCGCAAGCTTCGAATCGGAAGCGGCCGCCTCGATCCGTTGCCGAATTTCTTTCATTAGTGTGCGGTGCCCAATGCTCCAATACTCTCGATCGTCGATTTCACTAAATCGGAATGCTTTTCCGCGAGTGGAACGAGAGGAAGCCTGAGCACGTTTTTCATTTTTCCCATCGCTGCGAGCATCGCCTTCGCCGGAATTGGATTGGATTCTACAAACGCCGCGATCGTCAGCGGAGCAAGTTGGTGTGAAATGTTACGCGCTTGCACCAGATCGCCGAGTGCAAGGCATTCAGTCAGCTGCGACACAAGCTTGGGCGCAACATTCGAGGTTACCGACACTACACCGTCGCCTCCCTCTGCCATCACCGGAACCGTGAGCGCGTCATCACCTGACAATACGCTGAATCGTGGCGGACAATTGCGAATGATCTCGGTGATTTGCGCGAGATTTCCCGACGCTTCCTTCACGGCGACAAAGCGCTCGTCCTCGGCAAGCTCGAGGGTGGTTGCCGCTTCGACATTGCTGCCTGTGCGTCCGGGCACGTTGTAAATCACGATCGGTAGATCCACAGCGTCAGCAATTGCGCGAAAGTGCGCGATGATTCCGCGCTGCGGCGGCTTGTTGTACATCGGCGAGGTGTGCAGCAGATGAGTCGCGCCGAGACTCTGCATTTCCTTCGAGAGAGCAATCGCTTTCTGGGTATCGTTCGATCCTGCTCCCGCGACAACGGGCAGACGGCCGTTCGCTTGTTGAAGTGTGATCTCGACAACGCGACGGTGTTCCTCGAGCGTCATCGTCGCAGCTTCGCCGGTTGATCCGCACGGCACGAGGAAGTGCACGCCTTCGTCTATCTGCCAATCGACAAAACCTCTGAGCGCGGGCTCATCGAGCGCGCCGTCGGCATCGAAGGGCGTTACAAGTGCTGTCCCGCATCCGGCGAGAGCACCGTTAACCTTCGGCACTTTTTCCTCCAGTCTTTTCCGGACGCTCGAGCCTGGTAAATCCAAGTACATCGCGCATCGTGAAAACTCCCTGCTTTCCAATCATCCAGTGAGCCGCACGTAATGCGCCATCGGCAAATACTCGGCGATCGCGCGCTTCGTGGCGGAGTGTCATCTGCTCGTATGTGCTATCGAAAATCACTTCGTGAGTTCCGGGAACGGATCCCGTGCGAACACTCGTCACGGGAATTTTTTTACCTAATCCCTTCTCCATCGCGTTTACGATTGCGAGCGCAGTTCCTGACGGTGCGTCCTTCTTCGCCGAGTGATGCGTCTCAACGAGTGCGCCGGCAAATTCCGGAGCGAGACTCATCAACTCTGCCGCGCGTCTCGTCAGCTCTACAAAAAGATTTACACCCACCGCAAAGTTCGGAGCCCACAACAAACCTCCGTTCGTGACCTTCACTTGCTCCGTCACCATCGGAAGCGAGTCGAACCATCCCGTAGTTCCGACGACGATCGGCACTCCTGCCTCGAGACACGCGAGAATGTTCGCGACCGCTGCATCAGGCTTCGTGAACTCGATCGCAACATCCGGATCACCAAGTGCGCGCTTTGTTATTCCGCGTCCGTTGATGTTGTGCTCCGAGTCCAGCATCGCGCATACGCTCCAACCACGCTCCTGCACAAGCTGCGCGACAGTACGTCCCATCTTGCCGTCGCCAATGATTGCGATCTGAGGATCGTTTCTGCTCACGCTGTCTCACTCCCGAAGAATTCGCGATGCAGCCGCTCGATTGCTCCCTTCACTTCGTCGCCGTCGACAATCACCGTGAGATTGATGCCGGTAGCGCTCAGCGACATCATGTGCACTTTCGTATCGCCAAGCGCAATGAGCGCTCTGCCCATTGCCCCGCCGGCGTCGCATATCCCCGCGCCGACAATTGCAATGATGCCACGATTTCTCTCGATGGAGAGATCGCCAAGCGAGCGGAGATCGACGAGCAATTCGTCGAGTCGTGAAGGATCGTCGATCGTAACCGAAACCGACACTTCCGAAGTTGCAACTACGTCAACCGAAGTCTGATGCCGCTCGAAGATCTCGAACACGCGGCGGAGAAATCCATGCGCGAACAACATTCGCGCAGCTGTGACCTTGATCAGGACGACATCGTTTTTCCCGGCAATCGCGCTGACGGGCCGATGGGGCGCGTCGAATGTGATTCGCGTTCCCTTACCTTCGGGCCGGCGCGAGTTGTAGACGAACACCGGGATCCCGAGTCGCACTGCAGGAGCGATCGTGTTCGGATGCAGAACCTTTGCCCCAAACGATGCGAGCTCCGATGCTTCGTCGAAGCGAATCTCTTCAATCAGAAGTGCGCCATCCACAACTCGAGGGTCTGCCGTCAGCATTCCATCAACGTCGGTCCAGATCTCGATTGCATCAGCATTCAGCGCTGCTCCGATCAGCGACGCGCTGTAGTCCGAGCCACCACGCCCAAGGGTCGTCGTGATACCTTCTTGATTCGCACCGATGAATCCGCCAAGCACCGGTACTTTTCCGTCGCGCACGATTGGCAGAATCTTGTTGCGACTGTGATCCGCGATCTCCTTCGTTTGCGGCTCGGCTTCCATGAAATGCGAATCAGTGATCATCACTTCACGCGCATCCACATGCTCCGCGGGCATTCCACGTTTTTTGAAGTAAGCTGCAACAAGCTGCGACGATGCCTGCTCGCCGAATGCTGCAATCGTATCGAGTGAGCGGGGTGTTACGTGGCCAAGTATTGAAAGCGCTTCCGCCAACGCGGCGAGCTCGTCGAAGATGGCGCTGAGATCGCCAGCGATGTCGGTCGCCTCAGAAGATGAG
>Ga0310810_10009111_pt1 | contig 11471 bp, 10 predicted proteins | sample NCmetagenome_FD_207641 | JGI IMG/M metagenome (GOLD analysis project Ga0310810, IMG submission 207641) | Soil microbial communities from experimental microcosm in Duke University, North Carolina, United States - NC | ecosystem: Engineered > Artificial ecosystem > Soil microcosm > Unclassified ... | reverse complement strand
TGGCCGCTCGCCTGCTCCCAGACGGGCGTTCCCCAGAGCAGCGAGTACCGCTCCGGGTTCCACATCTCGTCCCGGCAGGTCGCGAAGTCGAACGCTGCCGACGCGGCGTCCATCTTCTCGGTGTGATCCTGCTCCACGTTGCGCCGGTGGTTGAGCTCGAGGCGCTTCCAGGTCTTCTGGTCGTCGCGCAGGGTCGGCCCGCTCTTGAACGGGCTCACCCCGCCGTAGGCGTTGGCGCTGTGGATGGCGACGGACGAGGTCATGCGGCCTCCTGGAGCGGAACCGGACGGAAGCAGCCGAGCGACTCCAGCCGAGCGAGCACCGGGTGCGCGCCGGCCGCCTTTGCCATCAGGCCGCGCAGCTTGTCGAGGCGCACCGCGGCGTGCTCCTCGCCGCCGAGGTCGCTCATCAGGGCGCCGCGCTGGGACGGGGTCAACCCGCCGAGCTCGCGCTCGACGACGCCGGCGATCCCGACCGGGCCGACCTGGACCATGCCGAGGAACCGGACCAGCACATCGGTGGCGTAGTCGAGCGAGCGCGCATCGAGCTCGGCGTCGCGGATGAACGCGACCCCGCTGCCGTGGTGGGTCGCCTCGTCGGCCAGGATGACCGACAGCGCGACCCGCAGCGCGTGCGAGGTGCAGGCATCGCGCAGGCCGCGATAGTGGTCGAGCCCCCAGCCTTCCAGTACCACCTGCACGATGAGCTGCAGGCTGGCGCGATCCCCCTCCTCCACCAGCTCCTCGAGCAGAGCGAGGAACGGGTTCTCGCGGGCGCTGGCCGACGGTTCGACGAAGCGCGCGATGGCCGCCAGGTGGGCAGCCTCGTCGCCGGCGATGAGGCCGTAGAGCTGCCGCTCGCAGCTCGACTCCGACAGGAGCACCATCTTGGCCGCGTAGCCGATGCCGCACTTCTCGATGAAGTAGGCCTCCTCGAGGAGCGCGCGGCCGCAGCTCTCCAGGATGGAGCGCCGCTGCTCCGGGCGCGCGCCGGCAAACAGCCGCACGCGATCGAGTCCGTGGTAGGCGGCTCGCCAGTGCGCGTGCCCGGCGCCGAGCTCGCGCGCGTCGTCCACTCCACGGCGGCGGCGGATCGCCGATCGCACGGTGCGGCGGACCGCGTGCTCGTCGTCGAGCGCAGGCAGATCCAGGCCCGCGCGCACCGGCAGCGCCTTCGTCATGCGCCGACTCCTGCGCGCCGGAACATGGCGCCGAACAGCCGCGTCCGGGTCCGCTCGGGCAAGAGCTCTGCCGCGCTCATCGCCGCCGCGTCGCCACCGATCCTCGTGCGCAGCGGGACCCGCGTGGCCTCCGCGAGCCGGACGATCGCAGCCGCCACCGCCTCGCCGGAGCGCTTGCCGCGCCGACCGCGCACCCTGTCGAGCAGCGCGCGATAGGCCGCCGTCGTCTGCCGGTACGGCTCGCTCGCGCCGTCCGCCCACTCGACGTTGGCGCCGAAGCTGGTCTTGCGCCCGCCCGGCTCGACGATTCCGACTCGCACTCCGAGCGGCCGGAGCTCGTAGTAGAGCGACTCGCCGAGGCCCTCGAGCGCGAACTTGCTCGCGCAGTAGCCGGAGGTGAGCGGAAACCCCGCCCGCCCCAGCACCGAGGAGACCATGAGCACCGAGCCGCCGCATCGGCGCAGCGCTGGCAAGAGGTCGCGCGTCAGGAGCGCGGCGCCGACGAAGTTGACCTCGAGCTGGCGGCGGAGCTGCTCCTCGCTCAGGTCCTCGAGCGCGCCGAACAGACCGTAGCCGGCGTTGTTGACCAGGCAGTCGAGGACGCCGGTCTCCATCACGCGCGCCACCAGCGCGGCCCGCTCGCCGGCATCAGCGACGTCGAGTGACGTCACCTCGAGCGCGCCGGGATGCGCCAGCATCTCGTCGGCGTAGAGCTCGCGCCGCCGCTCGGCCGCCCGCCGCATGGTCGCCAGGACCGACCAGCCACGGCGCAGGAACTCGCTGACTGCCTGGCGGCCGATCCCCGACGAGGCTCCGGTGACGAGGACGCGACGCATCGGGGTTGCTATCCGCCTCCGCCCGGCAGCGCCGGCCGCACCTTGGTCCCGCGCAGGACGAGGCGCCCGACCGACAGCTTCCAGAGCGCCTTGAACGAGTAGTAGAGCGGCATGGTCCAGGTCATGCGCGCCAGGCAGGCGAGCTCGGTCCCGCTCATCCAGCTCGGGTTCTTCTCCTCGAAGAACGCGATGCGCGGCACCTCGCGCTGCTCGTCGGTGATGGGCGTGATGTGGAACTTGAGCTGGCCGAGCGACTCGGGGAACACGATGAGGCCGCTGTCCGGCCGGTAGTAGTCGGGGAAGTACGCCTCGCCGAAGCGGTCGAGGATCTCCTGGCGGTCGGCCGGCGTCGCCTGCTCGTGGCGCGGCCAGTGCTCGCCGAAGTTGTTCGCCATCAGGAGGTAGGTCTTGTAGCCCTTGGAGATCAAGAACCACCAGAACGGCCGGAGCGGCCGCCGCAGCTTCTGGCGGAACAGGTAGCGCAGGAACACCTTGCCGAGCACGCGCTGCCCCCAGTACTCGCGCGCCAGCACGGTGTCGCCGCTGTACACGCCGTAGTGGGTGCGCCGCCCGACCTTGACCGGCAGCGTCTTCAGGGTCGAGAAGCCCTGGATGGCGCCACCCGCTGTCAGCAAGATGACGGCGTCCTTCTCGTCGAGATCGGAATCGAACCGCGCCTGCTCGATGCAGTCGTAGTACTGGGAGAACAGCGCGAACATCTCGTCGCGCTGGCCGACCGTCAGCCGGTCGATGCTCGCCACGTGCCCGCGCAACCGCGGCAGCTCGCTTCTAGCCACTCACCACCTCCAGGTGAACCCGCGCGCGCCCCGGATCGGAATCGACGGCCTCCCAGCTGCTCCAGGCCATCGCCGGCTGCCCCTCGACGTGCTGGATGAAGTCGATGATGGCGTGGTCGGCTCTGGTCGGAGTCCGGAAGTCGAACTTCATGGTCTGAAAGACCTGCGTGTCTCCCTTGGCGAAGTAGTTGCCGACCACCTCGGTCAACCGCAGCAGCACGCGGCTCGCCGCGCGCCCGGACAGCCCTCCGCGCTTCCGGGTGACGAGGACGGTCTGGCCCTCGGTGCGCCCGCCGTCGATCATGCGGAGCGCGAACATGATGTGGAAGTGGAGCGCGTCCGGCCCCAGCGTCACGGTGCCGCTCGCCCCGTAGTGGTAGGCCATGCTGTAGGTGAGCGGCCCGCTGTAGAAGCGGCGCAGCAGCCGGCCGAACGCGCTGTCCGGCGGCGCGGTCATGTTGGAGAAGGTCTGCACGGTGCGGCTCACGCGCCGGGTCTGCATGAACAGATCGACCGGCAGGTCGTGCACCGAGTTGAAGTGGTGCTCGTCGATCGCGTTGATGAGCACCACGTTCGGGTGGCAGTTCTTGATGAAGCGGTTGCCGACCAGCGCCTCGCACTCCACATCGCGCAGCTCCGGCACGTAGGGGAGCTCGCCGACCTCCCCCTCACCGGTCCATACCCAGACCAGGCCGTAGCGCTCCGCGGTCGGCCAGGTGCGGATCTGCGCGCGCGGCGGGCGCGGCAGGCACGGCACCTCGACGCAGCCGCCGTCGCGGGCGAACTTCCAGTCGTGGAAGAAGCAGCGCAGCCCGTTTCCGTCGACCCGGCCTTCGGCCAGGTGCGCTCCCATGTGCGGGCAGTAAGCGTCCGCCGCCTGACAGAGGCCGTCCTCGCCGCGCCACACGACCAGGTCGCGCCCGAAAAGGCGCGCCGCCTTCACCTCGCCCTTCTTCACCTCGCGCGAGGCGAGCGCCCAGTGCCAGCCGATGACCGCGCGGTCATTCCGGTTGAAGATGTTCGTGTTTCGGACGCCCGACACGGATCCGGGAGCCCGTTGCACGGCGTGGGCCGATGCAACTTCGTGTTCGCAACGACATCTGCGGTCGCAAGTCGAGCACTTGGCACCGCAAGGCCCGGCTGGTGGAGGCGCCTGCGGCTGGCGTCGTAGCCGGGTCGCAGGTCGTTTCGGTCAGGAGCTATTCGTTGCAGCGAGATCGTCTGGTCAGACCAGGCGCTCGCGCATCATCTGCGCCGCCAGGTCGTGGATTCGCCGCATGTCGCGGACGGCGCCCTGCTCGACGCGGCGCCCGACGATCGGCAGGTCCACCGCGATGCTGCCGGAGAAGACCCGGCGCGAGCGACCCTCGCCGAGCGGCTCGACCGACAGGGTCGACGCGAAGCGGGTCCGCCGGGCCATGATGGTCGGCTCGACCGCGAGCGCGAGCCGGGTCTCGCCGCGCCGCCACTCGATCCGCTCGACGAATCCGAGGTCACCGCCGAGCAACTTCTTCACGAACGCTGGCAGCTGGCGGCGCGAGGTCGAGCGCACGACCCGGCGCACCAGGCCCGCCTCCTCGCGCTCGCTCACCACCTCGCGGTCGACCTCGACCCGCGCGTAGAGCTCGGCGTTGAACTCGTCCGAGACCACGAGGGCCCACACGCGCTCCGCCGATGCGGGCAGCTCGTGGTCGATCGAGAACTCGGTCATCGCCTGCGCCGCGCCCTGGGGACCGCCTTCCGCCTGCCGAACGGCAGCCGCGGGCGATTCTTCATGATCGAATCCACCGCCTGCTTGCCGATGCGCGCGGCGTGGGCCAGGTGGCTGTGCGACTCCGTCGCGTCGAGGGCGGATCGCTTCACCGCCTCGGCCAGGCCGCCGCCGTCGATGAGCGGCTGGCGGTCCGCCGCCGGGACGACCTGCCCGGGCGGGTGACCGTGAGAGGCGATCTTGTTGGCGACGTGCAGGAGCAGGTCGCGGCTGCCGACCCGGTAGCCGGCCCAGCCGGCTGCGCTGACCGCGCGGAAGCGCTGCAACCTGCCGTGCGGGTCGACCTCGTCGAGCTCCTTGTTGACGTCCGCGATCTGTCCGAGGAGGAAGGTCTGCGTGCGCGCGAAGCCGGTCACGCCGTCCGGGATATGCACCTCCTGCTCGATCGCCTTGCCGAGCACCTCGACCAGCCGCCGGTCGATGGTGCTGTCCTTGTGCAAGACCGGGGCGACCGCATCCTGCACCGCGCGCTGCTGCGCCGCTGACATCGGGGTGATCTGGTGCAGCGCGGCGACCACCTGGCGCGGCGAGCGCGCCGCCACTCCGAGGGCCAGGCCGGCGAAGCCGCGCCGCTCGTGGATCGAGAGCTCGACCATGCTGCCCCAGTCGATGGGGGCGAGCTTCACCTCGCCGCGCTCCCAGTCCGACTCGTGGATGTTGCCGCCGTGGAGATCGGCGTGGACGACGCCGGAGGTGAGGCCCTCCTCCATCACGATCTGCAGCAGGCGCACCAGCGCGCGCCCGCGGCGCTCGAGGTTCTTGCCGCGCGCGAGCGGGGTTCCGCCGGCGACCGGCTTGTCGAGCCCGGTCCCGTCGGCGAAGGACATCACCAGGACGTCGCGGGTCGGGCGGAAGGCGCGGACCCGCTCCGGCACCTCGATGCCGTCCTTCGCGCGGTTGTAGACCTTGCCGCGCTCGAGGTTCCTCGCCTCGACCACGAGGTCGAGCTCCTCGCCGATCTTGCGCTCCATGGTGTCGATCAGGTCCGACTCGAACTTCGCGCTGGTCAGGCCGCGCAGCGTCTCGATCTCGCGCGCCGCCCGCTCGCGAATGCCGGGCCGCAGCACCTTGATCGCGACCAGCCGTCCGGTCGACCGCTGCCGCGCGCGATAGACCTGCCCGACGCTCGCCGAGCCGACCCGCACGAACTCGGTGAACTCCTGGTCGACGTCGATCCCGAGGTTCTTCCCGACGATCTTCTTCGCCACCCGATCGGGGAAGGGCTTGACCGAGCTCTTCAGCTCGTTCATCACCTGGCGCACCATCGGCGAGCGCGCGTTGCGCCCGAGCAGCTGGAACAGCTTCTGCGCCACCGGCCCGGCGCTGTGCAGCACCACCGCCAGCTGCTCGACCACCGTCGCCTTCGGGTGCAGGGCAAGCAGCGCGCTCAGCATGGCGCGCTTGTCCTCCACCGCGATGTTGTCGAAGTACTGCTGGATGAGCCCCTGCATGCGCTCGGCCTGCTTCGGAGGCAGATCCGGGAGATCGATCCGGCTGTCGGGATCGTTCAACATCGCGACCGCGCCGGTGCGGGTCAGCTTGAAGTCGCCGATGGCGACGTTCACGTCCCTCGCCATCGCATGAAACTGCTGGTCGGGGACCCGGTCGATGATGAGGTCGGCCGCGGCCTTCATCTGATCGGGAGGCAGATTGCCGAGCGGCAGCGCGCGGATCGCCGCCAGCGCGCTCTGTCCACCGAGCGCCGACTCGACCATGCCCGTGAGCCCGTTGTCCTTCGCGGCGCGCGCGACCTGCTGGTCGACGTAAGCTTCGCTGCCCTGCTGGGCCATGCCCGCCGGCTGGAAGGAGTCGAGCCCGGCCTCGGCGATGAGCTGGTCGAGGTCACGCCCCTCGATGACCCAGCGGTAGACGGCGGGGTGGCGCTTGAAGGCCCTCCTCAGGGCCGCGGGCTGCTGGGCCTCCGGCCTGCCGGCCGCTCCGATGAGGTCCCGCAGGAACCGCCGCAGCTCGATCCCATCCTTCGACCCGACGTCGATCTCGCCCGCCTGCGGCGTCGCGCCCGCCTGCCCCGCCATGGCAAGCAGGGACACGAGGACCGCGGTCGCCAGGGCGAACCATTCGAGACGACGACGCACGGATCCCGCAACTCTGCAGCAGACATGCCACGCGAGAGCGGAGCGAATTCAAGCGGGTCTGTCAGTGAGCCTGGCTAGAGCCGCCAGTCAGTCACATCGTGATTCAGTTCGTGCAGGGTGCGATGAAGCACTCCGCCGCCGGTAGATCCGGTTGCGGGAACGGCGGGCACTGGGCTGCATCCGCCAGCGACGTGGTCCACGTGTAATCGAGGAAGGTCGCGTCGGCGCCTGTCTGTGCCTGACCGCACAGGTCGTACGCTGCGATGTTGCCGCGCCGGACGAGCCGGGTCGTCTGCCGGTACCAGACGCCGAACATGTCACCCGCGACCTCGCCGCTGGTATCGCCAGGGATGAGGTCCGAGGAGGCGATCTGCCAGAAGCCCGCAGCGCCGACCTCCACGTCTCCCGCCTGCCGCAGGGCCCACTCCGCCGCCTGGCTCACGCCGACCTGCCCGATGATGACGTCGCCGTCCTTCCAGTCGACGGTGAAGCCGTCGGTCTCGCTCTCGCGGATGCGAAGGCTGACCTGGTTCGCTTCCGGCGGCGAGAACTCGTCGCCGTGGCTCTCCATCCAGCTCTCGTTCCAGCTCAGCCCGACCTGGCGGTCACGGACGTCGGTCGTCGACTCCGCGTACGACAGCTGCCTGCCGCTCGACCCGCCGGAGTAGCAGCCGCTCACCGGCAGCGCTTTCTCGATCTCCGCGGGCTCCGGCCGGCCGAGGTCGATGTACTCGAGCGGTCGATGGACGCCCAGCGCGTACTCGCTATCCAGCTCCTGGCCGCCGGCGTCGCGCGCCGTGGTCCGCACGCGGATCACATAGGACGACCGCCCGTCAGGCGCGGGCGCCAGGATGAGGTCGCCGTCCTCGCCGAACGAGGCGATCCCGTCGACGGCGTTCTGGTGCAAGGCGCGGCCGTCACCACCGCCCGGCTCGTCGAGGAGCTCGAGCGTGAAGTCGACGGGCTCGATGCCGACCGCCTCCGCCACCAGGCGGTAGCGGAAGCCGCCGAGCAGGCGCGCGGCCGGTTCGTCGCAGTCGGCAGCGACTGGCTCGAGAGCACGTATCAGGACGCTCGGGCCGACGCGAAGCGAGACCGCCAGCGGCGCCGACGCGACCTCGCCGCCGTCCGCGCCGACGTTCACCGCCGTCGCGGTTCCATCGAAGACGCCGAGCTCATCGCCGGCAGGTGAGAACGGGATGTCGTACGGGCCGAAGTGCTGCCACACCAGGCGGGTGTCCGAGCCCACCTCCGGGCGGAAGCGCAACGACACCGGATACGTGGCGTTCTCGGTCACGTAGTCGCCGTCGAGCACGACCTCGGTGAAGCCCTCGGCACCGCGCAGGTACCCCTCGCCGATGAGCTCGAGGGAATCGCCGACGCTGATCTCGTCCTTCGACAGCGCGATGAGCGAAGGCACCTGCGCTCGGCCGTCGTCGCTCCCACCGGAGCAGGCGCCGAGGGCGATGGTCACGAGTGCGGCGAACCGACCGACTTGCATGTTCATCCCGGACCTCCGTGCACGGCGAGCGCGGAGTCGTCCAGCAGCACCATCCGTGCCACAGCGCGCGGCAGCGCCGACGCGGCGATACGCGCCGGGTCCCCAGGCCAGCCTGATTGCCGGCAAGCGGCGTGGCCGCCGGATCGGGACGGTGGGCGGAGCGAGCCTACTCGCCCTGGCCGGTGAGGCCGTGGCGTTTCAAGAGCTCGCGCAGGTGATAGCGGGTGAGGCCCGCCTCCTGCGCGGACCGGGTGATGTTCCCCTCGTTGCGGTCGAGCAGCGCCTTGAGGTACGCGCTCTCGAACGCATCGACCACGGTCTGCTTGGCCTGCTTGAAGCCGAGCCCCGGCTTGAGGAGCGCCGGATCGAAGATGGCAGGACCGGAAGGGATCGGCGGCAGGTCGACGCCGCTCAATTCGGCGGCCGCCCGCCGCGCCGCGGTCGCGCCGGCCTGTGCCAGGTCGTGCGCCGCGATCAGCGACGGCCCCCCGTCCGGGCCGAACACGAGATCGGCGCGGGTGATGACCGGGCCGTCGGCCAGCGCCGCCGCCCGCTCGACGACATTCCGCAGCTCGCGCACGTTGCCCGGCCAGGAGTGCGAGACCAGCGCGGCCATCGCGTCCTGTCCGAACGACAGCGTCATGCCGCGGCGAGACGCCACCTCGCGCAGGAAGTGCTGGACCAGCGACGGCACGTCCTCACGCCGCTCGCGCAGCGGCGGCAGCTCGACGTGGACCACCGAGAGCCGGAAGTAGAGGTCCTCCCGGAAGTGCCCGGCGTTGACCTCGCTCCTGAGATCGCGGTTGGTCGCCGCCAGCACGCGGACGTCGACCTTGATGGTCTTGTCGCCGCCGACCCGCTTGATCTCGCGCTGCTCGAGCACGCGCAGGAGCTTCGGCTGGAGGTTGATGTCGAGCTCGCCGATCTCGTCGAGGAAGATGGTCCCGCCGTTGGCCTGCTCGAAGCAGCCGCGGTGCTGTCCGACCGCGCCGGTGAACGAGCCCTTCTCGTGGCCGAACAGCGTGCTCTCGATGAGGTCCTTCGGGATCGAGCCGCAGTCGAGCACCACGAACGGCCGGTTCCGCCGCGGCGACGCGTTGTGGATGCCGCGCGCGATGAGCTCCTTGCCGGTGCCGGTCTCGCCGGTGATGAGCACGGTCAGGTCGCTCGGCGATACCTTCTCGAGCGACGCGAAGATCTCGCGCATCGCCGCCGACGCGCCGACCACGCGGTCGAACCGGTCCTTCTTCGACAGCTCGATCTCGACGACGTCAGCCGTCGGCTGGAACTGGATGTTGGTCTGGCCGGCGCGGAACGTGGTGCCCGGTCGCAGGTAGACCTCGCGGATCTGGAGATCCCCGACGTAGGTGCCGTTACGGGAGTTGAGGTCGCGCAGACGGTATCCGTCGTCACGCACCGCGATCTCGAAGTGCGTTCCCGACACCGCCTTGTCCTGGAGCACCAGGTCGTTGATGATGCTGCGTCCGCCCGAGCAGCGCGCCTTGGAGATCTCGACCTCCTTGCCGCTGTCCGACCCGCTCGTCACCACGAGCTTGGCCTTTCGCAACCTGCGGACAGTGGCGCGCTCGCCCTCGAAGACAGTGGTGAGCCCCGAGTGCTCGCCGCTGCCCTCACCCACGTGATCGTGATCGGCCATCTACCCCGACCCTACCGCGGCGGTCTGATCGCGGTCAACTCGGCGACATTTCTAGTTCATCCAGCGCTTCTTGTCGCCTTGCTTCCTGTCCTCGACCACGTGCAGGTGGCCCCGCTGCCGACGCAATCTCCGCTGCTTGGCCTTGAGGAGCCAGAGGCGCGGCGCGAAGCGGTCCGACACCATGGCCCAGCCGAGGAGCATCGACGCGGCCAGCGCCGCGCCGTCGACCCAGGCCTGCCCGACCAGGATGAAGAGCGCGACGAACCCGATGATGCCGTAGGTGAGCTGGCGTCCGGTCATCGGCAAGACGCCGAAGAACTGCACCTGCTGCTTCGAGAACAGGATCCCGTAGGCCACGATCCCGGCGAACACGAAGGGGTCGAGCCCGGAGACGAACTGGACCGAGTGGACTCCTCCGAGCGCCCAGCCGGCCGCGGTGCCGACCGCGGTGCCGACCACCGAGGTGTAGAGCGCGAACAGCAGAAACCGCTTCATCCCCCACCAGCGCTCGAGGGCCGGCAGGAACATCCAGAGCGCGAAGCCCTGGAAGAGCAGCGAGACGAAGCTGGTCTCGAGCAGCGGACTGGTCAGCACCTGCCAGAGGCGCCACTCGTGCCACACCGTGTAGCCGGACGCGCCGAGCCAGTAGGCGAGCCGCGCCCGCACCTCCTCGGTCGAGACCAGGTAGACCAGCGACAGGCCGACCGTGACGAACAGGAGGTACAGGGCGCCGCGCGTGATCTGCGCCTGGCCCAGGAACCTCTGCCAGCGGCGGCGTGCCATCTTCAAACCATAGGACGCCGCACGGCCGGCCGCAACGTTCGTCTATCTACAGGACCGCAGACGTGAACTCGAACGTGACGGCCGACAGCTCGACCAGCTCGGAATCGACGCTCAATTCCCCGGAGAGAGGCGCCTCCGCACCCTCGAGGGGGGTGCCGGTGTCGTCGAGCAAGCGCACGGTCACGTCATAGGCCCCGAAGTCGAGGGCGCGGGTCTGCCAGCCGGCGTTGACGCACGGAATGACGTCCGTGGTCGACGTCCCGTCGGCCGTGAGGTCCTCCTGGATCTCGATATCGGTCGCGCCCACGTCCTCGCAGGTGGCGTCGGAGCCGTCCATCGTGATCGCCCAGTCGACCCAGAAGAAGCCCTGCCCCTCCGGGAAGTCGAAGTCGAGGGAGACGTCGTCGAGGTCCGCCACCTCCTGCCCCATCTCTGCCTCGGAGGTGAAGACGACGTCCTCCTCGGCGGTGGTGGCCTCCACGCGGACGTCGTAGGTGCCGGGGTCGACCACCTCGCTCGCGCCGGCGCCGCACTCGAAGACGTCGAGGTCCGGGTTGAACAGGGTCTCGGCGCCACCGACCGGATGAATGATGACGCTGTAGGTGACGGCGTCGGGTGGGCAGGCGGCGGTGATCGCGAAGCAGGCGCCGTCTTCGCGGGTCGGACAGCTGGCGGAGCCGCCGTTCTCCTCGGTGTCGTCGATGATGATGCAGCCCTGCGCAAGGGCGCAGAGCAACGCGGCGCAGGCAAGGCGATGCATCCGGTGAGTATCGATCATTTTCGTTCTTTCGGCGCGGGCGCTACCCCGGGAGAGCCGCGCGCTTCGCGCGCTTGCCCCGCGCCTGGGTTC
>Ga0310810_10009110_pt1 | contig 11473 bp, 12 predicted proteins | sample NCmetagenome_FD_207641 | JGI IMG/M metagenome (GOLD analysis project Ga0310810, IMG submission 207641) | Soil microbial communities from experimental microcosm in Duke University, North Carolina, United States - NC | ecosystem: Engineered > Artificial ecosystem > Soil microcosm > Unclassified ... | reverse complement strand
GTGTTAATAAATGCAGGGAATTTAAAATCGGCTGTTCTTCTTTGGTGAATTCGAGTGCGCGTGCAGGTTTGCCTTCGTTTAACTGCTTTTTAATGCGATCAAGTATGGCGTGTTCTGCAGTTGCAGTTTTGTCACCGGCTTTCATGCCTTTTTGCGTGCGCAGTAATCCACGGTCAACGCTTTCAAGATCAGCGAGCGCCAGTTCAGTGTTGATAACTTCGATGTCAGTCGCTGGAGAAATTTTGCCGGAAACGTGTGTGACATTTTCATCTTCAAAACATCTGACAACATGCACAATCGCATCGGTTTCGCGGATGTGTGACAGGAATTTGTTGCCAAGTCCTTCGCCTTGCGCCGCGCCTTTGACGATGCCGGCGATATCAACGAATTCAACAGTGGTTGGTAAAATGCGTTCGGGATTGACGATGGCAGCCAGATTATCAAGCCGTGGATCCGGCACCGGCACGACGCCGACATTGGGTTCAATTGTACAAAACGGATAATTTGCCGCGGCCACCTGCGCTTTGGTCAGGCAGTTAAACAAGGTGGATTTGCCGACGTTAGGCAAGCCGACGATGCCGCATTTTAAAGACATAATTACTCCGCATTTTGTGCTTTTTAAAGAATGCGCAGTCTAGCACGATGCAAGGTTTTTGCAATCTAACGGGTGCTTAACATACAGATGTGCACCTGATAGACTTGCCGCACAATAATAATGAGGTGTCATGGTATGCAAAATAAATACTCAACCAATATCGAAGTATCTGCTGACATAGGTGTACTTATACCCCGAGGCATAGCATTTTTTGCGGCAATGTTGAACGCGTCGTCGTTTTTGGTCACCATGCCAATGACAGCCTTCTTTTCTGTTCTTAGTGCTTGGTTTTATACCCATAAGGCAATTCGTGAAAAATCCGGACATTCATTTGCCAAAATGGCGGTAGAAATTCTTGCAGCCGCAGGCATTATTGCTGCCATAGTTGTTGGTTTCACGGTTGGTGTTGCTTTTGGCGGAGTGATTTTCGGGGGTATTTTTGCAGCCAAAGGCTTATTCGGGTTTGGGTCTGCGGCATATTTTGGCATCAAGGCAGCTAGCACGAAATCACCTGAGGAGCGTATAGAATTTACCAGCAAGGCACAGGAAAATGCTCTTGATGGTGCGATTAATTTCCTATGCGGAGCCGGATTAGCAGCGATCAATATATTTGCTGGACCTCTTACTTCAATTTTAATTGGTGTTGGCGGGATCGTGGTTTCAATGCTCGCGGGAGTATTTTATCCTCTGCTGAGGTTTGAGAGAGGTGACCGCGAGCATGCTGCGTGGAAGGCTGAGCAGAGGAAAAAGAATGATAATGTACTTGCTGCTGATTTAACTACAAAGCCGCAACAAGAGTTAACATCTGCAAAGGATACAAAAAGCGTCATGCAGAAGCTTGGACTTGAAGCGGAAGATAATGAAAAATTGCAGACACTTCCTGCTGCTAGTAATGTTTCCTTAATTTCTTTTGAAGAAAAACCTGCTGCGCCAACAATTACAGATGGCAAGGGTCTTTATCCTAAAATTGAGAATGTGTCTGCCGCTGATAGTGTAAAATCAGAATTCAGACTCTAATGTTTTTTGCCTGCTAATTTCTGCCCCATTGATTTCGCCAGCAGAGTTGCAGCTAATGTATTCAGGCTGACGCCTTCTTTTTTTGCTTCTAAAGCAAGTGCAGCATGCAGGCTTTTGGGTAATCGAATGCGCCACTGTCCGCTGAAGTTTGCGGTGACTGAAGGTTGTGGAATTTCATCACCAAATTCTTTTGCGGTGGCAATCCATGATTTCACTGCATCTTCGGCTTCATGTAAGGCTGCCTCGATTGTGGCGCCGGTGGCGATACAGCCAGGCAAATCTGGAATTTCAGCAATATAGCCTTCGCCTTCTTCTTTGCTGAGAGGGCGAATGCTAATTGGATATTGAAGTTTATTCATCTTTTCCTCCTAACCGGTCAATCAATTTCACAAACAATTTGATGTAGATCGGTTTAATTGGTTTGTGGGCGGGCACTGTTAATTTATCGCCATTCTTGCTGCGAAAAGTTACATGGCTGGTGCCCGGCTGCCGATAATCAATTGCAAACGAATCTGCAATTTTTCTAAGATCAGCGATATTCCAGTCATGAGGATTAACTCGCATTTTAGCGAGCATTTTTTCAGTCTTGTTCATATTAATGATACCATATATGGAACCACTATCAAGTGGCTCATTGAATGTGTTCTGTAATCAAGATTGTTTTAATGTATGGAAAATATTTGAGTTTTTTCTGAAGTGAAGCGAGGGGCGCGGCTAGGAGTGAAGTAATTGCATGGCTTTCTGAAATTCGCCGTTTAATATCAGCGGCAAAATATCCAGGCTCTGGTTGATGGCGGAATCAATTTCCTTGCGGTCCGCTTTCGATGGTTTGGATAACACATAGTCAGCGGTATCGTGTCCTGGTTTGGGACGGCCGACGCCGATGCGCAGACGGTAAAACTGTTTGGTGTTTAAGTTGCTGATGATGTCTTTGAGGCCATTGTGGCCGCCGTCACCGCCGTCATATTTCAATTTGATGGTGCCGACTGGCAAATCTACTTCATCGTGTGCAACCAGAATTTCCGCGGGTGTGATTTTGAGATAATTCGCAAGCGCACGCACGGAGCGGCCGCTTAAATTCATAAATGTTGTTGGAATTAATAAATGACAGGGGAGATCGTGCAGTTTCATCTGGCCGTGCAAGCCATGGAATTTGTTATCTGGACGCATGGTGACATGATCGGCGATGGCAAGCTCATTCACAAACCATTCACCGGCATTATGCCGTGTGTCTTGATATTCTTTGCCGGGATTGGCGAGACCAACTATGAGCTTGATTCCTGAAGGCAACGTTGATTCCCTGTTTATCTATTATTATCAGCGCGGGATTGAACCGCGCTGATAACGAGATGACATTACTTTTTCTTGTCTTCTTTCTCTTTCTTGGCTTTTGCAGCAGCTTCTTCAGCAGCAATTTCATCAGGGCTCTTTTGAGCCATTGCTGGAACTTCTGCAGAAACTGGTTCAGCTGCTTCTTCCACCACCGGTTCTTCTTCAATACGCGGCATGTGGACAGAGACGACTGGTTTGTCATCTTCATGAAGCAAAGCAACGATATCAACACCTTTTGGCAGTTTGATGTCTGACAAGTGTTTGATGTCGTTCATTGCCATTTCAGAAATATCGACTTCGATATATTCCGGCAGGTCGCCTGGAAGACAGGATACTTCCACGTCACTCATGATATGAGAAACAAGACCGCCTTCTTTTACACCCGGAGCAGTTTCAGCGCCGACAAAGTGCAGGGGAATATGCATATGTAATTTCTGGTTCATGTTGATGCGCTGGAAATCCACGTGCATCAGAACCGGTTTATAAGGATGACGTTGTACAGCTTTGAGAATGACGCGCTCACTGTCTGTACCTGTTTTCAGGGTCAGAATATGTGAATAAAATGCTTCATTTTCGAGTGATTTTGCCAGTTTGTTATGTTCAAACGACAGGGAAACGGCTTCTTTGTCTCCGCCATAGACGACGCCAGGAACTACTTTTTCGCGACGCAGGCGGCGGCTCGCACCTTTCCCCAAATCGTGGCGAACACTAGCTTCGACTTCAAATGATTGCTTCGTAGCCATATGTTTATACTCCACTTTATTTAGATTTTTGATAATGTTAACCCTCATTCCGCGACCAGAATGAGGACGGCATATTGTACACGGATTTATGGGAGATGGAAGCGTTCTGGCTGCCGAAAAAAACCGGTAACGTAGACACAGGCGCAGATGTTTACGGGCGGCTGTTACTCAATAAACATTCGGCTCAATGACCCGGCTCCGCTGATGCGGCGGATCGCTTCGGCTATCATGTGGCTTAAGCTGATGCTGCGTATGCGTGAGCATTCCCTTGCGGCTTCTGTAAGCGGAATAGTGTCGCTGACGACAATTTCATCCAGCAGGGAGTTGTTGATGTTGTCAATCGCATTGCCTGATAAAACTGGGTGGGTAATATAAGCGGCTACTTTGGAAGCGCCATGATCTTTTAGTGCTTCAACGGCACGGCACAAGGTGCTGGCTGTATCGACGATATCATCAACAATAATACAGTCGCGGTCTTTGACATCACCAATGATATGCATCACTTGTGTTTCATTCGGCCGCGGACGGCGTTTATCAATGATCGCGAGGTCTGCGCCATTCAATCGTTTAGCGATGGCGCGTGCACGGATCACGCCGCCCACGTCGGGGGAAACAATCATAATATTTTTGTAACCGCGTGTCTGGATATCTTCCAGCATGATGGGTGTGCTGTAGAGGTTGTCCACGGGCATATAAAAGAAACCTTGAATCTGGTCAGCATGTAAATCAACAGTAACCAGACGACTGATGCCGACAGATGCCATCATGTCAGCGACGATTTTAGCTGTAATTGGTACACGGGCAGAACGAACGCGTCTATCCTGACGCGCGTAACCAAAGTAAGGGACGACCGCTGTAATTTTTGCGGCTGATGCGCGGCGCAGAGCGTCGGCAATTAAAATGACTTCCATCAAATTATCATTGGATGGTGCGCAAGTGGATTGAATGATGAAAACGTCGCGGCCACGGACGTTATCCTGAATTTCTACCATGGTTTCACCATCGCTGAAGCAGCCTACATCAGCCTTGCCGATGGGGAGGTTTAAATGCTGGGCAACTTGTTTAGTAAGATCTTTGCAGGCGTTACCACTAAAAATCATTATTTCTGGCACAGTGTTGTCCCTTGGTATCTGAAATTCGGATGTTTGAAATTTAGTATATATTTATAACAGAAATTCAGTGAAAAAAATCTGGTAAGCCAAATTTTTTTTGGCTGGGGTGCTAGGATTCGAACCTAGGAATGTCGGGATCAAAACCCGATGCCTTACCGCTTGGCTACACCCCAACTGCTTTGCCTTTCAGTTTCAGGCAGGGGCGTATTTTGCCAGAGAGTCATGTTATGTCAATCGCTAATGTTCCACTTATAGATGACTATTTTGCTTTTAAGTGCGGCAGATTGAATTGTCATGCGCGATGGCAAGTCTACAGACCCTTTAGATGTATAGTCAGAATACTGAACAGTGAAGCCGCCCTGATTGAGAGTGGCGATGCGCTGTGCATCATCATATCTGGACTGTTGCGGCATGTTTGGTACAGGCAAACCGCGTATCCAGTATTTCAAATAAGATACGGGAAGTTTCCAGCCCCATTGCTGGGCAAGCAGTTGTTCTGCTGATCCTGCAGATACAGTCTGTCCATTGCTGGTCTGCATGGTTACTTTATTTGCCGAACCATTTAATGTGACATTGTTGGCTCCCAGCGGACCATAGAGTGAAATCGTGTAATTCTGCGCACGTTGTGACCAGTCAATGTTGGCGCTGCCAGAATCTTGTGATGTGGTGACAGCAATTTTACCATTAATCTGCCAGTTTAGAATTTGTGCTAATTGTGCTTTGCGCGTGCTCCAGGACATGGCGGAAGTTTTTGGAGCAGGCGGGGCAATTGTTGCGCAGCTGCTTAGTGCGGTCAATAACAAGACAACTATAGAGGTACTGAAAAATTTATTTGTGAGATGCACACAATAATCCTTTGTTTTACGAGGCATTACGAATAAAATATGCCCAAAACTATAATTTGGCAACCTCACTCATGTCCATTTTTGTAATCGGAATTAATCACAAGACAGCGCCAGTCACGCTGCGTGAGAAAGTTTATTTTGAAACGGAAAAGTTGGCCCTTTATTTGCAAGACATTATTCACCGCGGTGCGGCGCATGAAGCTGTATTATTGTCTACCTGTAACCGTTCGGAATTATATTGTGATGCGAATGACATTAGTGCCGTGCGCAGCTGGTTTTGTGCCCAAAATGTAAATTTAATTGCAGAGCTTGATTCAGCACTTTATATATATCGCGATGAAGAAGCGGTATCGCACATCATGAAAGTTGCCTGCGGACTTGATTCCATGATAATTGGCGAACCTCAAATTCTGGGGCAAATGAAAGCGGCTTATTCGGAAAGTTGTACGGCAGGTGCTGTGGGCGCTTTATTTCATCGTTTGTTTCAACAAGTATTTCAGGCGGCAAAAGAAATACGTACCACAACTGCGGTTGGTGCCTGTCCTGTTTCCGTAGCTTCATCAGCAGTTCGATTTGTCAGAGAAAAATCTCAAGATTTTGCAAATGCAAACGTTGTACTGGTTGGGGCGGGTGATACAACTGAATTAATGATGCGTTATCTCAAACCGTATCTTTTAAAACCGCTTACATTAGTAAATCGAACTCTCGAAAAGGCATCTAGTTTAATCGATGAATTCGGCGGCAGCGCTTACAGTCTTGACCGGTTACCATGTGTGCTTGCACGCGCTGATATTGTGTTTACAGCAACAGGCAGTGCAGTGCCGATCATCACGAAAAAAATGCTGCATGAATCCATGCAGGCAAGGCCATATAAGCCAATTATGATGGTGGATGTTGCTGTTCCGCGTGATATTGAGCCCGATGCTGCAGAAATTGAAAATGTGCAACTTTATTGTATTGATGATTTGAAAGCTATCATTGAAAAGAATCGTCAAGGACGAGAGCATGCGGGTGATAAGGCATTCGAAATGATTGCTGCGCGCAGCATGGATTTCATGCAAAGCTTGAATTCACATGATAGAGTCACACATGCGATACGCACATATCGATCGCAAGTAGAAGATATTTGCCGTATCGAGTTAACAAAAGCGCGGCAGTTGTTGCTGCAGGGTGAAAATCCTGAAAATGTTTTGGATATGTTTGCAAGCGCTTACACGAAAAAATTACTGCATTCTCCCAGCGTGCAAATGCGACAAGCTGGTGTGGAAGGCCGCTTTGAGCTGCTGACATACGCGAAACAATTATTTTCCATTCCTGATCCTGAAACGGAATTGTCATGAAACCATCAATGAAAACAAAGCTGCAGAATATATCTGCGCGCCATGAAGAATTGAAATCACTTTTATCAGATCCCGATGTCACGAATGACATGAACCGCTATCGTGATTTATCCAAAGAATACGCGCAGCTTGAGCCAGTCGTTGAAATGTATAACCGTTATCTGGAAACATTGAAGCATCTGGAAGAAGTTAAATTGCTGATGGATGATGGTGATGTTGAAATGCAGCAGCTCGCACGACAAGAAATGAAAGATCTCGAAGAGAATATTGTTAAACTGGAAGATGAATTATTGTTAACGCTGCTGCCAAAAGATCCGCATGATGAAAACAATATCTTTTTGGAAATACGTGCAGGTGCCGGCGGCGATGAGGCTGCGATTTTTGCCGGTGATTTGAGCCGCATGTATACACGCTACGCCGAAAACAAGGGTTTCAAGATTGAAGTGATCGGTGAAAGTCACGGTGAGCACGGCGGTTATAAAGAGATTATCATGCGTATTATTGGTCATGGCGCTTATTCACGTTTTAAATTTGAATCTGGTGTGCATCGCGTGCAGCGTGTGCCGGCGACAGAAGCTCAGGGACGTATTCATACTTCAACATGTACTATCGCGGTATTACCGGAGCTGGAAGAAATCGACAGCATTGAAATTAATCCAGGAGATATTCGAATCGATACCTTTCGCGCATCCGGCGCGGGCGGACAGCACGTACAGAAAACAGATTCAGCAATCCGCATTACACATATTCCTACCGGAACGGTTGTAGAATGTCAGGATGAGCGTTCGCAGCATAAAAACCGCGCGCGTGCTATGTCGTTACTGAAATCCAGAATTTTAAATGCTGAGCGTGAAAAGCAGCAAAAACAGCAAGCGGAAACCAGGCGAAATCTGGTAGGTACCGGCGATAGGTCTGAGCGCATCCGCACATATAATTATCCTCAGGGAAGGTTGACTGATCATCGTATTAATCTGACGTTGTATCAGCTGCCACAGATTATGGAAGGTGATATTGACGCTATTATTGATGCGCTAACGCAGGAATACACTGCTGATCTGATCGCATCACTTGGTGATTGAGGCATATTGCTGTGAAGATTTATCAATCTCTTCAGGAAGCGGCACGTCAGCTCGAGGCGGTATCTGAGTCGTCTTCGCTTGATGCGGAAATTTTATTGGCTTATGTTTTGGGGAAGCCGCGATCGTATCTTCGTTCGCATGATCAAGAATTACTGACATCAGTGCAGACGCAATTTTTTAACGATCTGATTGCGCGCAGGCTGCAGCGCGAGCCTGTGTCTTACTTGACGGGACATAAAGAATTCTGGTCTCTCGATTTTGTTGTGAATGACAGTACATTAATCCCGCGTCCTGATACCGAAATTCTGGTTGATACAGCATTGGCAATGTATCCGGATAAAACGCAGTCTATTCGGGTTTTGGATCTTGGTACCGGCTGTGGTGCGATCGCACTTGCACTTGCCAGTGAGAGGCCGCAATGGAAAATTTTCGCGACAGATGTGAATGAAAAAGCGCTTGATACAGCCAGAGAAAATGCGCGGCGGCTGCGGCTGAATAATATCTCCTTTTATTGCGGCAGCTGGTATGAGGCTCTGCCTTGCGATGAATTCGATTTGATAGTGAGTAATCCCCCGTATTTGTCAGATGAAGAGTGGCCGCAATATAGTTCTGGTCTCCAGTTTGAGCCGAGAGGCGCACTCGTTTCTGGAAAAAGTGGACTTGAGGATTTGCATCATATTTGCGAGTCGGCCCGGAAATATATTCGAGGCGCAGGAAGTATTATACTGGAGCATGGTTTTCAGCAGGGGATGCAGGTAAGGGAGATGTTACAGGCAGCGGGATGTTCTAAGGTTCGTACCGTCCTGGATTTGGCAGGTCGGGAGCGAGTGGCGGTTGGGCAGTTTTATACAGAGTAACTGGACGAATAATGAGGCATTTTTGTCTCAGGAAGCAAAAATAGACAAAAAATATTATGCTCAAATTTTGAGCCATTGATTTTTATGTAAATTTTATTTGCTGAACAGGGTGGTTTTTTGGTATAGCTGTCAAACTTGGACTACAATTAATCTCAGGGCAGGAGATATCGTTATGGCAAGTAAAGAAAAAGACATTTTAGAACCTAGTCTGGAAGTGTTGGGGATAGCACCATATAAGCCCAAAAAGACAGAAAAGTATATGAGTGCAAAGATGGCCGAACATTTCAAAGACATACTTATGGCCTTGAGGCAGCGGCTTCTTGAAGGTGGAGATAAGATCGTTACGCACATGAAGGAAGATGCTATTAACTATCCCGATCCAAACGACCGCGCCAGTCAGGAAGAAGACTTTCGCCTTGAGCTGCGCACACGTGATCGTGAACGCAAGTTATTAAAAAAGATTGAAGAATCCATCGAACTTGTTCGTGAAAAAGATTATGGGTATTGCGAAGTTTGCGGCGTAGAAATTGGTTTGCGCCGTCTTGAAGCAAGACCTACAGCCACACTTTGTATCGACTGCAAGACACTGGATGAGATTAAGGAAAAGCAGCAAAAGCAGGAAGAAGAGTATTAAATCAAGTTCCGCGGGGATTTCTCCGCGGAATTATGTGTTAAACATAGGACACCCTGGTTTGTCTTGCATTACTCGGTGTAATAGTTAGATAACGAGGATTAGGCATGGCCGCACCTCCACAACAAGGTCAGGGAGATAATTCCACAGGGATACTGTGGGGTATAGCAGCGGCGTTTTTTTTCGCCGGTGGAATCTGGTTTGTCTTCAAATCTGCAATCATCTATGGCTACCTTTCTCTAAAACTTTATGAAGTCGGTATTCTTAACTCGATTACGAATGGCCGGTATCAGGAGTTGGCATCCACAATTTCGTTAGCAATGAGAAGCGGATCGGCATTGAAGTTCAATGATGTCATTACGCTTGGCGCTTCTGTCGGTGATTACACACGTTATCCATTTGTAGTTTTGTTAATAATACTTGGCGTTGTGGTTTTGTTTACGAATACAACCCGAGTATTCAAAAGAATATATTCAATGAAAACACTGTCCGAGCTCGAAGTTGTTAACTGGCCGCAGATTACGCCAGTAATGGGTCTTGATCTTCTCAAGGAAAAAGTTGATGTCGGACCTTGGGCGATGGCGATGTCACCAATGCAATTTTGCAAACGTTATAATCTGCTTCAGGAAGTCCGCCCGCAGCGCACAGAAGGAATGCGTCGCTCGGAATGGGATAGAATTGATGTGGTTTTGAAGCGTGGTGAAATCAATAGAATGTTCATTATGCAGCTTGGGCCATTGTGGCAGGGTGTAGATAAGCTGCCACCATATGCGCGTGCGTTATTTGCAGCTTTTGCCGCGAGAGTTAATGCAGATGCGGATGGAACTAAATTATTACTGCAATTGGCCGCAACCTGCAAAACTAAAATGAATTTCAATGGCGCCGATGAATTATTGAAGAAACACTATAATACAAAAACAATTCAGAAAATTGTTAATTCACATGCTTACATGTTGACAGTGATGGCGGCTATGCTGGAACGTTCCCGTGACGACGGTGTGCAGGCATCATCCGATTTTCTCTGGCTGAAACCTCTAGACAGGCGGCTTTGGTATACCTTGAATACCGTCGGCAGACAAACACCGTTTATTGAGGTTGCCGGAATTTTCGCGCATTGGGTTGCTGAGAAAGAAGCCGGTAAAAAATTGGTTGTCCCCATGATTGAAGAAGCAACTAACGCTGTTGAGCTTGCTTTGAAGGAAATTGTTTACCATCGTGATGAAGAATAAGCGATAAACACTTTTATCAGGAGCGAAGGTAATGAAGATACGCGGATTAGAAGAACAACATGAGCTATCGCCTCAGCTGCTATTGCGAGATACGCGCACGCTGGGAATGAAGATTGTTGATTTCTTCAAAGACCCCGTGAATAGCATGATTACTCTCATTGCATTTGCAGGCGCTGCATTTTTCTTTACACCGATTACGGAAGTGATTGGTGTCATCGGTGTTCTGGTTTTTTTCTATGCTTATACCCGCAAAACAACTCTTCCGTTTCGTTTGCCACTGCGCTCAAGGGCATATGATCACAATGATCCTCTTCCTGGATCAGGGAAGCCTCGCAAAGCGCGCGGCATCGCATTTTTTGGCAACCGAAAATTAAACGGCGACGAACTTTGGTTTAACAATGATGACATGCGTACTCACTGTCTGATTTTCGGTTCTACCGGAAGTGGTAAAACAGAAGCGCTGGCATCACTTTCCTTTAATGCTCTGGTGCAAGGCAGCGGCTTTCTGTATGTAGACGGTAAAGGTGATAACTCACTTTTCGCGAAAGTATTTTCAATGTGCCGCTCAATGGGCCGTGAAGATGACTTATTGCTGTTGAACTTCATGACTGGTGCGCGAGATATTATCGGTGCGCAAGAAAAACGTATGTCAAATACCATGAATCCATTCTGCAAGGGTTCATCAAGTATGTT
>Ga0310810_10009108_pt1 | contig 11474 bp, 7 predicted proteins | sample NCmetagenome_FD_207641 | JGI IMG/M metagenome (GOLD analysis project Ga0310810, IMG submission 207641) | Soil microbial communities from experimental microcosm in Duke University, North Carolina, United States - NC | ecosystem: Engineered > Artificial ecosystem > Soil microcosm > Unclassified ... | reverse complement strand
CACGCCAGGGCATGGCCATCATGCTCCGGCTCAACCGGGTGATCGACAAGGGCGTGGCCGTCGCCGTCGTGGGGTACACTGACGCGCTGGTGGCCACGCTCTTCGCGCAGAACGGCGTGCCGGTGCCGGGCGCCGAGCAGGATCCCCAGGAGATTCACCGCCAGCTCGCGGCCCTCGAAGCCGAGCTGGCCGCCGTCACCCGCCCCCATTAGCCGCCGGTGGATCTGCGCGCGCTGCTCCCGGCGCTGCCGTGGCTCGCGCCGTTCGCCGCCCTCGCGCGTCTGGGGCGCCGCAGTCCCGAGCTGAGCCGTGCCCCCGCCGTCACCGATGGTCCCCTGGTCAGCGTCGTCATCCCCGCGCGAAACGAGAGCCGGGTCATCGCCACCGTGCTCGAGAGCCTCCGCGCGAGCCGGTATCGGTCCCTCGAGATCATCGTGGTGGACGATCGCTCGACCGACGATACCGCGAAGCGGGTCGCAGCCATCGCCGCGCAGGACGCCCGTGTCCGGCTGATCGAGGGCGAGCCGCTCCCGGACGGCTGGTTCGGCAAGCCGTGGGCGTGCGTGCAGGGAGCCCGCGCGGCGCGGGGCGAGATCCTCGTCTTCACCGACGCCGACACCCGTCACGCCCCCGACCTCCTGCCGCACGCCGTCGGCGCGCTCGAGGAGGAGCGGGCCGACCTGCTCACGATCTCTCCGCGGCAGCGGTGCGAGACGTTCTGGGAGCGGGTCGTCATGCCCCAGATCTGGTTCCTCCTCGGCGTCCGCTACCATCCCCGCGCCGTCAATCGCGCGCGCCGCGCGCGCGACGTGATCGCGAACGGCCAGTTCATCATGGTGCGTCGGGAAGCGTATGAGCGGGTGGGGACCCACTCGGCGGTGAAAGGCGAGGTGGCCGAAGACCTCGCGCTGGCCCAGGCATTCTTCGCGGCGGGAATGAAGAGCTGGTTCGCCTTTGCCGAATCGCTGATGGAAACGCGAATGTACGAGAGTCTCCCCCACCTGGTGGAGGGCTGGTCGAAGAACATCTACCTCGGCGGGCGGCGCTCGTTTCCGGACGAGCCGGTCCGGCGCGCGCTGGTGCCGGTGGGGCTCACCGGCTCGATGGTCTTCTGGCTGATCCCGCCGCTCGTGCTCGCGGGGGCGCTCGCGGGATGGTGGCCGGCGCTCACGACCGCCGCGCTGGCCGCCACCGTCCTGAGCATGCTGTTCTGGATGCTGATGTCGTTCGGGATGCAGATTCCGATGTGGTACGGAATCCTTTATCCCCTCGGCGCCGCGGTGCTGCTCTACGTGGTGGCGCGCTCGACCTGGCGCGGGAGCCGCCGGGTCGAGTGGCGCGGCCGCACCTACTCAGGCGTCTAGCACCTCGCGGAGCTTCACGGCGAGCTCGCTCAGCGACCACGGCTTCCGGATCAGCAGTGGCCCGCCATCGGCCTCGAGATCCTCGAGCTGGTCGCCGCCGTAGCCGCTCGAGAAGAGGAACTTCACGTCGTATCCCTCCCGCCGCACCGCATCGTACAGCGCCCGGCCGCCCATCCGCGGCATCACGATGTCCGACAGCACGAGACTCACCGCCGACGCGTGCGCGCGGAAGAGCTGCAGCGCCTCCTCGCCATCCGATGCGGTGATGACCGTGTAGCCGAGCCGCTCGAGGAGCCGGGTCGCCGCGCGGCGGACCGGCGCCTCGTCCTCGGCCACCAGAATGGTCTCACTGCCGGTGGGAACCGGCGCCGCATCCGCAGCACCATTCTCCGTGGGGCCGTCCGACGCCGCGGGGAAGGAGATCGTCACCGAAGTCCCGCGGCCCGGGGTGCTCTCGACATCGATCGGCGCTCCCTGCTGCCGGGCCAGGCCGTAGATCATCGTCATGCCGAGCCCGGTGCCGAGGGGCGCGGGCTTGGTGGTGAAGAATGGCTCGAAGATCCGCCGGCGAGTCGCCTCGTCCATGCCGATTCCGTCGTCGCGCACGACGAGGGAGCCGAACCTGCCGGGGGTGTCGCCGTCATCCTCGCCGACCACGCGCTGGCGCACTTCGATCCGGAGGTGCCCGCCGTCGGGCATCGCGTCGCGGGCGTTCGTGACCAGGTTCATGAGGATCTGCTCGACCGAGCCGCGATCGGCCGAGACGAGGAGCGGCTCGCGGGGAACCGCGATCGACACGTCGATACCCGCGGGCAGGAATCGCCGGAGAGTGTCCGCAACTTCCGCGACGGCCGCGCCCAGGTCGAAGGTCACGATCTCGAGCTGGGTGGATCGGCTGAAGCTCAGGAGCTTCCGGATCATCGAGGCGCCTCGCCGTGCGGCACCCCGGAGCTCGTTGAGGTCGGCGCGGACGTCCGCGCGATCGGCGGGGAGGTCGTGGTCGATCAGCTCGGCGTTCCCCAGCACGACCGACAGGACGTTGTTGAGATCGTGCGCGATGCCGCCCGTGAGCTGGCCCAGCGCCTCCATCTTCTGCGCTTGCCGCAGCTGCTCCTCGAGACGGCGGCGCTCGGTCCGGTCGTAGATGACCGAGTAGAGCCGCTGCTTCCCGCCGACCTCCACCACGCTCGAGAAGACCTCCACGTCGCGCAGCTCACCGCTTCGAATCCGGTGCTGGAAAGTGAAGTGTCCGCGCTTGCCGGCGAGCGCGCGCTCGATCTCGGTCTTGATCGCCGGCAGCGGCAGGGTGTTGAAGTCGGTGAGGGGCCGGCCCACGAGCTCGTCCCAGGGCCAGCCGTAGAAGGCGCAGGCGGCCGCGTTGGCGTCCTCGATGCGCGCACTGGCGGGGTCGATCAGGAGGGCGACGGTGGTGGTCTCGAACATCTGCCGGTAGAGCCGCTCGCTGGCGCGCAAGCCCGCCAGACTGCGGCGGGTGGCGAGGTAGAGGAGCAGCGCCGTGACGCCGACGTACAGCAGTCCCTTGACCGTCTGCCAGCGCTCGAGCTCCTCGGCCGGAAAAAGCGCGCTGAGCGCCCGGTCGGACGCGAAGATCCAGAGCGCGCCAGCCAGCGCGTAGCCAATGGCGATCGTCAGCGGACTGAAATAGCGCCTGGAATGCGGGTGCCGCGTCGGTGCCGTCATGCGCCCGGGGTGCGCCGGTGATGGTTGGAGGATTTCGGTGTTCCGCGCGATGCGTTGATGCCGACCGGGCGCGCCGCGCGTCACATCCTGCGCCATGCTTCGCCACGCGCTCGAGAACGTGCACACGCTGGACGACCTGCCCGCCCTCGTCCGTGCGCTGGGTCACGAGCCGCTGTGGGAGCCGCTGGCCGAGCTCCCGAGTCGGAGCGCAACCGTGGGCCGCGCAGGGAGGTTCACCTGGCTCGCCGTCGAGTCGAGCACGCCGGCCCTCACCGCCCGCCGGCTGGCCCGGCGCCACGCCGCCGAAGGGCGCCTGGTGGGTCTGCTGGCATTCTACCCAGAAGCCCGCGAGTTGGCGATTGGCGTCGCCTTCGACCGGACACCGGTGCTGCGGCTCGATCTCGCTGAACCCGATCGGATCGCGGTCGCGTGCCTCGAGCGGATCCGCGGCGGAGACGCCGGCGGCCTGGCCTTCGCCGCCCGCCTGGCCGAGGCGCTCTCGGGGGAAGGGGTGGGCCACGCCTTCTTCCGGAGCTTCCGGCTCGCACTCGAGCGCATGGCTACGGCACTCCCGCCCCGCATCCCCGCAGCCGATCGCCACGCGCTCGCACTGGTCCAGCTCACCCGCGTGCTGTTCCTCTACTTCGTGCAGTCGAAGGGCTGGCTCGACGGCCGAAGCGACTATCTGGCACGCGCCGTGGACCGGACTCTCGCCCGCGGGCGGCGGGTGCAGCGCGACTTCCTCGACCCCCTCTTCTTCGGCACACTGAATCGCCCGCCCGCCGAGCGCAGCCGGAGCGCCCGGCTCCTCGGCCGCATACCGTTTCTCAACGGCGGTCTGTTCGAGCCTCATCAGCTCGAACGCCGCCGGCGGCCGACCTTTCCGAATCCGGTCTGGCGTGATGCGTTCGACGGGCTGTTCGAGCGCTTTCACTTCACCGTCTCGGAGCGCGGCGGCGCTGCCGCCGTGGCGCCCGACATGCTGGGCCGGGTGTTCGAGGGCGTGATGGATCCGGTCGAGCGACAGGAGACGGGCACGTTCTACACGCCAGCGGCGCTCGTGAGGCGCCTGTTCGAGTCGGGTCTGGTGGCCATGGTTGCCTCCCGGCTTGGTCGCAGCGACGCAGAGGCTCAGCGTCTTCTCGCGGTGCGTGACGCTGCGGCGTTGCGGCTGCTTTCCCGCATGACGATTCTCGATCCCGCCGTCGGATCGGGCGCCTTTCTCCTTGGCGCGCTCGAGCGGCTCGCGGAGCTGCGCGATCCGACCCGTCCGGCCCGCGTCAAGCGGTCCATTCTCCGCGCCAATCTGTTCGGCGTGGACCGGAACGCCATGGCGGTGCGGCTGACGGAGCTGCGTCTCTGGCTCGCGGTCGTGGCCGATGAATCCACGGACCCGCAACATGTCGCGCCGCTGCCGAATCTCGACTGCCTGATCCGCCAGGGCGACAGCCTCGCCGATCCGGCCGAGACCCTCGGTGCCACCCTCCCGAACGCCTTGCACATCGGCAAGCTCCGACGCCTCGCGATCGGAGCGGCGGGCGCGGAGAAGCAGCAGCTTCGACGCGAGCTTCGCCGAGCGGAGAGTGCGGCGGCCGACGCGGCGCTCGCCCGCCTCGAGGAGCGCGCTGCGCACGCCCTGCGGGAGCTGCTGGCGGCGGCACGCGCGCCGAGCCTCTTCGGCGAGCGCCGGCGCATCACGGCCGATGAGCGCCATCGTCTCGGAGAGCTTCGCGCGGCCGCGCGGCGGCTGAGGCACGCCCGGCGCCGCCTCGCGACCGAGGGCGAGCTTCCGTGGTTTCACTATCAGTCGCAGTTCGCCGATGTCTTCGCAGGTGGCGGATTCGACCTGGTCATGGGGAATCCGCCCTGGGTGCGCGCGGAGGCGCTGCCGGGCGCGGTACGGGAGCGACTCGCGGCGCGGTATCGGTGGTGGCGCGGCGCCGGCGGCGGCGGCTTCTCGCACCAGCCCGATCTGGCCGTCGCCTTCGTGGAGCGGGCGCACGAGCTGGCGGCGGCCGGTGGAGCAGTGGCGCTGCTCCTGCCGGCCAAGATCGCATCCGCGGGCTACGGCACGCGGGCGCGAGCGGCACTGGCCTCCGGCACCACGCTGCACGCCGTCGCCGACCTGACCCGTGATGCGGACGCGGACTTCGACGCCACGATCTATCCGCTCGCGCTGGTGACGACGAAGCGCGCTCCGGGTCCGGGGCATCGCGTGCGCCTCACGCTCGAGCCCTCGGACGGCGACGGCCCCTCGCAGGCGGAGCTGGCGGGCGCACCCTGGATCCTGCGCGGTGACCGCGCCGCGTCGGTCGCTCGCGCACTCGCCGAGCGTCATCCGCGAGTCGGCGAGCAGCATCGCTGCCGGCTGGGCGTGAAGACCGGTGCGGACGCCGTCTTCCTCGACCCGCCGGCGCCGATGGAGCCCGAGGTACTCCGCTGGGCGCTGCGCGGGCGAGATATCGTGCCGTTCCGCGCCACACCGCACCGCCGGATTCTCCTTGCGTACGACTGCGCGGGCCGGCCGCTCGAGCAGCTGCCACCTCATGCCGCCGCGCACTTGGCCCCGCACGAGGCGGCGCTCCGCGCGCGGGCCGACTACGCCGGCGGGCCGCCCTGGACGCTGTTTCGCGTGCACACGGCTCTCGCGCCACATCGCGTGGTCTGGTCCGATCTCGCACGGCAGCTCTCGGCGGTGGCGCTGGTCGGTCGGGACGCCGCGAACCTGGTGCCGCTCAACACCTGCTACGTGATCGCCACGCCGGGAGGCACGGACGCACTGACGCTCGCCGCGTGGCTCAATACCACCTGGCTCCGCGCCGTCGCCGCGCTCGTGGCCCAGCCGGCGGCCGGCAACTACCACCGCTTCAGTGCGGCCACGATCGGATCGCTGCCGCTTCCCGCCACGGTCGCCCGCGATGAGCGGCTTCCCGGCATCGCGGTGCGGATGGCGGCAGGTACGCCGCTCCAGGCCGAGCTCGACGCGATCGCGGCCGACCATCTGGGACTCGATGACGCCGACCGCCAGGCCCTGGCCGCCGCGGCACGCGCCGGCGATCGTCGCTGAGGCGCTCGTCGCGGTCGGTCTCCCGCTCCGAACGGCGATGCGGGTGGGGCCGCCCGGCTCGGCGCGAGAGGTCGTGCGCGCCCTCGCCAACGGCATCGCGCTTCCCGCCGCACCGGATTCGGCACCGCCATGGCTCCTGCCAACGCAGCGGCGTGCGTTTGCCCGGACGCTGGCGGCGCTCCGCGCGTACCGGGGTGCCGTGCTCGCGGAGCCGACGGGCAGCGGCAAGACGTACATCGCGCTCGCGGTCGGGCGGAGCTGGCAGCGCTCGCCGATTGCGTGCGTCGTCCCCGCCGCGCTGGCCGACAAATGGCGCGACACCGCCCGCCGGCTTGGCGTCGGCGCCGTGATCACGAGCCATGAGCAGGTGAGCCGGGGGCACCTCCCGGCAGAGACGAAGGGGCTGGTACTGGTGGACGAGAGCCACCACTTCCGCCACCACGGAATCCGCCGCTACGCGCATCTCGCCGACTTTCTGATCGGCCGGCCCGCCCTCCTGATCAGTGCGACGCCGGTCGTGAACCGGGCCGAGGACCTCGCGCACCAGCTCCGGCTCGCCGTGCGCGACGACGCGCTCGGTGCGCATGGCCTCGCCTCACTCGCGGACTCGCTCACCGCCGTTCCCGAGGCGCTCGGCGCCGTCGTCATCTCCACCGGCGCGGCCCGTCGTTCGATTCCGATCCGAACGGCGACCACCCTTCGCGTCGCCCTCACTCCCCGCGAGCGCGAGCTCCTTCGCGGAATCGATGCACTGGCGCTGTCGCATGACGCGGCGGTCGCCCGGCTGATCCGCGGCGTGCTGTGGCGGTGCCTGGCGTCGAGTCCGGCGGCGCTGGCGGGCGCGCTCTGGCGCTACAGTCTCCTCCTCTCCCACGCGGCCGATGCTCGCGCGGACGGCTGCTCGCTGCCCCGGAGCATGATTCGCCAGTGGGTCGGACAGACCGGCGACCAGCTCGTCTTCTGGAGCCTCGTCGCCGGCGCCGAGGGCGAGTCCGAACTCGCTCTGGACGACGTCGCAAGGCTCGAGCACCTGAGCCAGCTGGCGGAACATGCGGCGAATGCGCCCGACGCCAAGCTCGAGCAGTTGCGCGCGCTGCTCGCCGATGGCCGGCGCACGCTCGTGTTCACCGGCGCGCGCGCGACGGTGGCATACCTTCGACGGCGTCTGGGCTCTGCCATCGGCTGGTGCACCGGCGATGCTGCCGGCATCGGATCGATGCGGATGTCCCGCGGCAGTCTGCTGGCGGCGTTCGGCGCGGGGGCGGGCAGGCCCAAGGTACTTCTCGCCACTGATGTCGCAGCCGAGGGACTCGATCTCCAGGCCGCGGAGCGCGTGGTGCATTACGACTTGCCCTGGACCGCGACGCGCCTGGAACAGCGGGAGGGCCGGGCGGCCCGGCTGGGATCACGGCATGCGGTGATCTCCGTCGTCTCGTTCGAGCCTGCCGCCGCGCTCGAGCGCCGGCTCCGCCAGACCGACGCGATTGCCCGGACGGCGCGGGCGCCGGCGCTGGTCGGGCTGGGCCGCGACGATGTCTGGCAGTGGCGGGATGTGGTGGCGGCGCGCCATGGAAGCGCGACGGCGGCGGAGGGAGTCGCCGCCATCGAGTCGCCCCACCGCGGCCTGCTCGCGGGTGTCGCGCTCGAACATGATGCGGACCGCGTCCGCGGCGTGTCGGCGCTCCTCTGGCTGAACGCCGCCGGCGAGGCATGCGGCGAACCGGCGTGGATCACCGCCAGGCTGGAGGAGGCGAGCGGCGCGGCCGACCGCCAGCTCGACGGCGGCGAGCTCGATTCCGCGCTCGACCGGCTCACCCCCGCGGTTGCCGATCTCCTCCGTCGGGCGCACCGGGCACGATGGGACTTCGGTCCGGGCGAGCCGGCGGTACACGCACTCATCCGCCGGCTCGGCGGACTCTCCGGTGCGGCGGCGCGGCGCCGGGACCATCGCGCGCTCGCGCAGCTCGAGCGCGCGCTCGCGATCCTGAGCGGCGGCCTCACCGCCGGCGAGGCGAGGCTGGTGGCGCGCCTCGCGCGCGCGCGCGATCCAGAGCTGCTGGCCGGTCTCGCCCGCCTGCCTGCCGCCGCACGCGCGCCCGACGCGATCGCGCCCCGCCTCTTCGGACTCGTACTCTTTGGGCCGAGGTGAGGCGTTCCGGTACGCGTCGCGCTCGGCTACGTTCCCGCCATGCCGACCTTCCGCACCGTGCTGTTCGACCTCGACGGGACACTGATCGACTCGATCCGCCTCATTCTCGACAGCTACCATCACGCCCTCGCCACCCACGGCCTCCCGCCCCGCTCCGATGAGGAATGGCTCCGCGGCGTGGGCACCCCGCTCCGGGTCCAGTTCGCGCCCTGGGCCGATACGCCGGGCATCGAGGCGTTGATCGCCACCTACCGCGACTACAACCTGACGCATCACGACGCCTGCGTGACCGCCTACCCCGGCGTCACCGACGCTGTTCGCGCCGTGAAGGCGGCCGGAATGGTGACGGGACTCGTGACGAGCAAGAACCGGAGCGGCGCCCAGCGCGGGCTCCGCCTCTGCGGCATCGAGGAGATGATGGACGTGATCATCGGCGCCGACGACGTCCAGCATCCGAAACCGCACCCCGAGCCGGTGCTCCGCGCCATGAAGATGCTCGGCGCCGACCCCGCCAGCACGGTGTATGTCGGTGACAGCACGCACGATATGGAGTCGGGACGGGCCGCGGGTGTGTGGACCGCCGCGGTGCTCTGGGGACCCTTCGCCCGCCCCGACCTCGAGCGGACCGACCCCGATTACTGGCTCGAGCGTCCGGCCGACCTGATCCGACTCGCCCGGGATCCGTCTTGGCCGCCTGCACGCCGGGAGGTATCTTCCCCGCCGACCATTCCGTGACGAGGCAGTAATGCGACTCCTTCCGCGCGACGAAAAGTTCTTCGACCTCTTCACGGCGGTCGCCAAGCTCAACGTCGAGGCGGCGAAGCTGCTCCAGGACCTCCTCCGGGCCGCCCCGGACGGCCGGCGCCCCATCGTGGACTCCATCAAGCGCCTGGAGCACCAGGCCGACCAGATCACCCACGACGTCGTGGGCCGCCTCGACCGCACCTTCATCACCCCGCTCGACCGCGAAGACATCCACATGCTGGCGTCGCGGCTCGACGACATCATGGACCTCATCGACGGCACCGCCCGGCGGATCCAGATGTTCCGCACCGGCGACGCGCCGGCGGGCGCTGGGATGCTGGCGGACGTCATTCATCGCGCGGCCCAGCAGATCCAGATCGCCGTGGACACCCTCGAGAAGGACCGGAACGGCTCGGTGCTCGAGGCGTGCAAGCAGGTGAAGGCGCTGGAAGAGGAAGGTGACTCGGTCTACCACGAGTGGGTCGGCCGGCTGTTCGACGAGACCTCCGACCCGCTGACCGTCATCAAGTGGAAGGAGATCTACGACACCCTCGAGCGCACGCTGGACCAGGCCGAGGATGTGTCGAATGTGCTCGAGTCGGTCTCGATCAAGCACGCCTGATCCATGGACGGCACGGTCGCATTCGTCCTCCTGATCATCGCCGTCGCCTTCACGTTCGATTTCATCAACGGATTCCACGACAGCGCGAACTCGATCGCGACCGTCGTCTCCACCCGCGTCCTTTCCCCCGGCGTCGCCGTCTTCTGGGCCGCCTTCTTCAACTTCGTCGCCGCGTTCACCGTCGGGACCGCCGTCGCCAAGACGATCGGCAAGGGACTCCTCGACCCGTCGGTCGTCGACCCGACGCTGATCCTCTCCGCCCTCCTCGGCGCCATCGTCTGGGACCTGCTCACCTGGTGGCTCGGCCTCCCCACGTCATCCTCGCACGCGCTGCTGGGCGGCCTCGGCGGCGCGGCGATCGCCAAGGCGGGATTCGGCGCGCTGCTGCTGCACGGCTGGGTGATGCCGATCATCTTCATCGTCGTCTCGCCGGTCCTCGGCATGCTGCTGGCGCTCGGCCTCACGGTGGGTCTCTCATGGATGCTCCGCTACCGGCGTCCCGGGCCCATCGACAAGGCGTTCCGGAAGCTCCAGCTCATCTCCGCGGCGCTCTACTCGCTGAGCCATGGCGCCAACGACGCACAGAAGACGATGGGCGTGATCGTGGGCCTCCTGGTGGCGACACAGGCGCATTTCATGGGGAAGCCCGGGTTCATCGGCTACATGTATGCGCCGAACGCCAACAAGATTCCGCTCTGGGTGGAGATGTCGGCCTATACCGCGATCGCGCTCGGCACGGCGATGGGCGGCTGGCGGATCGTGAAGACGATGGGGACGCGGATCACCAAGCTCCGGCCGTTCGGCGGCTTCTGCGCGGAGACCGCCGGCGGCATCAGCGTGCTGATCGCCTCGCACTTCGGCGTGCCGGTGAGCACGACGCACACCATCACCGGCGCCATCGTCGGCGTCGGAACGGCTCAGCGGGTGTCGGCGGTGCGGTGGGGAGTGGCGACGCGCATCGTGTGGGCGTGGATTCTGACGATGCCGATGGCGGCGGTGATCGCCGCGATCTGCTACCTGATCTTCCGCTAGTCTCTTCTCCGAAGTCTCAGGCGGCCCGGACCAGCGACTTCCGCCCGGCTACCCGCCGATAATCCTCGATCAGCCGGTCATCGATGGCGTCCCAGCGCCGCTCGGCGGCGGTGCGGAGCGCCGCCGCCGCGAGCCGGTGGCGAAGCGCGGCGTCGCCCAGAAGGCGATCGAGTCCGGCCGCGAGCGCGTCGGCGCTTCCCGGCGCCACGAGCCAGGCGTTCTCGCCGTGCCGCGCGAACTCGACCACGCCACCCGCGTTCGCCGCGACCGACGGCAGCCCCGACGCCATCGCCTCGGCGAGCACGTTGCCGAAGGTCTCGGTGGTGGACGGGAAGACGAAGAGGTCCGCGGAGGCGTAGGCGGCCGACAGCGCCTGCCCCTCGAGCAGGCCGACGACATGCACGCCGGGGATGTTCCGGCGCCGGATCGGCTCGGCCAGCGGCCCTCGGCCCACGAGCGCCAGGCGGGCGCCGCGGCGCCGACCGCCGAGCGCGCTCCACGCGTCGAGGAGCAGGTCGAGGTTCTTCTCCCGCGCGATCCGGCCGACGTAGGTGACGAGCAGGTCGTCGGGTCCGGCGCCGAGGGCTGAGCGGTAGGAGGCGTCCCGGTGGCGGGGACTGAACGTGTCGGTATCCACGCCGCGGGTCCAGAGCGCCGTCCGTCCGATGCCGCGCTCCTCGAGGTAGCCCTGATAGAAGCGCGAGGGGCAGAGCACGACGTCGGCGTGGCCGTAGAACCAGCGGAGATAGTGCCAGCCCGGCCGCACCAGCCAGTCCATCCCGTAGCGGCCGGCGT
>Ga0310810_10009107_pt1 | contig 11475 bp, 10 predicted proteins | sample NCmetagenome_FD_207641 | JGI IMG/M metagenome (GOLD analysis project Ga0310810, IMG submission 207641) | Soil microbial communities from experimental microcosm in Duke University, North Carolina, United States - NC | ecosystem: Engineered > Artificial ecosystem > Soil microcosm > Unclassified ... | reverse complement strand
GATCCCGTGCCGCGCCAGCACGATCATGTCGAACTTCAGGTCGTGACCGAGCTTGCGAACAGATGGATCCTCGAGCAGCGGACGCAACCGCTCCAGCGTTGTTCGCAGGTCGAGCTGGTCGGGAGTGCTCGCGCCCGCGAGCAGATCAGTACCACCGTCTTCGCCTTCGTGTCCGACCGGAACATAGCGTGCCTGACGGTCGCGGGCGGAAAACGCAAGGCCGACCACACCGGCGCGCATGGCAGACGGCTCGCTCGGAATGACGCGCAGCGCGAACTCACCGGCGGAGCGCAGAGCGGTGATGAGCGCATCCAGTTCGGGCTCGGTGTGGACGACCGCGTAATCCTTTTGAATGTTCTCGGCCGTCGGCGCGTAGTCGTTGACCAGCGTCCGGAAGGCGAGTCGCGAGAACAGTTCGTAGCAGCGCTCACGCGAGGCGCCGCGGTACTTCAACGCCTCGAAGTCCACCTCCACGGGTACGTCGGTGCGAATCGTGACGAGCTCCCGGCTTTGGAGCGCGGCTGTTCGATGCGTGACCAGCGCCTCACGCTGTTTGGGTTTGAGCTCTGCAGCGTGTTCGAGCAACCCATCGAGGCTGCCGAACTGGGTGATCAAGTCGATCGCGCCCTTCTTGCCGATACCGGGAACGCCGGCGACGTTGTCGCTCGTATCGCCGACAAGCGCCAGCACGTCCGTGACCTGTGACGGTTTGACGCCGAACTTCTCGACGACCCGCTGCTCATCAAACCAGGCGCCGTCTTCGCGGGGGTCGTAGACACGAACCCCGTCGTGGACGAGCTGAAAGAAATCCTTGTCGATCGAAACTATGGCCACTTCGAACCCGTGTGCCGCAGCGCGTTTTGCCAGCGTGCCGATCACATCGTCGGCCTCGTACCCGCGGGCGGTGACGATCGGTACTCCCATCGCCTCGCACGCCTGATGGACCCAGTTGATTTGTTCGGCAAGGTCATCGGGCATCGCGACCCGGTTCGCTTTGTAGTCCTCGACGATTTCGTCACGGAAGGTAGGCCCGGCAAGGTCGAACGACGCAGCCATGTACGCAGGCTTGTGGTCGGCGATGAGCTTTCGCAGCATCGTGACGAACACGTATACGGCGTGTGTGGTGTGCCCCTCCTGATTGGACAGACCCCTGCCGCGAAACGCGTGATACGCGCGGTACATCTGCGAGCTGCCGTCGATCAAAAACAGCGTGGGGCGGGACATCGATGACTGCGAACGGATTGAGGCGGAAAGGTTTGTCTCTACGAAGGATATCATTCGACTAGATGCGTTCCTGGGTCCCCGTCATCGTCGTTGCGGCGCTCACGCTGTCTGCGTGCAGTGGCCGCCTTGTGAAGAAGCAATACGAGTACGAAGAAGAGATGTACCTGGCACTCGACGGGTCGGCAACGCTGAACGTCAACGCGTCGGTGCCCGCGCTGGTCGCGTTGCGCGGCGTGGATCTCAACCCGAATCCACGGACGCGATTCGATCGTGACCGGATCCGTGGATTGTACGAGGCGCCGGGTGTAACGGTTACGGCGGTGAGCTCATCACGACGATACGGCCGCAGATTCGTCCACGTGAGCATGAATGTCGCCGACGTGCGCGCGGTTGAGCGGATGGCGCCGTTCGCCTGGTCCACCTACACGTTCGCGCGCGAAGGCGACCTCTACGAATTCAAGCAGTCCGTGGGCTCGTCCGCAGGCAAGCCGCTGACCGATGTTGGCTGGGACGGCTCCGAGCTGGTCGCTTTCCGGATGCATTTGCCCAGCCGGATCACGTATCACAACGCGCCGTCTCACAGGACCGAACGGGGCAACATTCTCGAATGGGAGCAAACGCTCGCCGATCGGATTCACGGCATGCCCGTCGACATCGAAGTGCAGCTCGAAACGCAGTCGATCCTCGCGCGGACGTTGCTGTTGTTTGGAACGACCGCCGTAGCGGCTCTCGCGACGCTGGGTTTCGTTGTCTGGTGGATTGCTCGGAGAGGGCAGGGCGCGGGTGGCAGGGGGCAGGAGGCCGCAGGTCACTAAGACGTCTGCCCCCTGCCCCTGCACCTGATTCGTTACAGGTGCTCCAGCTCCTGCTCGACTTCAGCGTCGGTCTTCAGGTCGTTCGTAACCGAGAAGGCGCCGAATGAGCTGGCGATCGAACGCGCGAGCATCCGGTCGGTGTTGCTGTTGACGACACCATCGAGCGTGACATGGCCGTTCTCGACAATGACGTGGATCGGCGGATTGGCCATCGACCCGTAGTTCCAGAAGTTCGAGTTGCCGTAGATGGCTCTCGCAATCCGGAACCGCAATTCATCGTCAAAGTTCGAGACCGGCAGCACGGTGATCTGGTTGACCACCTGATGCACGCCATCGATTCTGGCGACGCGCTTTTCGATGTCGTTCTTCTTGTATGGCATCGTGACCTTGCCGGTCAGTGTGACGATGCCGTTGTCCACCTGCATGTGAACCGAGTCGAAGATCGAAAACTGCGGGTAGGTGAGCACCTGCCTGGAAACGTCGTGCGCCACCTGCAAGTCTTTTCGATCCGCGGCCGCCCATGCAGGCGCGCTCGTTGCGAGCACAACCACCATTGCGGCAATGAACCTGGCGAACATTGAAAGTCCTCCTTCGCGCTGGCCGGGTCTACGGTCGACAGCCCCTTGGAGCGACCGTGACCCGAACCCCGGATACCCGTCAGGGCAAGGGGTTTGCCAGCCAAAATCCCTTCAAAACAGGCCAGATTTCCGCATCTTGGAGGGCGCGTCATTTAGTGTGGACAACTCGTGTATAACCACGCCATGAAGAAGCGCCTCCTTGCGATGACCATCGTTGTCCTCGGTGCCGCAATCCTCGCCGTTGTGGGCGCGCAACAGCGCACGGCCGCACCGCCGAAGTACCGGGTCGATCCGTTCTGGCCCAAGCCGCTGCCAAACAAATGGAGCATGCAGCAGATCGTCGACATCTATGTCGACCGCGACGATCACGTCTGGATGATCAACCGGCGCGTGGATGCGCGGCCGGACGAATTGACAGCGGCGACCAACCCGCCGCGAGGCGAATGCTGCGTGCTGGGGCCCGAGGTGATCGAATTCGATCCCGATGGCAATGTGGTGAACGCGTGGGGCGGGCCCGGTTACCATCCAGGTTGGCCCGGGCGCCTGCAGACCATCGCGGTCGATCGTCAAAAGAACGTCTATCTCTCGGGCACCACTCCAGGCGACAGCATCATCGAGTTCACCGGGGACGGGAAGTTCGTGCGCGATTTCGGCCACCGCGGCCCGAAAGTGCCAGCCGACCAGGTGAAGGCTGACAACCAGCAGACGGCGACGTTTCCGCCGGGGATCGGCTCGTTCGAGCTGGATGAGGACGCGGGCGAGATTTTCATCGCCGACGGGTTCCTCAACAAACGAATCCTCGTCTACGACCTGAACACGGGGGCGTTCAAACGCGGCTGGGGCGGCAAAGGGATTCCGCTGAATGAAGTCGACAACAAGCCCACCCCCGATTACGACATCTCAGGATCGCCTCCGGATCAGATGCAGTTTGCACCCGCCCTCCACTGTGTTCATTTCTCCCGCGACGGGCTGGTGTATGTCTGCGAGCGTGGCAGCGATCGCGTCCAGGTCTTTACGAAGCAGGGGAAATTTGTCCGGCAGTGGTTCGTCCATCCATCGACGCAGGCGCGCGGCGCCAATTGCGGCGGCCCGTGGAGCACGACCGCAGCACCGTGCGGAACTGTCTATCACCTGGCGCTTTCAGCCGATCCACAGCAGCGGCACGTGTTTGTCGCCGACGGCACGAACAATATGGTGTGGATCTTCAACCGCAACGACGGCACACTCGCTGGCTCGTTCGGCGGTAACGGCCGCTATGCGGGCCAGCTCCACTGGATAGATGCCGTCGCCGTTGACTCGAAGGGAAACGTCTATACCGGAGAAGTTGAGGACGGGAAGCGGATTCAGAAGTTTGTCCCCGTCAATTAGTTGCGGCTTCAGGAGAACCAGACCATCGTAAAGATCCCGAGCGCGATCAGGACAATCTGACGGAGTGAGCCGGCGTCGGTGCGACCGCGGTGCAGGCCCGGGATCAGGTCGGCCATCGCGACATAGAGGAAACTCGACGCGGCGATCACCAGGAAGTAGGGGAGCGTTCGCGGCATCAAGTCGAAGGCGAGAAAGGTGCCCATCGCGCCCGCGACGCTCGCAAGTGCCGACAACACGTTGAGCAGCAGCGCCCGCTGCCGCGAATATCCCGCATGCAGGAGAATGGCGAAATCGCCGATCTCCTGCGGAATCTCGTGCGCCGCCACGGCGATTGCGGTGCTCACGCCCAGCGGAATCGACGTCAACACCGCCGCCCCAATCACCGCTCCATCGACGAAGTTATGGAACGTGTCGCCAATCATCACCGACGCGACGGTACTTTCGTGGACCTCACAGTCGTGCGTGTGACAGTGGCGCCAGAGCACCAGCTTCTCCAGCACGAAGAACAACATGATGCCGCCGAGAAGCGTCCCAAACACCTCCGCCGGCGACAGGTCGTTGAGCGATTCGGGGAGCAGTCCCATCATCGAGATGCCCAGCAGGGCACCGACGGCATAGCTGACCAGCCATGGGATCAGCCTGGCGCGAAGAGAGTCGTGAATGAGAAGTACGCCGGAGGCGATGAGCAATCCGCCGAGCCCGCCAAGGAGGCTGAGCCCGAGCGCAATCCAGAACGTCGACACGCACCGGAATTTTACGACGCTACATAGCCCTTACGCGCTCGAACCGTGTAATGGCGGTTCCGGATCTCCACTTTGATGGAGTGCCATTTCCCGTCTTTCTTTCCGCCGTTGTTGTAGCCGATGTAGTACTGCTGGCTCAATTCGTCGGCGAGGCGCTGTGTCGCATTGCCAAGATCGCCGAAGCCGCGAACGATTTCGGTCCGGCCGCCTGTGTCGTCAGTGATCGCACGAAGCGCATTTTCGTTCACGTGTTCGTTGCCCGCGCGCCCCCAGACGCCGCCGATCGGCGGGAACCCGACCTGTGGTGAAAAGGGAAACCCCGGCCAGCGCCCACCGCGGCCCCGCGGCATCGGAATCGGGAACCGGGGACCGCTCGGCTGACGCGGCTGGGGCGAATAGGTCGACACGTCGTTGCCGTCAACGCCGAGCGCATAGACCATGACTTCGCTTTCGCGAATCATGTTCCGTAGCGCGCTGACCGACGTTCGACTGTTCGTGTCGTTGCCATCCGAGATGAGGAGGATCGCCTTCTTCTGATTGCGGCCGTCGGCGGCAATCGGCAATGCCTGGGCGATCGCGTCATACATCGCTGTCCCACCCGCAGCCGTCACCTGTCCGACTGCTCGGCTGATCGCTCGCCTGTCGTAGGTCCAGCCCTGTAACAGGTCGGGCACGCTGGCAAACTGCATGAAGAACAATTCGTCGTCTTTGCCGAGCAGGTCGTAGATAAATCGGTCAATCGCATTGCGCGCGGCCGACATTTTCTCGGGCGTCATGCTGCCGCTTGTGTCGAGCAGGAGCCCGAGACTAACCGGAACACGCTCGTTGCTGAACTGCGAGATGTCCTGTGCCTGGCCGTCCTCGTACACGCTGAAATCGTCCTTCGTCAGCCCCGTTACGAAGTGGCCGTTATCGTCGCTCACCGTCGCGGTCACATTGACGAGCTCAACTCCGCTCTTGAAACGGAACCCGTCGTCGCCCTGCGACGAACCCTGGGCGCCGATCACCGCAACGGCCGCCGCCGTCAACGACGCGAGCGTGGCGAGGAGGAGACGGATGGATCCCATGACTTACCTCACGGCCTGTGCGAGTTGTACCTGGTTGCCGCGACGGTCGATGTGGCGGACAACCCCGCTTCCACTCCGGAATGTCACGCGATAGCGTGCTACATCCGAAACGTTCGGAACATTGACGACAAACGGCGATTCATCGCCCGGGCCGAGCGCATTGAAATCGATCGCGGCCCGTCCGCTGGCGAGGAACGCTCCGCTGCGATCGAAGGCGAACACCACCGCCGTGACGCCGTTCATCGCAACACCCTGCGACGGATTCCGAACCAGTCCCGATACGGTCAACGTCGTTCCCTGACGTTGATGGCGCATCGACATCAGTTCGAGCGGCGCAGGTGCGCTGTTTGCAACCGCTTCGTGACGCGTTGGCGTCGTGGAAGCCGCCGCGCTATCCGACATCCGCGCACCGATGATCGCCCCGATGACGATCGTCACCACCATCACGCCGAAAACCGCAGCTTTGATGGCGGGCCGTCCCCGAAGCCCGTCCGTGGCGCGGTCGAACACCGATCCTACGGCAACTTGGGTTTCCGCGTTGGCTTCTGATGGAAACGTCTCGCCGAAGCCGCGCAGGATCGATTGCGGGGCTGTCTCATCCCGACCACGAACCGCGGAAGGGTCCGTCATCGCCGTTGCCAATGCCGTGACTCTTGCCTGCTCGCGCTGGCGCTGCTCCCGGCCAACCCGCCATGACAGGAATCCGAAACCCGCCGCCGCGGCCAGAGAGAGCGTCGTCAACGTCAACAGCACAACATCCATTTCCTGCTCCGTTACCGCAGCGTGAACTCGACTGCGACTTCCACGAGCACGTCGACAGGCACGCCTTTGCGCTGCGCCGCCGCGAAGCGCCATTGGCGCACTGCGCTGATGGCGCGCTCGTCCAGACCGTATCCAAGGCCATGCAGTACGTGGGCATCGCCGACGCTGCCGTCACGACGGACGACGACCTCGAGCAGAACGTCGCCGGCAATCCCCCGCCGTCGCGCGTCTTCTGTGTACTGCGCCTTCACCTCGTGCAGCAGCCGAGGCGGCTCGATGCCGCTGCCTGGCCGATAGGGGCCACCGCCGGTGCCGCCTCCTTCGCCTTCGCCGATGCCGGAGCCGAGTCCTTCGCCATTGCCGGAACCCTGACCGGTTCCAACGCCGCCGTTGGAACCAGGTCCATTGCTTTCAGGCGCTTCGACGGCGTGTTCGATCTGACCAACCCGATCCACTTCGTTGGCGGCCACGGTTTCGACCGGGGCGATGATTTCCTTCGGCGGTTCCGGTTCGGGCGGCTCCTGTTTCGCGACGACAACCGGCTCCGCCTCTTTGGCTGGCGGCACCGAGAGTTGCAGACGCGGTCGCTCGGTTTTCCGCAGGATCTTCGGCGCGGGCTTCGGCTGGCGCAGTCCACCACCACCGCCGCCCCCGCCGGGTCCTGGGCTCATAAGAAACACGAGGTGCGACTCTTCGTGAGGTGAGTCGACGATGGATGCCGATTCGGTGCGGCCCATCGAAAGCAAGACGATGAGGACTGCCACCGCGGCGTGCGCCGTCAGCGAGGCGACCGCCGGTTTCCGCGTCCGTGGCGGGGCGGTATCGGCCCGTGTGAATAGGGCGACCGCCGGCTGCGCATGGAGCGCCAGCGCCGCCTCCCGAAGAAGACGGGCGGTTCGAACCGGGCTTGGCACGGCAATGTACCGAGTGCCCGCGATGAAATTCAGTTCGCCGCGTCCAATAAGCGTCTGGACAGCCTCGGTCGGCACACCGCCGGCGCGAGCGACTTCACTGACCGTGAATACTTCGTTGCGCGAACCCGTCGACATTGCGGTAAACGGACCAAGGCAAAAGGCTTGCCTCGTTTCGACCATGTATTCAGCGGGATTTTGGATTGGAGATCGGCCGCCGGTGTCCTTTCAAACGGTCGAGCTGTCCTCGGCGGCGTATTCCGCTCCCGGCATCCTAGGACTTGATTCCTTCGGCGAACTTGTAGCCCTCGCGGTCGGCGAGCAGCCGCACGGGGCGGAAGCCGGCGACCTCGAGCGCGCTGACGACGCCACCTCTGCCCTCGTAGTCTTCGTCGCTGCGCCGGTGTTGTATCAAGCTTTTGATGCCGCTGACAGCACCGGGTTCAATCGTCATCACGCGGCCGCCATGCCGCACCACGCGATGCCACTCACGCATGGCGTCGAGCCGCACGTTGGACTCGAGCGATGAGAGCAATCCACGCGCGCCGTGGACGATGACGAGATCGAACGCGTCGTTGTCAAACGGCAGCGCCACGAGCGGCGTGACCTTCACGTCAACGAGGACGCCAGCGTTCGCGGCTGCACCGTGCGCGCGTGCTGCCTCACGATCGTCAGTCACTGCGATCGCGGCGTTACCACTGAGTCCGACCTTCGCCGCAATTGCACTCGCCACCGCTGGATCATCGATGCCGATCTGCAGAACACGCTCGCCCATGCGCACCGCGCTCATCGTGACGGGCAGCGGCTCAATGCGTGATTTGCGCAAAAACATGCGAATTTCAACATGGTATAGTCTGCGGTCGTGAGTTCACCAGTTCAAATCGCTCCTGCGCGAGGCAAGCTCGGCGTGCTACTCGTCGGCCTCGGCGCGGTCGCGACGACCACGATCGCCGGCGTATTTGCCATCCGAAAAGGGCTGGCGCCGCCGATCGGATCGCTGACGCAGATGGGGACGATCCGCCTCGGCAAGCGGACTGAAGGACGGTCGCCGAAGATCAACGAATTCGTTCCGCTTGCCGATCTCAATGACATTGTGTTCGGCGGGTGGGACATCTTCGAAGAAGACTGCTATGCCGCAGCGCGTACCGCCGGAGTGCTCGAAAACGGGCAGCTCGATCGTGTGCGCGACGAGCTCGAGGCGATTCGCCCGATGCCGGCGGTATTTGACCAGCGCTACGTCAAACGGCTTCAGGGTCCGAACATCAAAAAGGGAAAGAACAAGCGCGATCTCGCCGAGCAGGTGATCGCGGACATCCGTGCGTTCAAGGAGCGCCGCGCCTGCGATCGGCTGGTAATGGTGTGGACAGGCAGCACCGAGGTGTACATGAAAGAGGCGCCGGTGCATGCCTCTGTCACGACCTTCGAACGGGGACTCGAGCAAAATGACGAATCGATTCCCTCCAGCATGGTGTATGCGTATGCCGCGCTGCGCGAAGGGATTCCGTTCGCGAACGCCGCGCCGAATCTGACGGCCGACGTGCCGGCGATGCTGGAGCTCTCGGCGCGCACTGGCGCTCCGGTCGCGGGCAACGACATGAAGACGGGTCAGACGCTGATCAAAACGATCATTGCGCCTGGCCTCAAAGCCCGCCTCCTCGGCGTGCGCGGCTGGTACTCGACGAACATTCTCGGAAATCGTGACGGCGAAGTGCTCGACGACCCCGAGTCGTTCAAGACGAAAGAGGAGAGCAAGAAGTCCGCGCTCGACTACATCTTCCAGCCGCATCTGTATCCGGAGCTTTACAAGGATCTCTGTCACGTCGTCCGCATCAACTACTACCCGCCGCGCGGCGACAACAAGGAGGGGTGGGACAACATCGATCTGATCGGATGGCTTGGCTATCCAATGCAGCTCAAGATCAACTTCCTCTGCCGCGACAGCATTCTTGCGGCGCCGATTGTGGTGGATTCCGCGCTGTTCCTTGATCTCGCCAAGCGCGCGGGCATGTCAGGGATTCAGGAGTGGTTATCGTTCTATTTCAAGGCGCCGATGCATGCGCGTGAGGTGTATCCGGAGCACGATCTGTTCATTCAGCTCATGAAGCTGAAGAACACGCTCCGCCACATGCAGGGCGAGGAGCTGATCACCCATCTCGGACGCGAGTACTACGATTGACCCAGGCGGTCCTGCTCGGCGGCCTCTTCATCGGAGTGCTGTCGGCGCTGCCGATCGTCAATCTCGCCAACTGCTGCTGCCTCTGGATTCTCGGGGGCGGCGCCATTACCGCCTATCTTGCGCAACAGGAACATCCGGGACCGTTCGGACTGATGGACGGTGCGCGCGCCGGCTTTCGCGCCGGCATTTTCGGCGCCGTGATTTGGCTTTTCGCGTCGACTGTCGTTGACCTGATGTTGGCGCCGCTGCAACAAAGCGCGGCAGACTTCATGCTCCGCAGCACCACCGACATCCCGCCCGAGGTCCGCACGTGGCTTGAGAACCTCGACAACACTGCGTCAATGCCGGCGAGGATGATCATCGGATTTTTCTTCCAGCTGTTTGTGGCTGCTCCGTTCGCTGCGCTCGGCGGTCTGCTGGGCGCGGCGATGTTTGGCCGCCCCGCCGAGCCGCAGTCAACGCAACCACCACCCACCAATTACTGACGATAGACCACCGGCGCGAACCACGAACCGCAATCACCCGTGGTGTATGCTGAACGGTCTCTAGTAGCTAACCATTGGGGTGACCCTGCCATGGCCGAGAAGAAACCACCCGCAGAGATCGCCGACCTGCTCCAGGAAGATCGCAGCTTCCCGCCGCCCGCCGAGTTTCGTGCGAAGGCCAACATCAACGATCCGGCGATCTACGAGCGTGCGGAACAGGATCCCGAGGCGTTTTGGGCGGCATTCGCCTCAGAGCTCGAGTGGTTCACGAAATGGTCCACGGTCGTCGAATGGAAGCCGCCGCATGCGAAGTGGTTTCTCGGCGGAACGATTAACGCCAGCGTGAACTGTGTCGACCGGCATGTGCGCGGCCCGCGGCGCAACAAGGCTGCGCTGATTTGGGAAGGCGAGCCGGGCGACCGTCGGACGCTCACCTATTTCGATCTCTATCGCCAGGTGAATCAGTTCGCAAACGTGCTCAAGTCGCTGGGCGTCAAGCGCGGCGACCGCGTCGCGATCTATCTGCCGCTCATTCCCGAACTGGCGATTGCGATGCTCGCGTGCGCCCGCGTGGGCGCCGCGCATTCGGTCGTGTTCGGCGGTTTCAGCTCCGACTCGCTTCGCGATCGCATCAATGACGCGGAATGCAATCTGCTGATTACCGCCGACGGCGGGTGGCGACGCGGATCAATCGTCCCGCTCAAGCAGATGGCAGACGAAGCGCTGAAAGGAACGCCGTCGATCAAGAACGTCGTCGTCGTCAAACGGCTCGGCGAAGGTCAGGCGCCCGTTCATATGAAGGAAGGGCGAGACCATTGGTATCACGCGTTGATGCAGGACGCGCCGTACACGTGCAAACCCGAGAAGATGGACGCGGAGGATCTGCTCTACATCCTCTATACGTCCGGTACCACCGGCAAGCCGAAGGGCATCATGCATACGACGGCGGGGTATCTGGTCGGCACGTACGCGACGACGAAGTGGGTCTTCGACCTCAAGGAAGACGACGTCTACTGGTGCACCGCTGATATCGGTTGGGTGACGGGCCATAGCTACGTCGTCTACGGCCCACTCGCCAACGGCGCGACGGTAGTGATGTACGAAGGAGCGCCGGATTGGCCCGAGAAGGACCGATTCTGGCAAATCGTCGAGCGCTACGGCGTCACGATCTTCTACACGGCGCCGACCGCGATCCGCGCCTTCATGCGCTGGGGCACCGACTGGCCGAAGAAACGTGATCTATCGAGCCTCCGTCTGCTTGGCTCGGTTGGCGAACCCATCAACCCGGAAGCCTGGGTCTGGTATCACCGCTATATCGGCGGAGAGAAATGCCCGGTCGTCGACAC
>Ga0310810_10009103_pt1 | contig 11477 bp, 7 predicted proteins | sample NCmetagenome_FD_207641 | JGI IMG/M metagenome (GOLD analysis project Ga0310810, IMG submission 207641) | Soil microbial communities from experimental microcosm in Duke University, North Carolina, United States - NC | ecosystem: Engineered > Artificial ecosystem > Soil microcosm > Unclassified ... | reverse complement strand
CCATGCAGCGTGCCGCCGGCGCGTTCGATGTCTATTCGCAGCCCGGCAAAGGAACCGCGATAGTCGCACGCGTGTTCGCGCATCGCCACGCCGTTTCAACCATTCGCCAATCGGTCGGCGTCGTCCGACAGGCCAAAGCCGGTGAAGCCGTTTGCGGCGACAACTGGATTGTCCGTCGGCTCGCCGACGGCTGGGTTTGCGCGGTCGCGGACGGGCTCGGACACGGACTGATCGCCTCAGACGCCGCTACCGCAATCATCGAAACGGTACGCCGCGTCTCCTCCCGTCTTTCGCCGGTCGAACTCCTGGAAGCCGCGCATCAGGCCGCAAAGCCCACCAGAGGCGCGGCATTCGGCGTCGCAGTGCTCGATGGAGCGGCGGGCGTCGTCCGGTTCGCTGGCATCGGCAATATCTCGGCCGTCGTCGTCAACGGAGACGAACGGCGGCATCTCGTCTCGCATAACGGCATCGTCGGCCATGAATACCGAAAGGCAGCGGAATTCTCGCACCCATGGCAGGCGCAGTCGGTGCTGGTGCTGCACAGCGACGGCGTGAGCACCCATTGGGATCTTAAACACTATCCCGGGTTGCTCGCGCGCGATCCGAGCCTCGTCGCGGGAGTCCTCTATCGGGACTTCACCCGCGGCCGAGACGACGCCACCGTCGTCGTCTTGCGAGACCCTGTGCGCGAGCGCCCGACATAGGAGACGTCATGGGCCAGACCATCAGCGCCGTTGACATCAATTACGAAGACGATGTGGTCACCGCCCGGCAGCGGGCGCGGCAGGTGGCGCGCGTGCTCGGGTTCGAAGAGCAGGACCAGACCCGGATTTCGACCGCACTCTCGGAGATCGCAAGGCTGTTCGTCCACACGCATAAGGGCGGGCGGATCGAATTTGGGCTCGAAGGGACGACGTCTCCTCAAGTGCTGCTGATTACGATCAACTGGTCGGGCGCCGTGGCCGTCAAGAGCCACCCGGCTCCCGCGGCAAGCTTGGGGTCTTCGGGGCCTGAGTGGGAGTCCGCACTCATCGCCGCTCGCCGCCTGATGGATCAATGCGAAGTCCGATCCGATTCGCCGAATGATCCCGTCGTACGCCTCGCGAAAATTCTTCCATCTCGAGCCCCGTTGTTTACAGGAAAGGCGCTGGAACGGATCGTCAAGCAATTGGGGAAGTTCGAGGAGGCGCAAAATCCGATCGAAGAAGTGCGACAGCAAAATCAGGAGTTGCTGCGGGCTCTCGAGGAACTGCATGAGCGTCAACAGGAGCTCGTCCGCCTGAACGGCGAGTTGGAAGACACCAACCGCGGTGTGGTCGCGCTCTATGCCGAACTGGATGAAAAAGCCGGCCATTTGCGGCGCGCGGACGAGATGAAATCGCGGTTTCTCTCCAATATGAGCCACGAGTTCCGCACGCCGGTGAACGCGATTCTCGCGCTCTCTCATCTTTTGCTCGAGCACACGGACGGCGAACTGAACCATGAACAGACCAAGCAGGTAACGTACATCCGGAAGAGCGGCGAGGACTTGCTCGAGCTCGTCAACGACCTCCTCGATTTGGCGAAAATCGAAGCCGGCAAGGTCACGGTGAAGGCCGGCGCGTTCGAGGTGGCAAATCTGTTCAGCGCTTTGCGCGGCATGCTCAGGCCGCTGCTGGTCTCGAATGCCGTCAATTTGGTGTTCGAGGAACCAGCCGGAATTCCATCGATGGTCACCGACGAAGGCAAGGTCTCGCAGATTCTTCGAAACTTCATTTCCAACGCGATCAAATTCACCGAACAGGGCGAGGTGCGCGTGGCTGCCGCGTTGACCGCGGACGGCCGTGCCGTTGCCTTTTCCGTGGCCGATACCGGCATCGGGATTGCTCAGGAAGACCAGGCAAGGATCTTCGAGGAATTCTCTCAGCTGGATCACCCGATTCAAACGCAGGTCAAAGGCACCGGCTTGGGTCTTCCGTTATGCAGAAAACTGGCCCAGCTCCTCGGCGGATCGATTGAGGTCAGCAGCCGGCCCGCCGAGGGATCGACGTTCGTTGCCACGATCCCTGTCAATTATTCGGTCAACGACATCGAACGGGCGGAGCAGATCGACACCTCCGCAGCGGCCGATGAAGACAACCGGATGCCGGTGCTCGTGGTCGAGGACGAACCGGAAACGCGGCTTTTATACGAGAAATATCTGCGTGACACGGCCTTCCGGCCGGTCCCCGCCGGCAGCATCAGGCAGGCCCGTGAACAACTGCGCCGTTTTCCGGTGGGCGCGATCGTGCTGGACGTGCTCTTGCCCGATGAGCCTGCCTGGCAATGGCTCGCGGAACTGAAGCGCGAACAGGCCACCTCGAAATTGCCGGTGCTGATCGTGTCTAGCGTCGATGATCCACGCAAAGGATTCGCGCTGGGAGCGGACGATTACTGCGTCAAGCCCTTGCAGCGGACGTGGCTGCTCGATCGTCTGCATCGGCTGACGAAGATGGATCCGGATCCGGCCAAAGGGCCTCCACTCATATTGATCATCGACGATCAGGAGACGGACCGCTACATCATTCGCCATTATCTCGAAGAGTTCGGGTGCTCGATCGTCGAAGCGCCAGGGGGTGAAAAAGGTCTGGAATTGGCGCGGCGGTTGAAGCCGGCGCTCGTGCTGCTCGATCTGAACATGCCCGGCATGGACGGGTTCGAAGTTCTGGCCGCCCTGCGCGACGATGCGGCCATGGCTTCGCTCCCGGTCACGATCGTCACGTCGCAAATTCTGAGACCGGAACAATACGAGGCGCTCTCCCACGCCAGGAGTGTCGTCCTGAAGCACGACTTATCTCCTGCCGTCTGGCAGCGCGTGTTTCGCGACGCTGGGCTGGGATCTTTCGAAGTGGCCGCAGCGGAAACCATCAACCCGTCATAACGCCACACTATTTCATACACCGCAATCGCGTCGCCATGGACGCTGGTCGCGACGCTGTCGTCCACCGACCTGCATGAAATCTCATCTGGCGCTGTCGAAGGCGAGAGCGGGAAACTGGTCACCAATGCAGCGGTGGTCGACCAGCTCCATTACGCCCTCGCAAGCACGAACAGCAGCAGCTAGGCCGGGCGTCTAGTGTGTGTGACCGTGTCCCGAGGCCCAGGCGACTTCGACAATCTGGGCCTTCGACTCGGCCGCGGGCAGCACCTCATCGAACATCACGCTGTATGAATCCTGCATCAGCGATTGAAACTGCGGGAACTCCACTGACGGAACGCCGGCGAGCGTGGCCAGCGAAACGAGATATTCTCCGTGGCCTCGGGAAATGTCGAAACGCAGGTTGTCGTATGACGCGTTGGTAAAGAGCTGCAGCCGTTTCTTCGCCCAGGTGGGGTTGTCGCTTCCCACGGCACCCGGCGTCGTGCTGGATGTAAAGTCCGTGACGGCCCCCGTGATGTCGGCTCCGGCGGCGGTCGTACCACCGGTGATATCCGTTGTGGCGACAAAAGGAGCCTCGGTGACCTCCGTCGTTGCATTGGTCACGCAACCGGAGACCGATATGAGAACGCCGACGCTGACTACCATCCGCCAATCTAGGCTTTTCATAAAATCCTCCTCAAGACGTTCAACTATTATTGGGTACCTCTTTTATTGAATACCTGCTTGGTCGGGCGGATACGCCTCGGAAAAGCCCTATGAAAGTCAGTGATTGATGATGAAGGTTGGCAATGACCGACGGGAAAAGCGGCCGTTCCCTTAGTGTTTCACCTGAGTCGGCAATCGCGGATGCCCATTCATCGCCGGCATGCGACCGGTATCACGCCGGTCACCGAGCACGGTCTTTCCACACGGATCTTCTGCTAGGGTCCTTCCCAGGCCTGCCACCGTGATGAGGATGGTAAATGTTGAATTCGAAATGAGGAAAGAGTCTTCGCTCTCCTCACTTCCGCTTCCAGTCCTACACGCCATATTTGGGTTCAGATGTCTATTATGGTGACCTCTTCATCGGATGCTGTCGGGGAGCACAGGGCGCCGTCTTCGACTTGGCAGATGACCCTCGGCGCGCAGGTCGAGTCCGTCGGCGTCCGCTTTCGAGTGTGGGCGCCCAAACGGGCCCGCATGGACGTCGTCCTGGAGGACGAGGGACGGAGCTTTCCCTTGCTCAAAGACGAAGCGGGCTATTTTTCAGGTCTGGTTCCTATCGCCACGGCGGGAATGAGATACCGCTACCGGCTGGACAACGGCGAGTCCTACCCGGATCCCTGTTCGCGCTATCAACCGGAGGGACCGCATGGTCCGTCGCTCATCGTCGATCCGTCCGCCTATGAATGGCGCAGTCCCGCGTGGCCCGGCCTGCGCATGCCCGGTCAAGTGATCTACGAACTGCATGTCGGGACGTTCACGCCGGAAGGAACTCTTGATGCCGCCGCCGGTCAGCTCGACGAGTTAAAGGCCTGCGGCTTCACGATCATCGAACTGATGCCGTTGGCCGAGTTTCCCGGCCGTTGGAACTGGGGCTACGACGGAGTCGATCTCTTCGCGCCCGCGCATGTCTACGGCGATCCGCACGCGCTCAAGCGCTTTGTCGACGCCGCCCATGCCCGCGGTCTCGGTGTCATCCTGGACGTCGTCTACAACCATTTTGGTCCGGACGGCAATTATCTGCCCGTCTTCAGCGACTTCTATCTGACGGATCGTCATCCCAACGAGTGGGGACAAGCGATCAATTATGACGGGCCGGGTTCACCGGCAGTGCGGGACTTCGTGGTTCAGAACGCCTGCTATTGGGTTTCGGAATTTCGCCTCGACGGCCTGCGCCTCGACGCCGTTCATGCGATCTACGACGACAGTCCCGTTCACGTGCTGGCGGAACTATCGAAGCAGGCGCGTGAGGCGGCGGGAGAGCGGTCGATCGTGCTGATCGCCGAATGCGAATCGCAATTGATCCAGACCGTGATACCGATCGCTGAGGGCGGTTGGGGTCTTGACGGGGTGTGGAGCGATGACTTCCATCACGTCTGCCGCGTCGCCATGACGGGCCGCGCCGATGCCTACTACAGCGACTACCGAGGGACGGCGCAGGAGCTGCTGTCCGTGATCAAAAGAGGATTTCTCTATCAGGGCCAGCGCTATGAGTGGCAAAAAAAACCCCGCGGCACCGTCGTGAGAAACGAACCGGCGCACGCCTTTGTCTTTTATGTCCAGAACCATGATCAAGTGGCCAATCATCTGCACGGCGACCGCATTCATCGCCTTGCCTCGCCCGCACGTTATCGGGCGCTGGCCGCGCTCATGCTGCTCGCGCCTGAAACGCCGCTGCTGTTCATGGGTCAGGAGTTCGGAGCCTCCGCTCCCTTTCTCTTCTTTGCCGATCACCATTCCGAGCTCGCCGGCAAAGTCCACGAGGGACGGAAGAAATTTCTCACCGAGTTTCCTGAGTATGCGACGCCCGAGGCGCAGCAGGAGGTCCCGGACCCGGCTGATGACTCCACGTTCGAGCGTTCGAGAATCGATCTTTCAGAACGCGTACGTCACGCCGCCGTCTACCGGCTGCACCGCGACCTGCTACACCTGCGTCGGGAAGACCGTGTCCTTACCCGGCAAGACCGGTCGGCGCTCGATGGCGCCGTCCTCGGGCCTCAGGCGCTCGTGTTGCGCTACAGCGGTCCGCTGGACGACGACCGGCTGCTCGTCGTTAATCTTGGGCAGGACCTGAACTTCAGACCGGCGCCCGAGCCGCTGCTCGCGCCGGTCGCGGGAGGCGCCTGGATCCTGCAATGGTCGAGCGACCATCCACGCTACGGCGGCCCGGGCATTGTCAACCCTCTGACAGACGAAGGATGGCGGATCCCCGCGGCCACCGCGACGCTGTTTCGAGCCGAGAAGCCCTGATCTGGAGCGATCGACGCAATGACGAGCACGGCTGCAACGCCCACCGTCATCGGGACGATGACGGACGATCCGTTTTCGCTGCTTGCGAAAGAGTGGCTGGTGACCAACGGCCTCGGCGGCTATGCGTCGAGTTCGCTGCTCGGCATCGCCACGCGCCGCTACCATGGCCTGTTTGTTCCCGATCTGCCCGGCCGCGGCCGGACATTGATCATTCCCCGTCTGGACGAAACCGTCGAGGCGGGCACTCAGCGGGTGTTGATCTCAGGCGCCGAATATGCGGACGGGCGGATCGAGCTGGACGGCATGCGGTTTTTGAAGGAGATCCGGCGCGAATCCCAATCCCCCGTATGGACATTCGACGTTGACGGGTCGGTGCTCGAAAAACGGATCGTGGCGCCCCATGGGCAGAACACGATCTATGTGCAGTTCGGCTGTGTCAGCGGCTCGATACGGCTGCGCCTGCGCCCATACATCACGTACCGCATGCACGACGCGAGGCTCGGCGAAGGTCATGCGGACGCCTTCGCGTTGACGATCAGCAACGGACAGTATGAAGTTCCGCTGCCGCAAGGCGCGCCGAGCCTGAAGTTGTGCCTGCGGCCAGGTAACGGCGTTTTTGTGGCGGATGCCGTCATCAGCGAAGACGTCTCCTACCGCATCGATCGCGACCGGGGTTCGGAACATTTGCAGGACCTCTTCAGCCCCGGCTACTTCGCCGTCGATCTGTCCGCAGGCCAACGCACCGCTCTTGTGGCGAGTGTCGAACCATGGAACATGCTCGACTCCGGGTGCGAAGACATTGTGCTGGCTGAGCAACGCCGTCTCGAAACATTGATGTCTCTCGCACCGGCCCTTCAAGCGGACGATCTCGGCAGGCAGCTCCAGTTGGCTGCTGATCAATTCATCGTCGAGCCTGGTGCCCGCCTTGAGGAGCGGGCCTTGGCCCAGGCGGCGGGTGATCAAGCGAGGACCATCATTGCGGGCTACCATTGGTTCGGCGATTGGGGCCGTGACACGATGATCAGTCTCGAAGGATTGACGCTCTGCACCGGCCGGCCCCAGGAGACGAGAGCGATTCTCAGGACATTCGCGCGCTACATTCAGGAAGGGCTCCTGCCCAACCTCTTTCCCGAGGGATCGCGGCAGGCGCTGTACCATACCGCTGATGCCACCCTTTGGTATTTCCACGCGCTTGATCGCTACCTGTCGGCCACGGGCGATCGCGATACCTTGATGCTGCTCTATCCGACGCTCAAAGAAGTCGTCTGCCGTCATCAGGAGGGGACTCGATTCAATATCGGCGTCGACGCCAAGGATGGGCTCTTGCATGCCGGCGCTCCCGGATATCAGCTCACGTGGATGGACGCGAAAGTGGACGATTGGGTCGTGACGCCGCGGCGCGGCAAGCCGGTGGAGATCCAGGCCCTGTGGTACAACGCCTTGCGGCTCATGGCCGAATGGGCGGTTCAGTTGGGGGACCAGCCGACGCAGTGGCGCGACATGGCCGATCAGGCCGAAAGCTCTTTTCACGACCGCTACTGGTTCGCACCGGGCGGATATCTGTTCGACGTCGTCGACGGCGAAGCCGGAGACGATGCCAGCCTCCGTCCGAATCAGATCTTTGCCCTTTCGCTGCGTTTTCCGATCCTCCGGAAGGAACGGTGGCGTCCCGTCGTAGACCTGGTCGGAGAAAAGCTGCTCACGCCGTATGGATTGCGGACGCTCGCGCCCGACCATCCAGACTACAAGGCGACCTATACCGGAGACCTGCGCGCCAGGGACGCCGCCTACCATCAGGGGACGGTATGGCCTTGGCTGATCGGGCATTACATCGACGCCCGCCTCAGAGTGTATGGCGACAAATCGGAAGCTCGAAGTCTCCTCGGAGCATTCAAGCATCATCTGCAGGATGCCGGTATTGGCACGATCAGCGAAATTTTCGACGCGGAGCCGCCGTTCCATCCGAGAGGCTGCATTGCACAGGCCTGGAGCGTGGCTGAGGTGCTGAGAGCCTATGTGAAGACAAGTGATGCGTGATCAGTGATGACCCATGCGTCTTCAATACAGAGACCATCCGGGTGAGACGAATTCATGACGTCCACTTCTTCGCCTCGTCATTCGTCATCCAGTACTCATCCCTCCGGGTGCGAAGTGCGTATCGGCACATCCGGTTGGCACTATAAGCACTGGCTGGGACCCTTTTATCCGGCCGAACTTCGGCCCAGTGAGATGCTCGCGTGGTACATGGATCGTTTCGACACGGTGGAGCTCAATAACAGCTTCTATCATCTGCCGGCCCCTGAAACCTTTGCGGCCTGGCGGCGGACGACGCCGTCGTCATTCTGCTTCGCCGTCAAAGGCAGCCGGTACATTACGCACCGGAAAAAATTGAACGATCCGTCGTCAGCCCTCCGGCGGTTCATGGAACCCGTCAACGCCCTGGGCGACAAGCTCGGACCGATCCTGTTTCAGCTGCCTCCGCGCTGGTCGTGCAATGTGCCGCGGCTGAATACGTTTCTCGAAGCCTTGCCTCGCGCGCGTCGATACACCTTCGAATTTCGCGATCCAAGCTGGCACGCTCCGGCCGTCTACCGGGCACTGGGCCGGTACAACGCCGCGTTCTGCCTTTATGAGCTGGACGGCTTCGAGGCGCCGTACCAGCTGACGGCCGACTTTGTGTATGTCCGGTTGCACGGTCCGGGACGTAAATATCAGGGAGATTATTCCGCGAAGCAGCTCCGAGACTGGGCCCGCCGGATCACGCGGTGGCGGACGAAGCTGAAAGCCGTCTACGTGTATTTTGACAACGACCAGGCGGGCTATGCCGCCAAGAATGCGGCCCAACTGAAGTCCATGCTGAATGCATGATGAACGTGACACCATTTGATTGCGCGCTCAATCAGGCGGAAGGCGCATGCCGCGCCCCTTAGCGCGCAAGGAGGTCAGCGATGGAAACGCGTGCGACGGTGGCTGAACATCCCATTCATCCGATGCTGATTCCGTTTCCGATTGCGCTCTGGATATTTTCTCTGGCCAGCGACCTGATCTTTCTGTTCGGATTCGGCGGCCCCGTGTGGAAGGACGTCGCCCTGTACACCATGCTCGGCGGCATCATCGGGGGAGCGGCGGCGGCGATTCCGGGTTACATGGACTACCGCTCGCTGACCGATCCGGTGATCGTCCGGGTGGCGCAGATGCACATGGTCATCAATGTCGGGCTCGTCCTGCTTTTTTCGATCAACGCGGGGCTGCGGATGGTCAGCGGGTCGGATGCGTTGCTGCCCGTTTTTCTGTCGCTTCTCGGCGTAGCGGCGCTGGGAGTCTCCGGCTGGCTGGGCGGGGAACTCGTCTATGTTCAGGGCGTGGCCGTCCAACCACAGCCCGAAGCACCCGCTCCGAAACGGCGGGCGGCCTGAAAATCGAGCACGGTGATGCGTGGTCACTGGAATTGCGAGTTTGGTGTTTCGAGGTAGCCGTGTTTCGGATAGACACCGGCTTCCGGAGCTGAGCATTCGAAACCCGCAACCCGAACTCGCATCGAAAATTTGTTAGGAGCATCATGCCTGACACGGTTGCTGATCTGTTGGTCGACCGGCTGATTGATTGGGAAGTCGACACGGTCTTCAGTCTTCCTGGGGACGGCATCAACGGCATCTTTGAGTCGCTGCGCCGGCGGCAGGATCACATCAAATTGATCCAGGTCCGGCACGAGGAGGCGGCGGCTTTTGCCGCGTGCGGCTACGCCAAATTTTCACGGCGACTGGGCGTCTGCCTGGCGACCTCCGGGCCGGGCGGGCTGCATCTTCTCAATGGCCTGTATGACGCGAAGTGCGACGGTCAGCCGGTGTTGGCGATCACCGGTCATACCTTCCATGACTTGATCGGTACGCACTATCAGCAGGACGTGGACCTTGTGAAGGTCTTCAGCGACGTCGCGGCCTACAACGAACGGGTGATGGGACCCGCCCATGTGTGCAACGTGGTCGACGAGGCGGTGAAGACCGCGATCGCCCGCCGGACCGTCACCCATATCACGATTCCCAAGGACATTCAGGACTGGTCTGCCGACGGCAAACGATCGAAGGCCAACATCGCGCTCCACAGCGGCGATCTCTACAGCGAGGCGTTGCCGCTCCCCCCCAAGGCAATGCTACGGCAGGCCGCGGACATTCTCAATGCCGGATCGAAGGTGGCTATCCTGGCCGGACGCGGCTGTCTGACGGCCCGCAAGGAGATCCTTGCGGTTGCGGAAACGCTCGGCGCGCCCATCGTCAAACCGCTGCTCGGCAAGGCGGTCGTGCCCGATGATCATCCGTACACCACCGGCGGGATCGGGTTACTGGGTACCGCGCCCTCCCAAGAAGTCCTGGAAGAGTGCGATACACTCCTCATTGCCGGGAGCAGCTTTCCCTATCTCGAATTCTATCCCAAGCCGGGCCAGGCGAAGGCGATTCAGATCGATCTCGATCCGTCCCGCATCGGACTGCGGTATCCGGTGAACGTGGGACTTATCGGCCACTGCTGGGATGTGCTCCGGGCGCTGATACCTCTGCTGGAGCAGAAATCGGATCGGACCTTCCTGGGCAGCGCCCAGGAACGCATGCGCCGATGGAACGAACTCATGGAGATCCGCGGCACGCGCGAAGATCTTCCGCTGAAGCCTCAAGTGGTGGCGCGTGCATTGAACGAGTATCTCGATTCCGACGCCATCATTTGTAGCGACACTGGGACGATTACAACCTGGGCGGCTCGTCACATTCACATCCGCGAGGAGATGGAATTCTCGGTGTCGGGCACCCTGGCGACGATGGCCAATGGTCTGGCCTACAGCATCGGCGCGGCGGTGGCCTTCCCGGGCCGTCAGGTCGTGTGCTTCACCGGGGACGGCGGCCTGACGATGCTGATGGGTGAACTTGCGACCGTCGCCAAATACCGTTTGCCGGTGAAGGTCATCGTCATCAAGAACAATGTCCTCGGCATGATTAAGTGGGAGCAACTGGCGTTTGAGGGCAATCCGCAATACGGCGTGCAGTTGCAGCCGATCGACTTCGTGGCCGTCGCCCGGGGCTGCGGCTTGGCCGCCTACAGCGTTGAGGATCCCGCCCTCGTGCGGGCCGTATTGGGCGAAGCGTTTCACCACGCCGGTCCCGCGCTTGTCGAAGCGTCGGTCGATCCCAACGAACCGCCCCTGCCGGGAAAGATGACGACCGAGCAAGCCTGGCAATTCGCCAAGGCGCTGGCAAAAGGGCAAAAGGACCGATGGGACATCATTAAAACAGTGGTTGAAAATAAGATCAGGGAAGTCGTGTGAACGTCAGTACCACTCCTGTGCTCCGTGCCGATTCTGACGCGTCGAGAGTCCAAGATCTCGCGCTCAGAAGTCGGCAGATCTGAACATCAGCGTAGGGAGACGTCATCCGAGGCTCCCCTGGTATTCGGCGAAGGAAAAGAAGAGACGAAAAGAACAAGTCCTGACGAAGGGAGTGTCCGTGGCCCATAGCATTGCGAAAGCCGTCGTCATCAAGCATGGAAACCTGTTCTTCCTCGCGCCCCCCGAGGGCGAAGTCCCCATGTCCCGCGGCCACGGCTTCGGTCTGTACTATCACGACTGCCGGTATCTCAACGG
>Ga0310810_10009102_pt1 | contig 11477 bp, 9 predicted proteins | sample NCmetagenome_FD_207641 | JGI IMG/M metagenome (GOLD analysis project Ga0310810, IMG submission 207641) | Soil microbial communities from experimental microcosm in Duke University, North Carolina, United States - NC | ecosystem: Engineered > Artificial ecosystem > Soil microcosm > Unclassified ... | reverse complement strand
CATGAACACTCTGTTCACCAATTCGCTTGGACGGATGATGCTGGTCGGCGCTGCCGTAATGCAGACGGTCGGATTCGTCTGGATCCGTCAGGTCATCAAGATCGAGGTGTGACGTGACTCTGCTGCTGCCTCTGCTCGGTTTCGTATTCGTCACACTCCTGGTTACCGCCGGTGCCATGGTGCTCGCGCCGGCGAATGCCGGACGCATCGAGGAACGGCTCGCCGAAATCGGCGGCATCGAGACGGTCGACAGCGGCCGCTACGAGCGGATGATCCTCGATTCGCTCAAGCGGATCGGGCAGGTCGCGCCGAAATCACCGTCGGAAATGGGCAAGCTGCAGCAGCGGCTGGTGGCGGCGGGGTACCGCTCGAACGAAGCGCTGGTCACCTTCTTCGGCATCCGCGTCGGGCTTGCCCTGGCGATCTTCGCCCTGCTGGCGCTGCCGCTTGTCGTCCGTCCAAACGTTATCCTTGCCCTGGCTGGTGCGGGCCTCGGTTACATGCTGCCCAACATCGTCCTCGGCCGCCTGGCGAAGAAGCGCCAGCATCGCATCCGCCTGTCACTTCCGGACGCGCTCGATCTGCTGGTCGTGAGCGTGGAAGCCGGTCTCGGCCTGGACCAGGCACTGGTGCGCGTCGGCGACGAGCTCTCAGTGACGCATCCGGATCTGTCCGACGAGCTGCGGCTGATTAATCTCGAGTTGCGCGCCGGCAAGCCCCGCTCGGAGGCGCTGCACAACCTCGGCGCCCGCACGGGCGTGGACGACCTCGTGTCGCTGGTGGCGATGCTCGTCCAGACCGACAAGTTCGGCACCAGCGTGGCCCAGTCACTGCGCGTGCACTCCCAGTCGCTGCGGACCAAGCGGCGTCAGCGCGCCGAGGAAGCGGCCGCCAAGACAGGCGTCAAGATGGTCTTCCCGCTGGTGTTCTGCATCTTTCCGGCACTCTACGTCGTGACGCTCGGCCCAGCCGTGATCAAGTTCATCGAAGTCCTGGCGCCGATGGGGCAGCAATGACCGCCGCGGCCACGACGCTGCTCGACGCTCCGCCGGCGGCCCTTGCGCCGGCGATTCCGCGGACGCTCGCCGACACCGGCCTCGCGCCGGATCATGTCGAGCAACTGATCCTCAAGACGCTGTACATCGGTGAGGCGAGCGGCATGAGCATCGCCGACAAGATGCGGCTGCCGTTCTCGATCCTCGAGACGCTCGTCGAGCGCCTGCGCGCTGAACGCCTGATCGAGGTTCGGGGCGCCAGTGGCACGGGCAGCGCCGGCTATCGCTACGCCCTGACTGACCTTGGCCGCGACCGGACGCGAGAATACCTGGCGGTCAACGGCTACATCGGTCCCGCGCCAGTGCCGCTCAGCCAGTACTGCGAGACGATGAAGCGGCTGGCCGCGGCACGCGGATTCATCGATCGTGAGCGGCTGCGCAGCGGCTTTGCGCATCTGATCATCAGCGACGCGCTGCTCGAGCAGCTTGGGCCGGCCGTCAACGCGAACAAGGCGGTGTTCCTCTACGGGCCTCCGGGAAACGGGAAGTCGGTGGTGGCGGAAGGCATGGGCCGTTCGATGGGCGGCGATATGTACATTCCGCACGCGCTCGACGTCGACGGCGCCGTTGTCACGATGTTCGACCCGATCGCGCACGAATCGCTGGAAACCGAGGATGGTGTCTTCAACCTGATTGCGGACGCGCCGCGCGATCGCCGCTGGGTGCGCATCCGCCGGCCGGTCGTCGTCGTCGGCGGCGAACTGACGCTGTCGATGCTCGACCTCACGTTCAACGAGGCGTCGAAGTTCTACGAGGCGCCGGTGCAGTTGAAGGCGAATGGCGGCGTGCTGCTCGTGGACGACTTCGGCCGTCAGCGGATGCGGCCCGAGGACCTGCTCAATCGCTGGATTGTGCCGCTGGAAAGCCGGATCGACTTCCTGACGCTGGCCACGGGCAAGAAATTCCAGGTACCATTCGACGTGCTCGTGTCGTTCGCGACCAACCTCGATCCCGCATCGCTCGCCGACGAAGCGTTCCTGCGCCGTATTCCGTACAAGATCCCAATCAACGACCCGACCTCGGACCAGTTTGCCAAGATCTTCGAGCTGAACTGCCGCCGCCAGAACCTCTCGTTCGATCCCGACTCGCTGCTGTATCTTCATCACCATCACTATCAGCCGGTGAAGCGGCCGCTGCGCGCCTGTCATCCGCGCGACCTGCTCGAACAGGTCGTCGCGCTCTGCCGCTATCGCGGCGTTCCACCGGCCGTGACGCCGGAAACGCTCGACGCCGCCTGCGCGGCGTACTTCATCGACGATCCGGCACTGGGAGCGCCGTAATGCCGTTGATGCTGGTGAACGAGAGCACGTCGACCACCGTGGCGTCGCGCGTCGAGCTTGCGCTCGACCGCAACAGCCGGCGGCGTGGTCTGCTCGGCCGGCCATGGATGCCGCCCACGAGCGCGATGGTCATCTCGCCGTGCTGGGCGATCCACACCGCGTTCATGCAGTTCCCGATTGATGTGCTGTTCGTGGACAAGCACGGGCGCGTCGTGCAGGTGACGCGTGACCTGCCTGCGTGGCGGATTGCCGTGTCGGTGCGCGCGCGCATGGTCATCGAGCTCGCGGCCGGCGTCGCGGCGCAGCGGGACATCAACGTCGGCGACCGGGTCGCGCTCCTCGACACCGACCGATCGGAGGCGGATATCGCCCTCGGCGGACGGTTGCCGCTGGAGGTGCGTGCGTGCTGAATCTGGCCCCCGCCGACTCGCGGCCGGCCGGTTCGACGGCGCTGCGCCTGCGCGCAGCGGCGCAGGGACTGCGGTATGTGCCGGAACCGCGCCCGCGATTCCCGCAGACGCGTTCGTTCACGTCGGTGCTCGAGTCGGTGCGCGCGGGCCTCCGCGACAGCGACCGGCTGATCATCGTCACCGGCGGCAGCGGCACCGGCAAGACGCAGTTGTGTCGCGCGCTGATCGAAGACGCCGAGCTGCTGACGTTCACGTCGGTCATGCTGCATCCGCCGACAACGCCCGAGGATCTGCTCACGCAGTTCCTGCGCGACGTCGAAGTGATCGACCGCGGCACGTCCGACGCGCTGCGGACGCGCAATAACCTGGTGTTCACGCTGCAGCGCTACCTGGAGTCGTTGATTCCGCTGGGCGCCCGCGCGGTGCTGGTGATCGACGAGGCGCAGCATCTGCCGCCCGTGGTGCTGGAACAGCTTCGCCTGCTCCTCAATTTCGAGACGGCCGACGCGCCGCTGCTGCAGGTGGTGCTGGTAGGACAGCCCGAACTGCATACGCTGCTGCGCTGGCCCGAGCTCCGTAGCGTCGCGCTGCGCGTGTCACGCCAGTGTGAGCTGGTTGGGATCACGCCGGAGGAGTCATCGGAGTTCCTCGAAGAGTGTCTCGCCCAGCGCGGTGCCGCCGGCATGGTGCGCCTGGCACCGGCGGCCGAACGGATGCTGATGACTGCGTCGCAGGGCGTGCCGCGTGTCGTTGATCGAATGTGTCAGCACGCGCTGGAAATCGCGTCGGCCCAGCATGGCCGCCGGATCGAGCCGAGCATGGTGGCCGCGGCCGCCCGCAGGATCGGTGTCGATGCACCCTACGCCACCGATCGCCGTCGTCGCATGAGACTGGCGGCAGCAGGCGCGACGGTCGCTCTCGCGGCCGCTGTTGCAGGAGTCGGGGCCTGGACGTGGATGCGGCATCCTTCGATGACGACGCCCAGTGCGCCGGCGCAGGCACTCGTGGCGCCCGTCACTCAGACGGCAGCACTCGCCCCGCCGGCTGCGGTACCGCCTCCCACCCCGGTCAATACCGCCCCGGTCGCCGCCGCAGCGCCGGCGACGCCTCTCTTCGCCGGCGCGCCGACCGATTCGCACGGCAACGTCTACATCGTCCTGTCGCCAACTCCAGTCGCCGCGCCGGTTCCATCGATTCCTGCGCGGCGGACGACGACGGCCGCCGCGGCGGTGGCGAAGCCGGCATCGCCCGCGGCCAGGTCGCCGGAGGAGGCGTACCGGGACGCGGTGAAGCCGTCGCTCCAGAAGCTGCGTGAGCTCGGGCCGTTCATGATGTCGGCCGCCAGCTCGCCTGACCCGCGTGTCGCATCAGCCGTGATCGCGGGCATTGGATCCGTCCGGTCAGCGCTCGAGGCGCTGCCGCCGCCACCGTCAGCCCGCGGCAGTTACGTGACCGTGCTCGGTGCCGTCGACAGTCTCAGCAGCGCGCTCTCGCCAGGGTTCACCGGCGATCGCCCCGCGGCCATCAGGCAGGCCATGTCGACGATTGATGTCGTGGGCGGTGTGCTGGTGAGTGGAAATTAGTCGAATCAGGCGGAACTTCGGAGCCAGTCAAAAAGACGCCATAGATGGCGTCTTTTATTTGGGGGTGAACAGTCTTCGCTATCGAACCGCGCGGAGCGGCATCGGCGCCGCCTCGGTTTCCGCGGCCTGCGCCTGCAGCCGGGCGCGCTTCAGCAGGGCATCATAGCTGCTGTTCTGCGGGTCGCGGTCGCTGAGGTCCTCGGCGATCGCCAGGCCTTCGGCGATCTCACCACGCAGCAGATACGCTTCTGCGAGCAGTTCCTGGCCGCGAGCGGCGACGTCGAGGCGATCGGCGTCGACCGCGACCTCGATCAGGCGGACCAGCACCGGCGGATGATCGGGAACCGCTTCCGCGAAGTGCTCCAGGGCCTGCAGCGCCTTGTCCCAGTTGCCGTGCGAGGTGGAGGACGAGAGCGCTGATTCCATCAGCGCCTGGGCCGTCTCGGTGCGACCGGCGGCAAGCAGGATCGCCATCGCTGCCGCCTGGGCGCCGGTGTCGCTGCCAATGACGGCCGGGGTGAGGAACTCCGCGGCGCTTTCGAGGTCGCCTTCGACCAGGCAGTCGCGAATGATGATGGCGGCCGTCCCGAGATCCGACGGGTCGCGCTTCACCGCTTCGCGCAGAAGTTCCCGGGCGTCGGCCGACTGACCGGCATGCTGGAGGACGGTGGCGAGCGCGCGGCAATCGCGCGCGCTGGTGACATGCGCCCGCGCGCGCTGCAGGTCGCCGCTCTGAACACAGAGCTCGAACAGGCGTGCCGCGAGGCGCGCTTCGGGATCAAGGCTGGCGGCACGTTCGAGGGCGTCGATGGCCCGCTGCAGATCGCCGCGGCCAATCCGCCGGTCGGCAATGCGCTGCAGGTGGGTACAGGCGGTCGCCGTGTCGCCGGCCGCTGCCGCCAGTTCGGCGAGCTGCTCCAGGCTGTCTTCATCGCCCGGCTTGAGCGCCAGAATCTTCTCGTGGACGCCGGCGGCGCGGCCGTGTTCGCCTTTGACCGCCAGTGCCGCGGCGGCGCCGCGATAGTGGGTGACGGCTGCGTCGGTGTTGCCCGCGCGGACGTGGAGCCCGGCAAGCTGCAATGCAGCGTCGAATTCCTGCGGCGCGTCGCGGACGACCTTTTCGTATTCCGCGATGGCAGCCGCGATCTTGCCGATGCGGAGCAGCTTCTCCGCATTGCGCAACGTTGCCGATCGGTCAGGGGCCATGACAGACACTCGGATCCTCGCCCCGGTCTTGGCAAGGAACATTCCCGGTCCGTCTCGAACGGAAACCGGCCTTATTTCGTCGGAGTGTGGCGCAATTCCGCGCCGCCGCGAGCCAATCGATCCGAATCCTGATCGGTCGATTACAAAGCTGGCTGGCGGCTGGCGGTTCGCGGCTCGTGGGAGTTGGGATTTGGACTTGGGAGCTGGGATTTGATCCCGACTCCGTACCCTTAGATCACCAGCCACCACGTGCCGACGGAGACCGCCACCACGCCAGACGCGATCAGCATGCCGCGGTGCACCCAGGCGACGTGGCCGGTGCGTGCGCCGATGGTTCCCAGGACCGCCGCGAACACCGTCATCGCGACGACGGTACCGGCGCCGAACGCTCCGATATACATAAAGGCGGCGCTGCGGGTCGGGAGTGCGAGCGCGGGCAGGACGCCGAAGAAATGCGAGCTGCCGGCGAGGCCGTGGAGGATGCCCATATAGAACGAGGCGTGGGCGTGGCCGAGCCGTCGAATCCACACGGGCCCAGCGACGACGTGCAGGTGGGTGTGCATGACCGGCCCGTGAGTGTGGCGCGGTGCCGCCATGCGGCCGCTGCGCCGGAGCGCCCACGCGCCGATCGCAATCAGAACCGCACCGACGAGCCGCTCGCTCCATGCCGAGATGATCGCCACCGGCGGCAGCACGTCGCGCAGCAGCACCGCGAGGATCGCGACACACACGACGCCGGACGCGTGGCCCAGGCCCCACGTCCAGCCGGCAATCCATCCGCGATCGCGATCCGAGGCCGCCAGCGGTGCCACGGCGGCCAGATGATCCGGTCCCGAGAGGACGTGCACCAGTCCGGCAAGTGCTCCGGTCAGAACGGTCAGCATCACTACTTCGGCGCCATTCGAATGGCGCCGTCCAGCCGAATGACTTCACCGTTCAGCATCTCGTTCTCGAAGATGTGCCGGACCAGTGCCGCGTATTCTTCCGGGCGACCCAGGCGCGAAGGAAACGGGACCTGCTGCGCCAGCGACTCACGCGCGGCATCCGGCAATCCGGCCAGCAGCGGCGTGTCGAAGGTGCCGGGCGCGATGGTCATGACCCGGATGCCCATGCGCGCGAACTCGCGCGCAATCGGCAGCGTCATGCCGACGATTCCGCCTTTGGATGCGGAGTAAGCCGCCTGGCCGATCTGTCCGTCGAAGGCGGCAACTGATGCGGTATTGACGATGACCCCGCGCTCGCCGCTGGGGAGCGGTTCGTTGCCGGCCATTGCCGCCGCCGCAAGGCGGATCACATTGAACGTGCCCACCAGATTGATCTGAATCGTGCGAACGAAGTGCGCCAGCGGCTGCGGACCTTCGCGGGGCAGGACACGCTCGGCGACGGCAATGCCTGCGGCGTTCACCACGCCGTCGAGACGCCCGAAATCATCCACCGCCGTCTTCACCGTGCGCTGGACGTCGTCCTCGACGGTCACGTCGGCGCGCACGAATCGTACGGCCTTGCCGTGCTGCTCGGCCTTCGACCGTCCCGTGCTTTCGTTGATGTCGACGATGACGACGCGGCCGCCGGCGGTCACGATCATGTCAGTCGTCGCGCCGCCCAGCCCAGAGGCGCCGCCGCTGACCAGGATCGTTCGTCCGTCCAAACGCATCCGCTGATTGTAGTCGGGCACGCCGACCTGAATGCGGTTTGATCAGTCCGACCTGAAGGAAAGCCTCTACGTTCCTGACATAACATTCGACGCGATGCGTTCGAGAGCCCGTTGCCTGCTGGTCGTCGTTGCCGCCTGTCTGGCCATCGCCTGCGGTGGCTCGCCGGGATCCGGCGGCACGCGTCGACTCTCGATCGCGACCGGCGGCACCGGCGGCGTGTTCTATCCCTACGGCGGTGGCATTGCGAAGGTACTGACGGAACAGTTGCCGCACACCGAGGTCACGGCGGAAGTCACTGCCGCATCGGTCGACAATCTGAAGTTCATCAAGCAGGGCACGTCGGATCTGGCGTTCTCGATGGCGGACATCGCCGCCGATGCCGCCGCCGGGCGCGACGCGTTCAAGGATTTCGGTTCGGTGCCGGTCCGCGTTCTCGCGGTGTTGTATCCGAGCTACACGCACCTGGTGACGCTGGCCGGCAGCGGGATCAACAAGGTGTCGGACCTGCGCGGCAAGGTCGTCTCGACCGGTGCGCCGGGCGCAGGTACGACCGTGCTGGCGGAGCGGATTCTCACCGCCGCGGGTCTGGATCCGGGGACGGACATCCGCGCGCACAATCTCGGCGTATCCCAGTCGGTTGACGCGCTGAAGGACGGCAAGGTCGACGCGTTCTTCTGGAACGGCGGCATTCCCACAGCCGCGATCCTCGATCTCGTCAACACACAGGGCATCACCGCGAAGATTCTGCCGCTGGACGATGTGCTGCCGGCGCTGCAGCAGCGGTACGGGCAGATGCTGTATTACCGGACGATCATTCCTGCGGCGACGTACAAGATGCCAGCGGACGTGCCCGTGGTCGCCGTGGCCAACATGCTCGTCGTCAGCGAATCGATGCCGGAGCCGCTGGCGCACGACATCACGAAGATCCTGTTCGAGCAGCAGCCCACGCTCGCCGGGATTCATCCGCAGGCCAGGGACCTGTCGGTGGAGCACGCGCTCACCGGCGCATCGATCCCATTCCATCCTGGCGCCATCCGTTATTACCGCGAGCGCGGCGTGTGGAAGGACTAACTAGTGGGCTGTATTCACTGGAAGAGTACTGCCTGCTGGTACGTTCCGACGGCGAACAGGCGGCCGCGACAACGGCGCGGCCGGTCCTGATTGATGAAGGACATAGCACTGGACGTTCTCGAGACGGAGGCGCCGCGGCGTCGCCTCTCCGGTCTGCCGGCGCACCTCGCGACCATCCTGGCTTTCTCGCTGGCGGCCTACGCGCTCTATTGGGTCGTCGGCATCGTCGCGCCGCAGATCTATCGACCGAGCTTTCTGCTCCTCGCCCTGGCCATCACCTTCCTCACCTATCCCGGGCGCGCCGGCAGCCACCGCGTGACGATGCTCGACTGGTTGCTGGTGGTCGGATCGATTGCATCGCTCGCGTGGCCGATCCTGGATATGGATCGTTTTGTCTATCGCGCCGCAACGCCGACGACCACCGACGTCGTGCTTGGCGGCGTGCTGATCGTCGTCGTCCTCGAGGCGACGCGGCGCACCACCGGATGGATTCTACCGGTGACGTCGCTGGTATTCCTCGGCTACGCGCAGTTTGGCGCGCTGCTGGACCGCATCGGGCTGTCCCTGATCGCGCATCGCGGCTACGACTTCCCACGTGTCGTCGGCACGCTTTACATGACGCTTGAAGGCATTCTCGGGGTGCCACTCGACGTCGCCGCCACGTACATCGTGCTCTTCACCGTCTACGGAGCGGTCGTCGAGCGAAGCGGCGCGGGACGGTTCTTCGTGGACTGGGCGATGTCGGCAATCGGCCGCTCACGCGCGCCCAGTGCACCTGGCCGGACGGTGACGCTCGCCGGGTATCTCCTCGGCGCCGTGTCGGGGAGCGGCGTTGCCAATACGGTGATGCTGGGATCGGTGTGCTGGCCGATGATGCGGCGGGCTCGATACCCGGCGGAGACGGCGGGGGCCATTCTCTCGGCCGCCGGCATCGGCGCAATCCTCGCGCCGCCGGTGATGGGGGCAGCGGCGTTCCTGATCGCCGAGTTCCTCGACATCTCCTATTTCGATGTCGTCAGGATGGCGATCATCCCGGCCGCGTTGTACTACCTGTCGATCGTGCTCACCGTCGAAGCCGACTCGCGCCGTCTCGATCTCCGGCCGGCAGACGACGAGCGTCGCGCGTTCAGCGTGGTCACGCGGGAGGGATGGTTCTACTTTGCGTCGCTGGCGGCCATCGCAATCCTGATGGTGAGCGGCGTCACCGCGTTTCGTGCGGTGTTCTGGGCGACGGTCGTGGCGGCAGCCGTCAGCTTCGGCTCGCGTGAGCATCGACTCACGCCGGGACCGCTGGCGCGGGCGCTGGCCGCCGGCGGTGCCGCCGTCGTCCCGGTAGTCGCGACGACAGCAACGGCAGGGATCATCGTCGGCGTGGTCACGTTGACCGGGCTCGGGCTGAAGGCGGCGTCGCTGATCGTCACGCTGGCGCAGGGGCGGCTGTTGTTGACGGTGCTGTATTCAGGCGTCGCGGTCTGGGTGCTTGGACTCGCGGTGCCGGTGACCGCCTGCTACATCATCGCGGCGGTGATGGTTGCTCCAGCGTTGACGCAAGTGGGTGTGCCGGTCGCGGCGGCGCACATGTTCGTCTTCTACTACTCGGTGCTGGGGGAGGTGAGCCCGCCGACCGCGCTGTCGCCGTTTGCCGCCGCGGCACTGACTGGCGGCAATCCGTTCCGCACGACGATGATCGCGTGGAAGTACTGCCTGCCGGCATTCATGGTGCCGTTGATGTTTACGTTGAGCGCGGCCGGCCGTGGCGTGTTGCTCGAAGGTTCGCTCCGCGACATTACCTGGATTACCGCGGTCGCGGCGATCGCCGTGGCGGCGATCGCGGCCGGCAGCGGCGGCTACGTGAGACAGCCGGCTACTCCGGGAGAACGGGCCCTGCTGATCGCGGGCGGGCTGCTGATGTTTGGCGGCGACGCGAGACCGGTCAGCGGCGGTGTGTTGCTGATCGCGCTGGGTATCGCGCTCCACCTGCGGCGGACGCCTCGCAGGGGTGGGTCTTCGGACCCGCCCCTCCCGACCTGAAGGTTGTGGTCCGCCTATTTCGTCGACGACGTCGAGCCGGCCGGTTCGATCCGCAGCACCGCGCCCGGCTTTTCATCGGTCAGCACATAGAGCAGTTCGTCAGGTCCCATGCGGATGTCGCGGATGCGCTGGCGCAAATCCTCGAGCAGCCGCTCGCGCCGCAGTTCCTCGAACTTCTCGTTGAATAGGACCCGCTCGACGTGGCCCGTGCCGGGGATTTCACCCGTGCGCATCGAGCCGACGAAGACATCGCCCTTCCACTTCGGCAGCTTGTTGCCGGTATAGAACGTCATGCCGGAGACGGCAATCGCCGGCACCCAGTAAACGATCGGCGGCTCGAAGCCGACATGGCCGGGCACCTCGGTCTGCCATGGACCGGTGTAGTTGCGGCCGTAGCTCACCTTCGGCCACCCGTAGTTCTTTCCGGCGACGAGCACATTGATTTCGTCGCCACCGTTCGGGCCGTTCTCGTTCTGCCAGATCTCGCCGGTCGCCGGATTCATCGCCAGGCCGAGCGAGTTCCTGTGGCCAAGCGTGAATACCTCCGGCTTCGCATCCGCGCGCCCGACAAACGGGTTGTCCTTCGGTACGCTCCCGTCGTCCATCAGCCGCAGCACCTTGCCCTGCTGGCTGTTCAGGTCCTGGGCGCCGCCGCCGCCGGTCGTGACGTAGAGGTGGTTCGTGCGATCGAACGCGAGCCGCGCCACGCCCCCCGCACCTTCGTCGGAGACGAAGATATCCTTCATGCCGACGATCGTCTTGCCGTCCCAGGTGCCGCGCGCGATCGCGATCGCCGATCGGCGCTCGGTGGGCAGCTTGGTGTAGGAGAGATAGACGTATTTGTTCTGAGCAAACTGCGGGTGCAGCACCACGTCCATGTACGCATGGACCGCGCCCGGCAGGCCGGAGGTGCCGGTGAAATAGCCCTTCGGCAAGCCGGCGAGCGGCTGCGGCTGCAGCACGCCGTTGCGGATCACGCGGATGTCGCCTTCGCGCGTGGTCACCAGCATCACGTTGTCAGGAAGAAACGCGATGGCGAACGGATAGCCAAGCCCGGTGGCAACCGCGGTCACCTTGATGCGCATGCCTTCGGCCGTGTCGTACTCGACCGGGAACTTCGGCAGCGGCTTGCCGGCGAGGCCGGTGGGTGCGACCGGGATGCCGTTCTTGAACGGCACGTTCTGTT
>Ga0310810_10009098_pt1 | contig 11478 bp, 13 predicted proteins | sample NCmetagenome_FD_207641 | JGI IMG/M metagenome (GOLD analysis project Ga0310810, IMG submission 207641) | Soil microbial communities from experimental microcosm in Duke University, North Carolina, United States - NC | ecosystem: Engineered > Artificial ecosystem > Soil microcosm > Unclassified ... | reverse complement strand
CACCGAGCACGCCGGCGACCGTGAAGTCGCAGCGCGTGGCCGACGGCGTATTCTGGTTGACTGGTGGCACGCACCACAGTCTGGCGATTGCCATGCGCGATCACATCGTCCTGGTGGACACCCCAAATAGCGAGGCGCGTGCCCTGGCGGTAATTGCCAAGGCCAAGGAGTTGATTCCCGGCAAGCCGGTCGGCTACGTCGTCGCGATGCATCACCATTGGGATCATCTGGGGGGTATTCGAACCGCGATCGACGAAGGCGCGGTCATCGTGTCGCACGAGAGCAACAAGAAATTTCTTGAACGAGCCGCCATTGCCCCGCACACGATCGACCCGGATCGCCTGGCCCTTTCACATAGGGCTCTGAGACTGCAGCCGATTGGTGATCACGGTACGTTGAGCGACGGCACCCGCACGATCGAGCTCTACGCGATGAGAGGCTTCGATCACACGGCCGATATGCTTCTGGTGTCCCTGCCGACGGAGAAGATCCTGGCTGAGGCGGACGCCTATTCGCCGCCAGAGACACCGACTACGCCCCTGATCCTCCCCAAGGTTCCGTACGCGGCAGCGTTGTACGAGAACATCCGGCGTCTGCAACTGAACGTGCAGACGATCGTGCCATTCCACGGTTCACGGACCGCCGACATCACCGAACTTGCTCAGCAGGCGACCGCGCGATGAAGGCGGGGAATATCGACGTGGTCGGCATCGAGTCGGCGGCATGATCGCGTCTGTCTCACGCAGCAGTCGAAGGCCGCGCGGCTCTCACTTGCTGCTCGTCGAGATCCCGACCGTGGATTTCAGCCACACCCCAGATTCGCCGCGCATCACCGACGCTGTCGAATACTTCACGAACCGGTGCGCGAATGAGCATCCTGCCTCGAGCGGTGATTTCGCTCATGACGTTCTCTTAAACACCATGCGCAGGCCTGGTAAGCGAGCCGCGATTCGCCAATCATTGCATCCGATCTCGCTGATCGATCAGGAACGCGGCAGCCGGGTCTCCGCAAAGCGTTTGAACGCCTCCATGTGCCGGCGGTGCGCATGTTTGATAGCGCTGCGGCCAAGTAGACCCCCGACCTTGCCGAAGATGCCCTTGAAGGTGAAGATCTCTTCCGAGATCAGTTTCGTCCGGCCGTCCGTTATTCGCTGAAATGAGTCAGTGATCGATACAGACACGCGTGGAGAGTCCAGGAACAGTTTCAGTTCCGCGGGGAGTGCACGATGCACGACGCGCGCAATGAACACTCGGTCACCGCGCTTCGGTACGATTCGATATGTGGATCCAGTCTGACCCAACTCGCCGCTGATAGGCTCGATCCGATCGATGTCGTCCATCCACGCGGGATTGTTTCGAGGCTCGGCGAACGCCTGCGCGAGTGGCTCCTGGCCGCCTTCGATGTTCAGCTCGACTCTGCTCGTCATACGTATGTCCTTTCCTATGCAGCACGATCGTTCCAGGCGCCCGAGCGGCTGACGATCGCCTTCGCCGCGCTTACCGCGCTCGCCGTTGCGGGTTCACTCCTGCTGCTGTCGACGGTGAGCACCAGCCGGCGGATTTCATAACTGAGGAAAGGCTCTGCTCCGACGTAGAGCGGCGGTTCGATGTCGAACGATACGATGTCCGGAGCATAGATCGGCATCACGCGGTCGATATCCATCGCGCGAATTGCCTCCAACTGGTCGATTCGCATTCGAATCTCAGCTTCATCACCCGCGCGGGCTGGTTGAGGCATGCGTTCTAGCATGCAACTGATGGCCCATCGACAATGGTCGCGTTCGGATCTGCTCGAGCCGGGCCTCTCGGTGGGGGCGATCGCAGCACGTTCTCGCTGCGACGTCGTCACAAGACTTCGGTGCGTGGCATGATGAGACACTCAGACCCGCTCAACGGTGACTGTGCGTCGTCTGGTTCACCCGCGTGACGCGGACGGGTCACTGATGATCGAACGTTCCGTGTTCGGTCAGCGCATAGACACAGGCCAGGCTGATGACTGCGCACATCGATATGTATGCCGCGAGCGCCGACTCCAAGACCGGCACCAACGCAACAGCATCGTGCGCTGACGATGGATGACGTGACCGGCCGGAGTCGGAGTAGATGCACCCACTCCTTCTCAGCCAGACAGCTTTGAAGAAATTGGTAAACGTTCTCTGGCTCAGCGCCGGAATGATCTACGTGAGATTCTCTCGTTCACCACGGGTCGATAGTCTTCATCGGCGTTTCGACCGCTCGTCGAGTGACGATCGCCCTGATTGCTTGGCCCATCCGGCGCAGGTGTCCCCGGGGCGGCTCCCAATAGTTCACTCTATCGATCACGACGCGAATCACGATCGCTGCGCGATCATCCTTGCCATCCGGAAACCACGCGCGGTAGCTGGGACGCCATAGGCGTCGGATCAGGGCAGCATCGCGCAAGGTTTCGGCGCATCCCAATACGACGAAATACGCGTGTGCGGCGACGACGGTAAGCGCCACTCTTGGTTGTTCGATGATTTGTCCGACCTTCCGCGAGTCCTGGTGCGTTAAGAAATAGACATGCGGATCGTTCTCGAGCCACAGTGGCAACATCGGGCGTGCGGCATGAGTACCGCCACTATCAATCGTCACGAGCATCGCGACATCGCCACGATGAAGGAGTGTACGAATTCGTTGCCGCTCCAACGTGGCATCCATATCAACTGTGTGGTTATCGGCGACCTTTCTGCCCTGCCATAACGAGGAATGTCGAAGCGCGGAAATGCTGGGCCATGTCAGCCGGTGGGTCGTCCGTCAGGATGCAAAGGCGTGGGGCGATTCCTCTTCGGAATCGCGTGTCATCGGCTCTGTTGAGGCGGGCTCCGCAAGTTCCTCCATTCGATTCGTTAGGCGTCGTACATCCGTCTTCTTCATCAGGTCCTTCAACTGCGCAGGGGTGAGGGTGGTGGGCGCCTCCAAGTGTCGAGCAATGTCCTGCAACAACTGCAGGACAGCAGTCATCTCTTGCTCGGCCAGCAAGTCAATTTGCAGATCGAGGTGGCTGCGTTTGTCGGCCTGGCGCGACAGACGGTTCTGGCTCGCCAAGACGAAGAGGGCCAGGAAGATCGCTTCGAGCGATACCGTCATGGTCAGAAACGGAAATGGGAATGGGTCGAACGGCCGTATGGAACGGACCAGCCCGGAGTTCACCGTGACCCACACGCCGAACCACAAAACGTGCACCACCAGCACCGGTCCGCTCGCGGCGGTGCAGGCAATCCAGTCGCTGACCTGTTCGGCTTTGGACCGTGCGAGTAGGATCGTGCGCTCCCACCGCTTGATGGCCTGAACGTTCTTCTCTACCGCAGAGGACTCGGTCCTGCGTCGTGTCGTATCGATCTTCGTCCGCCGCTTAGGACTGTTCATTGGGTTACCCATAGGTGGCGCCTCCTGCGCGTTGAGGCACCGCCGTCGTTGATTGCTGCACTGCGCATGTGCCGTAACCATCCACGAATCACAACAACGCGCTGGATCGTCCCGCTCCTCGAGAACGGCGAGCGTGCCGCCCGGCTCGCACTTCAGATTCACAAGCACTTGTGATGCCGGACGTGCTCCAGTGGTACGCAAGATGCTCGCTCGCGACCGTGGCCATGCACGCCACGCGGAGCTCTATATATGCAGTCGAGGTCGACCAATATCGCCACTGCAATGCATCCTGGCTCTTTGGCGAGAGCACACAACTCCTCGGGGCTTGCGGGATCGAGCAGACATGGCCTGGCGGTCAGCGGGCCCCCCGGCCTGCTCGTTGCCGAGGTCGCCGCGAAGGCCGCGATGTCTCGTCGCGGCAATCGCGCATTTTCAAACGAGAAATCCACCCGCCGTCCCATATCTAAGCGTCGGCGGTTCACGAACGTAAGGAGAAGACGACGATGGACGCCTGCCTGATCGCCGCGGGACAGCGCGCGGAGCACTACGAGATGGCGGCGTACGGCACGTTGGTCGCGTGGGCGCAGGCCATGGGACACACCGACGCGGCCAAGCTGCTGCAACAGACGCTCGACGAAGAAAAGGCCGCGACAAGAAGCTCTCGGCCTGGCCGAGAGCGGGATTATCAGAGCGCGGCCGATGCGGCGCATTCGGATGAGGAACCGGAACCGGTCGGCGCTGGTGCGAACGGAGGGCGGAAGGGCTCGCAGTCGGGGAGGACGGGACGCCGGGGGGAGGACGGGACGCCGGTAGGGTTCGGGCGCTGCCTGTCGACATGCAGACCGACCTTGCGACGGCGGCTGGTGTCGATCGGCTGTGGAGCGCGGCGGCGGATCGGCCCGTCGATGTGCTCCTCGCCAATGCCGGTCATGGATTGGGCATGCGTTTCTCGATCAGGACTCGAAGACGCGCGCCACATGATCGACGATCCTGCGGATGTGGCCCGGGTCGGCTTCGACGCCATGATGCGCGGCGACGGGCGGACGCGCGGACCGAGATCGCGTTGGTCGAACCGCACCATTGCCGCGAGATCCAGCAAGTCTGAATACGTAGTCCGCGCCGACACCTCAGCTCCAGGGCATCGCTCGGATTTGACACACAGAAACGGAAGCATGTGCTACGCCAACCTGAACGCAATCGGACCACATGACGCGGACGGTTACTGATGATCGAAGGTGCCGAGGTGTTCGGTCAGCGCATAGACACAGGCCAGGCTGATGACCGCGCAGATCGATATGTATGCCGCGATCGCCATAGACGAGCCGAACTCACGCAAGAGGATCACGGCCAGGATGGGCGCCGGGCCGCCGGCTGTGACTGAGGCAAGCTGAAACCCCAGCGCCGAACCGCTATACCTCAGCGACCCGGGGAAGCTTTCCGCGATGAATGCGGCTTGCGCGCCGTACTGGAGATCGTTCACCGGCAGCCCCAAGATGATGGCGATGAACACGAGCACGATGGATCTGGTATCCAGCATGGCGAAATAGACGAACGGAAAAACGATCATCACCACGCAGCCGAGCGCGATGACCCTTCGGCGTCCATAGACGTCTGACAGATATCCGAACAGCACGACGGTCATCGTCGAGACGATCGCTTGGATCATGACAAGGTTCAAAATCAGTCCCCGGCTGAATCCGAGTTCCTGTGTCCCGTAGGTGATGACATACGTCGTGAAAATGTAAAAGGGGACCTGCTGGCCCGAGCGCAGGAGCGCCGTCAGCACGATCTCGCGCCAGTTTCGCTTCACGACCTCGATCACCGGGGCGCGCGCAAGGGTGCCTTTGGCGCGATGGTGCATAAATACCGGCGTCTCGAGGACGCCGAGGCGGATATAGAGGCCGACGATGACGAGCACGAGGCTCGCCAGGAACGGGATTCGCCATCCCCAGTCGAGGAACTCCTGCTCGGAGGTGACGGCCGTCATGAGCGCGAGAGCGGCATTGGCGAGAACCATGCCGGCCGGCCCGCCGGCCTGCGCGAAGCTGGTCGTGAACGCGCGGCGCTTGGGGTGCGACCATTCGCCGGCGAGCAAGACGCCTCCGCTCCATTCGCCCCCGATGCTCATCCCCTGCACCAGGCGGGCGATCGTCAAGAGCACCGCACCCCAGATCCCGATGGTCTCGTAGGAGGGCACGAGGCCGATCCCCACGGTGGCGACGCCCATCGTCATCATCGTCACGATCAGCAGCGCCTTGCGGCCGAGGCGGTCCCCGTAGTGGCCGAAGATTGCGGCGCCAACCGGTCGCGCGGCGAACCCGACGAAGACGGTCGAGAACGACAGCAGCGTGCCGACGAACGGATCAACGGCTGGAAAAAATTTCTGTGGAAAGACGGTCGCGGCCGCGACGCCGTAGAGCAGGAAGTCGTACCACTCGAAGACCGTGCCGATCGCCGAGGCGCTGACGGCTTTGACAACCTGCCGTCGCTGCTCCCTGGCGTCGATCGGCAGCGATGGACCTTCTACAACAGTGGTCGATGAAGACAAGTTCAATGAGATAGTAACTGACGAGAATGCCGACAGGGCTCATCAACGGCGTCCATCTCTATTACGAAGAGGCTGGACACGGCGTACCGATGATCTTCGTGCACGAGTTCGCTGGCGAAGCGAGGAGCTGGGCACCGCAAGTACGGTTCTTCCGCCGGCGCTATCGCACGATTACTTTCAACGCTCGCGGCTATCCTCCCTCCGATGTGCCGGAGGATCCGGCGGCGTACTCTCAGCGTCAGGCGGTGGAGGATATTCGCGGCGTCCTCGACTATTTGCAGATAGACAAGGCGCACGTCATCGGCCTGTCGATGGGAGGTTACGCGGCGCTGCACTTCGGTCTTCTCTATCCCGAACGCGCGTTGTCGCTCGTGGTCGCGGGGGCAGGGTATGGGTCGAAGGCCGAAGAGCGTGAGACCTTCCGGCGCGATTGCACAGCCCTCGCGGAACGGTTCGAGCGCGAGCCGATGGAGGCGGTCGCCCCCATGTATGCGATGGGGCCCGCGCGCGTGCAGTTCCGCGATAAGGACCCTCAGGGCTGGGAGCAGTTCTGCGAGCTGCTCAAACAGCAGTCCGCAAAGGGCCACGCCCTCACGATGCGTGGCGTACAGATCATGCGAGAGTCGATTTACGAGTTAGGGGATCGCATGGCTCGACTGACCGTGCCGACGCTGATCGTCGCCGGCGATGAGGATGACGCATGCCTCGAGCCCGCCCTGTACATGAAGCGTATGATTTCGACCGCCGGCCTTCTCATCCTTCCCAAGTCTGGCCACACGATCAATCTCGAGGAGCCGGACGTGTTCAACCGTCAGGTGCTCGATTTCGTTACCGTTGTGGACGCCGGACGCTGGACGCCCCGCAACTTGGCTTCCGTGAGCCGGTCCGCGATCCTGCCGACCGATTGGCAGTCGTCGCGAATCGACTGATTCATCGCGCCTGTGGCCTATCACCGCGTGTGGGGACCGAGACCTCTCATGCCGCTCGCTTCGCTGTCCGTGACGATCGGTCAGACTGCGCGGTCGATAGAGTGCACGACGTACCTACTGCGCTTCATCAGAATGTCCGCTCGGGCACATTCGGCATGCGAAGTGCGTTTCCCGCCGCCATCGGCATCGTCTCGTTGCCCGCTCCCCAGAATGCGCCGAGGAGGTAGGCAACGAGGATCGCGAACGTCGAGTAGACAAGCAGCCAGAATGCGAGCCGGGAGGCGAGGTCGCCCAGATTGAGCCGCGTCCACGCGAGTCCGAGCGCCAGCAGCAGCACGCTTTGCAGGGCGCTCAGGGTGTGCGCGGACAAGCCGAGCCGCGGGGCCGCGACGTACGGAATAACGAACCCTTCGAACGACGCAAATAGCAAGAGGCCCACACCGATCTGCAGCAGCCGCTGACTTTGGCGACCGAGCGTGTTCACGTCTGCTTACCTTTTTGAGACACTCCCGATTGGTGTCCGCTCACCGGCGCGTGCCGCCTCGATCGTGGCGATGTCGATCTTCTTCATCGTCATCATCGCGTCGAATGCGCGTTTGGCGGCAGCGGTGTCGGGATCGTTGACCGCGTCGATCAACGTCCGAGGCGCAATCTGCCAGCTCAATCCGAACCTGTCCTTGCACCAGCCGCACACGCTTTCCTGTCCGCCGCCGCGAACGATCGCATTCCAGTAGCGGTCGGTTTCCTCCTGCGTGTCGGTGAACACCTGGAAGGAGATCGCCTCGTCGAAGGTGAATTCCGGGCCGCCGTTCAGCCCGACAAAATGCTGACCGAGCACCGTGAAGTCTACGGTCAGCACGTCGCCAGCTTTGCCGCCGGGATAGTCACCGGGCGCCTTGTGTACCGCGACGACGCGGCTCTCCGGAAATGTCGCGGCATAGAACTTCGCGGCTTCCTCGGCGTTCTTGTTGAACCATAGGCATGGCGCGATCTTGATCTTGTCCGTCATGATTCCACCTCCCGTACGAATCACGGCTCCAGATTCAGCAACGCTTTGCCGCTCTCGAGATCGAGCGGCGCCGATACCTGGTCATGGGCGATACGCCAGGTGCCGGCGATCTTCCGAAAACACATCGTTGCACGAAGCCACCGTTCAGTCCTCTTCCCGCTCTTCAACGTACCGGCGATCCGAATGAAGCCGTGGCCGAACGCCACGTCATCGCCGACGGTCAGAGTGAGGTCGCGGATCTCGTAACTCAGTGGACGCTGGTAGATCGAAAAGACGTTCCACTAATTGTTCCTCTTTGCCGCAGCTCCCACGTGCTGGAGCGGCGGTTCGATGTCGAATGACACGACATCCGGCGCGTACATCGACATCACGGTGTCGAGATCCATCGCGCCAATGGCCTCAACCAAGGTGTCGATTCGTTGTCGGATCTCGGCTTCGGCAGCCGAGCCTTGTCGAGTATCCCTGCTCTTCGTCGCCTCGTCAGCCGTACTGCGCGTTGCCATTTGTCGGTTATCGCGCCGGTTCAAACAGCTCGATCGGATTGCCGTCCGGATCCTCGATCTGAATCTGACGCCCACCCGGACCGGTCTCCATGTCGTTTCGAAAGCGGACGCCGTCGCGCTCGATTGCTTCCATACACTGCTGGAGATCGGAGACGCGCAGCACGATGCGGTTCCACCCGCCCGGTTCCTGACGTTGACCGTTCGGCATTGGCCGTGATCCCGATGCTCCGGGTCCACTCAGGAAGATGGTCAAATCTCCAAGCGACACGCTCGCGAATGCAGGCAGTTGCTGGTGCTCGACCGTGAAGCCGAGATGCCGGGTATAAAACGCCACAGAGCGAGCAACGTCTTTCACCTGGTACCGGACGCCGTGAACGTTCTTGATGAACGTGTGTGCGCTGACGGGCGAAGGTGTGGTCTGCGGCATGGTGCTGCTCCTTTTCTGCATCTGGATGAGTGGCGAGAACCGAGAGCCGAGCTTGTTCTCAGCCGACTCCATGAGCTTCAAGTGACTGGCGGCAAACGCTACGCTCACCGTCTCGAATGGCTTCGCCGCGCAGCCTCGTCTGCATTTACCTCGGCACACATCTGGGGCGGAGCGATTTGCAGTGCAAGCCGCACGCCCTCCGGGGCGCGTCCATCATTTTCGCGACCAGCACGACAAACACAAATGCGCGATCGTCATTAGACGAGGCTTACGCGGGAGAAGTCGGTCCGTCGCGACAGCGAGTGTCAGAGTCGGATCGCCGTCGAGACATCAGCGAAGTCCGGTGACTCATACGGAGCCAATTGCCGGAACTTATCCGCGAACAGCCGACGTTGCGCTCATGATTGGCGGCACGACGCGGCAGGGCTCAGAAAGTCGCATCGAACTTGCACGCACGGGGACAGCGCTCTCAACCGTCGGCAAGAGCTCGAGGTGCAAACGATTGTGCCGTTGCACGGGATGCGAAAGGCGGATCTCGTGGAACTCGAACGGCAGGCACAGAAGGGTGTCGACTAGATAGTCGCAATGCGCAGGAAGGCAGGGCATTCGTTATGAGAGCGCTTCTCGGGATCGCGACGGTGATGGACGGGTTACTCGCAGGGGCCAGCGTCGATCAGTCGGTGGAGCAATTGCCGTCCAGACGTCGCATTGGCGTGCAGGCCTACCGCGCGTACAGCCAATCGTCGCACATGGCGAACGGGCGTTTCTGGCTTATCCCACTCGGCATTGGCGCCCCGATCTTGAGAGCCATCGTTGCCCTTCGGACGAAGTCTCGGGGCGTCGCAGGCCATCGGGCCGCTCCTGTCTACCTCGCCGCCGGTCTTGGAGTCGCCCATGTGGCGTCGACGGTCGTAGCCGCTCGAATCAATTGGAGCATCGCACCGTGGCAGCCGCCCGAGCGCTGGATTGCCGACGAAACGACGCTCGCACAGGTGTTCGATCGTTTCGAACGTTGGCAGGCGCTGCGAGCCAGTCTTCAGTTTCTCACCTTTGCGGCCGGTGTCTGGGCTCTGGCCGCGAATAGCGGTGAATATCCCGCACCGTCAGACGGCGACGGGAGCGTGCGATGAGCACCTCGCGTGCTATTGGCGTAGATGAGAGGGACGACTCGCCGGTCGCGACCATCAACTCGATCACGACGTATCAGAGTTGGCCTCCGACATCCGGCGCTTTGAGCTGTGCGGCCGCGGTTCCCACCCCGCTCTCAATAACAAAGGAGGCTATCGTGGCGACAACGCAAGAGGCAGTGCAGATCAGCGCTATCGTTCCGACGTTGACTGTCGACGATTTGCAGAAGAGCATCACCTTTTACGAGGCGCTCGGCTTCGCGATCGACGACCGGTGGGAAGAGAAAGGGACGCTGCTCGGCGTGATGCTGCGCGCGGGCCAAAGCCAGATCGGCTTGAATCAGGACGATTGGAAGAAGGGGCGCGACCGCAAGAAAGGAATCGGCGTGCGGTTGTCCATCAAGACGGCGGGCAGCGTCGACGAGATAGCGAAGCGAGCGAAGAACGCCGGCATCACGCTCAAATCGGAGCCGCACGACACGGAGTGGAACAGTCGTGCGTTCGAGGTCAGCGATCCGAGCGGTTTCCTGCTGACCGTCTTCTCGGAGGCATCGACGTAAGCCGGAAACCGGATGGCGCGTGTCGACGCGCGTTCGTTTTGCCGACCACGGATCGTTCGGGCGACGTGACTCCGCCCGCTCGTTACAGTAGCAACCTCGAGCCATAACGATCGCGAATCCGGACCTGGGCGGGGCCTTGCGCACCGCCCGGTCCTTCCGGCACGACTCCTGCCCTCAGCGAACTCGGCGTTAGACCTGACGGTTGGTTCTCCGCCTGTTTTGCGATGTCGAGACGCTGGCGCCACGAAATGCCGTGACTCGCACGATCGTTGGAGGCCTTGCCATCCTGATTTTGCTGATGCCCGCCCGAACGTTCGGGCAGGGAGGCCCTCCGCTCATCACCGACGATCCGGATACGCCGGGTCCGGGATATTGGGAAATCAACCTCGCAACCATCGTCGAACGGTCGATGTGGGAGCGGCGCACCGAGCAGCCGCTCACCGACATCAACTACGGCGTCGGAGAGAGCATTCAGCTGAAGTTCGAAATGCCATGGCTGCATGTTCGTGACCATGGACAATCCGCAGGGACGGGACCGGGAAATACGAACTCCGGCGTCAAGTGGCGATTCCTCGGCGAAGAAGGGAAAAGGGTCGCCTGGTCGATCTATCCCCAACTACAAGTCAACTCCAGCAAGTCAATGTCGGACAAAGGTCTCGTCGACGAGGGTCCACAGTTCTTCCTCCCGACGGAATTCACGGTGGAAATGGGGCAGATCGAGGTCAATGGCGAAATCGGACGGAACTTCGTCCGCAACGGTGACGATGAATGGCTCTACGGCGTCTCGACTGAAATCGAAATGCCTCGAGGCCTCGAGCTGCTGGGTGAATTGCACGGAGACCAGAGCCGCACATCGCCGACAGAGTTGATCGTCGGAGGCGGCGGGCGAAAGAGGATCACGCGTCAGATCGTCCTGCTGGCAGCGGTCGGCACCGCCGTCCACGGCGTACGCGACGACCGCACTCGCTTTCGTCTCTATGCGGGACTC
>Ga0310810_10009097_pt1 | contig 11478 bp, 7 predicted proteins | sample NCmetagenome_FD_207641 | JGI IMG/M metagenome (GOLD analysis project Ga0310810, IMG submission 207641) | Soil microbial communities from experimental microcosm in Duke University, North Carolina, United States - NC | ecosystem: Engineered > Artificial ecosystem > Soil microcosm > Unclassified ... | reverse complement strand
GTGCACGCCGCCACGATGGGGCTGCAGGCGGCCTTCGGCGAGCGGCGGGTGTTCGACACCAGCCTCTCGGAGGAGGGCATCATCGGCCGCGCGGTCGGCCTGGCGCTCTCCGGTCTCCTGCCGGTCGCGGAGATTCAGTTCCGCAAGTACGCCGACCCCGCCACCGAGCAGCTCAACAACTGCGGCACGATGCGGTGGCGGACCCACAACCGCTTCGCCGCCCCCATCGTGGTGCGGATGCCGGGCGGGTACGCGCCGAAATGCGGCGATCCCTGGCACAGCGTCTGTGGCGAAGTGCTCTGGGTGCACGCCACCGGCTGGCAGGTCTGCGTCCCGTCGAACGCGGAGGACGCCGTGGGTCTCCTTCGCGCGGCGCTCCGGAGCAACAACCCGACGATCTTCTTCGAGCACCGGGCGCTGCTCGATGGGGCATCGGCCAGACGGCCGTACCCGGGAGACGACTTCGTGCTTCCGCTCGGCAAGGCCAGGATTGTCCTCCCCGGCGACCGGCTCACGGTGGTCACGTGGGGCGCCATGGTGGAACGCTGCGAGCGCGCCGCGCGCGACCTCGGGGAGTCGATCGAAGTGCTCGACCTCCGCACCGTGGCGCCGTGGGACCAGGCTGCGGTGCTCGCCTCGGTCCGGAAGACCCGGCGCTGTCTGATCGTCCACGAGGACACGCTCACGGCCGGATTCGGCGCGGAGGTCGCGGCGGTGGTGGCGGAGCAGGCCTTCCTGAGCCTCGACGGGCCGATCTCCCGCCTCGCGATTCCGGACGTGCCGACGCCGTACAATCTCGGACTGATGAATGCCGTGCTGCCGAGCGTCGAGGGGATCACGGCCAAGATGCGGGAACTGCTCGAGTTCTAGCCGTCACGAAGCTGCGGGCCGCGGAGTCACCCTGAGCGAAGCGAAAGGGCCAGAACGAAATTCAGATCAGCTGCAGGCGATAATCCTAGTACCCGCGCCAATCAACGCTTCCTTAGTCCAGGCGATGCAAAGGAAACCCCGTCTTTGCCGGAGTTTTTGTCCGTGTGAGGGCTGGCGGTTCCAAGGTCGCCAATACTTAGGTATTTACAAAAGTATTCCACCGTTGTAGAATCCCTCGGTCAGGTCGGATTACCCGAGCATTGGGTGGTGCCGGAAGATGGTTCAATCCACAGCCGCTGACGAAGTCTTTCACGCCTTGTCCAACCCGACTCGGCGGAAGGTCCTGGAGCAACTGTCTGTCGGACCAGCCACCGTCAGCGAACTGGCGGCACCGTTCGACATGCAGCTCCCGTCGTTTGTACAGCACCTCTCGGTGCTCGAACAGAGTCGACTGGTGAGGTCGACAAAGCGCGGACGAGTGCGGACGTATGAGATCGCACCCGAACGGTTCAAGGTCGTTGAAGACTGGCTGACCGCGCGTCGTCAGTTGTGGGAAGCTCGACTGAACCGATTCGACCAATACGTCAAACAACTCAAGGAGAAGGAATCAGAATCATGAGCAAGCAATTCACGATCATGAGCAAGCAATTCACGATCAATCCGAAACTGGATTTCGCTATCGAACGGTTCATCGACGCCCCCACGCGGCTCGTGTGGGAAGCGCTGACAAAGCCGGAGCATCTCAAGGAGTGGTACATGCCCAAGGCTTGGGGGCGCGTGTCGCGAACCGAAATGGACGTGCGACCGGGCGGCATCTTCAGCATCGACATCGCAACGGCAGACGGTCAGGATTTTCCCAACCTCGGCTGTTTCCTGGAAGTCATTCCGATGGAGCGACTGGTCTGGACCTCCATGTTGTTCCCGGGCTATCGTCCGGCTGTCTTTGACGATATTCCCATCACCGCCATCATTACGATGGAACCCGTCGGAACCGGCACGCGCTACGTCTTCACGGCGCTGCACCGGGATGAAGCGGACCTCGAGAAGAACAAAGCGTCGGGCTTTTACCAGGGCACCGAGATCGCCGTCGATCAGTTCGTGGAGCATGTGATCGCGATGAAGTAGTTCTGGGCGACTCGCGGGGGACGGGTCAGGCATCAACCCGCAGGTCTCGACAACAAGGCATGCGTGTTGTCGGCCGAACCTCGCTTCGGCCTTCGCGGAGTTTACCCTGGGCGAAGCCAGGGCTCAGGGTGACAGCTAGGAAGGAGCCATTAATGGCGGATCTAGTAGCGATCGCGGCGCCGGCCGACCAGGAAGAGGGGACCGAGATGGTCGTCGGCACCTGGCTCAAGCGCGTGGGCGAGTCCGTCACCCGGAACGAGCCGCTGCTCGAGATCACGACCGACAAGGTGACGGTGGAGATCGCCGCCCCCGCCACCGGCATCCTGCGTGAGATCCTCAAGTCGGCGGACCAGCCGATCCAGGCCGGCGAGGTGCTGGGGCGCATCGAGGTGGGTGGGACCGCGGCGCCTGGGTCCACCCAGGCGCGCGAGCCAACCCCGGCGCGCGAGCCCACCGCGACTGGCGAGCCCGCGTCCGCGGCCGCCGACCTGACCCCGGCCGTCCGCCGGCTGCTCGCCCAGCATGGTCTCGAGGCGTCGGCCATCAGGGGCACGGGCCGAGGCGGGCGGATCACGGTGCAGGACGTCGAGGCGTACGTCGCCTCGCGCCCGACTCCACCCGCCAACGCCGAGCCGGGCGCCTATCCCAGCCGGAAGGTGCCCCACACCCCGATGCGCCGCAGCATCGCCCAGCACATGGCGCAGAGCGTCGCTGTCGCGCCGCACGTCACCACGGTCTTCGAAGCCGATCTCTCCGCGATCGTCGCGCACCGCGAAGCCAACCGCGCCGCCTTCGAGGCGGACGGCATCAAGCTCACCTACACGGCCTATTTCGTCCGTGCCAGCGTGGCCGCATTGCAGGCCGTGCCGGAGGTCAACAGCCGCTGGCACGACGATGCGCTGGAGCTGTTCGACGAATGCAACATCGGGGTCGCCACCGCGCTCCCGCAGGGTGGCCTCATCCTGCCCGTCATCCACCGCGCCCAGACGCTCGATCTGCGCGCCACGGCCGAGCGGTTACGGGATCTGACCGGGCGGGCCCGAGACGGCGCGCTCAGCCCGGACGAGGTACGTCACGGGACCTTCTCGATCTCCAACCACGGCGTGAGCGGCAGCCTCCTCGCCGCGCCAATCGTCATTCCGCAGCCGCAGTCAGCCATCCTGGGCGTCGGCAAGCTGGAACGGCGGCCGGTGGCGCGGGAGCGGAGCGGGAAGGAGGCGGTGGAGGTCCGGCCGATGTGCTACGTGACGCTCACCATCGACCACCGCGTGCTCGACGGGTATCAGGCCAACGCGTTCCTGGCCCGCTGGGTGGAGGAGATCGAGGGCTGGGGTTGAGCCCTTGGTTCGTTGCTGCATCTCGACCGCTGCTGCGGTCACGCACCGATTAGGTAGCCGGTTGAGCAGTGACGCGGCCACCTGTAATTTGAGGTTCCCGGTCCACGAACGGACGCGTCCATGCCCTGGTCCCACGGTGCGATCGTGTCAGCCCTGCTCGGCGGTCTCGCCGCCGCATGCGCCCGGCCGCTCCCCACCGAGACCATCGCCATCCGGGTGCACGAGGGCACTACCCTCGGCTTCGACCTCTCGCCCGACGGGCGGTCCATCGTCTTCGACCTGCTTGGGCAGCTCTGGGAGTTGCCCGGCGGCGGCGGTGCGGCGCGGCCGCTGACGGACGCCGTGCGCGATACCGCCGAGGACCTCGACCCGTCGTGGTCCCCCGACGGGCGGCGCATCGTCTTCCGGGGCGAGCGACACGGCCGCACCGGTCTCTGGCTGCTCGAGCCTGGCACCGCCGCTCCCCGCCAGCTCACCCAGCTCCGGGATCCCGACGGCTTCGACGGTCAGGCGGCGTGGTCGCCCGACGGGGGGGCCATCGCGTTCGTGCGCCTGGTGCCGCCGGACAGCGCCTCGCGGGAGTGGCGAAGCCGCCTCGCATGGATCGACCCCGCCGGCGGCGAGGCGCACGAGTTGCCGGTCGCGGACGCGGCAGGCCACGATTTCCGCGACCCGGCATGGGCGCCCGATGGGCGCCGCCTCGCGGTGGTCGCCAACTCCGCGCGGGACGCGCGGGGCGGCGGCCGCCTCTGGCTGGTCGAGCGCCGGACGGGGCGCGCTACGCCGCTCACCCGCAGGACCGCCGTCGCGCTGGCGCCGACGTTCGCGCCGGACGGGCGGCGGATCGCGTTCTTCGCGCCGGATTCGGTGGATCGGACCCAGCTCTGGGTCATGATGGTGGACTCGGCGGGCGCGGCGCCGGTCCGGCTCACCGGCCAGGCCGACGTGACGCCCACACGCGCGCGCTGGACCCGGGACGGCCGATGGCTGCTGTACGGCGCCGACGGCCGCCTATGGAGGGTCCCTGCCGCAGGAGGCACACCGGCGGAGATCCCCTTCACCGCCGCTCTCTCTTTCCAGCGCCCGCGGCGCCGGCTGCCGCCGGCCCGCTTCCCCGAGCCCGGCACGCCGCAGCACGTGCGGGCCTTCATGGGGCTCGCCATCTCTCCCGACGCTCGGAGCGTGGGCATGCTCGCGCTCGGCCGGCTCTGGGTGATGCCGGTGGACAGCGCGCCGCGCGCCGTCGCGGACGTGCCGCTCGACGCCCATCACCTGGCCTGGTCGCCCGACGGCGGCACGATCGCCTGGTCGGCCGGCCGGTGGCGGCAGGAAGACCTGTACGCGACCGACCTCGCGACCGGCGCCACCCGCCGGGTCACCGCGCTCCCCGGGCGCGAGGACCATCCCATGTACGCCCCCGACGGGATACACCTGGCGTTCATGCACGAGCCGTCGGAGGACAGTACGATCCTCCGGATCGTAGATGCCCGGGCGCGTGCGGTGTCGGACCGCGCCCACGCCCGTGCCCTCGCTGCCGAGCGGGGGGCCGACGCGGTGTGGCTGCCGTCGTCCGACGGCCTCCTGTACCTCACGGGCGGATTCGCACCCCGCAGACCGTCCAAGGCGGCCGTCGTCCTGCTGTCGGGCGGCCGGCGCGCCGTGTCCGGAACGCCCGACTCGCCGCTCTTCCCGCAGTGGACTGCCGGGGCGCTCGTGTTCGTCCGCCACGCGCGGCTGTGGCGCGCGCCGTTCGACGGCACCGACAGCCTGGCGCCGGCCGAGCCGCTCGGCGCGGACCCGGCGATCTACCCCTCGGCCGCGCGCGACGGCACGATCCTCTTCATCTCCGAGGGTGGCCTGCGCCTCCGCTCCCCCGACGGCCGGGAGCGCCGCCTCGGCTGGCCGCTATCCTATACTCCGCCGGTGGCCGCGCCCGTGCTGATCCGGAATGCGCGGATCATCGACGGCACCGGTGCGCCGGTTACCCCGCCGCGCGACCTTCTGATCGAGCGCGGCAGGATCAACAGGATCGCTGCCGGCGGCACGCTCGCGGCCGGGGGGGCGCGGGTGGTGGACGCTCGCGGTGCATTCCTCATCCCCGGTCTGGTGGACCTGCACGCGCACGAGTACCGGCCGGAGCTGATGCGGGGATTCGCCTGGTTCGGTGTGACCACGATCCGCGACCAGGGCTCGGCGATCGGCCCGCTCGTCGCCACCGCCGACGCCGTGGCGGCCGGGAAGCTCCCGGGCCCCCGGGTGGACTTCGGCGGCATCCAGTTCTACACCGACTGGGCCTACGACCTCGAGGACGGGCAGGGCGTGGAGCCGGAGGCGGACCCGGATCACGTGCGGCGGGCGACGGCGCTGGCGGAGGCGTTCGGCTCGGCACACATGAAGACGCGCACGTTCCGCCGGTGGGACATCAACGCGCGGTTCATCGCGGAGGCGCACCGCCGCGGCATGCGGGTTACCGGCCACTGCGCGCACCCGCTGCCACTGGTGGCCGCCGGCATGGACGCCAAGGAGCACGCCGGGTGGTGCGAGCCGCGGAGCGACGGCCTGATCTACGACGACATGGTCCAGCTCTACCGGGCCGCGGGCATCGGCGTGGTGCCCACCATCTCGGCCTCGACATTCGCGCTGTTTGTGAACCGGCACCCGAACGCGCTCGAGGCCGATCCGGAGCTCGCGCCGTTTCTCCCGGAGCGGAGCGCCCTCGGGTGGATGCTGGAGCTCGATTCGGCGGGGCGCCGGGAATACGAGCGCTATGCCGACTGGGCGCGCAAGGCCACCGCGAAGCTCGCCCGGGCCGGCGTGACGATCGGGGCGGGCACTGACATCTGGCAGATCCCGAGCGGCATCCACCTCGAGCTGGAGGAGATGGTGGCCGCGGGACTCTCGCCGCTGGAGGCACTCCACGCGGCGACCGGCGCCGCCGCCCGCATCATCGGCGCCGAACGGGACTTCGGCACGATCGAGCCGGGGAAGTGGGCCGACCTGGTGATCCTGGACGCCGACCCCACAGCCGACATCCGCAACACGCGGCGGATTCGCGCCGTGATGCAGGCAGGACGGCTGCTCGACAGGGATGCGGTCGTCGCGGGGGAAGACCGCGACGCGGGACGGTGAGCCCGAGGCGGTGACGAACATCGCGCCGAGACCGTGCCCTCATCCAGCGCGGGCCACCTGCAAACAGGTCTTTACAATCGACGACAATTCGTAACGCGACCCGGCGACCAGCGTCGGATGTCGATTTCGCAAGGAGTGGTTCGACATATAAGGTAGAGGCCAGCCAGTCACACCAGCACCTGGACGACGCGACCATGCTCCTCCCGGACCTTCGCTACGCCGTACGCAGCCTGTCCCGCGCTCCCGGGTTCACCCTCGCCGTGGTGCTCACCCTCGGCCTCGGGATCGGCGCCAACACGGCCATCTTCAGCGTCGTTCGCGGCGTGCTGTTGCGCCCGCTGCCCCACAAGGACGGCGGGCGGCTGGTCTATCTGAGGCATTCCATAACAGGTCCGGGCGGAGAGAACGTGAACTTCTCGGTCCCCGAGATCAACGACTTCCGCGAGAGCGCCAAGAGCCTCGCCGGCATCGCCGAGTACTCGGGGATGATCTACACCTTGCAGGGGAAGCAGGACGCGGTTCGGATGACCGTCGGCCTCGTCACGGGCAACTACTTCAACGTGATGGGGCTGTCCGCCGTCGCGGGTCGCTTGCTGACCGACGCCGATGATGGCGTGAACGTCCCGCCGGTCATGGTCCTCACGCACGAGTACTGGGTGAAGCGATTTGGCGGTGATCGTGGGGTCATCGGCCAGCACGTGCGGCTCGGCGGCAAGTCGGTGCAAATCGTCGGCGTCGTTCAGCCGGCCCCGTACTTCCCGCGCCCGATGGATGCGCTGCTCAACATGGTCATGAGCGAGCACCACACGAGCGCGCTGATGGTGCAGGGCCGCAGCCATCGCATGACCGAGATGATCGCGCGCCTCGCGCCCGGCGCGACCGTGGACCAGGCGAAGGTCGAGGCCGCGACGATCAACGCCCGCGTGGTGAAGGCGTATCCGCAAGACTACGATCCCGGGTCGCAGTACCAGATCTCGGTCCTCCCATTTCAGGAAGTCCTCGGCGAGAAGGCAAGGCTCACGCTGTGGTTGCTCATGGGCGCCGCCGCGTTCGTCATGGTCATCTCGAGCGCCAACGTCGCGAATCTGACGCTCATGCGAGCGGTCCGACGTGAGCACGAGCTCGTGGTTCGCGCGGCGCTCGGCGCTGGGGCCGGTCGGCTCCGCCGCTTGCTGCTCGTCGAGAATCTCGTGCTCGCCTTGTCAGGCGCGGTGGTGGGTCTGCTGATCGCGATCGGTGGCGTTCGGCTGCTCGTCTCGCTGGCCGAGCGCTATTCGCCGCGCGCCAACGAGATTCGACTGGACGGTATGGTGTTGGGCTTCACCCTGCTGCTCTCGGTGCTCGTGGCGGTGCTGCTCGCGTTCGCGCCGAAGCTCGCCAAGGAAGGATCGCTGGCGGCATGGGTCGCCGCGGGCGCAAACCGTATGAGCGGTGGTCTCCGCGGTCAGCGCCTGCAACGCGGCCTCGTCGTCGCGCAGATCGCCGTCTCGGTCATCCTGTTGACGGGTGCGGGGCTCCTGACGCGCACCATGCTTCAGCTCTCGGAGGTGGACACGGGCCTCACCACCGAGCGGATCCTGACCATGGAAGTGCCGTTCGACTTCGAGGCGCGGAAGGACGAGGACGCGAAGGCGCTGTTCGAGCGGATGCAGCTCGAGGTCGCGGCGATTCCGGGCGTCAGCGAGGTCGGCATCGGCTCGACGATGCCGCTCCGTGCGACCGAGGCCGTGTTCGATGTGAAGGCGGAAGGACGAGCGCTCGCCAGCGGTGAGGCCATTCCGCGGGCCGATTACCGAACGGTCAGCCCGGGCTTCTTCCATGCCGCCGGCATCCCGTTGATGCAAGGGCGCGAGTTCGCGGAGACCGACACGAAGCAAGCGGCGCGAGTGGTGATCCTCAACCAGACGCTCGCGCGCAGGCTGTTTCCCAACCGCGACCCGATTGGACAGCGCGTGGCGTGGACGGGCGAGGTACTCAAGTTCGTCGGCCTGAGCGACGAGTGGCGGACGGTGGTCGGCGTGGTCGGTGACACGAAGGACGGCGGACTCGACGCCGAGCCGCGCGGCGTGCTGTTCCAGCCGATGAAGCAGGAAGCGATGTTCGGCGGCGGTCTCGTGATTCGGTCGGAGCGTGATCCGGCCACACTCGCGCCGGCCGCGACTCGCATCGTGCGGAGCATCGTGCCGAACGACCCGATCGAGAACGTGCTCACCATCGGCCAGATCAAGGATCAGAGCGTCGCCCCTCGGCGGCTGAACGCGGTGCTGGTGTCGTCGTTCGGCGCCCTGGCGGTGATCATTGCGGCCGTCGGCATCGCCGGCGTGCTGGCGTTCTCAGTGAGCGCGCGGACGAACGAGATCGGCATCCGCATGAGCCTGGGCGCGGACAGCGCGCAGGTGCAGCGCATGGTGCTGGCAGAGGGCGGAGTCCTGCTGGTCTATGGATTGGTGTTGGGGGTCGCGGGCGCCCTGATCGGCACCCGGCTGATCCGCGGACTGCTGTTCGGCGTCGCGCCGAACGACCCGATCACCCTGGTCGCCGTGACAGTGATGATGGTGGTGGTGGGCGTCGGGGCGTGCTGGCTGCCGGCGCTTCGCGCGGCGCGGATCGATCCCGCGGTGGCGATCAGGAGGCAATAGAAGGGCATGGTGGGGGCTGCGCAGCCCACCCGCCCGCGCTGCCCCCGCCAGTCAAGGCAGTCGCCCCTCGAGGATCGTCGCCAGCCGCGCCGGATCGAGGTTGCCACCCGAGACGACGCAGACCACCGGACCCTCTGGGCGGAGCACGGCCGCTCCGCCCGCGCCCGTGGCCGGGCGGCCGGCGAATGCGGCGGCCAGCGACGCCGCTCCCGCGCCCTCGGCGACGACGCGCGCCCGCCTGACCAGGATGCGGATCGCGGCGGCGATCTCCTCGAGCCCGACAACGAAACTGCCGGCGAGGAGCATCGAGGCGAGCGGCCACATCTCGGCGAGGATGCTGCGGCCGCCGATGCCGTCGACGAAGCTCGGCCGGTAGTCGATCGCGGTGGGCGCGCCGGCGGCGAGCGCGGGCGCCAGCGGGGCCGCGGTCTCGACTTCGCAGGCGAACGTCGGGGCGGCGGATCCGGCCGCGCGCACGCCGGCGGCAATGCCGCTCGACAGCCCGCCGCCGCCGTACGGCACGAGGATGCTCGCGACCGCGGGGAGGTCCTCGAGGATCTCGAGCCCGATCGTCGCGTTGCCCGCGATCACGGCCGGGTCGCTCACCGGGTGGATGAAGTGTCCCGCCATGCCCTCGTAGCCCCGCTCGACCAGCACCTGCCACCAGCGCTCGAACGGCACCGGAACGATGCGCGCGCCGAGGCGCTCGATCGCGTCGAGCTTGGCCCGCGGCGCGTGGTCGGGGACGACGACGGCGCACGGCACGCCGGCCGAGCGGGCGCACCAGGCGACGCCCTGGGCCATGTTGCCGGCGCTCGCGGTGTAGACGCCGCGCGCCAGCTCGTCGCGCGGGATCAGGCCCATCGCGCTGGCGGCGCCGCGGATCTTGAACGAGCCGATCGGCTGGAGCGTCTCGAGCTTGAGCCAGGTCTCGGGTTCCCCCGGCTCCGGCGGAAGGCGGAGCAGCGGCGTGCGGAGCGCGATGCCCTGGATGCGCCCGCGCGCGGCAAGGATCTCCTCGCGCGTCGGCGGCTGGCGCACGGGCGGCGTCGCGGACGTCATGCGAGATCCACTGGAAGGTGAGTCACGAGCTCACCGCCCGCCGTTCCCGCCGGGCGCAGCCCCCCGCCGGGCGCGGCCCCGCCTCACCGCACCCGCCCTTCCAGAATCGTCCCCACGCGCTCGGGATCGACGTTGCCGCCGGAGACGATCGAGACGACGCGCGTCCCGGCGCGCAGCTTCACGCGGCCGGCGAGCAGCGCGGCCGTCGCCGCGGCACCCGCGCCCTCGACGTACAGCTTGGCGCGGACGAGCAGCGCGAGCATAGCCTCGCGGATCTCCTCCTCGGTGACCAGCACGACCTCGTCGAGCACGTCGCGCGCGACCTCGAGCGGGATCGCGCCGACGAACGGCGGCGTGAGGCCGTCGGCGATCGTCTCCGCGGGGCGGGGGACGGGCACCGCCTTGCCGGCGGCGAGCGACGGGGTCATGCCCGGCCCGGCCTCGAGCTCGACGCCGACGACCCGGCAGCCGGGCACGAGCGCCTTCACCGCGCAGGCGACGCCGGCCATCAGCCCGCCGCCGCCGATCGGCACGATCACGCACTCGACGTCGGGCACCTGCTCGACGATCTCGAGGCCGACCGTTCCCGCCCCAGCGAGCCCGACCGGGTCGTCGAACGGGTGGACGAACGTCGCTCCGGTGCGGGCCTCCTCCTCGTGGAGGCGGTCGAACAGTGTCGCGCGATCCGCGTGGGCGACGATCGTCGCGCCGTAGCTGCGGACGGCGTCGGTCTTTGAGCGAGGTGCGTCGGCCGGCATGACGACCGTCGCCGGCACCACGACGACGCGCGCCGCCCACGCAACGGCCTGCGCGTGGTTGCCGGCCGACACGGTGACCAGGCCGCGCGCGCGCCGCGCTTGATCGAGCGACAGCACGACGTTGAGCGCCCCGCGCGGCTTGAACGAGCCGGTCTTCTGAAAGCTTTCGCACTTGAGGTCGAGGCGCACGCCGGCCCGCCCCCCGAGGCTGCGCGAGGAGAGCATGGGCGTGCGGTGAAGGTGCGGCGCAGTGCGGGCGGCGGCTTCGCGAATGGCGGCGAGCGGGATGCGCATGGTGCGGCGAAGCTGGCGGGCGGTGGCAACGGTGTCAAGGCGAGGGGGGCGCTGAGTGCCGGCGGGGGCGCTGACGCGCCGGCGGGAGCGGCGGGGGAGTGAGGATTGGGAGGGGGCCCGTCGATTCTCGGTTGGTTGCCCACGAGGACGCATTATGCCGGCGCCGATGCGCTACGAGCGACGTTCGTAATCCGGGTCACCGTGCCCGAGCACCCGAATCCCTTCCGTCAACTGGCGTGAACCCGAGGCTGGCCGACGTCAAGG